>JADMIO010830118.1_pt1 | contig 111365 bp, 116 predicted proteins | sample 8958161 | NCBI WGS metagenome assembly JADMIO01 (sample SAMN16585339, study PRJNA669376) | soil metagenome | isolation source: Crop rotation soil | place: USA: Cullars Rotation, Alabama | collected 2011 | reverse complement strand
CCGCGACAACTTGTCCACGTGGAATTCTAAGCTTAGGATCCCAATGTGCTGGAAAATGAGCTGCGCCGCGCCATCGCCGCCTGGATCGGCCGGCGCTACAACCTCGCCGGCGTCGTCGATCCCGATCGCGAGATTCTACCCGTCAACGGTTCGCGCGAAGGGCTGTACTTCGCCGCCCTGCCGGCGGTCGGGCGCAAGAACATTGGCAGTCGGCCGGTGATGCTGATCACCAATCCCTTCTACCAGGCCTATCTCGGAGGAGCGTACGGCACCGGATGCGAGCCCTACTTCCTCAACCCCACCGCGGCGACCGGCCATCTCCCCGATCTCGACGCACTGGAGCGCGAGGAGAACATCCTGCGCCGAACCGCCGGTTTCTACTTGTGCTCGCCGGCCAATCCGCAGGGCGCGGTCGCGACGCCCGATTACATCCGCCGCGCGCTGGCATTGGCGCGACGCTACGATTTCATGCTGTTTTTCGATGAGTGCTACTCGGAGATCTACACGGCGGAAGCGCCGGCCGGCGCACTGCCCGTCGCCGCCGCAAGCCCCGAGCGGTTCAAGAACCTCGTGGTGTTCAATTCGCTGTCCAAGCGCTCGAACCTGCCGGGTTTGCGTTCGGGATTCGCCGCGGGGGACGGCCAGTTCCTCGACACGCTGGCCGAGATCCGCAATCAGATGGCGCCGCAGATGCCCGGTATTGTGCAGCACGCCTCCGCCGCCGTCTGGTCGGATGAACAGCACGTGACCAAAATTCGGCAGGCCTACCGAGCCAAGTTCGACATTTGCGACCACGTGCTCGCCGGCCGCTTCGGGTACAGCCGTCCGGGCGGTGGCTTCTTCCTCTGGCTCGACGTGCACCACCTCGGCGGGGGCGAGCAGGCCGCGTTAACCATCTGGAAAGAGGCGGGTGTCAAGCTCATACCTGGCGCCTACCTGGCCCAAAGCGACCGAACGGGAAGCAATCCTGGCGATCGCTATGTCCGCGTTGCCCTCGTGCACGACGCGGCAACAGTCAGGGACGCGCTGGAGCGTGTCGTTCAGTTGTTCGCGTAACCGCTTTTTTCTGTGTGGCATGGCGTATCAGGGGCATTCCCCCGAGATCCGAGTCGCCCTCGCGGCCTGGCTCAGGGGGTGGATTTGTAAAGTGTCGGGCGTCGTGATGCTCGCCGGCTGCGCCGCGGGCACGTTGAGCCTGCTTACCTGGTCCGCCGCCGATCCAAGCCTCACGCACGCAACGAGCGGCGCCACACATAATTTGCTGGGCCCCGTCGGCGCTATCTTGTCCGATCTGCTGATGCAGATGGTGGGCCTGGCCGGGATCCTTGCATTCCTCCCGCCAACATTCTGGGCTCTGCAACTTCTATCCACCCAACGTATCGTCAGCGTAAGAGCGAAATTGGCCTCGACCCCGATCGCCATCGTCCTGCTGTCGGCCGCACTGGCATCGCTGCCGCCCACCCCTACTTGGCCGCTGCACCACAACTATGGCGGCGTCCTCGGTGACTTGGCGCTCGACATGCTTGCCAGCCTCCTGCTCCCGATCAATCCGAATCGTGCCTGGGCAGCGGCCGGTCTCTTCTATCTTGCGGCCAGTCTGCTGGTGCTGTTCACCAGCCTGGGCTTGTCGCAGCGCGACTTGCAAATCATGTGGCAGCGGGGCCCTAGACGGGGTTGGCGAAGTGTCGCTGAGGCCGGTCGCGCAGTTCGAGATTTTTTGGTGGCCCGGCGCCAATCCCTGCTCGTCGCCGCCTCGGCGTCTGGTGGCGCTGTGACGCGTTCCGCGATGTCCCAGGCGCGACGCTTGTCACCCTTCGCCAACAAGCCGGTGGTTCACGAGCCCCACTTGCAACATTTGCGCGAAGGACCGGGAGATGGCTGGTTCGACGACGACGCGGACAGCCGAGCCATGGCGGTGCGCTTTGCCCCTAAAGGCAGCGAGGCCCGCGCTACAACGGTGAAGACGGAGCCCAGACTTCCGTTGCAGCGCGAGCAAAAGCCGCGCGCGCCAGCTTATCGCAGCCCGCCCCCCGATATTCTGAAGCGCGCGCCCAACACGCGAGGCCCGGATGCGAACACCGCCGTCCTCCAGGATCAGGCCGTTGCACTCACCGATGTTCTTGCCGACTTCGGCATCCGTGGCGAAATCAAGGACGTTCAACCCGGCCCCGCTGTCACCCTGTTCGAGTTCGAGCCGGCGCGCGGCATCAAGACATCGCGCGTGATCGCACTTGCGGAAGATATTGCGCGTTCGATGCATGCCAACTGCGCACGTGTCGCGGTGATCCCGGGCAGCAACACCATCGGCATTGAGCTGCCGAATGCGCGACGCGAGACCGTGTATCTGCGCGAGCTGTTCGAATCCGACGTTTTCCACTCTTCTGACGCCACCCTTCCGCTCGTCCTCGGCAAAAGCATCAACGGTACGCCGGTCTTCGCGGATCTCGTGCGCATGCCGCACCTCCTGGTGGCGGGCACCACGGGATCGGGCAAGTCGGTCGGCATCAACGCGATGATCCTGTCTCTGCTGCATCGCTTGTCGCCGGACCAATGCCGCTTTCTGATGATCGACCCGAAGATGCTTGAGCTTTCAGTTTACAACGGCATCCCGCACCTTCTCGCCCCAGTTGTCACCGACGCGCGCAAGGCGATCGCGGCGCTCGATTGGGTGGTTGGGGAAATGGAGGATCGCTACCGACGCATGGCGAGCCTCTCGGTGCGCAACATCGAGATCTTCAATGGCCGCGTGCGGACCATGCGCGAGCGGCCGGACTACCCTGCCTCGGCTGGACCGCACGGCGCCCTGGCGCCGATGCCCTACATCGTTATCGTTATCGACGAATTCGCCGACCTGATGGTGATGGCGGGCAAAGAGATCGAAGCCTCAGTGCAGCGATTGACCCAAATGGCGCGGGCTGCAGGCATACACCTCATCATGGCGACGCAACGTCCTTCGGTCGATGTCATCACCGGGACGATCAAGGCGAACTTCCCCACCCGCATCAGTTTCAAGGTTGCCTCCAAGATCGACAGCCGCACCATTCTCAACGAGCAGGGCGCCGAGCAGCTGCTCGGCCAGGGTGACATGCTGTTCTCGACCGGCGCCGGCCGTACGCTGCGCGTGCACGGCCCGTTCGTCTCTGACGAGGAGGTCGAGAATATCGCGAGCTATCTGCGGCAGCAGGGCGAGCCCAACTACATTGACATTTCCGGCGCGAACGCCGAACCCGAAGCCGGGAAAGCTGCACCCGGCCGCTCTGTCGTCAGCGATCTCTACGATCGCGCAGTCGCCATCGTGCTGGGTGAGCGCAAGACGTCCACCAGTTACCTGCAGCGCCGGCTCGGCGTGGGGTACAACCGCGCTGCCGATCTGATCGAGCGAATGGAGCGCGAGGGCGTCATCAGCGCGCCCGGACATCAAGGCCGCCGTCACATTGTGGCGGATCTGACGGCCGGCGCGTAAACCTCTTGTTTCGCGGGGAAAGTGGCCGCGGGACGCTTGTTTGCAAGCTGCGCGCCGGTACAATCCCCACAATCTCGTCTTAATGTTGGGACACAGGGGACGGCTCGGTCGGTTGCCAGCGTTGCCAAGACGCTGCTTGGGGGATTTGCATGTACGCACGCATTGCGGCATCGCTCGCGCTTATGGCGGGCCTTGGATTATCGACTGTCTCCACCACGGCTCAGGAGACCAAGAAGCCTCCCGTAACGAACCCAATTGGTGCGGGCAACTGGACGCAGACCGTCAACAAGGAACCGGCCACCGCTGGGGGCGAAGACCCCCAACTCGACAAGAAGCAGATTGAGCTGCTCCGGAAGGTGAGCGCCTATTTCAACCAGATGCCCGATTTGAAGGGCGCTTTCGTCCAGACCAGCGCCGATAGCCAAAGAGTTCGTGGAAAGTTCTTTGTGATGCGGCCGGCTAAATTCCGGTTCGACTATTCGGCACCGAGCAAGCTCGTCATCCTATCGAATGGAGAGCTGCTGCGCATTCAAGACAACGACCTGAACACCGAAAGCACCTATAAGCTGGACGAGACTCCATTTCGCCTGTTGATGAGAAAGGATGTTGATTTACAACGGGATGCGAAGATCATGGAGGTCCAGGAGACGAACGGCGTGATCGTCATCGGCATGCAGGACAAGAGTCCCGACGCGCCTGGCGTGATCAAGATCTTCCTGAGCAACAAGCCCAGCCTCGAGCTCAAGGAGTGGATTACAACCGATGCCCAAGGCCTGGACACGCGCGTTGAACTCTTCGAGCTTGCCAAGGCGGAGAACTTAGACCCAAAAATGTTTGACCCGCCGTCCGCATCGCTGAAACGGCTCCAGCAGCAGCAGTAGGTCATACAAGCCGACTCATCGGCCCTGGCCTGCCCGAAATGGCGCAACCCCGAAATTTGAGGAAAACTGAAACAATTCGTAACAATTTCGTGATCCGACCCTTTTCGGGCATTGAAACCGGCTGGGACTGTATTATTTCTGGGTTGTAGCGAGCGGTGTCACTCTTCATCGGTAGTGCCCCCCGTCTAGCCGAAGACATCGCTTGCGGTGCCGGCTTCCCTCCCGGCACCTGCGCATGACGCGCTTCTTGCGCCCAACTCCTCCCCCGGGGTTGGGCGCTTTTCTTTTGCGCGATGCGGTTCGAAAGGTGCCCCTGCGGGCGAAACCCTAAGGCACCAGCTTGTAGCCGCCCGTCTCGGTCACCAACAGTTCGGCGTGCGAGGGATCTTTCTCGATCTTCTGGCGCAGCCGATAAATATGCGTTTCCAACGTATGGGTCGTCACGCCCGAATTGTAGCCCCACACCTCCTGCAGCAACACATCTCGCGTGACCACTTTTTCTCCTGCACGAAACAAGTACTTGAGAATAGAGGTCTCCTTCTCAGTGAGACGAATTTTCGAGCCTTTTTCGTCGACCAGCAGCTTCGACGCGGGCTTGAAAGAGTAAGGGCCAATGGCAAACACTGCATCCTCACTCTGCTCGTGCTGGCGCAACTGAGCCCGGATGCGCGCGAGCAGCACCGCAAACTTGAATGGCTTGGTGATGTAGTCGTTGGCTCCCGAATCCAAACCCAGGATCATGTCGGCGTCCGAGTCGTTGCCGGTCAACATTACGATCGGGCTCTTGAAACCGGATTTACGCAGCAGCTTGCAGGCCTCGCGCCCGTCCATGTCCGGCAGCCCGACGTCGAGCAGGACCAAGTCCAAGTGCTCGGTCTTTACGACATCGATGCCCTTTGCGGCCGTATCGGCGGTCAGAACGTCGAATTCGTCGTGGAGCGCCAACTGATCCTTCAGCGACTCACGAAGGTCGTCATCGTCGTCGACGATGAGCATCTTCCGCGCTGTGCTCATGCGTATTTGCTCCGCGAAATGTAGGGTGCAAGTGGCGTAGCACAGTTTAGCATTAGATTTGCGCTGGATACAGGCCGGACCCACAGGCCAGGAACTGAGGTAAATGGGACCGAAGCGACGGCAGATTGTCCCACGCAATGGGAAGAGAAAAAGGATCGCGGTGCTGGCTCGCTCGGCCGCCGCGACCCGAGGCTATCTCAAACTGGGCTCGCTGCAGTTTCCATGCTCACTCGGCCGCAGCGGCTGCCGCGCTCGCAAGCGCGAGGGCGACGGGGCCACCCCGATTGGCGGCTGGCCCCTATCGAGCGTGCTCTATCGCGATGATCGCATGCCGCGCCCGCGCACGCCGTTACCGGCCCGTCCCCTCAGGCCATCCGATGGATGGTGCGACGAACCCCGGGATCGAAACTACAACCGCTTCGTCCGTCATCCCTATCCGGCAAGCGCTGAGCGGCTGTGGCGCCAAGACGGCCTCTACGACATCATCGTCATTCTGGCGCACAACTTTCGTCCGCGCTTGCGCCGGGGCGGAAGCGCGATCTTTTTGCACGTGGCCGGCGCGGGGTACTCGCCGACAGAGGGCTGCATCGCGCTGCAACGCAATCACCTGATGGCGCTCATCGAGCGCACGAGCATCAAGCCCGTGCTCGAGATCTTGCCGACGCGGCGATGCCGGCCATTGCAAAAAAGCGCCCGGAGCTTTCACTCCGGGCGTCATAGGAGCACGAACCGGGGATGGCGTGCTCGATGCTGCGGCGGAACTCCGATGGAGCGCGGAGCCCCGCCGCAAACTGCATATCAATAGTTATACGCGCGCTCGCCGTGATCGACGAGATCGAGACCCTCGCGCTCCTGATCGGTACCGGGCCGCAGTCCGACGACCACTCTCAAGATCGAGAGGATGATCAGCGTGCCGACACCAGACCACACCAGCGTAAGGCACACGGTCTTGGCTTGGACGATCACCTGCGCGACCATGTCATAGTCTGCCACCTTGCCGATCGTGTAATCGAACACGCCGGTGCCGCCGAGCGACGGTGCCGCTAGGATGCCCGTGCCGAGCGCGCCGATGATGCCGCCGACGCAGTGCACGCCGAACACGTCGAGTGCATCATCGTAGCCCAGCGCATTCTTGACCGCCGAGACGAAGAAGCTGCACACGAAACCGGCGACGATGCCGAGCACGATGGCTCCCATCGGACCAGCAAAGCCCGACGCCGGAGTGACTGCGACCAGACCGGCAACCGCACCGGAGGCGCCGCCGAGCAGGCTGGGCTTGCCCTTGAACACCTGCTCGCCGAGCATCCAGGCCAGAGCCGCCGCCGCCGTGGCGACGAACGTGTTGAGCATGGCAAGCGCAGCGGTGCCACTGGCTTCCAGCGCTGAACCGGCGTTGAAGCCGAACCAGCCCACCCACAGCAGCGCAGCGCCGATCAGGGTCATAGTCAGGGAGTGTGGAGGCATCGCCTCCTTACCGAAGCCGACGCGCTTGCCGACCATCAGGGCGCCCATCAGACCGGCGATGCCGGAGTTGATGTGCACGACTGTTCCACCAGCGAAGTCGAGTGCGCCCCACTGGAAGGCGAGACCTGCGTTTGCCTGCACCGTTGCCAGCGCAGCTTCGGCTGCGGCCTTGCCGTCACCCGTGGCAGCTGCAACGGCTTTGCCGGCGGCGACCGTTGCGCTCGGGCCGGCCCAGTACCAGACCATGTGCGCGATGGGGAAATAAACGAACGTGACCCACAGCGGCAGGAACAGCGCCATGGCGGAGAATTTCATGCGCTCCGCCATCGAGCCGACGATGAGAGCCGGGGTAATAGCCGCGAAGGTCATCTGGAAGCAGATGTAGACATATTCCGGAATGACCACACCGTCCGTGAAGGTCTCGGCGTTCGTCTCGTAGGTGATGCCGGACAGGAACGCTTTGGACAAACCTCCGAAGTAGGCGTTGTAGGCGCCGCCTTCGCTGAAGGCGATGCTGTACCCGTACACGACCCAGATGATGCAAACGATGCAGACGCAGTAGAAGACCTGCATCAGCATGGAGAGCATGTTCTTCGTGCGCACCAGTCCGCCGTAGAACAAAGCCAAGCCGGGCACCGTCATGAGCAGCACCAGGGCTGACGAGATCAGCATCCAGGAGGTGTCGCCCTTGTTCGGCGTCGGCGCTGGCGTATCAGCAAAGGCCGACGCGGCCGTAAGACATAACAGGATCGCCGGTGCCGCCATCGCGGCAAGTCGGCGTGAATTTCCAAAGCTCATGTGCAGTGCCTCCAACAGATTTGCGGCGGGTGAGATTACGGATGGCCGGGCGGCCTCAGATTGCGCTGTCGTCGGTTTCACCCGTACGGATGCGGACCGTGTGGTCGATGCCGGAGACAAAAATCTTGCCGTCTCCGATTTGTCCGGTTCTGGCCGTGCGGACGATGGCCTCGACGGCCTTGTCCAGCGTGCCGGAAGGCACCACGACCTCGATTTTGACTTTGGGCAGAAAGCTGACCGCGTATTCGGCGCCGCGGTAGATTTCCGTATGCCCCTTCTGCCGGCCGTAACCTTTCACCTCGGTCACGGTCATGCCTTGCAAGCCGAGATCGGTCAGCGCCGAGCGGACTTCCTCGAGCTTGAACGGCTTGATAATGGCCGTCACGAGCTTCATGTGATTCCCCTTGTTGCTCGGCCGCCCTGCTCGATAGACGAGCAAACGCGGCACCCCTTTCCACGCCCAGCGGAGGCGCGCCACGGACTAGAGTCAAAAGGCGTGCCAACTGGCCCGCTTTCGTCTAAGCCCCTGATTTCACGTGCATAAGTCGTGCATTGGTCGCGCGCGCCTAATGCCTGGGCGGCGGTCAAAATCTATGCAAAGGTTAATTTATGCCTATTATCTGGGCACGTAGGACGACACCCGCTGGCGCATCAAGCCTTCCTGGGCGACAGAGGCCACCAGCATTCCGTCGCGGGTGAAAACGCTGCCCCGGCAGAAGCCGCGGGCACCGTGCGTGGAGGGGCTATCCATGGCGTACAGCAGCCAGTCGTCGGCCCGGAAGGGCCGATGCAGCCACATGGCATGGTCCAGGCTGGCCAACTGGATATCGCTGTCGAACATCAGCTTGCCATGCGGGATCAGCGCGGTGTCGAGCAGGGAGAAATCGGACGCGTAGGCCAAGACGCACTGATGCAGCGCCAGGGCGTCCGGCAGCTTCTGGCTCGCCCGCATCCAGATGCATTGTTCGGGGTCGCGCTTCTCGCGCGCGAAGTATCGCGACACATCGACCGGACGGAGCTCGATGGGGCGCTCGCGCTCCCAATAGCTGCGCATGTTCGACGGCAGGCTGGCAAGCAGCTTGGCGCTCAGCTCCTTCTCGCTGGGCAGTTCCTCAGGAGGCGGCACCTTGGGCATGGCCGCGTGATGGTCGAGACCCGGTTCCTGAATGTGGAACGATACGCTCATGGCGAACATGGTGCGCCCGTGCTGGATCGCCTTGACCCGGCGCGTGGTAAAGCTGCCGCCGTCGCGCGTGCGCTCCACTTCGTAGATGATCGGTTGCGCCGGATCACCGGGCAGCAGGAAATAGGCGTGCAGCGAGTGTGCGATGCGCTCCTCGCTTACCGTGCGCACGGCCGCCACCAGCGCCTGACCCAGAACCTGTCCGCCAAACACGCGCTGCCAGCCCTGCGGCGGACTGCGGCCACGAAACAGATTCTGTTCCAGCGGCTCCAGGTCCAGTATGGAGAGCAGGCTGTCGATGGCGCCGAGCGCCTTGGTTCTCTTTGGGGGCATGATCGCCTGTGTCGTGATGGCGCGGACAAGGGAAGCCCGCTGTGGCAGCCTGTCAAGAATTGACCTGCCGGACCCTAGCGCAAAGGCACGGCCGTGACGCAGACGCCGAACCGCTATGACGTGGCGATTGCCGGCGCCGGCGCCGTCGGGCTGGCGCTGGCGTGCGCGCTGGCCGACGCATTGGGGGACGGCGCCAAGATTGCGGTGTTGGACCGCCGCGACTTCGCTAACCCCGCGTCGGGCCGCGACATCCGCGCCTGGGCGATATCTGCGGGATCGAAACGCCTCCTCGACACCCTTGGCGCGTGGGCCGAACTCGCGCCATACGCTCAAGCCGTCACCGCCGTCGATATCACCGACTCAAGTCTGAGCGACGCCTTCCGCCCCGTCCTGGTCACCTACGACAATCGGATCGAAGGCGACGAGCCGGCCACCTACATCGTCGAGGCCGAGCGCCTGAACGACGTCTTGCAGCAAGCGGCGGCCGCACGCTCGGCGATTGCGCTGATGGGCGGGAGCGCAATCCAGTGCAGTGAGCGCGGAGAGCACTGCATAAGCATTCGCCTCGAGAACGGCACTCCTCTCGAGGCGACGCTGCTGGTCGGGGCGGATGGGCGCAACTCGGCGGTTCGCGAAGCGGCCGGCACCAAGGTCGTGCGCTGGAGCTATCCTCAGATCGGCATCGTCGCCATGGTCCGGCACGACAAGCCGCACGGCGGCCGGGCCGTGCAGCACTTCCTGCCCGCCGGCCCATTCGCCATCCTGCCTCTGACCGGCGACCGCTCATGCATCACTTGGACTGAAGATGCCGACCGTGGCCGCGCCATCGTCAAGCTCGATGATGCTGGCTTCTTGGCCGAAGTAGAGAAACGGTTCGGCTATCGCCTGGGCCATATCGAGCTGGCGGGCCCGCGCGCCTCCTGGCCGCTCGACATGCATCTGGCCCGCGCCTTCGTCGCGAACCGTCTGGCGCTCGTGGGCGATGCGGCCCATGGCGTGCATCCGATCGCCGGCCAGGGTCTCAATCTCGGCCTCAGGGATGTCGCGGCGCTGACCGAAGTGATCGCTGATGCAGCACGCCTCGGCCTGGACCTTGGCACGCTTTCCGTGCTCGAACGCTACGAGCGCTGGCGCCGGCTCGACTCGGCTTTGTCGGCGGGCGCCTTCGATGCGCTCAACACTCTGTTTTCGAACGATTTTAGCGTTGCACGGAGCGCCCGCAGCGTCGGTCTGGGGCTGGTAAACCGCACCCCGGCTCTGAAAGAATTCTTCGTCGCGGAAGCGGCCGGGCTGACCGGGGAAATCCCAAAGCTGCTGCGCGGACAGATGCCCTGATCCGGGCGCTTTGCGATTTGTTAACGGTTCAGAGACCCAAATAGGCCGGCGTCGCACTCACATGACCGTTGGGGCGCTAAGAACGCGTACTCGCGCCGCCCTGGTACCCCACGCATTCGGGCCCCGGCTTCACCGCCGGGGCCTTGCACGTTTCAGGCCTCGAGATCGGGATCGTCTTCGCCAACACGGTCGTCTGAATAAAGGGGCAGCGCCACCACGGCGCGCCCAGCGGCCAGATCAACCTCCGGCACATGCGCGTCATTGAACGGAATGAGCTCGGTCTTCGACGAGCCCGACAGCCGGATTTCCAGCAGATCGCCGGCGCCGAAGTTGTGCACGGCCGCGATGCGGCCGATGCTGTGCCCCTGTGGATCCACCGCCTCGAGCCCGATCAGGTCGACGTGGTAGTACTGGCCCTCGCCAGTGGTCGGCAGCCGCCCGCGCTCGACGTAGAGTTCGATGCCCTTGAGCGGCTCTGCGGCGTTGCGATCCGCGATGCCGGCGATGCGCGCGATAACGCCCTTGGGCGTGACCCGCACCACCTTGATCTTGAATTGCCGCGCGCCCGCCGCATCCGACAGCGCACCGTAGGCGCCGATCTTCTCCGGCGCCTCAGCGAAGCTGTGGATCAGCACCTCGCCGCGAATGCCGTGCGCCCCGGCGATGCGGCCGAGCAGAATGCGCCTATCCGGCTCCGCGGCCACAGGGCTATGCCGCGGGCTTGGCCTCGCCGCCAGCCGCGGCGTCGGCCGCCGCCTTCTCGCGCTCCATGCGCTTCTTGCGCGGCTTGGCCTTGTTCGGGTTGTTGCCCGCGGTGCGCCTGGCCAAACCTGCCGCATCGAGGAAGCGGGCGACGCGGTCGGTCGGCTGCGCGCCAACCGACAGCCAATGCTTGACGCGATCCAGGTTGAGCTTGACGCGCTCCGGGTTGTCCTTGGTGAGCAGCGGATTGTGCGTGCCGATCTGCTCGATGTAGCGGCCATCGCGCGGCGAGGTCGAGTCGGCCACCACGACGTAGTAGTATGGACGCTTCTTGGTGCCTCCACGCGAGAGGCGGATTTTCACGGACATCTGGATCTCCTTGCTGGTCTCGTGTTCGACGTGTTCGTTGAGGATGGCGGCCAACGCCGCCGCACAGCCCTACTTCTTCTTCCCGGGCAAGCCCGGCAGTCCCGTAAAGCGGCCGCCGCCGCCCAGCCCCGGCAAGCCCGGCAGTTTTGGCATCGGACCGCCGAGCCCCGGCCTGCCCTTGGGCAGTGCTTCCTTCAATTCCGCCGGCAGGTTCTCCAAAGCCTTGGGATCCAGCGTGGCCAATTCGGCCTGCATGCGCTCGATCTCGGCCGGGCTCGGTCCACCGCCGCCGCCCATCATGCGCTGCATCAGGCCGCCCCGCTTGCCCATGGTCTTCATCATGTCGGCCATCTGGCGGTGCATCTTGATGAGGCGGTTGATCTCCTCGACCTTGGTGCCCGAGCCGGCGGCGATGCGGCGCTTGCGCTTGCCGTCGAGAATCTTGGGATTGCGCCGCTCCTTCTTGGTCATCGACTGAATGATGGCGCGCTGGCGCTTGACGATGCCGTCGTCGATGCCGCCGGCCGCATCGATCTGCTTCTTCACCTTGCCGATGCCGGGCAGCATGCCCATCATGCTCGACATGCCACCGAGCTTTTGCAGCTGCGCGAGCTGATCCAGCAGATCCTCGAAGTCGAACGCGCCCTTGCGCATCTTCTGCGCTATGGCCTGGGCCTTGTCGGCGTCGATGGTCTGCGCGGCCCGCTCGACCAGGCTGACCACGTCGCCCATGCCGAGGATGCGGCTGGCAATGCGCGCGGGATGGAAGTCCTCCAGTGCGTCCCACTTCTCGCCCACGCCCAGCAGCTTGATCGGCTTGCCGGTCACCGCTCGCATCGACAACGCGGCGCCGCCGCGGCCGTCGCCGTCCACGCGCGTCAGCACGATGCCGGTGATGCCGACCCGCTCGTTGAAATTCTTGGCGAGGTTGACGGCATCCTGGCCCGTGAGGCTGTCCGCCACCAGCAGCGTCTCATGCGGATGGGCGATGTCGCGCACCTCCGCCGTCTCGCGCATCAGGTCTTCATCGATGTGGATGCGGCCAGCCGTGTCGAGCAGCACGACGTCGTAGCCGCCAAGGCGTGCGGCTTCGAGGGAGCGCTTGGCGATCTGCTGCGGCGTCTGCCCGGCTACGATGGGCAGCGTGTCGACGCTGGTCTGCTCGCCGAGAATTCTGAGCTGGTCCTGCGCTGCCGGCCGGCGCGTGTCGAGCGAGGCCATCAGCACTTTCTTCCGGTCCCGGCTGGTCAGCCGATGCGCGATCTTGGCCGCGGTCGTCGTCTTGCCCGAGCCCTGCAGGCCCACCAGCATGATGGCGACCGGCGGCTGGGCGGCAAGATCGATAGGCTGCGCGTCCGAGCCCAGCATGGCGACCAGCTCGTCGTGCACGATCTTGACGACCATCTGGCCGGGCGTGATCGACTTGACCACATTGTGGCCGACGGCCTTGGCCTTCACCTTTTCCGTAAAGTCGCGCACCACATCGAGAGCGACGTCGGCCTCGAGCAGGGCCCTGCGCACTTCGCGCATGGCTTCCGCCACATCGCTGTCGGTCAGCGAGCCGCGCCGGGTGAGCTTGTCCAGGACGCCTGAGAGGCGATCTGACAGACTTTGAAACATCGGGCTCCCAAACACCATTGCGCCCGCGAGCGCGACGCGCCGGCGGACGTTGACCTCCCTGCCTCCCGGTTCGGTTGTTGCCGACCACCATGTGCGGGGCGGCGGCTCGTGATCTACGGGCCGTCTGGATGGGCCGGAAACTCTGCGAACGACCCCGACATGTCAACAAAAAAGGGCCCCAGCCTTCGGGCTGGGGCCGGCGCCGCCCCACATGGCCACCCACGTCTCACGAACAGTGCTCTGTACCGACTTGGCACGATGAGCGCCTGCTCGGTGGCAGAATTGCAGGAAGCGGGCCACCTAGTTGGCCGGCATGACGCGCAGCAACCGGCCCTGCGGATTGTCGGTCAGCACCCAGAGGGCGCCGTCGGGGCCCTGGCGCACGTCGCGAATGCGTTCATGCAGATCGGTCAGCAGGGACTCCTCGCCGACGACCCTCTCGCCGTCCAGGATCATGCGATGCAACGCCTGGCCGGCAAGAGCGCCGACGAACAGATTGCCCTTCCATTCGGGAAATAGGTCGCCCGTGTAAAACGCTGCCCCGGAGGGCGCGATGGACGGATCCCAATAATAGATCGGCTGCTCCAAGCCGGGCTTGTGGGTGCCCTCCCCGATCTTGGCGAAGCTGTAGTCGCGGCCGTAGGTGATCACCGGCCAGCCATAGTTCTTGCCGGATTGCGGCACGTTGATTTCATCGCCTCCGCGCGCACCGTGCTCGATGGTCCACAGCCGTCCAGTCGCGGGATTGAGCGCCGCGCCCTGCACGTTGCGGTGCCCGATGGACCAGATCTCGGGACGCCAGCCGTCGCGTTTGGGATTGTCCGGATGCGGCCGGCCATCCGGCAGCAGGCGCACGATCTTGCCGAGGTGATTGGCCGGATTTTGCGCCTCGTCGCGTGCGTAGTAGCGCTCTCCCAACGTGACGAACAGCGAGCCGTCCGGCATGAAGACGATGCGCGAGCCGAAATGCGCGCTCGACGCATAGGATGGGTCCTGGCGAAAAATCACATCTACGCTGTCGAGCCGGCCCTGCAGGAGGAGGCGCGCACGCGCGACACTGGTGCCGTTCTTGCCGCCGCCGCGTGGGTCCGCATAGGAGAAATAAATCAGGCTGGTCGAGGCGAAATCCGGGCTCAGCACAACGTCCAGCAAGCCCCCCTGGCCGCTCGCATAGACGGGCGGCACGTTCTGCAGCGGCTCGGACAGTTTGCCGTCCGTACCGACGATGCGCATGCGGCCCGGTCGTTCCGTGACGAGCGTTCGGCCGTCGGGCAGGAATGCCAATGCCCAGGGGTGCACCAAGCCGCGGGCAACAGTCTCAACCTTGAGGGCCCGTTTTGTCACCTGCGCCGAAGCATTGGTAATTTGCGCGCCCGCCGGCGCTGCGGCCACCAGCACCGCGGCCGCGCAGGCTAGAACGGCAGGGAATCGCATGCGGCTACTCCAGATTTCGGCAAGTGATGGGGCGAGGCCACGGCTTCACGTGATGTGTCATGCCGAGTTCTGCACCCATCCGCCAGCGCGGATTGTGCCAAAGCGGCGACCCGCCATATAAGGGGGCATGTCGGCAGCGATTTCCTTCCAGAAGATGAACGGCCTCGGCAATGAGATCGTGGTGGTCGATTTGCGCGGCCGCCGGCTCGAGCTGGATGCTGCGGCAGCGCGCACCATCGCCCAGCGCGCGGAATCGCATTTCGATCAGCTGATGGCGTTGCACGAGCCCAAGACGGCGGGCACCGAGGCCTACGTGCGCATCTATAACAGCGATGGCTCGCCGGCAGAGGCGTGCGGCAACGGTATGCGCTGCGTGGGTTGGCAGGTGGCGCAACGGACGGGCCGCAACACGCTGAAGTTCGAGACCGCCGCCGGCGTGCTGGAAGTAAGCATCCAGGACCGCAGCCGCATCACGGTGGACATGGGCAAGCCGAGATTCGGCTGGCGTGAGATCCCTCTCGCCGAGGCCTTCCAGGATACGCGCGCCATCGAGCTGCAGATCGGCCCGATCGACAAGCCGGTGTTGCATACGCCTTCGGTCGCCAACGTCGGCAACCCGCACGCGATCTTCTGGGTCGACAACGTGGACGCGTTCGACCTCGGCCGCCTGGGGCCGATGCTGGAGCAGCACCCGATCTTTCCGCAGGGGGCCAACATCTCGCTGGCCAAGGTCACATCGCCAATTTCGATTGCGGTTCGCACCTGGGAGCGCGGGGCGGGACTGACCAAAGCCTGCGGCAGCGCGGCGTGCGCGGCGACGGCGTGCGCGGCACGCAAGGGTCTGACGCAGAGGAATGTGACAGTGACACTGCCGGGAGGTCCACTTTCCGTCGAGTGGCGCGGCGACGACCGCATTTTCATGACCGGTCCCGTCGAGCTGGAGCATGAAGGCACCCTAACGCTCGAGACCGCTCGCGCATGAGTGAGGCCGCCATCAGCGCCGACAAATCATCTGTGCGCGTGGTAACGCTCGGCTGCCGCCTCAACGCATACGAATCGGAAGTCATGCGCCAGCACGCGACGGCAGCAGGCGTGCGCGATGCGGTGATCGTGAATACCTGCGCCGTCACCGCAGAGGCGGTGCGCCAGGCCGCCCAGACGATCCGCAGGCTCAGGCGCGAAAACCCCGCGTCCCGCATCGTCGTGACCGGCTGCGCGGCGCAGATCGAGCCCGAGCGGTTTTCGAACATGCCGGAGGTCGACTGCGTGCTCGGCAACGCCGAGAAGATGCGCGCCGAGACCTTCAGCGACCTCGGCACCGGCACGAATCTGCGCGTGCGGGTCAACGACATCATGTCGGTGCGCGAAACAGCCCCCGCGCTGATAGAGGGCTTCGGAACCCAGGCCCGCGCCTTCGTCCAGGTGCAGAACGGCTGCGATCATCGCTGCACGTTCTGCATCATCCCCTTTGGCCGCGGCCCTTCGCGATCCGTGCCCGCCGGCGAGGTGGTGGCCCAGACGCGCCGGCTCGTGGAAGCTGGCTATGCAGAGATCGTCCTTACCGGTGTCGACATCACCTCCTACGGTTCAGATCTGCCGGGCGACATGACTCTCGGCAAACTCGTGCGCCAAATCCTACGCCATGTGCCGCAGCTTGCGCGCCTACGGCTGTCGTCGATCGACCAGGTCGAAGCCGACTCTCACCTGATGGCCGCGATTGCAGAAGAGCCCAGACTCATGCCGCACCTGCACCTGTCCTTGCAGTCCGGCGATGACTTGATCCTGAAGCGCATGAAGCGGCGTCACCTGCGCAAGGATGCCGTGCGTTTCTGCGCCGAAGCCCGTCGCCTGCGTCCGGACATCGTGTTCGGCGCCGACCTGATTGCCGGTTTTCCGACCGAGACGGAAGAGATGTTCGCCAATTCGCTGCGTCTGGCCGAGGACTGCGGCCTGACGTTTCTGCACGTGTTTCCGTACTCGCCGCGACCAGACACTCCAGCCGCCCGTATGCCGCAGATTGACGGGCTCACGATCAGGCAACGGGCCGCGCGCCTCAGGCGAGCGGGCGAGACTGCGCTCGCTGGCTATCTCCACGGCCAAATCGGGCGTCAGGTCGAGTTGCTCGTGGAACGCGAGCAGATTGGGCGCACGCCCCAGTATGCCGAGCTCGAACTGAGCAGCACCGCCGCGCCTGGCACGCTGATCACCGCCCGCGTCACTGGGTCCACCGGCAAGCGGTTGCGTGGCAAGGCGGTGACGACCATGTGTGCGGCGTGAACGACAAACCGGCAAAAAACCGCGGGCTGTTCAGCGCGTTCCGTCGCAGCGAGCAGCCCGCGACGGGCACTACACCGGCAACCGACCCCGAATTGGCTCCCGAGGCAAGCGAACCGCAGCCCAAGAAACAGGGCTGGCTCCAGCGGCTCAAGGCCGGCCTGACGAAGACCTCGGCCAAGCTGTCGCAGGACATTGCTGGCGTCTTCACCAAGCGCAAGCTCGACGCCGACACTCTGCAGGAGCTCGAGGAGCTGCTCATCCAGGCCGATCTCGGCGTCGAAACTGCCGCACGCACCGCCGAAGCCCTCTCCAAGAGCCGCTATCAAAAGGAGATTGCTCCGGACGAGGTCCGCACCGTCCTTGCCGGCGAGATCGAGCGCATCCTCGCACCGGTGGCCAAGCCGCTGCAGATCGACCCCCAGCACCGCCCCCACGTGATCCTGGTCACCGGCGTCAACGGCACCGGCAAGACCACTACCGTCGGCAAACTCGCCCATCGGCTGGTAGGGGAAGGCCACACCGTGATGCTGGCGGCAGGCGACACATTTCGCGCTGCCGCCATCGAGCAGCTCAAGATTTGGGGTGCGCGCACGGGCGCGGAAGTCGTTGCACGTGAAACCGGAGCCGATGCCGCTGGTTTAGCTTTTGACGCTCTGAAGTCGGCGCAAGAGAAAAAAGCTGATGTGTTGCTGGTCGACACCGCCGGACGGTTGCAGAACAAGCAAGCCCTGATGGATGAGCTGGAAAAAGTGATTCGTGTGCTGCGCAAACTCGACCCTAGCGCGCCGCATCAGGTGCTTTTGGTGCTCGATGCGACCACCGGTCAAAACGGTCTTAACCAAGTGGAAATATTCAAGGATAAGGCTGGTGTGACAGGTCTGGTGATGACCAAGCTCGATGGTACGGCAAGGGGCGGGATTCTGGTCGCAATTTCGGCCAAGTTCGGCCTTCCTGTGCATGCAATCGGGGTTGGGGAAGGCGTCGAGGACCTTGCGCCGTTCGACGCTGCAGAGTTTGCACGCGCCATCGCGCTGAGCTAAGAAAGGCCAAGGGAGGGGCTGTCTCGGAAGAGCCGCCTTAACTAGAAAACGTGGCAGTCGAAGCAGTGACATGGCGGCGGCGGCATTTTCCGTTTAATGCCGAACAGACCGTAAACATCGCCGGCGAGATCGGTCCGCTGTTTGCGATGTTCGTCGTCAACGGCCTATACGGCATAGCTGCCGGTACATGGTCTCTGATTGCCTGCACCCTGGTCTCTCTCGTCATGACGCTGTGGCTGCTGGGCCGCCCGCCGGTCATGCCGTTCATCGCCGGCGCGGTTAGCGTGACCTTTGGCACACTCACCCTGATTACCGGCAACGCCATGTGGGTGCAGATCAAGGTGACGTTGTTCAACGCCTTGGTCGCCCTGATGCTTTGGATCGGAATGCACACCGGACACGACTTCTTCCGCTTCGTGTTCGGCAAGACCTTCCACTACACCGACGAAGGCTGGCGCAAGCTCACGCGCAATGTCGCGTTCTTCTTCCTCGCCACCGCGGTCGTCAACGAGGCCGTACGCCTGGGCTTCGCTCATGCCCACATCGTTGCCCTCAACCGCGTCTTCACCGGCATCGACATTTGGATTTTGTTCAAGATCTTCATCGTGATGCCGCTGACGGCGTTGTTCTTCTGGTGGCAGGTGCGCATCCTGCAGAAATACCGCCTTCCGGAACCGGCCGGCAGCGCGGCCCGCGAATCGGCGTGAGGCCCCAGGCCACTGCCAGTCGTTCGAGTAGCGGGAGCATCCAGACATGAGCCAGGACGTAGACGTCTCCGACGCGCCGGCCAAGCCCAGCGGCGTCAAGCTGCTGATCGAGATCGCGCCGTTGGTCGCCTTTTTCGCCGCCTGGGTTGCCGCCGGCTTGTTCTGGGCGACCGGCGTGCTGATGGCCGTGACCGTCGTCTCCTTGATCGCCTCGAAAATCCTGCTCGGCCACATGTCGCCGCCCTTGATCGCGACGGCGGTGCTGGTGCTGTTTTTCGGCGGCCTGACGCTGTGGTTCGGCGACACCGTCTTCATCCAGTTGAAGCCGACCATCATCTATCTGCTGTTTGCCGGCGTTCTGATCTACGGCCTGTACACGCGGCGTCCGCTGCTCAAGTTGATGTTCGGCCAGGCCTTCAATCTGACGGAAGAGGGCTGGCGCAAGCTGACGCTGCGCTGGATCGGTTTTTTCCTGGCGATGGCGGTGTTGAATGAAATCGCGCGTCATGTGTCGGAGAATGTCTGGGTCTTCTTCAAGGCGTGGGGTGTGCTGCCCTTGACGCTTATCTTCGCCATGGCCCAGATCGGACTGATCCGCCGCCACGAGGCGAAGGCCGAAGTCTGATCGGCGACCGCGTGTCTGGGACAATGCGCCGCGTCACACTTTTGCTTGCGATGTGCAAACCTGAAACTTGACGGGCTCGGCGGCGGCCACCTGGTCGCAATTGCGACGGGTGCACAGGCGCGACGCACGTCGCCCGCCACCTTCGGGCGCCGCACCGGCGCTGACGCAAGCAATCCGAAAGTACAATGAAACGCGACGCAAGCTCGGACCGGCTGGCCCGGTCGCCCATTCATCTTCTGCATCGTGCCGGGCAATGTGCCGGAGATATCTTTCACGCCGAGATGAAAGATGGAGATCTCACGCCGCGCCAGCTCGCGGTGCTGGTGACGGTGTCGCAGAACGAGGGCCTGAGCCAGACCGGTCTCGTGGATCGCACCGGCATCGATCGCTCGACGCTCGCCGACATCGTGCGCCGCATGCAGCGCAAGGGTCTTTTGCAGCGGCGCCGCACCAAAGAGGACGCGCGCGCCTACGCCGTGAAGCTGACGGAGGAAGGCCGCCGCGTCCTGCGCACGGCCGAGCCGCTCTCGCGACGCGTGGACGAACGCATCCTCGATGCCTTGCCGGGCAAGCAGCGCGACCAATTCATCGATGAGCTGCAGGCGATCGTCGCGACACTGCAGAAGCTCGCTCCGCAGACTTGAGCGACCCGAAGAAAAACCCTTCAAAGCAGCGCTTTGAGGGTTCTTCATTTCGTGCCGAAGCGACTTGATCAGGCGGCCTTCTTCAGCAGCTTGCGATTGATCATCAGCTCGGCGATCTGCACCGCGTTGAGCGCCGCGCCCTTGCGCAGGTTGTCGGACACGACCCACATGGCCAGCCCGTTCTCCACCGTCGCGTCCTCGCGGATACGGCTGATGTAGGTCGCATCCTCGCCGGCCGCCTCCATCGGCGTGATGTAGCCGCCCGGCTCGCGCTTATCGATCACCAGGCAACCGGGCGCCTCGCGCAGGATCGCGCGCGCCTCGTCGGCCGAGATCGGCTTCTCGAACTCGATGTTGACCGCCTCGCAGTGGCTGACGAACACCGGCACGCGCACGCAGGTCGCCGTCACCTTGATCTTCGGATCGAGGATCTTCTTGGTTTCGGCCACCATCTTCCATTCCTCCTTCGTGTAGCCGTCCTCCATGAAGACGTCGATCTGAGGAATGCAGTTGAAGGCGATCTCCTTGGCGAACTTCTTGGCCTCGACCTCCTGGCCCGGCACGTACTTGCCCTTGGTCTGCGCCCACAGCTCGTCCATGGCGTCCTTGCCGGCGCCGGACACGGATTGGTAGGTCGCCACCACCACGCGCTTGATCGTGGCATGGTCGTGCAGCGGCTTGAGAGCGACCACCATCTGCGCCGTGGAGCAATTGGGGTTGGCGATGATGTTCTTCTTGACGTAGCCCGCCACCGCATCGGCATTCACCTCCGGCACGATCAGCGGCACGTCCAGGTCGTAGCGCCAGGCCGAGGAGTTATCGATGACGACGCACCCCTTGGCCGCGATTTTGGGCGACCACTCCTTGGACACGCTGCCGCCCGCCGACATCAGGCAGAAGTCGATCTTGGAGAAATCGAACTGCTCGAGCGTTTCGCATTTCAGCGTCGCCTCGCCGAACGAGACCTCGATACCCCGCGACCGGCGCGAGGCGATGGCGTGGATCTCGCTCACGGGGAACTGGCGTTCCTCGAGGATCGACAGCATCTCCCGGCCCACGTTGCCCGTGGCGCCTACGACTGCAACTGAATAGCCCATGGTGGCTCTCCTGGCCCTTCGGCACGGCCGCAAAGCCGCGCGGGGCTTCACATAGCCGATTTGTGGCAACAATCAATATGGGCATCCGCCCGCCCCAAATGCAGATCGGCGCGAAAACCACTTGCGCAAGCCCGCTCTCCTGTCGTTAGTCACGACGAAACCACCCTTCCCCCGCAGTTCACCGAGGATGGAGCAGCCATGTCCTACGCATCGCTCGAACACTACATCGACGGCAATTGGGTCAAGCCCTCGGGCAAAAGCCAGGAGGTCATGAACCCCGCCAAGAACACGCCGCTGGGCGAGCTTGGCCATGCCTCCAAGGGCGACCTCGACAAGGCGCTGGCAGCCGCCGACAAGGGCTTCAAGACCTGGCGCAAGGTGTCCGCCTTCGAGCGCGGCAAGATCCTGCGCAAGGCCGCCGATCTCGTCCGCGCCCGCGTCGACGACATCGCCAAGGTGCTCACCCTCGAGCAGGGCAAGGTGCTGATGGAGGCCAAGCTTGAGGTCGCCAGCGCCGCCGACATCATCGACTGGTACGCCGGCGAGGGGCAGCGCGCCTACGGCCGCATCATCCCGGCGCGCGCCGACGGCGTGCGCAACATGGTGATCATGGAGCCGATCGGGCCGGTCGCCGGCTTCTCGCCCTGGAACTTCCCCGTCACGCAGGCGGTGCGCAAGATCGCGGCGTCGCTGGCGGCTGGGTGCTCGATCATCATCAAGTGCCCCGAGGAGACGCCCGGCTCGCCGATCGGCCTCGTCAAATGCTTCCACGACGCGGGCGTGCCCGCCGGCGTCCTCAATCTGGTTTACGGCGTGCCGGCCGAGATTTCCGAGTACCTGATCCCGAGCCCCATCATCCGCAAGATTTCCTTCACCGGATCGGTGCCGGTCGGCAAGCATCTGAACGCGCTGGCGGCGAGCCACATGAAGCGCGCCACCATGGAGCTCGGCGGTCACTCGCCCGTGCTGGTGTTCGACGACGCCGATGTCGAAGGCGCCGCCAAGCTGATGGGCGCCTTCAAGTACCGCAACGCCGGCCAGGTCTGCGTGTCGCCAACCCGCTTCTTCGTGCACGACAAGGTGTATGACACCTTCGTCGGCAAGTTCATTGACATCGCCAAGAAGACCAAGGTCGGTGACGGCATGGAGGCCGACACCCGCATGGGCCCGCTCGCCAATCCGCGCCGGGTCAATGCGATCGAGGCGTTCGTGGCTGACGCGCAGGACAAGGGCGCCAAGGTGCAGGCCGGCGGCAAGCGCATCGGCAATCAGGGCAACTTCTTCGAGCCCACCGTCCTCACCGACGTGCCCGAGAACGCCCGCATCATGAACGAGGAGCCGTTCGGCCCCGTCGCCGTGATGCTGCGCTTCAAGGAGACCGACGACGTGCTCGCCCGCGCCAACAAGCTGCCCTACGGCCTGGCCAGCTATGCCTTCACCAGGGACGCCAAGGTGGCGACCAAGGTGGCGGACGCTCTGGAGTCGGGCATGGTGACCATCAACCACTTCGGCATTGCCCTGCCCGAGACGCCGTTCGGCGGCGTGAAGGATTCGGGCTTTGGCCACGAAGGCGGCATCGAAGGCCTGCAGGTCTATATGCAGTCCAAGTTCGTCAGCCACCTGGGTTAATTGGGGCTGCAAGTCTGTACTCCATGCGACGGGGCCACTGCGGCCCCGTTTGCCTGTCGGCAGCGCGCGGAGCTTACGCGCACGCGCCGTGCCTCCCCGGCCAGGGGGGCCGGGGGTGCGGCGGGGACGCGGGCGCCTCACGGCAACCCCAGGGGCGGCGCGACCGCCCCGGGAGGTCCGGCCGGACCTCCCTGAGAGCCCCGCCGTTGCTGGCAGGGCCCCCTGAGGCCTCGTGTGACCGAGGCCCCCAGGGCGCCGTTCGGCACCCGCGTTCGGCGATTTGTGTCCCGGCGTCTGCTTAGGCCCGCCTCGGCCCGAGGACCTTTGGCGGGATTAGCCATTCAAGGCGGCTTCCCGTTCCACGCCATTGCTGGCGCTTTCCGGGCAGCGGAGACATTCCGGGCCTCCTGGATCTTGGATCGTCCAAACGCGATCCTCCTTCCAGGCGCCGGTCGCCGGCCACATCGGGATTTGGAGCTCCGATATCCCGCCGCAGGCCAGCGACGCCAAGAGTGTCTCACAGCCCGCGAAAGCGGGGATAACTTTTGCCGCCGCGCATGGGCAGCCGCGACACGTAGGGCGGAATAGGCGAAGCCGTATTCCGCCGATTGCACCCGCCCGCCCCCCGGCGCATTACGCTCCGCTCATGCGCCCTACGATGCCACTTACGTAGGGCGGAATAGGCGAAGCCGTATTCCGCCGCTGCACCCGCCGTCCCCGGCGCATGACGCCGCGCTCATGCGCCCTACCATGCCACTTACGTAGGGCGGAATAGGCAAAGCCGTATTCCGCCGCTGCACCCGCACCGCCCCCGGCGCATGGCGCCGCGCTCATGCGCGCTACGACGCCACTTACGCAGATCAGGCGAAGCCGTATTCCGCCGGTTCGTTTCCGCACCCGCATCGCGCAACGCGCGCAAACGCCGATCCGGGACCAGGACTGGTCTAGCGCCGCAGTGCGCCTTGGCTGAGACCCAACGCCCGCCCCCAATTGAAGAAGCGCGGCACCTGCCGGCAATAGTCGCGGTAGGCCTCGCCGTAGGCCGCCTCGAGCCAGGGCTCCTCGGCCAGCACCATCAAGGCGTAGACGGCCATCATGGCCGCGCACAGCACGTAGGCCGGCGTGCCGTCGGCCGCCAGCGCCAGGCAGCCATAAACGAGGATCAGCATGGCGTTCTGCGGGTTGCGCGACCAGCGATAGATGCCGGCGGTGACGAGGCCGTCGGTCGCGCAATAGCTGTTGTGGCGGCCGAGCACGCGGAACGAATAGACGAACAGCCCGATCGCGCCCGCCAGCGCCAGCACGGCGATCAGCCGGACCCAGATCGGCAGCCCGAGCCCACTCGAGCGATCCGTCAACGCCACGACGAAGCACAGCACGTTGAGCGAGCGGAACAGCGGCCAGAACACGTAGCCCTGCCAGCTGCCGTCGCCCGGCGTTGGCCAGATGCGGAAAGCCCGGTGCAGCAGCGTGGCGATCAGCAGCGCCAGCAGCGCCGCCGCGATCATCACCCCGGCCGTGAACAACACCTCCGCCACGACGCTCATTTTCGGCTCACGCTGCTCAGGCGACCACCTCGCGCCCCAGGTAGTCCACGGCCGCCTGTACGCCGCCGCTCCCATGCGGGATGCGGAGCGACTTCAACCCCATTTCCACGGCGCCGAGCGTGCCCAGCACCATCGGCGCATTGACATGGCCCATATGGGCGATGCGGAAGGAACGCCCCGAGAGGTCGCCCAGGCCGACGCCCAAAATCACCCCGCACTTGTCGCGGCAATAGTCCAGCAGCGGCTGCGGATCGAGACCCTGCGTCAGGATGTTGGTGATCGAGTTCGCCCGCTCGGCCGGATTGGTGATGTTGAAGGCCAGTACCTGCCCCTCGGTCCATTTCGCCACGGCCGACCGTGTGGCCTCAGCCAGCAGCGCGTGGCGGCGAATGGCCTTGTCGAGGCCCTCGGCGAGCAGCATGTCCATCGCCTTGCGCAGACCGAACAGAAGATGCTCGGGCGGCGTGCCGCAATACTTCTGATAGTGGATTTCACCCTCGCGGAAGGTCCAATCCCAATACAGCGTGCGCAGTCCCGCCGACTTGTGCGCCAGGATCGCCCGCTCACCGGCCGCCACAAAGGCGAGACCAGGCGGCGTCATCAGCCCCTTCTGCGATCCGCACATGGCAACGTCGACGCCCCAGGCATCCATGGCGAATGGCATGCAGCCGAGCGACGCCACACAGTCGACCATCAGCAGCGCAGGATGCTTGGCGCGATCTATGGCCTTGCGGATCGCCTGGATATCGTTGACGACGCCGGACGCGGTGTCGATCTGCACCACCAGGATGGCTTTGATGGACCCAGCCTTGTCGCGCCCGAGGCGCTCTTCCACCGCAGCCGGATCGACGGCGCGGCGCCAGTCGCCCTTCAGCGTCTCGACCTCCAGACCCAGCATCTGGCCCATCTCGCCCCAGCCGGCGGCGAAGCGACCGCTTTCCAGCACCAGCACGTGGTCGCCGCGCGACAGCACGTTGGTCAGCGCCGCTTCCCAGCCGCCGTGGCCGTTGGCGGCGTAGATATAGGTTCTGCCCTTGGTGCCGAAGATCGTGCGCAGGTCGGCCAGGCAGGTTTCGGTAATGCCGATCAGCTCGCCCGAATAGATGTCGATGGCGGGGCGATGCATGGCTTGCAGCACCTCGTCGGGCACATTGGTGGGACCGGGGATGCTGAGGAACTCTCTGCCCTTGCTGACGCTTATCGTCTGGCCTTCGCTTTGATCTTCGGCGGCCCGCAATCGAACCACTTGTCGGGAGAACTGCACAGATCGCACTCGATACACACGTCGCAGCGTGGCTTGCGCGCCTGGCAGATGTAGCGGCCGTGCAGGATGAGCCAATGATGGGCATGGCGCAAATAGGGCTTCGGGATGACCTGCAGCAGACCCTGCTCGACCTCGAGCGGGCTCTTGCCCTCGGCAAGATCCAGGCGATGCGCCACGCGGTAGACGTGGGTGTCCACCGCCAGCGTCTCCTCGCCGAAGGCGATGTTGAGCACCACGTTGGCCGTTTTCCGCCCGACGCCGGGCAACGCTTCCAGGGCATCGCGATCCTTCGGCACATGGCCGCCGTGCTCGGCCAGCAGCCGCTGCGAAAGGGCGATGACGTTCTTGGCTTTGTTGCGGTAGAGGCCGATGGTCTTGATGCGGTCCTGCACCTCATCCAGTCCGAGGTGCACCATCTTGGCCGGCGTATCTGCGGCCTTGAACAAACTGCGCGTTGCTTTGTTGACTCCGGCGTCCGTGGCTTGCGCCGACAGCACGACCGCAACCAGCAGCGTGTAGGAGTTCAGATATTCGAGCTCGCCCTTGGGCTCGGGGTTTGCCGTCTTGAAGCGGCGGAAAATCTCCTCGATACGCGCCGGCGACGCCCTCGGTCTGCCCCGCGTCCGGGCCAGAGTCTTCGGCGAAGGTCCCGGTCGGACGGCTTTGCGCGGCATGGCGGTTTCGCACTGCGGAGGGCTGGCGAGGCTGATAGGATGGCAGTCATGACTGAAAACGAACCCGAAGCGCAAGCGGAGCACGGACGGTTTCGCGCCATTCTTACGCCGCACCGCTCGCTGGCGCCGCGCGGCTTCTTGCTGCTGATGGTGGCGATCGGCCTCGTCAGCTTCGTTGCCGGCGTGGCCTTTCTGCTCATGGGCGCCTGGCCGGTGTTTGGGTTCTTCGGGCTCGACGCCGTCCTGATCTACCTGGCATTCAAGCTGAATTACCGGGCCGGGCGGCTGTATGAGACCATCGACCTGACACCGGCCCGCTTCCTGGTGACGCGCGTCCATCCCTCCGGACGCACGGAGCAGTTCGACTGCAACCCCTATTGGGCGCGGGTGCGCTTGCAGGAATGGCCGGATGGGCGCGCGGCTTTGAGCGTGGTCGACAGGGGCAAAAAGCTGGCCTTCGGCGGCTTTCTCAACCACGAGGAGAAGCGCGATCTGGCCGCGGCGCTGAAGGCGGCGCTGCTGGATGCCCGGGGCGGCGCGCGTATCTAGTGTCCCGATTGCGAAGTTCGCCCGAGTTCGAGGCTGGGCTGCGGAGCGAACTTCGCAATCATAAGGGACACTAGAATCATAGACTTGCTAGTGTGATTCAGATCGAGAAATTCGCTCCCGACATCGCAGCCAACACTGGCGAATTTCTCGATCATCACACTAGGGACAAAGCAGGAATCGGGTGGATTCCATGCGTTCGAGCTGCCATGTCTGGCCTAGAAACGCCACACGATCACGAGCCAGACAACCATGCTGCAAATCACCCCTGTCGAGCACTCCATGTCCGCCAAAGTCGATCATACGCGCGACTATGCCCTCATTCGCCAGGCCATCAGCTTCCTGTCGCAGTCTTGGACCGAGCAGCCGTCCCTGGATGAGCTGGCCGAGCACCTCGGGCTGAGCCCGGCGCACTGCCAGAAGCTGTTCAAGCGCTGGTGCGGGCTGAGCCCGAAGAGTTCGTCCAAGCCATCACCGTCGACCATGCGCGCAGCTTGCTCGATGGATCCGCCAGCGTGCTCGACGCGGCCTACGAGGTCGGCCTGTCCGGCGCCGGCCGGCTGCACGACCTGTTCGTTTCGCACGAGGCTATGACACCTGGCGACTACAAGCGCCGCGGTGAGGGGCTGGAAATGTTCTACGGCTTTCATCCCTCGCCCTTCGGCGACGCACTGCTGATCGCCACCGAGCGCGGCGTGGCGGGCCTGGCCTTCGTCGATGAGGACAAGGGGCAGACCCAGCAAGAGGCGCTGGAGGACATGACCCAGCGCTGGCCGAGAGCGCGCTTCGTGCAGGCCTCGCACAAGACCACGCCGCATGCCCGCCAGATCTTCAATCCGGCGGCCTGGCGCAAGGAATGCCCGGTGCGGCTGGTGATGATCGGCACGGACTTCGATGTGCGCGTGTGGGAGACGCTGCTCAAGATTCCCATGGGCCGCGCGGTCAGCTACACCGATATCGCGCGCCACATCGGCTCGCCGTCGGCCTCGCGGGCGGTGGGCTCAGCCGTGGGCCGCAATCCCATCTCGTTTGTGGTGCCCTGTCACCGCGTCCTGCGCGGCGATGCCAGTCTCGGCGGCTATCACTGGGGCCTGACGCGCAAACGCGCCCTGATCGGCTGGGAAACCGGGCGCGTGGCGGCCCAGGCCCAGTAAGCCCGAGCACGGCTGAGCTTTCCTCACGCGTCGGACGCGACAATGTCGTTTGTCGCAGGACCCCGCCGGCCATACCTCCCCGGCACGAGTCCCAACTCAGGAGGAGTGCCATGCCGCTGGTTCGCATCGATGTGCCAAAGAACAAATCCGCCGAGCATCGCCAGGCGATCTCGCAAGGGGTGCAACGCGCCCTGGTGGAGACGTTCAACGTGCCGAAGGACGATCTATTCCAGGTGATCGGCGAGCACGCGAGCGGAACTGAGTTGGTGCACACCCCGAGCTACCTGGGGGTCAGCTATACGGATGACTTCACTGTCATTCAGCTGACCGTCAGCGATACGCGGTCGCTCGAGCAGAAGAAGGCTCTGTTCAAGCGCATTGTCGATCATCTGGCCGAGAGCCCCGGCCTGCGCCGCCAGGATGTCTTCATCAACCTGGTCGAGACGAAGAAGGAAAACTGGTCGTTCGGCAACGGCGAGGCGCAATACGCCTGAGCAGCCGTGGGCGGGACCTACTTCGCGAACCTGACCGCGGCCTGCGCCTCGCAAATGGCCGCGGCAGAGACGTACATCGTGCCCTCCTGCTTGGCATATTTGCGCCGGCAGTCTTGCCGCGCCACCTCGTAGGTGCGCTTGCTGTCCGGTTTCAAATTCGCGAGAAAGACCTTCTCGCATTTCTCGATGACGATCATGGCGCGCGGGACATCGCCGCTCGCGCCCATGCGACAAACATCAAGAATGTCGAAAGAAGCCTTGCACGTCGAGGCCTGCTCGATGGCCTGCGTTACGGCGCCGCCATCGAACTCGTTGACCGGACACTTCTTGAGCGCTTGCGCGGACGTGACGCCCACAAAAATCGCCATCAGGCACGCCAGGATCATCGCCCGATTCATGGCAAGATTTCCGGTGGCCACGTGAAGGCGGGGGGTTTAAGCCCAGGGGCGCGCGGCCTGGGCCTTCATCTCGAACTCGCCGATCTTCTTTTCGCTTTGCAGCGTCAGTCCGATGTTATCGAGCCCTTCCAGCAGGCAGCGCTTGCGGAACGGGTCGATCTCGAAGGCGATCACACCGCCGTCGGGGCCGCAGATTTCCTGCTTTTCCAAATCGACGGTGAGGGTCGCGTTGGCGCCGCGGTTGGCGTCGTCCATCAGTTTGTCGAGTTCTTCCTGCGACACCTTGATCGGCAAGATGCCGTTCTGGAAACAGTTGTTGTAGAAGATGTCGGCAAACGAGGTGGAGATCACGCAGCGAATGCCGAAGTCGAGCAGCGCCCATGGCGCATGCTCGCGCGAAGAGCCGCAGCCGAAGTTCTCGCCGGCCACCAGAACCTGCGCCTTGCGATACGCCGGCTTGTTGAGCACGAAGTCCGGCTTCTCCTCGCCCTTCTCGTCATAGCGCAGCTCATAGAACAGGCTCTTGCCGAGCCCGGTGCGCTTGATGGTCTTGAGGAACTGCTTGGGAATGATCGCGTCGGTGTCGACGTTGATCATCGGCAGGGGCGCGGCAACGCCGGTCAAGTGCGTGAACTTCTGCATGGTCGTTGTCCCAACCTCGTGCCGGCTCAGGTCCTGAGCCCGTCCGCCAGCGAGCGGAAATAGCCTTCCGCCTCCAGCAGCCGCTCGATGCGCTGGGCATCGGCCTTGCGCGCGGCTTCGCGCATCGGCTCCTTCTCGCTCAGCACCTCGAGGCGCCTTTTAACGCCAGCCAGCTTGCGGCCGTCAAGATGATCTTCCAGGGCCTGGACGATGTCCTCGACATAGCCGGCGATACGGCCTAACTCGCGCACGGCCTCGCGGGCGGCGCGGACGTTACCGGCCTCCTTCTCCAGGCTGGTGAAGGCACCGGCGGCCCGGCCCAAGGTGGCCGCCACCTGCTCGGCATACTGGGCGACCTTCTCCCGCCGGCTTCCCTCCAGCTTGGCGAGGGATTTCTGCCACTTCAGAATGGTCTCGGACAGGCCGAGGATGCGGATCGTGTAGTCGAGAATGCCCATGGAGCGGCCCGGTCGATGACGCGCACAGGCCTATGATAGGGGACGCCGCAGCGGCGGGGATAACTCGGGCCTGCCGGCGTTTACCAATCAGCGAATGGCCGGATCGGAGTAGCACTGCCGCATGACCTCGCAGCGGTGCGAGCCTTGGAAATGCATGCTGTCGCCCTTGGCCGGCGCAATGAACGTGCAGACCTCCTCGAGGCCCTCCGGGCTCAGCCACCCCTGCCGGCGTCCGCGCTGCACGGCGAAGCAATCTGCCGTCTCCTCATCGGGACCGCGAAACTGGTGGCCGCATTCATGGGCGTGAATCCACAATTTGACCGGCGTGGACACGCGCGAGAGAAGCTTGGGATTGAGGATCAGAAAACCGGGATAGGCCGCGCCGTAGTCGTCGAGCTGATCGTCCAGGACGGTGGGCCGCTGCCCGCACAGGATGCGGCGGCCGTCCAACTTCAGCTCGCCCGAGGGAACGATGTGGGCATTGCCGCCGACATGAGCGACGTATTCCTCGGGGGTCGGGCCGGCCACTAAGACCTGGTAGCTGGCCACGAGGAAGGCAAGCGTCAGCGCCCCGCCAAGCACGGCCAACAGGGGTCGCCGCCGATACAAACGCCTGACCCTCAAGTGAGAACCCCGTCGTCCATGCCATGCCCGCGCCGGCACATTCGCCGGTTCGCTCCACCATTGCAACCGGTTGTTGCCGAAAATCCCGATAAGACGCGGAACCGGGACTTCACGTCCCGTTCGCGGACCCAGCGGCGCTTTCGATGCCCGTCATATCGGCATCCGATAAGCCAAAATGGTGCCCGATTTCATGCACCAGAACGTGCGTGATGAGATGGCCCAGCGACTCCGTCCCCTCGGCCCAAAGATCGAGCAGGGCGCGGCGATAGAGAAACACCATGTCGGGCAAGCGAGGCAAATCCGACACACTTTTCTTGTCGAGGCTGACGCCGTGGTAGAGGCCCATCAGGTCGAAGGGACTCTCCAGCTGGAGCTCGTTCAGCACCTCGTCGGTCGCGAACTCCTCCACCCGAATGACGACGTTGCCGCACATGTCGCGAAACTCGCGCGGCAACCGGCGCCAGGCCAGATCGGCGAGTTCCTCGAACTCGCTGAGCGTCGGCGCCTTCAGATGCCGCCAATCCTTGCCGGCCATGGCCGTCCCCGTATCTCCTGCTTGCACGGCAAGTGTCCCGATTGCGAGGTTCGCATGCGTTCGAGGCTGGGCTGCGGAGCGAACTTCGCACTCACAAGGGACACCGGAATCATGGACTTGCCAGTGCGATTCAGATCGAGAAATTCGCTCCCGGCCTCGCAGTCAGCACCGGCGAATGTCTCGATCATCACACTAGATAGGGGTCTTTGCCGGACGAAACCAGCCGCGGCCTCGTTACTCCCGCTCGACCACCGCCATCACCTGGCGCACGCCGACGACGGCGCGCAGGGCGAATTCGACCAGCTCGGCGGTGCGCGGCGGCACCCCCGTGAGGCGCAGGTCGACGCTGAGCTCGCTTCCGTCACCCGACTCGCGGGAGGCGTGCACGCGTGAGGGGACGGCGCCGAGTTTGGCAACCGGCTCGATGAGACGCGGCAGCAGGCCAGGGTCGGCCGGCGCCGAGATGAAGAAAAAGGCGCGGACGGTATGGGGCTCGAGGCGCGGCGCAACAGCGCTCGCAGCGGCAACAGTTCGGGATGGCATGGGAGTTCCTTACACTCGATCGCGAAAATGCGTGGCGAAACCGGCGCCCTTAGACTGCCGGGGCGGTAATTCGCAGGGCGATCGAGAGATGAGGAACCGTGCTCATGGCGGCCTTATACCCGGTAACCGGTAAACAATTCAACCGCTGCGACCCACGTGAGCGATCAAAACGAGCGTGAAGCAAAAACTTACCACGCACGATCGCGGCAGCGCCAGGCATGGCCGGGCGCCGCCGCAAAGGATTTGCCGGCTGCTAATCCGGACAGCGCCCTTCGATGACGTCGACTGCTGCCTCGAACGCCTTTCCATCAGCCGATTGCGCGTCGAGATCCGAGCCCAGGTCCCAGGCTTGCATCACGTCCGGCCCGATCGACTTGAGGAGATCGCCGAGCTGCACTTCCAACGCATCGGCCTTGGCGGCGTCCGCCTCCGGCACCGCGCCGAGATCCTTCATGATCTTGCAGAAGGCTTGGAATTTGCCGGCATCGGCCTCGATCTTCGCCAGCGATTTGATGGCGTCGTCAACTTTGGGGCTGGCCGCGAAAATCGGCGTCGCCATCAGCGTGCCGGCCAGCGCAACGGCCAGCGTGCCGCTTCTCATCGAGAAGATCTGCTTCGTTCGCTTCATTCGTCTCTATCCCTCCATGCGCACGGATTGCAAATCGGACCGCGCGAGTCGCACCTGTGCCCGCTTGGCGAACGCGCGTCCGTTACGCCAGATGGATGACACACCGGCACTTTTTCAAGGCACAGGCGGGCGAGAAACCAGCTTGCCGAGCAGATTGAGGAGTTGTTCGCGGCCGCCGGGGCCCAACCTCTGGTCGAGCCTGGCCTCCAGCTCGGCCTCCAGTCGCCGCGCCTGCTCGAGCAAAGCCTTGCCGGCGTCGGTGAGATGCAGCGCATGCGAGCGCCGATCGTTGGGGACCTGCGTCCGGCGCGCCAGCCCGCGCCGCTCCAGGGCGTCGAACAGCACGACGAAGTTGGCGCGCTGGATGCCGAGCGCCGAGGCCACGTCCGATTGTTTCAAGCCAGGCGAATTACCGAGCAATACCAGCACACTGTATTGCGTCGGCCGCAGATCGAGCGGCGCGAAGTTGGCGATCACTTCATCGAAGACGCCGAGTTGCGCCCGGCGCAGCGCGTAGCCGACCATCCGCTCGAGCGGGGCGGCGGCAGTCGCTTTCGACGGCCGGTCGGATTTGCCCGCCAGTTCGCCGGCGTGGTCGAGCGTTCTGGCCGAACCGGATCGCATGGGCCTTTGAGAGTCCGCGTTGCTTGATATTATGGGTCATAATTGTTATCCGAGACTACAAAAAACGCCAAGGGGAGGATCGCGTGCCAGACTTCGCGCGCATGGTGGCAGGCCGCGCTGGAAGCATGCTGAGCCGTAAGCCGGCGCTCGGCGCCGGCTTGGGCCTGTTTGCAGCAGGTCGACGCTGAGGCGGTGGCGGCGATGGACCCCGCAATTCTCTTGTTTCTCATCCAGGACGGCGTGACCAACGGCGCCGTCTATGCGCTGCTGGCGCTGGCCCTGGTGCTGGTGTTCGCGGTCACCCGCGTCATCCTGGTTCCGCAAGGCGAGTTCGTCGCCTACGGAGCTTTGACCCTGGCGTTTCTCGACGTCGGCAAAGTACCGGGGACGGTGGGGCTGCTGGTGGTATTCGCGGCGCTGGCGCTCGTTGTCGAGTTGTGGAGCGTGCGACACCGGCTGCGGGTGGCCGTCGTTGGGCGGCTCGCCCTGTTCTTCGTGGCCCTGCCGGGCATCATCGTCGCCCTGACCCTGTGGCTGGCGCCGATGCGGCTGGGCCCTTTGCCGCAGGCCCTGCTGGCGCTGGCGATCGTGGCGCCGATGGGCCCTTACCTGTACCGCTTCGCCTTCCAGCCCTTGTCGGAAGCCTCGATCCTCGTGCTTCTGATCGCGGCCGTGGGGGCGCACCTGTCGATGACCGGACTGTGCCTGCTGTTCTTCGGCCCCGAAGGCATGCGCGCCGCGCCGCTGTCCTCGGCAGGCATTACGGTCGGATCGATGCCGGTGTCCGGGCAAAATATTGCCATTTGCGCGGCAGCGGTTGCATTGATGCTGGCGCTGTACGTGTTCTTCGAGCGCACGATCCTCGGCAAGGCGCTGCGCGCCACCGCCGTGAACCGGCTTGGAGCGCGACTTGTCGGCGTTCGCACCGCGCTGTCGGGACAGCTCGCATTCTTGATCGCGGCAGCGATCGGTGCGCTCTCCGGCGTGCTGATCGCGCCCGTCACCACCATCTACTACGACTCCGGCTTCCTGATCGGCCTGAAGGGCTTCGTTGCGGCCATCGTCGGCGGCCTCGTAAGCTATCCCCTCGCCGTGCTGGCGGCGATTTTCGTCGGCATCGTCGAGGCGTTCTCCTCCTTCTGGGCGTCGAGCTTCAAGGAGATCATCGTTTTCCTCATGATCATTCCAGTGCTCCTGGTACGATCGCTCACCTCCACGCATGTCGAAGAGGACGAGTGAGGAGCACGTGTCGATCCGCGTTCCGCTGCTCGCCTTGGTTGCCTTCGCCGCCGTCCTGCCGGTCATCCCCGGCGTGCCGGTGTTCTGGATCACCTTGATCGACAACGTCGGACTGGCATCGCTGGTGGCGTTGGGTCTCGTGCTGCTGACCGGCGTTGGCGGACTGACCTCATTCGGCCAGGCTGCGTTCTGCGGCTTTGGCGCCTATACCACGGCGGTCTTGACCACCAAGTATGGCTTTTCGCCTTGGGCGACCCTGCCGGCCGGCCTGTTGATCACGGCCGTCGTCGCACTGGTGCTGGGGCTTGTGACCATGCGGCTGTCGGGGCACTACCTGCCGCTCGGCACCATCGCGTGGGGGCTAAGCCTGTATTATCTGTTCGGCGAGCTCGCCCTCACCGGCCGGCACGACGGCATCGTCGCGATTCCCCCGTTCAACGTCGCCGGCTTCGATCTCTATGACAGCCGCGCGATCTACTACGTGATCTGGATCTGCGTCCTCCTCGCCGCCGTCGCCACGCACAATCTGCTCGACTCGCGAACCGGCCGCGCCATCCGCGCCCTGCGCGGCGGCAGCCTCGCCGCCGAGTCTTTCGGCGTTCGCACCATGCGCGTGAAGATGATCGTGTTCATCTACTCGGCGCTGCTGGCGGCGATTGCGGGCTGGCTGTACGCCCACATGCAGCGCGCCATCAACCAGACCCCGTTCGGCATCAACGCCGGCATCGAATACCTGTTCATGGCGGTGCTGGGCGGCGCCGGCCACGTCGGCGGCGCCATTCTCGGCGCCGGCATCGTCACCCTGCTGAAGGACCAGCTGCAACGGGCGCTGCCGCAGCTGCTCGGCAGCAAGGGCAACTACGAGATGATCGTGTTCGGGGTGCTGCTGGTGCTGCTGCTGCAGACGGCTCGCGAGGGCCTGTGGCCGCGCCTTGCCGCGTTGTTTCCGGCGCGGCCGACGCCGCCGCGGCCGGTTAAGGCGCCGGGCCTGCCTCGCCGGGCCATGCCCATGCCGGGCGAGACCCTGCTGTCCCTGCAGGCGGCGCGCAAGACGTTCGGCGGCCTCGTCGCCGTCAATGACGTGAGCTTCGATGTGCGCGCCGGCGAGATCGCCGGCCTGATCGGCCCCAACGGCGCCGGCAAGAGCACGCTCTTCAACCTGGTGACGGGCGTGCTCCGGCCCGACCGCGGCCAGATCCGCTTCAAGGGCGAGCGCATCGACGGGCGGGCCGCCAACCTGGTGGCGCGAAAAGGCATTGCCCGCACCTTCCAGCACGTCAACGTGCTGCCCAACATGAGCGTGCTCGACAACGTGGCTCTCGGCGCCCATCTGCGCGGCCGCAGCGGCACGCTGGCCTCGCTGGCGCGGCTCGACCGCGCCGAGGAGCGACGGCTGCTGAACGAGGCGGCGACGCAAATCGAGCGCATGGGGCTGGCCGAGCACATGCATCGGCCCGCCGGCAGCCTGTCGCTCGGCCAGCTGCGCATTGTCGAGATCGCCCGCGCGCTCTGCCTCGATCCGGTCCTGCTGATGCTCGATGAGCCGGCCGCCGGACTTCGGCACATGGAGAAGCGCGAGCTGGCGCAGATGCTGCGAAAGCTCGCGTCCGACGGCCTCACCATCCTGCTGGTCGAGCACGACATGAGCTTCGTCATGGGACTGACCGACCGGCTGGTGGTGGTGGACTTCGGCACCAAGATCGCGGAAGGCAGGCCGGCCGAGATCCGCGTCAATCCGATCGTCGTCGAAGCCTACCTGGGCGGGGTCGCGTGAGCCAAGCCCTCCTCGAGCTGTCCCACCTCAGCGTCGCCTACGGCAAGGTGGAAGCCGTGCATGGCGTGTCGCTGTCGGTGCGTCCAGGCAGCGTCGTCACGGTGATCGGGGCCAACGGCGCGGGCAAGACCACGCTGCTGAACGCCGTGATGGGCATCCTGCCGGCGCAGGGACGCGTCTCTTTCGACGGCCGGCCGCTGGACGATCTCGCCATCGAGGAGCGCGTCGCCCTCGGCTTGGCGCTGGTGCCGGAGCGGCGCGAGCTGTTCGGCTCCATGAGCGTGGAGGACAATCTGCTGCTCGGCGGCTTTCGCGTTTCGGCGGCCGAGCGCAGCCGCTCCATGGCCGATGTATTCGTCCGCTTCCCGCGCCTTCTTGAGCGCCGCCGCCAGCTTGCCGGCACGCTCTCGGGCGGCGAGCGGCAGATGCTCGCCATGGGCCGCGCCCTGATGGGCCGGCCGCGCCTGCTCATGCTGGACGAGCCGAGCCTCGGCCTGGCGCCGCTGATCGTGCGCGACATCTTCGAGATCATCATGGGATTGAAAAAGACCGGAGTGGCGATCCTGCTGGTCGAGCAGAACGCGCGCGCGGCGCTGCAGGCCGCCGACTACGCCTATGTCATGGAGCTGGGCGACATCACCGCCCAGGGCGCCGCCGCAGATCTTGCGGCCGACCCGCGCATCATCGAAAGCTACCTGGGTCTGGGCGGCGGAACCTAAGACCGCTTGGTTGCCCCACGACCCACGCGGCCGACAAGCTCCGAGGCGAGCTCGCGCAGCTGGTCACCGGTCTGGCCGGGATATTTGGCCCAATAGGAGCGCGACTTGTTGGAGAAGCGTCCGGCCGTCTGCAGTGGACTGACACGGGCGACAGATTGCTGGAAACAGCGGTGCTGATTGTCCTGGCGCAGCCAGCTGTCGTATTGCTCGTCCTCGGAGGCGAGCGTGTCCTTCATGTTGATGATCACGCCGAGAGGCTCGGCAAACCCCATCTCGGGATCGCGCTGGCGGAACTCGCGCAGGAACTTGAGGCCGCGCGTGGAAATGTAGTCGGGCTTGGTCGGTGACAGGTAGAAGTCAGCCTCACGCAGCCAGCACTCGGTCAAAACCGACAAGCCCGGCGCGCTGTCGATCATGATGATGTCGTAGACGCGCTTGGCTTCGTCGAGCCATGTGCGGATGGATCGGCGCAGGCGCACCTCGTGATCGCGCTTGGACACTTCGCGCTCAAACAAGGTCAGATGCGTGTCGCTGGGCAGCACAGAGATGCTGCGCGCATCATCCACGTCGGACGCGCCCTCGACGACGAAATCCTGCCAGCGCGCCGGCGTCTCGCTCAGCACCTCCGCGATCAGCAGCTCGACGATGGTACGGCCGTCGTCGCGGATCGACTCCAGGCGTTCCTGCGGCAGCAGCATGTGGCTTACGCTGGCCTGCGCGTCGGAATCGATCACCAGGATCTTCTGGCCGTGATAGGTCGACAGCGTTTCTGCAATGCCGAGCACCAGCGTCGACTTGCCGACGCCGCCCTTGGCATTCATGACGGTAATGGTCGTTCCCACGCCGATCCGATCCCCGAAAAGCGCTCACCCGCGGCGCCACAAGAGGTCCTAACGTGGGAGAATTTGTGACGTGCGCGGGCGGGCGCGCCATAAGAAAGCGCCGGATACCATGGGCATCCGGCGCGATATGGCTGGCGGCACTCGCGCCGGCGGCGGCAAAACCTATTTGACCAGCGCCCAGGTGCCATCCTTGACGGTCAGTAGAACGCGGCCGCGGTTGTCGAGGCCTGCGTGATCGGTGGGCGTGAAATTGTACACGCCGTGACTGGCAGCGATTTCCTTCTCGCTTTCAATGGCGGTCAAAAGCGCCTGCCGGAACTCCGGCGTGCCGGGCTTGGCCGTCTTCAGGGCGACGGGAATGACACGCTGCAGGATCAGGCCGACGTCATAGGCATGGCCGCTGAACTGCGTAATCGTGCCGGCGCCGAACTTGGCTTCATAAGCCTTCAGGTGCACGAGGGCGGCCTTGGTTTGCGGGCTGTCAGGCAGCAGATCGGCTACCACCAGCGGGCCGGACGGCAGGATGACGCCTTCCGCCGACTTGCCGGCGATGCGGATGAAGTCTTTCGTTACCGCGCCGTGCGTCTGATAAATCAACCCCGTGAAGCCGCGCTCGCGCAGCGCGATCTGGGGCAGGGCGGCGCCGGTTCCCGAAGCGCCGACCAGGATGGCGTCGGGCTTGGCGGCCACCAGTTTCAAGGCTTGGCCCGCGACCGAAGTATCGGCACGCGCGTAGCGCTCCTCGGCGGCCAGCGTCAGCCCCATCGGCTCAGCGGTCGCCTTGAACTCCTTCACCCACAGATCGCCCCAGCTGTCGGAGAAGCCGATGTAGCCGACGCTCTTGATGTTGTGCGCCTTCATGTGCTCGAAAACGGCGTTCGCCATCAGCGACACCTTCTGCGGCATCATGAACGTCCACTTGTCGCGCCCCGGCGGCAAGCCAACCGGCGACTGGGTGAAGTGCGGCACGCCATTTTCCAGGGCGACGCCGGCAACCGCCATCGAGGACGGCGTGATCGAGGAGCCAACCAGCACGTCGACCTTGTCCTCGGTCACCAAGCGCCGGGCGTTGGTCGTCGCAACGCCGGGATCGGTGGTGTCATCGAGCAGGATGACGGTGATCTTCTCGCCGCCGATCTCTTTCGGCCACAACTCGGTGAACGTGTTCTTGGCCGGCACGCCCAGCGCCGCTGCCGACCCCGTGGCAGCGATCGTCACGCCGACCTTGATCTCCGCGAGGGCAGCCTGTGGCAGCACAAATGCGGCGCTGACGCCGAGCGCGGCCAAGGCTGCGAGCGACCTGAACTTCATGGCAGTTCCTCCCGATTTTTGACCCGTGGGCCACCCATAGCACCCCCTTGGGCCGATTTGGGCCTCGTCGAGCCGCCTGCCCGGTTGCACATCGGCGCCGCGGTAGGCAATTCGCGATGGGTAGCAATTGTTATTAGGGATAACTATTGCGCGCGCGCGAGTCAACGAGGTGCCCAAGTCGGCGCCCGGCACAAAATCATCGGTCGCTGCCGTCTAAAGCGCGTTGGGATTGACGAAGCCGCGCAGCGGCGTCAGCGCCAGGATCTTGAAGTCGAGCCAGGTCGACCAATTCTCGATGTAGTAGAGATCGTGCGCAACCCGTTGCCGCATCTTCTCCGCATCCTCCGTCGGCCCGCGAAAGCCGTTGATCTGCGCCCAGCCCGTGATGCCGGGCTTAACGCAGTGGCGGTTGGCATAGCGCTCGAGACTCTCCTCGTACAGGCGATTGTGCGCCAGGGCATGCGGCCGCGGTCCGACCAGGGACATCTCGCCCCGCAGCACATTGAAAAGCTGCGGCAGTTCATCGAGGCTTGTGCGGCGCAGAAAATTGCCGATGCGTGTCACGCGCGGATCGTTGCGGCGCGCCTGGTCGATGCGGTCACCGTTTTCGGCGACGTGCATGGTCCTGAACTTGAAGACATCGATGACACGGTGGTTATAGCCGTGCCGGCGCTGCCGGAAGATCACCTTACCGGGGCTGTCCAGCTTGATGGCGACGGCGATGGCCAGCATCAGCGGCGCGAACAGGATCAGCGCGATCGAGCCGGCCACGTAGTCGAGGGCGAGCTTGGCAATGGCGCCCCAGTCGCGGATCGGCTTCGGCTTGACCTGCAACAGACTGATCGGACCGATCGATGCAGTGCTCAAAACCGGCACGCCGATCTCGGAGGAATACAGCCATACCTCGACCGGCAGTACGCTGAGCCGGTCGAGCAACCCGGCCAGGCGCGTTGCCGGCACATGGGAGAGGTCGACGACGATCTCGTCGATCTCGTTGTGCTGCCCGGCAGCGATCAACGCGGCGATGCCGGGCTGAGCGGACTCGTCCGTAAAGACGCCGACTACGCGCATGCCGCTAGCCCGGCGCAGGCCTTCGATCATCCTTGGCGCCGCCGCAGGCTGCGCCACGACCGCGATGCGCCGGCCCGTTCGTCCCGTTGCCGCCAGGCGGCGCAATCCGAGAGCCCACAGCGACCGCCCCAGGGGAAGAAGCACCGCCAGGACCGCAAGCCATGCGAGCAGCCAGCCGCCGGGATAGTCCGAGGCCACCTGCAGCACGACCGCAATGGCGAGCAGGCCGGACAAGGCCAGCGTGATGCACGCCAGCAGGCTGCCCAATTGAGCCTTCCAGGCGATCACCGCGGCGATGTCGTGCTGGCCGCGACTGCGCAACACATAGTGACCCATGATGCCGCCGGCCAACCCGGCCAGAACGTAAGGCTGCAGCTGCAGGGTGCCCGGCGCTGCCGCGACGCACGCCACGTGAGCAATCATCGCCGCCGCCACGAACAGGCCGATCTCGAAGACCATCAGCACGTCCAGGACGACGCGATCCGAGATGCGGCATTTTCGCCTGGAGGCGAGGGAGGATGACGTGAAGGAAGGCGCGCCAATCGATGCCGCCTTGGCGACGGTGGCCGGACCCTGATGCAGCATTTATCGACCGCCCCGCATGGCGCTGACGCCGGACGGCATGCCCATGCCCGCTCCGGGTTTCCCGCTCAACGGTAGCCTTCGGCAATCCTTAACGGCCGTTTCATGCCGGGATTGGGGGGACGCCCGCTTGGGCTTACTTCGGCACATGAGGCGGTACATCGGGCTCAGTTGGCTTCGATGTCCCCCCGTAGCAAGAAGCGTGCGAGCTAGGGCGGCAGGGGGAGTGCGGCGCCCTCACGCAGAATAGCTTCCGCCTGCGGCTCGGAGGCGCCGTCAGCGCCATGCAAAAGCAAGCCCGGGCAAACGCGCAGCGGCGCGCGACTGCCTTTGCGGCCACACACGATGATGCGGCTGGCTTCGGCACCGGCGCGCGGATAGATCGGCAACACCAGCAGTCCACCGAACCGGCCCGAGGCCGCGGCTAGAACTTCGGGCAGCGCCTCCGCCTTATGCACGATGAGCGCGCTGCCGCCCGGCGTCGCCATCGCCGCCATCAGACGCGCCCAACGGTCCAGGCCGCCATCGGGCATGGCATGGGCCGAGGACTTGATAAGCGAGCCCGCCGCGGTGCCACGACCCTCCGTGTGATAGGGCGGATTGGCCAGCACACAGTCGAAGCTCTCGGCAAGATCGCTCAGCTGCGGCAGCTGGCCAAGGGGATGATCGACGTCGGCCTCGATCAGACGCACGCGATCGGACAGCGCGTTGCGCGCGATATTGGCGCGCGCCAGCTCCGCCAGCTGCGGGTGGCGCTCGACCAGCACCACCTGCGCGTCCACAACGCGCCGCGCGGCCGACAGCCCCACGACGCCGACGCCGGCGCCGATATCGAGCAGTCGCGCGCGCCGCCCCTCGATCAGCGGAGCAGCGGCGGCGAGCAGGACCGCATCCAATCCTGCGCGGTAGCCTTTTTTCGGTTGCAGAATATGCAGCCGCCCGCCGAGAAAAGCGTCGTCGGTTGCGGCCAGAGCGGGATCAAGCTCCCTCACCTGCGCCCGCTCTCCTCGTTGATGAGCCACTGGGCGAGCCCCGCCGACGAAAGCTCCGTTCGTGCCGCTGCAAGGTCAGCCTCGCCGACCAGCAACCGCCGCGGGAAGGCGCCGATCGATCCTTCCAGCACGCTCATATGCTGATCGACGACGCTGCAAGCAATGCCGGCAGCCCGCAGCACGGACTGCGCAAAGCTGATCAGAACCGCGTCGTTGCTGCGCAACAGCTCGCGCATCGGCTGCCTGACAAATTGCCCGGAAGGCCGGCATGGCTGGCGACTGCGCCGCGCCCAATCGGGCTTGACCCTTAGTCCTTCCCAGCTATACCGAGGGGACCTGAACTCTGTTGCGGATAGCACAACTTGGGTGTCGTCGTCCCCTTCGATGAGGCACGGGATCCCGCAGACGGCATCAAGCCGCTGCTCGAGATCGTCGCCGAGGATATGGAGGGGGTCAACCGCATCATCCTCGACAAGGCGGTCTCCGATGTCGAGCTGATTCCGACGTTGGCGCATCATCTGATCGATTCGGGCGGCAAGCGCTTGCGGCCCATGCTGACGATCGCCGCGGCCAAGCTGTGCGGCTACGCCGGCTCAGGCCATATCCGCCTGGCTGCCGCCGTCGAGTTCATGCACACCGCCACCCTGCTGCACGATGATGTCGTCGACGAAAGCGACTTCCGGCGCGGGAAAAAGTCGGCGCGCTTGGTGTGGGGCAACCAGGCCAGCGTGCTGGTGGGCGATTTCCTGCTCGGGCAGGCCTTCCGCATGATGGTGGATGTCGGGTCGCTGCCGGCGCTGAAGATTCTGTCGGCCGCCGCCGCCGTGATCGCCGAGGGCGAGGTGATGCAGCTCGCAGCCGCCAAAAACACCGCCACCACCGAGGACGAGTATCTAACCATCATCAGCGCCAAGACCGCGGCGCTGTTCTCGGCCGCCGCCGAAGTCGGCGCCGCTATCGCGAAGCGTCCGGTCGGCGAGCAGACCGCGCTCAAATCCTACGGGCGCAATCTCGGCATCGCCTTCCAACTGGTCGACGATGCACTCGACTACGGCGGCGACAGCGCGCAGCTCGGCAAGTCGATCGGCGACGACTTCCGCGAAGGCAAGATCACGCTACCCGTGATCCTGTGCTTCCGCCGAGGCAACGAGGACGAGCGTGCCTTCTGGAACCGGGCGCTCGGAGATGGCCGGATCGAGGACGGCGATCTCGAACAGGCCATCCGTCTGATGAAGAAGCACAGCGCCATCGAGGCCACGCTCGAGCGCGCGCGGCACTATGGCAAGATTGCGCAGGACGCGCTGGCGATCTTTCCGCCCGATCGGCACACACGCGCGCTGGCCGATGTGATCGGCTTTTGCGTGAGCCGCGCCAGCTGATCGGTTGTGGCCTCAGGCCCCGGCCAGATTGGTGGCGACCACCCACCACTGCGGGTGCGCCGCCGACAAGGCCGCGGCAGCAGCGATGGCCGACGCGTCATCCGCAAAAATGCCGAAGCAGGTCGGGCCGCTGCCGGAAAGAGCAGCAATGCGGCACCGCGGCAGACGGCCCAAGGCCGCTTTGATCTGGCCGACGGCGGGAAGCAGGCTCGTGGCCGGCCGCTCCAGGTCGTTGCCGCGCAGATGCATGACCGCCAGCAGCTGCTCCCTATCCTGGATCGCCTGGTGCCAATCAGGCCGCTGAACCGGCGGCGCCGCACCGGCCTGCAAGGCGGCAAAGACAAGCCCCGTCGGCAGTGGCAGGCGAGGATTGACGAGCACGGCAGGCAGGCCCGGCAAAGGGCGAGACAGCGACTCGATCTTTTCGCCGGCCCCCCACATCAGAGCCGGGCGTCCCGCCAAGCAAACCGGAACATCGGCCCCCAGGCCCGCGGCGATCTCGTGCCAGGCGACGGACGGCGCCAAATCGGGATTGGCTTTTTGTACGGCACGCAAGACGGCGGCTGCGTCTGCCGATCCGCCGCCGATGCCCGCCGCAACCGGTATATGCTTTACCAGCGTCACAATGCCAAGGCGCAAATCGCGATGCGCGTCGCGCAGCCGGTGCAGGGCAGCCTCGATGATGTTGCCGCCGGCGATCTCCGATGCAAATGGACCGCACGTCTCGAGTGCGATGTGTGGTCCGGGTTGGAGGCTGATCTCGTCGGCCACGTCGGCGAACGTCACCAGGCTTTCCAGCTCGTGGTAACCGTCGGCCCGACGCCCGCGCACCGTCAACGTCAGGTTGATCTTGGCGCGGGCCTGCTCACGGATCATGGAGACGCAACCCCGGGTCTCCGAGCACGCGCTGCGGCCCGCCTATTGAAAGAAGGGCAGGCCTGAGGAAGGTTTCGCCTCGGTGCGCTTTTTCGTGCGATCCTTCTTGGCGGCTTCGTTGGTGCGCTTGCCCTGCTTGGCCTGTGATGCACCCGGCAGGCCTTTGAGCAGCTTGTGCTTGATCTTGTCGGCGTCCTCGGGCTCCGGCTGCAGCGTCAGCGCCTGCTCCCACTGGAACCGCGCCTCGCGCTCGCGTCCAATGCGCCAATAGCCGTCGCCCAGGTGATCGTTCAGCACCGGATCCTCGGGACGCAGCTCGACGGCGCGCTCAAGATAGGTGACGGCATCCTTGTAGCGGCCCATGCGATAGTAGGCCCAGCCGAGACTATCGATGATATAGCCGTCGTCGGGCTTCTGCCGCACGGCCTTCTCGATCAGGGCGAGGCCCTGCTTGAGATTGCGCCCCTGGTCGATCCAGGTGTAGCCGAGGTAATTGAGAACGAGCGACTCATCGGGGCTCAGCTCGAGGGCCTTGCGCAGATCGCCTTCGGCAGCCGGCCAGTTCTTCAACCGCTCATAGCTGGTGCCGCGCGAGTAGAAATACGACCAATGTTTCTGCTCGGGCTTGTCGATCAGCGCGATGGCGCGGGTGTAGTAGCTCACGGCCTCGGGGTAGCGCTTCTGGGCGCGCATGATCGTTCCCAGCGCGTCGAGCGGGCGAATGTCGGCAGTGTTCTCCTTGGCAACCTCCTCCAGCATCTTCTGCGCCTCGTCGATGCGCTCCAGCTGGTTGAGATTCAGGGCCTTGCGGATCTTGATGCTGGCTTCCAGCGGCGTGTGATCCGGGATGCGATCATAAGCACCGTTGGCCGCTTCATAGCGCTTGTTGGCCTCGTACGCATTGGCGAGGGTGGCCAGAGCGAATGGGAAGTCCGGCACCAGATAGATGGCGAACTGCAGATAGATGGCGCCGACGCTGACGCCGGCTTCGCCGGACAGAGCCTCGCCCAATCCATAGAACACCTCGGCAAGCCCCTGCACCGGCGTGCTCACCAGCAGGTCGGGACGGGCGCCGCTCTCGATCTGCTCCTCCAGCGTGCGCGCTACAGGATGGCCGTCGCTCTTGGCCTTCTCGAAGTGCGCTTTCAGGATCGACAGCGCCAGTTTTGCGTCCCCGGCATTGGCCGCGTGGCGCGCATAGGCAAGGGTGATCCGTAGGGTGCGCTGATCATTCTTCGGGATGCGTTCATAGTTGGCGCGCGCGTCGGCCCGGCGGCCGGCCGCGTCCGCAATCAGCGCGCGATGGAACCGCAAGTAGTATTGCGCCCAATCCGGCTGGCGCGGCGTGTCGAGCAGCGCCAGCGCCTCGGTGGTCTTGCCCTGCGCCTGATTGATCCAGGCCCGGGCCAGCGTGCTGGCCAGCTCGCCGATCGGATTGGCGCTTGCCGCCTTGAAGTGCTCCTCGGCCGCCTGGTAGCGCTCCGCCTTGAAGTCGACCACGCCCAACAAGGCGTGCGCATTGCGGTTGGCGGGTTGGGCGGCCAGCAGCTCGCGGGCCAAGGCCTCGGCGCGCTGCCAGTTGCCCTCGATCGCCTCCATCAGAAACGCGTGCTCCGTGAGCACTTCGTTGCCCGGATCGTTGGCAAGGGCGCGACCGTAGTAGGCAGCGGCGGCGGCGGTATCGTTCAGACCGCGAGCCAGCCTGCCGGCAAGATAGCTCCCGAGCAGCGATTTGGTATCCTGCCCGCCCGGTTCCGAGCCGTTCACTCCGGCCGCCGCGGGAAGCGCGCCCGCGACAACGCTGAGCCCCAGAGCCATCATCAATCGCGGTAAAGCGCGCATATCACCTCGCGCTGGAGAGAAGTTGAACGTGTGGATTTTAAGAAGCCGCAGGTTAGCAGGAAAGGTACAAGCTTGCGAACAAAAGTACCCGGCCGGACCGAAGGTTACACTTTGCTGTGGGAAAAAGGACCTAACGGCCGGTAAAACGCGCTACGCGCCGCTCGACAAATGAGCGCACGCCCTCGGCTGCGTCCTCGGTCGCCAGCAGTTTGCCCTGTTCTGCGGTGAACTCGCGAATGGCTGCATGGGGTCCAGCGTCGGTGGCCAGGCGCGAGGATGCGAGCGAGGCGCGGACGGCGCGGGGCGCTTGCTCTGCGATGCGGCGCGCAATTTCCAGCGAGCGCTCGTACTGCCGGCCCACGGGCACCACCTCCTGCACGAAGCCGAGGCGGAGCGCATCCTGGGCGCCGAACTCGTCGCCGGTGAGCAGGTAGCGCTGCGCATTGCCCCAGCCGGCGCGCTCCACCATGCGCACTGTGGCGCCGCCGGTCGGCATGATGCCGCGCTTGATCTCGATCTGAGCAAAGCGGCAGTCGTCGGCCGCCACCACAATGTCTGCGGCGAGCATAAGCTCGATGCCGAGCGTGAAGCAGATGCCCTGCACCGCGCACACAAGCGGCTTGCTGCGCAGCGGTGGTCGCAGCGACAGCGGATCGACACTGCCGACCGGAAACACCGAGCCGCGTTCGCGCATGTAGGGCGCCACCTTGTCGAGCTCGAGCCCGGCTGTGAAATTGGCGCCATGCGCAAACAACAGGCCGACCCAGGCTTCGTCATCGCGCTCGAATGCCGTCATGGCCTCGGCGAGGGCGATCAGCATCTTGGGGCTGAAGCCATTGAGCTTCTTGGGACGGTCGATGCCGATGGCAAAGACCCGGCCCAAGCGCTCAGAGGTGATGTTGCCTTCACCCAAATCGGCGGCAGCGGTCGTCATCGGTTCCTCGCACGGGCGTCTGGTCTCACTGTTCTACTCCGCCGGCCCCTTGTGCGGCGAGCCCCACTCTGATGGTGTGCGGCATGCTTCCCGCCGACTTCGTGCGCACCAATACCGAGCTGATCCCGGTTCCGCTCGTCCCAGAGATGCGGCTGCACCTGGCGGCGGAGTCGCTGCCGATCTGGCGCAAGACCGAGGAAGAGCTGGGCCAGATGAACGTGCCGCCGCCCTATTGGGCCTTCGCCTGGGCCGGTGGCCAGGCGCTGGCGCGATACCTGCTCGATCATCGCCAGGTCCTTGCCGGCCGTCGCGTGGTGGACCTCGGGGCGGGATCCGGCATCGGCGCCGTCGCCGCCATGCTCGCCGGCGCAACGCATGCGCTCGCCGCCGACATCGATGTCCTGGCCCTGGCGGCCATTGCCCTCAACGCCGAGGCCAACGGCGTCACCGTGCAGACCACGGCGCAAGACCTGCTGGCGCAAGCCCCCGAACGCATGGACCTCCTGCTGGTCGGCGATCTGTTCTACGAGCGGGGTCTCGCCGAGCGCGTGCTGGCCTTCATCCAAGCCGCACACAGGTCCGGAGCCGAGGTGCTGGTGGGCGACCCCCGCCGCAGCTACTTTCCCAGTGATCGCTTTCGCCAAGCCGCCCTATACTCCGTGCCGGTAACACGCGAGCTCGAGGATGCGGAGATCAAACGCTCCGCCGTCTGGCGGCTGGCCTGAAGACCAATGAACGCGCGCAGCGGGGGCCGCCGTGAGGAGGGGACATACATGTTCGGCAGCCTTAACTATCTGGCTGTGATAACGGCCGCCATCGTCAGCTTTCTGTTCGGCGGGGTATGGTACAACGTCTTTTCGCGGCAATGGCTGGAGGCAGTCGGGCGCTCGCCGGACAGCCTGCCCAAAGGCAGGAGCGAGATCGGCCTCTATCTGCTGGCCTTTGCCGCCCAGCTGATCATGGCCTGGATGCTCGCTGGCGTGCTGCTGCACCTGTCGCTCGGCGGCATGAAGCTGGGCTTGCGCAGCGGCATCATCTCGGGCGTGCTGATGTGGCTCGGCTTCGTCTTCACCACCATGGTCGTTAACTACTCATTCCACGGCGCGCGCCGTGCGCTGTCGGTGATCGACGGCGGCCACTGGCTGGGTGTGCTGGCGATCCAGGGCGCCATACTGGGGTTTTGGGGCGTGCGCTAGCCCGGCGGCGTCGGCGGGTAGGCGAAGCCATCGATCTTCTGACGGTCATTTTTTCATGATCAGGTCGAAGGTGATTCGTCAGTAGAACGCCTAACGACCCAAGGAGCATTCCCATGCGCAACATCATGCTAGCCGCAGCATGCGCTTCGGCTATCGCGTTGCTGTCAGGGCCTGCGGCGCAAGCCCAGGCGCGTGTCGAAGTCGGCATTCTCAACTGCAGCGCCAGCTCGACGACCGGCTTCATCGTCGGCTCGACGAAACATGTGCGCTGCCAATTCAAACGGGCCGGCCGCGACGAATACTACCGCGGCACCATCTCGAAGTTCGGCATCGATGTGGGCACGACCCAGCAGACCGCGATTTCCTGGGCGGTGTTGGCGCCGACGGCGAACCTGCCGCCAAGCTCGCTGAAGGGCACCTATGGCGGCGTCGGCGCGGAAGCCACGGCCGGACTGGGTGTCGGCGCCAACGCGCTGATTGGCGGCTCGGCCAGGTCGATCATCCTGCAGCCCTTGAGCATCCAGGCGCAGAAGGGCGGCTTCAATCTGGCGGCCGGCGTCGAGGCGCTCGAGCTGGTTGCCGACCGTCGTTAGATCCGGAGGACACGCAGCCAGCGCATGACGTCGAGCAGGCTCATGGCGGCTGCGGCCACATAGGTGAACGCGGCGGCGCGCAGAATTTCGCGCGCCGCCGGCATGTCCCGGTCGCTGATGTAGCGGCCGGCCTTCAGCACCGGCAGGGCGCGGCGGAAGCTGGCGTCGAACTCGACCGGCAGCGTGACCGCATGCATCAGGATGGACATGGCCAGGATCATCATGCCCATGAACACTTCCAGAATCAGAATGTACGGGCTCTTGGCCAACAGCATGATCACCGGCGCCGCCAGCATGACGATGGCGCCGAACTTCTCCATCTTCATGGCCTGCTTGGCGAGGCGCGTGCGGGCCTGCAGCGGCGGGTAGGATATGGCGTCCTGCATGGCGTGCCCGGCCTCGTGGGCGGCGATCACCACGGCTGACAACGAGCGGCCGTTGAAATGCTTGGGCAGCAGGCGCACGACCTTGACGTCGGGATCGTAGTGGTCGCCGAGGCTGGTTTCCTCGACCTTGACGTGACCGAGCTTCATCTCGTCGAGCACGTGGCGGGCGAATTCGCCGCCGGTGCCGGGAAAGTCCGAGCGCTCGACCGCATGCCGGTCGATGATCTTGCGCACCCACATTTGCGGCAGCACCGCCAGGGACAGCACGATCGCAAGAATGAGCAGCATCGGCAGCAAGACACACCTCGGGCGGCGCAATGCATCGAACGTAGTGGCGCAGCGCAGCGAAAGGAAGGGCGTCGTCCAATTCCCCGGCAGGCGCGGATGCTCTAAGGTGCGATCCGTTCAATTCCAGAGTTTGCCGGGTGCCCCATGGTCTCCATCGCGATCCTCGACGATTACCAGAACGTAGCCCTCAAGATGGCCGACTGGTCCAAGCTGCAGGCCGGCCATCGCATCCAGGTGTTCAACAAGCCGTTTGCCGATGCGCAAGCCGCCGCGGCCGCCCTGCAGCACTTCGAGGTGATCGGCATCATGCGCGAGCGCACGCCGTTCTCGCGTGCGCTGTTCGAACGGCTGCCCGACCTCAAGCTGCTGGTGACGACGGGCAAGCGCAACGCATCCATCGACCTGGCCGCCGCCAAGGATCGCGGCGTGCTGGTCTGCAACACGGGCGGAGCCGGCCGGGCCACCGCGGAGCTGGCCATCGGCTTGATGATCGGCCTGGCGCGGCACCTCGCCACCGAGTTCCAGAACATGCGCGAGGGCCGATGGCAGACGACCCTCGGCTTCGATCTGGAAGGCCGCACGCTCGGCCTGCTGGGGCTCGGCAATCTCGGCGGGCGCGTCGCGCGCATCGGCACCGCCATGGGCATGAAGGCCATCGCCTGGAGCGAGAACCTGACGCCCGAGCGCGCCAAGGAGCAGGGCGCCGAGCGGGTCGAAAAGGACGAGCTGTTCAAGCGCTCCGACGTGATCTCCATCAACATGGTGTTGTCGGCGCGATCCCGCGGGCTCGTCGGCGCGCGCGAGCTCGCTCTGATGAAGCCGACGGCGCTGCTGATCAATACTTCGCGCGGACCGATCGTGGACGAGGCGGCGTTGCTGGCGGCGCTTGGCGACCGGCGCATCGCCGGCTACGGCGCCGACGTGTACGACACAGAGCCGCTGCCCGCCGGCCATCCGCTGCGGTCGGAGCCGCGCGCACTGCTGACGCCGCACATCGGCTACGTCACCGAGGAGACCTACCGCGACTTCTATCGCGGCATGGTGACGACCATCGAGGCCTGGCTCGGCGGCAACCCGGTGAACGTGCTGACGTAGCTTAGAGTAGGTCGGGTTAGGGCGAAGCCCGTAGCCCAACACCCTGCGCGGAGGCGTTGCCTTACGCGCGGAGCGGCGGCTGGACCTGCGAGCCGGAGCGGCCGCGCTCACGCAACCTACTTCAACACGATCAGCGCGTCGGCGGCGACAACGCCGTGGCCGGGCGCGCGCACGAAGATCGGGTTGATGTCCATCTCCTCGAGACGCGGGCCGAGGGCGGCGGCCATACGGGAGACGGCGGCGAGCGTGTGCGCCAGGGCCTCCTTGTCGCCGGCGGGTTTGCCGCGGTAGCCGTCGAACAGGCGGGCAGAGCGCAGCTCGGCGATCATGTCGCGCGCAGTTGCAACATCGAACGGCGCGATGCGGTGCGTCACGTCCTTCAGCACCTCGGCGAGCACGCCGCCGAGGCCCAGCGCCACGGCGGGGCCGAAGTTGGGGTCGTTGACGACGCCGACCAGGACTTCCAGCCCCTGCGCCATCTCGCTGATCAGCACGCCGTCGATCTTGGCCCCGGGCACGGCTTTGGCCGCATTGGCCATGACGGCGCCCGCGGCGGCCGGAACGTCGGCCTTGGCCACGGAGAGTTTGACCCCGCCGGCCTCGGTCTTGTGGGCAATGTCGCGCGAGACAACCTTGACAGCGAAGGGACCGCGGAGGGCCTCGACGGCCGCCGCCGCGTCGGCCGCATCGGGCACCAGGATCTCGTTGGCGATGGGAATGCCGAAGGCGCGCAGGACGGCCTTGCTTTCCGCCTCGTTCAGCGTCACCGGCCCGGCAGGCAGCGTGAGGCCCAGCGGAATCGGGGCGGCGGCTGCCTTGCGCGGCAGCAGGCGGCGGCGATCCTCAGCAAAGCGCGCCAACACGGACACAGCCTGCGCCAGCCTGACCGGGGTGGTGAGGAAGGGCACGCCGGCGGCTTCGAGAATCCTCGCCGCTTCCTCGGACCTGTGCCGCCGGCCCGACCAGGCCAGATGCACCGGCTTGTCGGTCTTGGCGGCGGCGGCCGCGATGGCCTCGGCCGCGCGCTGCGCCGGGGCGCCGCCGATGGATGCGAGCAAGATCGAAAGCTGATCGATGCCGGGATCGGCCAGCACGATGTCGAGCGTGGTGGTGAACAGGCTCATGTCATTGAAGACGCCGGCGGTGACGTCGGCCGGGTTCTCGGCCGAACCGAACGACGGAATGACCTTGCGCAGGGCGGCCAGCGTCGCGTCCGAGAAACGCGGCAGGGTGAGGCCCTCGCGAATGGCGCGATCGGCGAAGACGATGCCCGAGCCGCCGGAGATGGACAGCACGCCGACGGCCTTGCCGCGCGGCAAGCGCTTCTGGGCGAACAGCTTGGCGGCATCGACGATCGGCTCGACATCGTCGACCTCGATGATGCCGGACTGGCGCAGCGCGGCGCGATAGAGGTCGTAGCTGCCCGTCATGTTGGCGGTGTGGGACGCCGCAGCCTTGGCGCCGGCCTCCGTTGTCGCCGCCTTCCAGATCAGGACGGGCTTGGCCAGCTCGAGCGACTTGCGGCCGAGATCGAGGAACTGGCGCGCATCCGGCGTACCTTCCAAATAGGCGAAGGCGAGCGAGGTCTCGGCATCGTCCAGGAAGGCGGAGAGAAGTTCGGGCGTGGTGACATCGGCCTCGTTGCCGGTGGAGACGCAGTAGCGGAAACCCAGGCCCTGCACCTCGGCCAGGTTGACGATGGCGAATCCGAAGCCGCCGGACTGGAAGGTGCACGACACCGAGCCGGGACGCAGCGCGGTCTCCTCGGTCGGGCTGCCGAAGGCCGCCCACACCCGGTCGTGCACCGACAGCATGCCCTGGCAGTTGGGACCGATGGCGCGCACGCCGCTCTCGGCGACCGCGCGTTTCAATTCGGCCTCGAGCGCACGGCCGTCAGCGCCAGCCTCGCGGAAACCGGCGGTGAGGATGACGGCCGCGCGGATGCCGGCCTTGCCGCAATCGCGGATCGCCTGGGCGACGCCCGGCGCCGGGACGGCAACCACGGCCAGATCGCAGGGGGCCGTGATAGCGGCGACATTCGGCAGGCAGGCGATGCCGTTGATCTCGGGATACTTCGGGTTGATGGGGAAGATGCCGCCCTTGTAGCCGGCCGCCCTGAGAGCGCGGATGGTGTGGCCGCCGATGCGGCCCGGATCGGCCGACGCGCCGATGACGGCAATGCCGCGGGGATGGAAGAAGGGATCGAAGGTCACGGGCCGCACTCCGTCTTGGAGGGGTCAGACCCCTGCGCTACTCTACTTATTCTTCTTGCTTCCGCGTTCGGCGGCTTTTTGCGCTTCCTTGTTCCTTCCAAGCGCCGCAAGGTTCCACCTGTCGCTGATTTCTCTACCCTTGAACGCGATAGCCTGAGAGAGCGACATCACGCCGAACGTCTTCAGAGTGCGCTTCGGTTCGGCTGTAGTATTTTCGCGTTCCTCCTGCACCCTTCGCGTATCACCCGCCTGCGCACGCCTCAGCTTCCGCGCGGCTTTTGCCTTCTTCAGCCGCCAAGCCTTGCGAAACGTCTTGTTGCCCTCAAGAGCAAATACACGGTGATCCTTTTTCAGGCTGAGCCTTTTCTTGCTGCCCGGATCCTTCACGCGGCTCATGTTGACGCTCCCGCCACCCCGGGAGCATTTTGCCGCTCCGCCTGAACTACGCAAGCGCAGCCCTGCCTTGCGCGCCATCGGAGCTTGGCCTAGGACAGGGCCACCTTTCCCAACCCCACGGTGTATGCCCGCATGTCCTCCTTTGTCTTCACCCCGCCTCCGCAGGTTACCCTTCCCGTCAAGGGCAGCGACAAGTTGTTCCCGGTGCACCGCATCTATTGCGTCGGACGCAACTATGCCGAGCACACCAAGGAGATGGGGGGTGACACCAAGGACCCGCCGTTCTTTTTCCAGAAGAACGCCGACAACCTCGTCACCAATGGCAAGTTTCCCTATCCGGCGCAGACCAAGAACGTGCACTTCGAGATCGAGATGGTGGTGGCGCTGAAGTCGGGCGGCACCGACATCAAGCCGGCCGACGCGCTGAAGCATGTGTACGGCTACGCCGTCGGCATCGACATGACGCGCCGCGACCTGCAGGACGCCTGCAAGAAGCTGCAGCGGCCCTGGGAAATCTCCAAGGCGTTCGAGGCCTCCGCGCCATGCACCGCCCTCGTGCCGGCTGACAGCATCGGCCATCCGGCCAAGGGCGCCATCTGGGTCGACGTGAACGGCCAGCGCCGCCAGACGGGTGACCTCAGCCAGATGATCTGGGACGTGCCCAACCAGATCGCCTTCCTGTCCACCCTGTTCGAGCTGAAGGGTGGCGATCTGATCTTCTCGGGCACGCCGTCCGGCGTCGGCGCCATCCAGAAGGGCGACAAGATGCATGGCCATGTCGACGGCGTCGGCGACCTCGAGGTGGCGGTCGTGTGACCGTAGGGCGCATGAGCGAAGCGTAATGGGTCGCGCCGACCGGCCGGCCCGCCTCACCGTGACGTCGGCGGAATACGGCTGTCGCCTATTCCGCCCTACACCCTGCCTCCGTAACCCAAATCCCGGTTGCGCCTTGGCCCTGGCAGGCGTTTGCGCTTAGCTGCCGCCGAGACAGAGGGCGCGCAATGGAACATGGCCACGGCATCGTCGAGGGTGCCAACAAGAAGATCGCTATTCTCATTTCCGTGCTGGCGTTGTGCCTTGCCGTGGCGGAGATGCTCGGCAAGAGCGCGCAGACCGAGGCGCTGGGCGCCAACGTGGAGGCCTCCAACCTGTGGGCCTTCTTCCAGGCCAAGACCATGCGCAAAACCATGATGGAGACGGCCGCCGAGCAGATGGAGATCGACGTCCAGCTGGCGCGCGATCCCGCGGTGAAGGCAATCCTGCAAAAGCGCGTCGAGGGCTGGCGGGCGCGGGCGGCGACCTACGAATCGGAGCCCAAGCCGGACGGCAAAGGTGAAGGTCGCAAGGAGCTGATGGCGCAGGCGAAAGACGCCGAGAAAAAGCGCGATCTGGCACTCGACAGGTATCACCACTTCGAGCGCGCCTCGGCGGCTTTCCAGATCGCGATCGTGCTGGCGTCGTCGTTCCTGATCACGAGCGTCTTCTATCTGTTATGGGGCGCGTGCGGCGTCGGCCTCCTCGGTGTGGTTTTTGTGCTGGTCGGCGGCTTCGCTCCGGCCGTGCATCTGTTTTGAGCTGCGCGCAACATCGTCTCGGTTTATCATCGCCGCTGGAAACGCGCCGCGGGGATGCACAACGAGATTGGATGGTGAGAATGCGCAGGATTTTGCCGTTGGCGGTAAGTATCATCCTTGCCGGCTGGCCTGCAGTGACCCGGGCCGACGACAAGAGCGATTGCGGCAGCAGCCAAGATGAAAGCCTCAGGATCAAGGCCTGCTCGGCGCTGGTCCAGCGCGACCCGAAGGACGCGGGCGCCTACTTCAAGCGGGGCGCCGCCTACCAGGCCAAAGGCGACATGGACAACGCCATTGCGGACTTCAGCAAGGCCATCGAGCTCAAACCGAACGATGGCCGTGCCTATGAGAGTCGCGGGCGCGCCTATGCCAGCAAGGGCGACTACATGCACGCCGTCGAAGACGTCACTAAAGCCGGCGAGCTGACGCCAAAGACCGCGGCCGCGAACAAGACCACCTCCTCGGCCGCCAAGACCTCTGCGCAGGCGAAAGCCAAGGCGGCAACACCCGCTCCCAAGGCGGCTGTGGTCACCAAACAGTCGGATTCCTCCTCGGCCTGGCCGAGCTGGGCTCCGAAACCGAACTGAGCTGACTTCTGCCGGCATTCTGGCGACTCCCCGCTCTGGCGCAAGGCCGTTGCGCGCGGAGTGAGTGGCCACGTGCGCATGGCTATGCTTGGATGCGCCGGTTTTTCCGCCCTGCCGCCAGCTGGAGCCTGCCATGCCGCGTCGCGCCGCCGATCTGCTCGTCGATTGCCTCGCCGCACACGGGGTCGATCGCGTGTATTGCGTGCCGGGTGAGAGCTATCTTGCGGTGCTCGATGCTCTGCACGACAGCAACGCCATCCAGACCGTCGTGTGCCGTCACGAGAGCGGCGCGGGCTTCGCGGCCGTGGGCGACGGCAAGCTGACGGGCCGCCCGGGCATCGCCTTCGTCAGCCGCGGCCCCGGCGCCACCAACGCGTCGATCGCCGTGCACGTCGCCGAGCAGGACGCCGCGCCGCTGATCCTGTTCATCGGCCAGGTGCCGCGCGAGGAGATCGGGCGCCACTCCTTCCAGGAGATCGACTACGGCAAGATGTTCGGCGACATCGCCAAGGGCGTGCACCTGATCCAGGACGCGCGGCGGGTACCGGAGATCGTGGCGCGCGCCTTCGTCGAGGCCATGTCACCGACGCCGGGGCCGGTGATCGTCGTGCTGCCCGAGGACATGCAGGAGGACGTGGTCGAGGCCAAGGCGACCGAGCCTGTGCCGGTGCCGCACGGCGGACCGGTGGCAGCCGAGGAGATGGAGAAGATCCTGTCTCGGCTGGCCCAGGCGGAGCGGCCGCTGCTGATCGCGGGCGGCGCGGGCCTCGGCACGGCGCGCGGGCGAACCGCGTTGCGCCAGGCGTCGGAGGCGCACGGGCTCCCCGTGGCGCTCACCTTCAAGCGGCAGGATTATTTTCCCAACACGCATCCCCATTATGCCGGGCATCTCGGATTCAAGATGCCGAAGGTCGCCGTCGACCGCTACCTGCAGTCCGACCTGATCCTGGCCGTGGGCACGCGCCTGGGCGAAGCCACCACCCAGGGTTACACGCTGCCTGCCGCGCCGCATCCCAGGCAGCCGATGATCCACGTGCACGATGATGCGCGCCAGATCGGCCGCAACTACGCCGCCGCGCACGCGCTGATCGCCGATCCGATCCTGTTCCTGGAGGCATTGGCCGCCCAGCCCGGCAAGAGCAAGCGCGCGGAATGGACCAGGACACTGCACGAGCCCGTCGCCAAGACCATGGCCTGGTCGGCGCCGGCGGATGGTCTGCTCGATATGGGTCCGGTGGTGGCGGCGCTGGCCAAGTCGGTCGAGAAGGACGCCATTTTCGTCACCGATGCCGGTAACTTTGCGGGCTGGCTGCATCGGCATTTCCCGTTCTCGGGCGAGCACACCCTCGTCGGCTGCGTCGGCGGCGCCATGGGCATCGGCATGCCGGCGGCGGTCGCCGCGGCCCTGCGCCATCCGGGACGGCAGGTGATCCTGTTCCTCGGCGACGGCGGCGCGCTGATGACGGGGTCGGAAGTGGCGACCGCCGTGCAATACGGCGCCAAGGTGAAGGCCTTCATCTCCAACAACGGCAGCTACGGCACCATCCGCATGCACCAGGAGGCAGCCTACAAGAGACGCGTGCACGGCACCGATCTCGCCAACCCCAATTTCGCCAAATGGGGAGCGAGTTTCGGTGCGCTTGGGCTAACGCTGAACAAGATCGCGGACGCGCCCAAGATCGTCGAGCAGACGCTCGCTCACGATGGCTGCGTGGTGGTCGACGTGGTCACTGCGGTTGAGCACATCAGCCCGTTCGCCACCATCAGCTCATTGCGTGGATGAGGAGTTCAAGCATGGACAAGCGCGTCACATTGGTCACGGGAGCAAGCAAAGGCATCGGCAAGGCGGTGGCCGAGGAGATGACCGCGCGCGGCCATCATGTGATCGGCATCTCGCGCTCCAAGCCCGGCGACTGGTTCAAGGGGACGTTCGTCGCTCTCGACCTGGCGGACGCCAAGGCAACAGCGGAGGCGATGGCGAAGCTCGCCAAGGAGCACCGCATCACCGGGCTGGTGAACAATGCCGGCGTGCCGAGCGCGTCCCCACTGGAAAAAGTGACACTGCAGGATATCGAGGCCGTCATGAGCATGAACTTCCGTGCTGTCCTGCAGTGCATCCAGGCGGTGCTGCCGGGCATGCGCGAGGCCAAATACGGACGCATCGTCAACATCGGCTCGCGCGCGGCGCTCGGCCGTGAGGCGCGCATCGTCTACGGCGGCAGCAAGGCGGCCGTCGCCTCCATGACACGCTCGCTGGCGCTTGAGACGGCCAAGGACGGCATCACCGTCAACTGCGTGGCGCCGGGGCCGGTGGAGACCGAGCTGTTCCAGAAGAACCATCCGCTGGGCTCAGAGGCGCGCAGGAAGATCGCGGGCGCGGTGCCGATGGATCGTATCGGCACGCCCAAGGAAGTGGCCGCGGCCTGCGCCTACTTCCTGTCCGAGGATGCCGCCTACACCACGGGGCAGGTGCTGTACGTGTGTGGCGGGCTGTCGGTGGGCAGCGCGCTGGTGTGAGCCGCTACTGATTGGCGGGCCAGGTGGTCGGCTTGACCAGAATGTTGGAGCTGACCTGCTTGATGTCGCGCAGGCCGCAGAACGCCATGGTCATATCGAGCTCCCTGCGAATGATATCGAGCGCCATGGTGACGCCGGGCTGGCCCATGGCGCCGAGGCCGTAGATGTAGGCGCGGCCGATGAAAACGCCCTTGGCGCCCAGCGCCAGCGCCTTGATGACGTCCTGACCGGAGCGGATGCCGCTGTCGAGCAGCACCTCGATGCGGTCTCCCACGGCACGCACAATCTCCGGCAGCGCCGCTATCGAGGACGGCGCTCCGTCGAGCTGCCGGCCGCCATGGTTGGAGACGATGATGGCGTCGGCGCCGCTGCGCACCGCCAGCTCTGCATCCTCGGCATCGAGGATGCCCTTGAGGATCAGCTTGCCGCCCCAGCGCTCCTTGATGCGCTTGACGTCGTCCCAATTCAGCGTCGGGTCGAACTGCTCGGCGGTCCAGGCCCCGAGCTGGCTCATGTCGGTGATGCCTTTGACATGGCCGACGATGTTGCCGAAGTGCCGGCGCTTGGCACGCATCATGCCGGTCCACCAGCCGGGCTTGCCGGCAATGTCGAGGAGGTTGGTCAGCGTCATTTTCGGCGGCGCGGTGAGACCGTTCTTCAGATCCTTGTGGCGCTGCCCGAGGATTTGCAGATCCAGCGTCAAGACCAGCGCCGAGCAGCCGGCGGCCTTGGCGCGGCCGATCAGGCGATCGATGAATTCACGGTCCTTCATGACGTAGAGCTGGAACCAGAACGGCTCCTTGGTGGCCTCGGCCACGTCCTCGATGGAGCCGATGCTCATGGTCGACAGCGTGAAGGGAATGCCGGCCTTGGCGGCGGCGCGCGCAGCCAGGATTTCGCCGTCCGCGTGCTGCATGCCGGTCATGCCGACCGGAGCCAGGGCAACGGGCATGCTGACAGGCCGCCCGACCATGGTGGTGGCGAGCGTGCGGTTGCTCATGTCGACGGCAACGCGCTGGCGCAGCTTGATCTTTTGAAAATCGTCTTCGTTGGCACGGTAGGTGCTTTCGGTCCAGGAGCCCGAGTCGCAATAGTCGTAAAACATCTTGGGCACGCGCTGCTTGGCGAGCACGCGCAGGTCCTCGATGCAGGTGATGACTTCGGCCATGGGTTCGTGCCTCCCGCGGCGCCTTGCAGGCAGCGCCTCAGGGCTTTCCACCAGACGCAGGGACGTTGATCAAGGGCCTTGTTGTCTTGATCAGCCCCGCGGGACGCCCAGGTAGCGCAGCCAGAGGGCGGCCGGCCCCAGGGATTTGACGAACTCGCGGTGGGCGGCCTCTGCCGCCTCCGTCAGGCGAGCAGGTAGCGACGCCGGGCGCTGCTTTGCGGCGCGGACGCGCGCATGCGCCATGCCGGTGGCCGCAGACTGGCTGCCGAGGCCCAGCGTGGCCTGGCGCTCTCCCAGCAACTCGACGTAGACGCTGGCGAGCAGCAGCGAGTCGACCAGGGCGCCGTGCTTGGTGCGCTCCGAGGTGTCGATGCCGTAGCGCTTGCACAGGGCGTCGAGGCTGTTGGGACCGGCCGGATGGCGGCGGCGTGCCAGCGCCAGGGTATCGACGACGCGCTCCGACCTCAGCGGCGTTTTGCCGAGCCGGTCCAGCTCCGCATTGAGAAAGCCGAAGTCGAAATTGGCGTTGTGCGCGACCAGCGGCGCATCGCCGATGAAGTCGAGAAAGGCGTCGGCGACGTCCTTGAACAGCGGCTTGTCGCGCAGGAAATCGGCGGTCAGGCCGTGAACCGCGACCGCATCGCGAGGCACGTCGCGCTCGGGATTGAGATAGCAGTGGAATTCCTGGCCGGTGGGGATGCGATTGACGATCTCGACGCATCCGATCTCGATCAGGCGGTCGCCGCGCAGGGCGTCGAGGCCGGTGGTCTCAGTGTCGAGCACGATTTCGCGCAGCATCTTCTCATTCCGGAAAACGCGCACACGAACCTGGAAAAAGCAGCGGTCATCATCCCGGTGCCCGTCACCGGGACGGCGCTAGGCCCAGAACCTGGCGTAGGCCTCGCCGCGTCGACCTTGCAGTGATTCGACGATTTTATCGACTTGCGCGGCGCTCTCGGCGAGCGAGCCGCCGGTGTCTACAACGAAATCGGCGCGCTGGCGCTTTTCCGTGTCGTGCAGCTGCCGCGCCAGAATTTGCTCGAGCTTTTCCAGCGACATGCCCGGACGCGCCAGTACGCGCTCGCGTTGCGCCTCGGCCGGCGCACTGACGACGACAATGACATCGACGCGCTCGTGGCCGGAAGTTTCCAACAGCAGCGGCACTTCGAGCACGGCGATGGCGGCACCGCGGGCAGCTTCGGCGCGCAGGAAATCGCGCTCGGCGGCGAATACCAGCGGATGCACGATAGCCTCGAGGGTTTTGAAGCGCGTAGGATCGGCGAGCAGCGCCTGGGCCAGCTTCTGGCGGTCGACCTTGCCGCCGGCTGTGGTGCCGGGGAAGGCGGCCTCGATGGGTGTGACGGCCGGCCCGTCATAGAGCTTGTGCACCTCGGCGTCGGCATCGACGACGGCGATGCCAAGCTCGCGGAAGCGCGCGGCGGCGGTGGATTTGCCCATGCCGATCGATCCGGTGAGTCCGATGATCAGCATCAGGTTTTCTCGAGATCGGCTATGAGGAGGTCGCGCAGCTCGGGAGTGACCTGCGGGCGCACGCCGAACCAGCGCTCGAAGCCGGGCACGGCCTGGTGCAGGAGCATACCGAGCCCGTCGACGGCGGCGAGGCCGCGCCGGCGGGCGGCGGCCAGCAGCGGGGTGACCAGCGGGGCATAGACGATATCGGCGACGATGCAGTCATCCGGCAGCGCGGCCAACTCCATGTCGAGCGGAGCGCCGCCAGTCATGCCGAGCGAGGTGGCGTTGACCAGGATTCCGGCATCGACGGTGCGCTCGACGCGCTCTGTCCAGGCATGCGCCGTCACGCGCGGGCCAAAATGGGCGGCGATGGCATCGGCGCGCTCGCGGGTGCGGTTGAAGATACGGACTTCGCCGGCGCCGGCTTCGAGAAAGGCGTGCACGATGGCGCGTGCGCCGCCGCCGGCACCCAGGACGGCGGCCGGCCGGCGGGCGGGGTCGAAGTTCGGCGCGGAGGCGCGCAGGTGGCTCATGAAGCCGATACCGTCGGTGTTGTCGGCGCAGAGGCGGCCGCCATCGAGCCACAGCGTGTTGGCTGCGGCAACCGCGCTGGCCGCCGGCATCTTCTCGGCCGCGACCGCATAAGCCGTCTGCTTGTAGGGCAGGGTGACGTTGCAGCCGACGAAGCCGTGGTCGTGCAGATGGCTCAGGAACTCCACCACGTCATCGGGCCGGACCTGGCGCTTCTCGTAGCTGCCGTCGATGCCGTGCGTGCGCAGCCAGTAGCCGTGGATCAGCGGCGAGCGCGAGTGGGCGATGGGCCAGCCGATGACGCACGCGCGTTTCATGCCGGAAGCACCCCCAGGGCGCGCAATTCAGCCATCAGCGCGAGCAGGGGCAAGCCGACGGTCGTGAAGTGGTCGCCGTCCATGCGCTCGAACAGTTGACTGCCGAGGCCCTCGACTTCGTATCCGCCCACTGTGCTGCAGATGGAGGGGCCGGCGCGCTCTAAATAGTCGTCGAGAAAGGCGTCGCTGAAGTCGCGCATGACAAGCGTGACAACCTCGACGCGGCTCCAGACGATCTGGCCCGCCCTCGCCAGCGCCGTAGCGGTATGGAGCTGGTGCGACCGGCCGCGCAGACGCTGCAGGTGCCGGCGGGCCGTGGAAAGGTCTGGCGGCTTATCGAACAGCTCCGAGCCCAGGGCCAGAACCTGGTCGGCCCCAATCACATGCGGTGCGGTGTACCGCTTGCTGACGGCCTGGGCCTTCGCTCGTGCGAGCGCGAGCGCCATCTCGCCAGGGCCCGCCGAGGCCAGATCGCGCTTGAGAACGGCCTCGTCGACGCCGGAAGCGACCGCCACGAAGTCGAGGCCCGCCGCCTCCAACATGCGCCGGCGGAACGGTGAGACGGAGGCCAGCACCAGGCCGGCGTCGTTGGGAGACTCAGGCATCGCCGGCGTCCTCGCCCGCGGGTGCGGCACTCTCCTCCCGGTCGTGCAGCAGGCGGATGATGGCGGCGGCGGTCTCCTCGATGGAGCGGCGCGTCACATCGATGACGGGCCAGCCGTGGCGCGCGCACAGGCGGCGCGAGTGCGTGATCTCCTCGGCGATGCGGGTGCGGTCGACGTAGTCGTCGAGGTTACGATCGGACAGCAAGCGCACGCGGTTGCGGCGGATCTCGGAGATGCGCTCGGGACTGGCCACCAGGCCGACCACGAAGGCGGTGTGCGGCTGGGTCAGCGCCACGGGCAGCTCGATGCCGGGCACCAACGGCAGGTTGGCGGTCTTGTAGCCGCGCTGGGCCAGGTAGATGCTGGTCGGCGTCTTGGACGTGCGGGAGATGCCGAGGATGATGATGTCGGCGGCATTCAGGTCCTGCGGCAACTGGCCGTCGTCATGCGCCATGGAGAAGTTGAGCGCATCGATGCGGCGGAAGTAGTCGGCATCGACGATGTGCTGGCCGGCCACCACGGGGGTCTGCGGCGCGCCGAGATAGGATTCAAACACCTGCATGATCGGCTGCAGCACGTGCAGGCACGGCACCTTGAGAGCGCGGCAGCGGCGCTCGATCTCCTCGATCAGCTCCCGCTTGACGATGGTGTAGAGCACGATGCCGGGGGCTTGCTCCACCTCCTTGAGGACCCGCGCGAGCTGCTTCTCCGTGCGCACCAGCGGATGCACGTGCTCGATCGGGCGCACCTGCGAATACTGCACGGCGGCTGCCTTCGCCATGGTGGTCAGCGTCTCACCGGTGGCGTCCGAGATGAGGTGCAGATGGAAATAGCTCGGCAGGCGGTTGGGCATCTGTGGAAAAGACCAGAGTTCGCAGGGGCTGCCAAGCCGCAGAGGGGCTTTGGGCCGGCAGCCTGTGCAGTTATGGACAAAACGGCGCACAGGATGTCCCTCTGGGAATGCGGCCCGACAGGAACTCGTGCTGCCCGGGAAGAACGATCCTTTGCGGCTGCTCTGGGATAGCTATCAACCGATTCTCGACAGGGGCGGTCCGCCCCTGGCGGAGATTCCGAGCTGCAGAGCCAGAGACTTGACCCGCCTAGTGGGCCGGCGGAGGGCAATACCGCTAGACTTGGGTGCGGCGGCAGCCAGGCGAGACAAGCTGTGTGCAACCGGGGGCGCAAGCCGGCATCCCCGCAATGCCTGCCCCTAAGAGTCAAAACAACAAGATTCAGATTCTAGATTCTTATGATTGAATGATCGCCGATGGACCTGCCGAGCCCTTCTGCCGATCGCCGTTTCCTGCTGCCGTTCGCAGGGCGATCCCTATCGCCGCCGCCGGTGTGGCTGATGCGGCAGGCCGGGCGTTACCTGCCGGAGTACCGCGCCCTCCGCACCAAAGCGGGCGGCTTTCTCGAGTTGTGCTATACGCCGGCGCTGGCCGCGGAGGTGACCCTGCAGCCGATCCGGCGCTATGGTTTCGATGCAGCGATCCTGTTCTCGGACATCCTGGTGGTGCCCGATGCGCTGGGGCAAAAAGTCGAGTTCCCCGAAGGTGAAGGCCCGCGCCTGGAGCCGCTGCGCGGTGCAGCCGATCTTGCGCGCTTGAAGCGGCAAGCGACTCGGCCCAAGTTCGCCGCCGTTTGTGAGACAGTGGCGCGGCTGCGGCAGGACCTCCCCCATGCGACGGCACTCATCGGTTTTTGCGGCGCGCCCTGGACGGTGGCGACCTACATGGTGTCGGGGCGCGGCACGCCCGATCAGGCCGATGCGCGCGCCTGGGCGTATCGCGACGCGGAGGGATTCTCCAATCTCATCAGCATTTTGACCGAGGCCTCGATCGACTACCTGGCGATGCAGGCCGAAGCCGGCGCGGATGCGCTGCAGATTTTCGATACCTGGGCCGGCAGCCTGCCCGAGGACCAGTTCGAGCGCTGGGTGATCGAGCCGACACGGCGGATGGTGAGCGCCCTCAAGCTGCGGCATGCGGGCGTGCCGATCATCGGGTTCCCGCGCGGGGCGGGAGTGCGGACCACGCGCTACGTGCATGAGACCGGCGTCGACGGGGTGGGCTGCGATACAGGCATGCCGCTGGCGCAGATGGCGGGACTGGCCGAGGCAACGGCGGTGCAGGGCAATCTCGATCCGCTGCTGCTGGTGGCCGGCGGCGAGGCCCTGGATCGGCGGGTGCGAGCGATCCTGGAAGCCATGCGGACCAAGCGGTTCGTTTTCAACCTGGGGCACGGCATCGTGCCGGAGACACCGCCCGAGCATGTGGCGCGGTTGGTCGAACTGGTGCGGAAGATATGAGCGGCATGGCGCAGATGGCGGGCTTCCCCTCCCCCGTCCATGCGGAGCATGGCTTCGCCATGACGTGGGGAGGGAACGTCGCGGCATTTTTAGAGAGCTACGGTTCCTGATGCTGCTCTGGCTAAAGGCGCTGCACATCATGGCCGTCATCGCGTGGATGGCGGGGCTGCTGTATCTGCCGCGGCTGTTCGTCTACCACTGCGAGGCGGAGCCGGGCTCCAAGCAGGCCGAGACCTTCCAGGTGATGGAGCGGCGCCTGCTGCGCGCCATCATGAATCCGGCCATGTTCGTGGTGTGGATCACCGGGCCGCTGCTGGCCTGGCAGTCGGGCATGCTGCACGACCGCTGGCTGGCGGCCAAGTTCGTGCTGGTGGCGCTGCTGACGGGCTATCACCACGAGCTGGCGCGGTGGCGCAAAGACTTCGAGGCGGGGCGCAATGTGCGGCCGGCCAAGTTCTACCGGATCGCCAATGAGGTGCCGACGGTGCTCATGGTCGGCATCGTCATCCTGGTGGTTGTAAAGCCCTTCTGAGCTGACTTGGTATCGGCGACTCTCCACAAGCCCGCGCGCAAAGCCGCGCTGCGGCACCGAGGTTCTTTTATTTTTCAAGGCGATCTGCTATATGGGATTCGTCAGCCATCTCCCGCTGGGGCAGATGCAGGCGCTCACGTTCGCCCATACGCCGAACCGAGCGCCGGACACATCCGGAACGCCATTCGGCGACATCCCTCCCCACTTCCGGCTCCGCGCATACCCGTATCCCGCCTCCCCAGCCGCGCAGCCCATCCAGAGAGTTTCTTATGCAAGACATTGTCAAGGAGATGAAACTCCAAGACCTCAAGGTGAAGACGCCAACCGAGTTGTTGAGCTTCGCCGAGGAGGTCGGAGTAGAGAACGCCAGCGCCATGCGCAAGCAGGAGCTGATGTTCGCCATCCTCAAGCAACTGGCATCCAAAGACACGGACATCATCGGCACCGGCGTGGTCGAGATTCTGCAGGACGGCTTCGGCTTCCTGCGCTCGCCTGACGCCAACTACCTGCCGGGTCCCGACGACATCTACGTGTCGCCCTCGCAGATCCGCCGCTTCGCGCTCAGGACCGGCGACACGGTGGAAGGCCAGATCCGCAGCCCGAAGGAGGGCGAGCGCTACTTTGCCCTGCTGAAGGTCAACCGCATCAACTTCGAGGATCCCGAGAAGCAGCGCCACAAGGTGCACTTCGACAACCTGACGCCGCTCTATCCCACCAAGTGGATGAAGATGGAGATCGAGGACCCGACGGTGAAAGACCTGTCACCGCGGGTGATCGACATCGTCTCGCCGCTCGGCCTCGGGCAGCGTGCGCTGATCGTGGCGCAGCCGCGCACCGGCAAGACCGTGCTGCTGCAGAACATCGCCCACTCCATCACGTCCAATCATCCCGAGTGCTACCTGATCGTGCTGCTGATCGACGAGCGGCCCGAGGAGGTGACCGACATGCAGCGCTCGGTGAAGGGCGAGGTGATCTCCTCGACCTTCGACGAGCCGCCGACGCGGCACGTGCAGGTGTCGGAGATGGTGATCGAGAAGGCCAAGCGCCTGGTCGAGCACAAGCGCGACGTGGTGATCCTGCTGGACTCCATCACGCGCCTCGGCCGAGCCTACAATACCGTGGTGCCGTCATCGGGCAAGGTGCTGACGGGCGGCGTCGATTCCAACGCCCTGCAGCGTCCCAAGCGCTTCTTCGGCGCGGCGCGCAACATCGAGGAAGGCGGCTCGCTGACCATCATCGCCACGGCGCTGATCGATACCGGCAGCCGCATGGACGAGGTGATCTTCGAAGAGTTCAAGGGCACCGGCAATTCGGAAATCGTGCTCGACCGCAAGGTCTCGGACAAGCGCGTGTTTCCGGCCATCGACATCGCCCGCTCCGGCACGCGCAAGGAAGAGCTGCTGGTGCCGGCCGATCAGCTCAAGAAGATGTACGTGCTGCGGCGCATCCTCAACCCGATGGGCACGATGGATGCGATCGAGTTCCTGGTCGACAAGCTGCGCTCGACCAAGACCAACGGCGACTTCTTCAACTCGATGAGCACCGGCAAGAACTGAGGTTCTGGCACGGCTCGAGCCGACGCCGATCGGAGTGCAAACCTTGTCATCCCGGGCCTTGTGCCCGGGATCTATCCTTCAACTCGCTCTGACGTTTGCGGATGGCTGGATCCCGGTGACGAGCACCGGGATGACAATCAATTCAGCCTGAGCTCGGTGATGTGGCGCGGGTCGGGCGAGAGTTCGCCCCGTTCCACGCGCTTGACGATGTCGGTGAGCGCGGAGTTGGCGCGGCAGGCGAGCCCGAGTTTCTCACCCTCGCGCACCACGAAGCCGTTGAGGAACTCGATTTCGGTGCGGCGGCCCTTGGCCATGTCCTGGCCCATCGACGGACGCTGGCCCGGCGCGGCGTGCTTGGCATCCTCGAAGCGTTGTTCGTCGCACGCGCGCATGGCGGCCTCGTCGCCCTCGCCCGCGCGCGCGATCGTCTCGGGCGCGATGTGCAGGATGTCCTCCAGCCGGTAGCCCTGGGCCTGGCCGACGCGGATGGCCTCGCTGCCGAGGCGGGCCGAGAAGCGGCGCAGCGCGTCCATCTTGACGATCTCGACGCCCGGCAGGCCGGTGCAGGCGGACAGCCCGTTCTGCATGACGTTGGCGACCAGCTTGGACCAGCGCTCACCCCACAGGTTATCGGTGACCTTGGCGCTGTCGGCGGTGGCAACGAGGCGACACACTTCCTCGGCGCGCGGCGTGATGCGGCCGTGCACCTCGCCGGCGCGGAATACGGTGTGCTTGGCGCCGTGCTTGCCGGCGCCGCGATGGATGTGGCCGGGCTCGGGCAGGTTGACGGTGATCGAGCTGGCGATGCAGCCCAGCGTCTTGCCCCAGCCGACGACGCCGGCGATGGTTTCCTCGTTCATGCAGTTCTGCAGCGAGACGGCGTAGCCGGCTGGCGCCAGGTACTGCCGGATCAGCATGGTGGCCCAGGCCGTGTCGTAGGATTTCATGCACACGAAGGCGATGTCGATGGGTGCTTCCTTGGCGAGCTGCTGGGCATCGGTGACGTGCAGGGCGCGCACCGGCACGGTGAATTCCGGCACGTCGCGGGCATGGGTCACGCGCAGGCCATGCTTGCGCATGTGCTCGACGTGCTCGGGCCAGGGATCGATGAAGGTGACGTCTTCGCCGGCCTGCACCATGTGGGCGCCGGCGTAGCCGCCGACCGCGCCGGCACCGACGATGGCAATCTTCTTCCTACTGGTCATCGAAGTGTTTCCTGCATTTATGCTCAGCGCGAGACGAAGGTTCTGTCGCGCTGCGTGAACGGGTTGCGCCTGCAAAGGCGCCGGAAGCGTGGCAACCATCAAACTTTCGTCAGTTTTGACGGCGGGGGGTCATCCTTTTGTCGAGATTTTCGTTACATGAATTGTGCACTTGTGGCGACGGAAGTCCCACGGGGGCGACGTTGCATTTTCGTAGCTGCCTTGGAACCGGGCCATGGGCCGGGTGCGGATTCCAGCGCACGCTTTCTTCCTGCAGTCGATGGAAATCTAGAGGAGTGGCTCATGTCCACATGGAGAGCATTGCCAGCGGTCGCTTTGGCACTCGCGACCTCGCTGGCGTCGGCGCAGGCCGCGCCGTTGACGTCTAGTCCGGCGGTGGCCAAGGCGGACACCGGCATGGCAACACAAGTCGACTGGCGCTGGCGGCGCGGATGCTGCTGGGGCCGTGGTGGCGTAGGCCTGGGTATCGGCGCGGGCATCATTGCCGGCGCGATCATCGCGGATCAGGCGTATCGTCCGCGGCGCGGCTACTACTACGACGACTACGCCTACGACGGTCCGTATTACTACCCCTCGCAGTATTCCGGCGATCCGCGCGTGGTTTGCGCGGAGAACTTCCGGTCATTCGAGTGGCGGACCGGCCTGTATACGACGTACTCGGGCGAGAAGCGGCTCTGCCCGTACCTTCGCTGAGGGAATAGCGTAGCGGTGTTTTGATGGGCGCGTGGACGCAAGTCCGCGCGCCCATTTGCATTCAAGCTATTGCGTCGGAGGAGATCGCTGAGTGCGGAGCAGCTCGGCCAGGGTCGGCGCATCCGTGACGGGCAGCGAGCAGACCTGGCCGAGGCAGGCGTAGGCGGTGGGCTTGCCGCCGACGGCGGTTTTGCCGGCGAGGGGGCCGGAATTGGGAAGCTGGGCTGCTGCGAGGGATTGCTGGACGGCGCCGGGCAGCGAGAGGCTGAACATGGCGCGGGTCAGCTCGGCAGAGGCCGCAGTGTCGTGCGTCTCGAGGACCACGACGTGCTGGGGCGCGATCAGGTCGAGGCTGTTGGCGATCAGGCCGCTGTGGCCGAGCGCATTGCCGGCGAGGTCGGCGGCGAAGGCATCGGGGATGGCATGGGCGCGGTCGAGGTAGGCCTGATTGCCGGTCAGCAGATTTAGCGCGACCAGGTTGGAGATCATCACCGCGTTGGCGTTAGGCACGGCGTCGTCGTGGGCGCCGCGCATGCGCACGATCACATCCGGAGTGTCGTCGGCGGTGAAGGCATAACCGCCGCCGTCGGCGACCCAGAAGTGACGATCGAGCACGGAACACCAGCGCTCCGCCGACTCCAGGAAGACACCCTCGTTGGTGGCCTGGTAGAGACGGAGTGCGCCCCAGATCATGTTGGCGTAGTCGCTGGCGGTGGCGGGTGCGCGCGCCTGGCCGGCGCGGAAGGAGTGGATCAGGCGGCCGCCCCGATCCATCTGCTCGAGCACGAAACGGAAGGCGGTGACGGCGGCGTTGAGCCAATCGGGACGCTCGAACACGCGGGCGGCGTGGGCGAGCGCGGCGATCATCAGGCCGTTCCAGTCGGCCAGCACCTTGTCGTCCCAGCCCGGACGGATGCGGGACGCGCGGCGGGCCAGCAGCTTGGCGCGCATGGCGGCGAGCGCCTGCTCGTCGGCCGCCGAGCCGAGGTCGAGGGTGTGCAGGCGGTTGAGGATGGCGTGGCCTTCCCAGTTGCCGGCCTCGGTGACGTCGTAGACTTTGCAGAAAACTTCGGCGTCGGCGGCGCCGAGCACCTCGACGATCTCCGCCTTGGTCCAAACGTAGAACTTGCCTTCCTCGCCTTCGCTGTCGGCGTCGAGAGAGGCCGCGAAGCCGCCGCCGTCGGCGATCATCTCGCGCTGCAGCCACTGCACGGTCTCCTCGATGCGCTGGGCGTAGAGGGGATTGCCGCCCTCGCGGTAGGCCTCGGTGAGAAGGTCGATCAGCAGCGCGTTGTCGTAGAGCATCTTCTCGAAGTGCGGGGCGAGCCAGCGCTCGTCGACCGAGTAGCGGGCAAAGCCGCCGCCGAGATGATCGTAGATGCCGCCCTGGCAGATGTGGGTGAGCGTGGTCTCGACCGCCTGACGCGCGGGCGCGTGGCCGTAGCGGATGGCGCCGCGCCACAGCAGCCAGAAGAAATTCCACTGCGGGAACTTGGGCGCGCCGGCGAGGCCGCCGTGGCGGCCATCGACGGCGTTGACCATGCGCGCGGTGAGATCGGCGAGTTTGGCGTCGCTGAGGTCGGCGGTGGCCGAGGTGGCGGCGCGCTCGGTGAGTGCACCGATCAGCAGGCCGGCGTTGTGGGCGACCTTGTCGGGCTCCTCGCGGAAGATGCGGGAGACCTCGCGCAGGACTTGGGGAAAGCCCGGCCGGCCGTAGCGCGGCGCCGGCGGAAAGTAGGTGCCGCCCCAGAACGGGCGCGCGTCGGCATCGAGGAACATGGTCAGCGGCCAGCCGCCCTGCTCGCCGAGGGAATGCAGCGCGCGCATGTAGATGGCGTCGATGTCGGGCCGTTCCTCGCGGTCGACTTTGATGTTGACGAACAGGTCGTTCATGACGGCGGCGGTCTCCGCGCTCTCGAAGCTCTCGTGCGCCATGACGTGGCACCAGTGGCAGGCGGCGTAGCCGACCGAGAGCAGGATCGGCTTGTTGGCGGATTTCGCCGCCGCCAGCGCCTCGGGTCCCCAGGCCCACCAGTGCACCGGGTTGTCCTTGTGCTGGAGCAGGTAGGGGCTGGTCTCGCGGGCGAGGCGGTTTTCGCCGGGGGGTGCTGATGTCATCGCCCAGCTTAACGCGTAGCGCCAGCCATGGTCACCCCCACCCGGACGCGCCGGAGGGGTGCCGAGCGCGCCTTGACCGGGCGGCGGGGTGAGGCGCACAGTTTCAGCCAGAGACTGCGCGGGCACGCGCGGTCGCGGAGGAGCGACCTTGAGCGAGAGCTTTCGCGGCGCGATTGATTGCGATCTGCATCCGCGCGTGCCGACCCCCGCCGATCTTGCCCGCTACATGGACGACTACTGGCGCGACACGGTCGAGGTGCGCGGCATCGATATCTGGGCGTCGATTGCCTATCCGGCCGGCGCGCCGCTGACGGCGCGGCCGGACTGGCGGCAGAGCCGCGCCGACGCCAATCCCGCGGCGGCGGCCAAGGCCACCCTCGACCGCTTCGAGTTTGCGCACGCCATCTGCAATCCCCTGTTTCCGGTGCAGATGTTTCGCGACGAAAACCTGGAGGCCGCTTTCGCCCGCGCGCTCAACGATTGGCTGGCGGCCGAGTGGCTCGACCAGGATGCCAGGCTCCGCGGATCGGTCGTGCTGCCGCTGCAGTCGACCGAGCGGGCGGTCGAGGAGATCGAGCGACGCGCCCGCGATGCGCGCTTCGTACAGGTGCTGCTGCTGGCGATGGGCGAGCACCCGCTCGGCAAGTCGCGCTACTGGCCGATCTATGCGGCGGCCGAGAAGCATGGCTTCGCGGTCGGCATCCATGCCGGGAGCAGCTATCACCACCCGGTCACCGGCTCGGGCTGGCCGACCTATCACCTGGAGGACTATGCCGCCCAGTCGGTCGGCTTCCACACCCAGCTCGGCAGCCTGATCTGCGAGGGCGTGTTCGTGAAGTTCCCGAAACTGAAGGCGGTGCTGATCGAATCGGGCGTCTCCTGGCTGCCGCCCTATCTGTGGCGGCTGTCCAAGTCCTGGCGCGGAGTGCGCAACGAGGTGCCCTGGATCGACCGTTCGCCCGAGGAATTCGTGCGCGATCACGTGCGCCTGACCATCCAGCCCTTTGACGGGCCGCCCGGAGCGGAGCAGATTGGGCGCCTGATGGATCAACTGCAGTCCGATCAGATGCTGCTGTTTGCCAGCGACTTCCCGCACTGGCAGTTTGACGGCGCCGAGATGCTGCCGCCGGGCCTGTCGGAGCCGCTGCGGCAGAAGATCCTGATCGACAACGCGTTGGCCACCTATCCTCGTCTGGCGAGGTCCGCATGATGCTCGATGCTCCGCTGGCGCCTGATGCCGAACATGACCAGGGCTCCGGCCCGGCCGCCAAGACACGGCTGAAGATCATCGACGGCGATGTGCATCCGGCGCTGCGCAGGGTCAGCGACCTGAAGCCCTATCTGCCGGCGCACTGGTGGGAGCACCTCGTCACCTACGGCTCGCGCAAGCGCAGCGGCATGCAGATCGAGCCCTATCCGAAATCGGCCCCGCGCGCCTGCCGCCGCGATGCCTGGCCCGCCAACGGCGGCCCGCCGGGCTCGGACCTGGACCTGATCCGCTCGCAATATCTGGACGCCTACGGCATCGAGTTCGGCATCCTCGGTCCGCTCGGCATGAGCGGCCAGAGCGAGGTCAATGTCGAGTTCTCGGCGGCCATGACCTCGGCCGTCAACGACTGGCAGCGCGATGCCTTCGCGCGTCCCGAGCCGCGGCTGAAGGCTGGCATCGTCGTGCCCTATGAGGACGCGGCGGCTTCCGTGCGCGAGATCGAGCGCTGTGCTGACGATCCGGCCTACGCCCAGGTGTTCATGCTGACGCGCACCGGGGAGCCGGCCGGCAATCGCCGCTACTGGCCGATCTACGAGGCGGCCGAGCGGCACGGCTTTCCCGTCGCCATGCACGTGTTCGGCGCCAGCGGCCATCCCTTCACGGGCGCCGGCTGGCCGTCCTACTACATCGAGGAAAGCTCGGGGCATTCGACCTCGTGCCAGACGGTGGTGACGAGCCTCGTCATCGAGGGCGTGTTCGAGCGCTTCCCGCGCCTCAAGGTGGTGATCGTCGAGGGCGGGTTCGGCTGGCTGCCCGCGCTGACCTGGCGCCTGGACCGATTGTACGAACGCATGCGCAGCGAGGTGCCGCATCTCAAGAGGAAGCCGTCGGAGTACATCCGCGAGCACATCTGGGTGACGTCGCAGCCGATGGAGGAGCCGGAGAACCGCCGGCATCTGTTCGACACCATCGAGTGGATCGGCTGGGACCGCATCCTGTTTGCGTCGGACTACCCGCACTGGGATTTCGACGATCCGTTCCGCGCCTTCCCGGCCGGCATGCCGCGCGAGCGCCACAACCAGATCCTGACCGGCAACGCGCGCGCCGTGTACCGGCTCGGGTGATGCCCCGGCATATCGTTGCCCGAGCCGAAGACATTCCGCCCGGCGCGCGCAAGCTGGTGCATGTGGCGGGCCGCGACATCGTCGTGCTCAACACCAACGGCGAGCTGTTCGCGCTGTCCGATAAGTGCCCGCACAGGGGCGGCAGCCTTTCGCGCGGCAAGCTGACGGGCGTGGTGTCCTCGCCCGAGCCCGGCGTCTACGAGTACGAGCGCCCCGGCGAAATCCTGCGCTGCCCCTGGCACGGCTGGGAGTTCGACGTGCGCACGGGCCGCTCCTGGTGCGACCCCAAGAAGATGCGGCTGATGAACTATGCCGTGTCGCTCGAGCCCGGCGCCAAGCTGGCCGAGGGACCCTATGTGGCCGAGACCTTCCCGGTGACCGTGGAAGGCACCTACGTCGTCATTGAGACGAAATAGATATCGACCCGATGGTCCGTAGGGGATTGGGCCGGACCTGCACCGGCTCGGACGCGCCGAGCCGCTTCAGCGCATCCTTGGCGTATTGGTAGCCGGGATCGATCTCCAGCGTGCGCTGATAGTCGGCGATGGCCCGCGCGCGGTCGCCGAGCTGCTCGTTGGCATAGGCCCGGTTGACGAAGGCCACGGCGCTGCGCGGGTCGAGCTCGATGGCGCGATTGGTTTCGGTCAGCGCGCGATTGTAGTTCTTCATGGCGATGAAGGCGGCGGCCCGGTTGACCCAGGCCGTGGCGTTGCGCGGCTCGAGCTCGACGGCCTTGTTGCAATCGGTGAGCGCGCGGCTCGCCTCGCCGTTGCGCTCGTAGGCAAAGCAGCGGTTGATGTAGGCCCAGCCCGCGCGCGGCTCCTTGGCGATGATGGCAGTGCAGGCCTTGATGGCCTCGGGCCAGACCTTGGAGTTGGCGCAATCGCCGGCCGTGTCGGCGCGGGCGGCCGTGCCGGAGCAAACCAGAACCATCGCCATCGCCAGCCGCTTCAGCATGCCCCGTCCTCCCCGTTCTATTCGTGACGGCAATCGACATCGCCGGATCATGCGGGAGATCGAGGCGGCTGCCAACCGCCGCATCGGGCTGCCGCCCCTTCTCCCCTTGGGGAGAAGGTGGCCCGATAGGGCCGGATGAGGGGGCCTTCACGCTCGCGAAGGAGAGTCGCCCCTCACCTATTCGGCCGGATGACTTGCGACCGCATGAGGCAGGGCGACCCTGGCGGCCAACGTCTGCCACGCGGCCGCAAGTCATGGCCTCATGTCCTCTCCCCCAGGCGGAGAGGGGTAGGCGCTTGATTCATTCGTAGACGGCAAGGGCCGAGGGGTCCTATAGGCCCAGCATGGCGGATCAGGCGACCATCTTTGCACTATCGAGCGGACACGGACCCGCCGGCGTCGCCGTCATCCGCATCTCCGGACCCGCCGCAGGCCGGGTGCTGGAGCGCATGGCGGGCGGCATCCCGGCGCCACGCGCGGCCGCCTTTCGCCGCGTGCGCCATCCCGACTCGGGCGAGGTGCTGGACGAGGGCCTGGTGCTCTGGTTTCCCGGACCCAAGAGCGAGACCGGCGAGGACATGGCGGAGCTGCAAGTGCACGGCGGCCGTGCCGTGGTGGCGGCCATCTTCGCCGCGCTCGGGCGCATCGACGGCTGCCGGCTGGCCGAGCCCGGCGAGTTTGCCCGCCGCGCCTTCGAGAACGGTAAGATCGACCTGACCGTCGCCGAGGCCATCGCCGACCTGGTCGACGCCGAGACCGAGGCGCAGCGCCGCCAGGCCCTGCGCCAGGCCGGCGGGGGGCTCGCCCGGCTCTATGACGGATGGCGCAACCAGATCATCCAGGCCCAGGCGCTGACCGAGGCGGCCATCGATTTCTCCGACGAGGCCGACGTCGGCGACACGGCCAGCCACGGCGCGCGCGAGCTGGTCGCCCGCCTGGTGCCGGCCATCCGCCGGCATCTCGACGACGGCCGGCGCGGGGAGATCGTGCGCGAGGGCTTTCGCGTCGCCATTGCCGGCGCACCGAATGCTGGCAAGTCGAGCCTACTGAATGCGCTCGCCCGGCGCGAGGCGGCCATCGTCTCGGAGGAGGCCGGCACCACCCGCGACATCATCGAGGTGACGCTGAACCTCGGCGGCCTGCCCGTGGTGCTGAGCGATACGGCCGGCATCCGCGAGGCGGAGGGCGCGGTCGAGCGCGAGGGCATCCGCCGCGCCGTGGCGCGAGCGCGCGATGCGGACTTGGTGCTGTGGCTGACGGATGCGACCGACCCGCAAGCGGAGCTGCCGGCGGATCTCGCCGCCCGCGCCGGCGACACGCTGTGGGTGCTCAACAAGATGGACCTGCCCGAGGCGCAGCGGGCCCAGGGCAAAATACAGCCGGGTTGGTTGCCTCTGTCGGTTCGGACCGGCAAGGGCCTCGCCGAGCTGACCCAGGCCATCGAGGCTCGGGCGCAGGCCGGCGCCGGCACATCGGAGGCGCCCGTGCTCACTCAGGCCCGCCATCGCCAGCAGCTTGAATTGTGCCTGGCCGCGCTCGAGGCCTACCTCGCCGGCGCGCCGAACGAGCCGGAGCTGCGGGCCGAGGACCTGCGCCGGGCCGCCACCGCACTGGGGCGCATTACAGGGCGCGTCGACGTGGAGGATGTGCTGGGCGAGATCTTCGGGCGGTTCTGCATCGGCAAGTGAGGTGGACTCGATAATGTTTCACGTGAAACATTGATCCAGGCTGCCTCCCGGCTGATCATGCTGCCGCCCAGCTTCGCAACCGATAGTGTCCATCGCCTGACCGAGCGGAGATTCCCGTGATGCGATTGCAGCGCCTGTCTCTGTGCCTTTGCCTCGCCCTCGGCGTGGTCGTCATGGCGAGCCCCAACGAGGCGTCGGCACGCCGCGGCTGCACGCGGGAATTTGCCCCGGTGTGCGGGCTCGATCAGAAGGGCGTCCGCTCGACCCAGCCCAATCCCTGTGTCGCCCGGCAGGCCGACGTGCGCGTCCTGCACGGCGGCGAATGCTTCGGGCCGATCTGCACGATGATCTACGACCCCGTCTGCGCCAAGGACCCGAAGGGCGCGCGCCGCACCTTTCCCAGCCTGTGCGAGGCCAGCAACGCCAACGCCGCGCTGATGCACAAGGGGCCGTGCTGAGAAAATGGGGCTGTCGTCCCGGAATCTTGCGCAAGCAAAATATCCGGCACCCAGGAGTTGGCCGGATCAGATTTCCGCCTTTCGCTGGCAACTGTGCAGTTGCCGGCTCGACGATCCCGCGAACTGAACGGCAAAATGTTTCACGTGAAACAATTGAGCGTTCAAAATCGGCCCGAGCCGCCCCTTATCTCGCCATGGCCTTTGAGTTAGGTTGCGCGCGAATTCCCGGACCCTGCGCGATCGGCCCATGTCACAGAGCACCTTCGACGTCATCGTGGTCGGCGGCGGCCATGCCGGCTGCGAGGCGGCGGCGGCCGCGGCGCGGATGGGGGCGCGGACGGCGCTCATCACGCATCGCTTCGCCACCATCGGCGAGATGTCCTGCAATCCGGCCATCGGCGGGCTCGGCAAGGGCCACCTCGTCCGCGAGATCGATGCGCTGGACGGCCTGATGGGCCGCGTGGCGGACGCCGCCGGCATCCAGTTCCGGCTGCTCAACCGCTCCAAGGGTCCGGCCGTGCACGGCCCCCGCGCCCAGGCCGACCGTAAGCTCTACCGGGCCGCCATGCAGGCCGCCATCCGCGCCACGCCAGGCCTCGAGGTGATCGAAGGCGGCGTCGAGGACCTGCTGGTGGAGGCTGGCCGGGTGGCCGGCGTGATCGCCGGCGGGCGCACCCTCAAAGCCGCTGCCGTGGTCATCACCACCGGCACGTTCCTGCGCGGCCTGATCCATCTGGGCGAGCAGAAGATCCCCGCCGGCCGGGTCGGCGAGGCCCCTGCGCTCGGGCTGTCGGATCGCTTTCTGGCGCTCGGCCTGCGCCTCGGCCGCCTCAAGACCGGCACGCCCGCCCGCCTCGATGGCCGCACCATCGACTGGGCCACCCTGGAGATGCAGCCGGGCGACGAGGACCCCGTGCCGTTCTCGTTCCTCACCGGGCGCATCGCCAACCGGCAGATCACCTGCGGCATCACCGCCACCAGCGAGGCGACCCACGCCATCATCCGCGCCAATCTGCATCGGGCGCCGATGTATTCCGGCCAGATCGAGGGCGTCGGCCCGCGCTATTGCCCCTCCATCGAGGACAAGGTGGTGCGCTTCGCCGGCCGCACGGCGCACCAGATCTTTCTCGAGCCCGAGGGCTTGGACGACGACACGGTCTACCCCAACGGCGTCTCGACCTCCCTGCCCGCCGAGGTGCAGGACGCCTTCCTGCGCACCATTCCCGGCCTGGAAAAGGTCGTCATCACGCGGCCCGGCTACGCCATCGAGTACGACTACGTCGATCCGCGCGAGCTGCTGCCGACGCTCGAGGTCAAGCGACTGGGGGGCCTGTTCCTGGCCGGTCAGATCAACGGCACCACCGGCTACGAGGAGGCCGCCGCCCAGGGGCTGGCAGCCGGCCTCAATGCCGCGCTGAAAGCGGGCGGAGGCCAGCGCGAGTTCGTCGTCTCCCGCGCCGGCGGCTATCTCGGCGTCATGATCGATGATCTGGTGACCCGCGGCGTCTCCGAGCCCTATCGTATGTTCACCTCGCGCGCCGAATATCGCCTGCGGCTGCGCGCCGACAATGCCGACCAGCGGCTGACACCGGCCGGCCTCGATCTCGGCTGCGTCGGGCCCGAGCGCCGCCAGGCCTTCGCCGCCAAGACCCAGGCCCTCGACGATGGCCGCCGCCGCCTGGAGAGCCTGGCGCTCACGCCCAACGAAGCCGCCCGCCACGGCCTCGACATCAACAAGGACGGCCGCCGCCGCAACGCCTTCGAGCTGCTGGCCCATCCCGGCATCGACTTGGCCCGCCTGCGCGCCATTTGGCCGGAGATCGGCGCCATCGCGCCCCGCATCGGCGGCCAGCTCGCGTTCGACGCCCGCTATGCCTCCTACGTCGAGCGCCAGGAGGCCGACGTGGCAGCCTTCCGTAAGGAGGAGAACGCCCGTATCCCTGTGGGCTTCGACTACGCCGCTGTCTCCAGCCTGTCCGCCGAGGTGCGCCAGAAGCTGGAGCGCCTGCGCCCCGCCACGCTGGCCCAGGCCAGCCGCATGGAGGGCATGACGCCAGCCGCGCTGATGCTCCTGCTCGCCCACCTGAAAAAAGCGCCGGCGCGGAAGTCGGCGTAAATTCCTCTCCTCATTCTTCATGGGGGAGGGCTAAGCCTTTCCGACTGAGATTGAATCGGCGGCCTCGATGCTCAACGGTCGGGACCCAGCTCTCCGCGAACGCTGGAGCGACCTGATGGCTGGATCGCGGGGACCCCCGGAACAAGTCCGAGGGCAGGCAAGCCCCGCGATGACCGTTGGTGTTGGAGTGGCGGTTCCGCTTCGGTCTGAAAGCCCGCCAGCCAATATTGAACGCTGCATTGTTTCACGTGAAACATTGCGACATTATCGAGGTCGGAACGCGGCAATTGCGACATTATCCCTGTCGCAAGACACCGGCCCCACCGAGCTTGCGACACTTTCAACAGCTTTATGTCGCTATCCCTTGGCCATTTGTCGCTATTTCCGACATATGATCGGACGTCGCGGGTCACAGGCCGACCTTTCTGTCGCAATCAGGGCCGCACCCCACTCCGGCTGGACGATCCATGCCCAAACGCCGTGTCGAAACGCAAGAAATGGATGCCGTGCAGGCGGCCGTGGCGGCGTTTCCCGATGGCGCGGCCGTCGAGGACATCGCCAAGCGCTTCGATCCGCCTCTGCATCCGCGCACCCTGCAGCGCCGACTCGCGAAGCTCACCGAGGCCGGCAAGATCCGCAAGCGCGGCCGCACCGCGGGCACCCGCTACTATCCCGTCGAATCCAGCGCTCGCCCCGCGACACGCGAGGACGCGCAGGTTGCGCTGTCCGATACGCCGCAGCTCGTCCTGTCTCTGCCGGTCTCCCGCCAGGGCGCAGACCTCTTCCGCGCGGTGTCGCAACCGCTGCAGGAGCGCAAGCGGGTCAGCTATCAGCGCGACTTCCTCGATGCCTACCGCGCCAACGACACCTACTACCTGCCGGCCACTGTGCGCCACGATCTCGCTGCCCTCGGCCGCGTCACGGACAAGGTCGAGCCGGCCGGCACCTACGCCCGCCATGTGCTGGACCGGCTGCTGATCGAGCTGTCCTTCAACTCCAGCCGCCTCGAGGGCAACCGCTACTCCCTGCTGGAGACCAAGCAGCTGATCGAGGCCGGCCGCAGCGCCACCGGCAAGGCCGCCGAGGAAACGCAGATGATCCTCAACCACAAGGCCGCCATCGAGTTTCTGGTCGGCGCCTCCGAGACGGCGGGCATCGACCGGCTCACCATCCAGAACCTGCACGCCATCCTGTCCGACAACCTGCTGGGCGATCCCGCCGCCAGCGGCCGGCTGCGCCAGAAGGCGGTCGAGATCAGCGGCTCGGTGTACCTTCCCCTCGCGGTGCCCCAGCTCATCGAGGAGCTGTTCCTGCAGGTGCTCGGCACCGCCGCCCGCATCGCCGATCCCTTCGAGCAGGCCTTTTTCCTGCTCGTGCACCTGCCCTACCTGCAGCCCTTCGAGGACGTGAACAAGCGGGTCTCGCGTCTCGCCGCCAACATCTCCCTGTTTCGCAGCAACCTGAAGCCGCTGTCGTTCGTCGACGTTCCCAAGGCGGATTACGTGGCGGCCCTGCTCGGCGTCTACGAGCTCAACCGCATCGAGCTGATGGCCGACGTCTTCGTCTGGGCCTATCGCCGATCGGCCGAGCATTACGCCGCCGTTCGCGACAGCCTCGGCTCGCCCGACGAGTTCCGTCTGAAATACCGCGCGCAGATCAAGGCCGCCGTCGCTCACCTGATCAAGAACCGCATCGCCGCCGGCGACGCGCAGGCCCGCATCGGCGCCTGGGCCGGTGAGCATGAGGTGACCGAGGCGGACCGCGCCCGCTTCATCGCCGTGATCGAAAGCGAGATGCTCGGCCTGCACGAGTGGAATGTCGCGCGCTTCCCCGTCACCCCCAGCGAATACAAAGCCTGGCTCGCCGCCGCTGGGTAGGAGTCGGGTTGCCCCGTCCTGCTCGCCGGGCGTACCAAGGCTCATGGCGCCCCAGATTCGCACCATTGCCGGTCCGGCCGACTTCGCCGCGGCCTTCAATGTCTCACGTGAAACAATACAGCGTTTGGAAACCTACGCAGCGCTGCTGCGGCGCTGGCAGAAGACCGTCAACCTGGTCGGAGCCAGCACGCTGGACGCCATCTGGCATCGCCACTTCGCCGATTCCGCCCAGATCGTCCGCCTCGCTCCCGCGGCTCAGTCCTGGCTCGACCTCGGCTCCGGCGCCGGCTTCCCCGGTCTGGTGGTCGCCATTTTGCTGGCCGGGCGTGATCCCCCTCCCCCTGGCGGGGTGCCCTCCCCCCTTGTGGAGGAGGGACAGGGAGGGGGGTATGGCAGAACCGCAGTCGCCGGGATTCCCCCCACCCCTGACCTCTCCCCACAAGGGGGAGGGGAGGCCCGCGTCACCCTCATCGAATCGGACACCCGCAAGGTCGCATTCCTGCGCGAGGTCGCGCGCAAGACCGGGATCGGTGTGGATATCCTGTCGACAAGAATCGAAACCGCCGCGACTCAAAGTAAGCTTACGCGGCCAGAAGTGATTACGGCGCGTGCACTTGCCCCGCTCGACCGCCTGTTCGGCCTGGCGGCGAACTTATCCTCGCCCACTACGGTCGGGATATATTTGAAGGGCCGCGAAGCCGCCGCCGAGATCGAGACCGCCGCCAACACATGGGACTTCGCCTTCGAGACCATCGCCAGCCTCACAGATGCCGCCGGGCGGATTGTCGTCATCCGCAATTTGCAACCCAAATCAAAGGATTAGAGCCGTGACGGGCACGCTCCGCGTCCTTGCCATCGCCAACCAGAAGGGTGGCGTCGGCAAGACCACCACCGCCATCAACCTCGGCACCGCGCTGGCCGCCATCGGCGAGAAGGTGCTGATCCTCGACCTCGACGCCCAGGGCAACGCCTCCACCGGGGTGGGCATTGCCGAGGGCGCTCGCCCCGTTACCACGTTCGACGTGCTCTGCGGCCGCTCCAGCATCGCCAAGGCCGCCGTCAAGACGCTGGTGCCGAACCTGTCCATCGTCCCGGCCAACTCCGATCTCGTCGGTCTGGAGTCCGAAATGGTGGGCGAGGCCAACCGGCCGTTCCGCCTGCGCGATGCGGTTGCCGCCCTGATCGCCGAGCGTGCGCCCTACAATTACCTGCTGATCGACTGTCCGCCGTCGCTCAACCTGCTCACGCTCAACGCCATGGTGGCGGCGCAGGCGGTCTTGGTGCCGGTGCAGTGCGAGTTCTTCGCGCTGGAAGGCATCTCGCAGCTCAAGGAGACCATCGAGCAGATCCGCGCCACGCTCAATCCGAAGCTGGAGATCCAGGGCGTGGTGCTGACCATGCACGATGCGCGCACGCAGCTCTCCAAGGATGTCGAGACCGAGGTGCGCAGCTTCTTCGGCCCCAAGGTCTACGCCACCATGATCCGGCGCAACGTCAAGGTCGCCGAGGCGCCCTCGCACGGCAAGCCGATCCTGATCTACGATTACGACTGCCACGGCAGTCAGGACTACATCAAGCTCGCCACCGAGGTGATCCAGCGCGAGCGGCAACTTCGCGCGGCGTAGGAAGATAAATGTCCGACTATCTGAAAAATATAGGAGTTCCGGGAGTGATCCCAATGCAGAAGGGCCGCCTCGGGCGTGGTCTTGCGTCGCTCATCGGCGAGGTGCCCGCGGGCCAGGCGCGCCTGCCGGCCACGGGTGAGCAGCGCGTGCTGTCGATCGATCAGCTGCGGGCCGGCGCGCTCAATCCGCGCAAGGATTTCGACGAGCAGGAGTTGGCCGAGCTCGCCGACTCGATCCGCCAGCGTGGTCTCGTGCAGCCGATCGTGGTGCGGCCGGACCCGGCGCGCGGCGACTTCGAGATCGTCGCCGGCGAGCGCCGCTGGCGCGCGGCGCAGCGCGCCGGCGTGCATCAAGTGCCCGTCATCGTGCGCAATCTCAGCGATCGCGAAGCGCTCGAGATCGCCATCATAGAGAACGTCCAGCGCAGCGATCTCAATCCGATCGAGGAGGCGTCCGGCTACAACGAGCTGATGGAGCGTTTCGGCTACACGCAGGAGCAGCTCTCCGAAGTCCTCGGCAAGAGCCGCAGTCACTTGGCCAACACGCTGCGCCTGCTCAAGCTGCCGGCCGAGGTGCGTACCCTGATGCAGTCAGGCCAGCTCAGCGCCAGCCACGGCCGCACCCTGGTGGGCCGCTCCGACGCCATCGAACTGGCGCAGCGCATCGTTGCCGACGGGCTCAATGTGCGCGGCATCGAGACCTTGGTGCAGCAGCGTGATCAGGGTCCGTCAGCCGGTTCCGGCGGCGGCTCGCCTGCGCCGCGGCAGGAGAAAGACGCCGACACGCGCGCCTTTGAAAAGGACCTCGAGGACGGCCTCGGCCTCAAGGTCGAGATCCGCGCCGGCTCCGGCGAAAGCGGCGTCCTCGCCATCCGCTTCGGCAACTTCGAGCAGCTCGACTACCTCCGCGCCCGCCTCCTCGGCCTGCCCATCAGCTGATGGCCGGCCCTGTGCGAGAACGGTAAGCCCAGCAACCCAAACTATTTGCCGGCCCCGCTTGACGGGCGTCGCCGGCGGTTGTTGGAGTGACCCAACGCGACCCCCGCGCCCTGGCCACCCATGACCCGCAACGCCACCCCCGACACCGTCCTGCAGCGCCTGGCTGCCATCATCGCCGCGCGCCGCAGCGAGCCGGCCGGCAAATCCTACACGCGCGAGCTGCTCGATGGCGGCCCGGAAAAGTGCGCGAGGAAACTCGGCGAGGAGGCGGTCGAGACCATCATTGCCGCGCTCGGCGCCGACCCCAAGGCGCTGACGCGGGAGGCGGCAGACCTGCTCTATCATCTCCTAGTCGTGCTCGAGAGCAAGCGCGTGCCGCTGGCCGACGTGCTGGCCGAGCTCGACTCTCGCCTCGGCACCTCCGGCCTCGCCGAGAAAGCCGCGCGCCAGGCCAAGCCGCAATGAACCCGCTCGACGACAGGCCGACCGCCCAGGCGACCGCGGCCGGCAGCCGCTCCAACCTGCAGTTCTCGCCCTATCGCGTGTTCTCGCGCGAAGAGTGGGCCAAGCTGCGCGCCGATACGCCGATGACGCTCGTGCCGCGCGATGTCGAACAGCTCTCGGGCATGATCGAGGAGCTGTCGATGGAGGAGGTCGAGCAGATCTACCTGCCACTGTCGCGCCTGCTCAACCTGCACGTTGCCGCCGCCCAGGAGCTGCACACCGTCACCACTCGCTTTTTGGGTCGCAAGGACCGCCACGTGCCCTACATTTTGGGCATTGCGGGCTCGGTGGCGGTCGGCAAGAGCACCACCGCCCGCGTGCTCAAGGCCTTGCTGGCGCGCTGGGCCGATCATCCGCGCGTCGACCTCATCACCACCGACGGCTTCCTCTATCCCAACGAGGAGCTGGAGCGGCGCGGCATCATGGAGCGCAAGGGCTTCCCGGAGAGCTTCGACACCGCACGCCTGCTGAACTTTCTGCACCAAGTGAAATCAGGGCGCTCCAGCGTCGAGGCGCCGGTCTACTCGCATTTCCAGTACGACATCGTGCCGGGCCAGACTGCCCTCATCGATCGCCCGGACATCCTCATCGTCGAGGGCCTCAACGTGCTGCAGCCGGCGCGTCTGCCGAAGGATGGCGAGGCCATCCCCTTCGTGTCGGATTTCTTCAACTTCTCGATCTACATCGACGCCGATCCGCAGGTCATCGAGGAATGGTACGTCACGCGCTTCATGCGCCTGCGCCAGACCGCCTTCCGTGACCCGGCCGCCTACTTTCATCGCTACGCCCAGCTCACGCCCGACGCGGCGCGCGAGAAGTCCCTCGAGATCTGGCGCTCCATCAACCAGAAGAACCTCGACGAGAATATCCTGCCGACCCGCCAGCGCTCCCGGCTCATCCTGCGCAAGAGCGCCAACCATCGCATCGAGACCGTCGCCCTGCGCCGCATTTGAGGCGTGCCGCGAGGCGCGCTCACCACGATCGCGCCGGGAGGCCATGATCGCTCTACGACGGGGTATAACCGTAATTCCAACATCGTCGGTCATCGCGGGGCTTGTCCCCGCGATCCAGTCATCCGCCCGCTCCGGCGTTCGCGGGACGCTGGATGCCGGCAACAAGTGCCGGGATGAATCGTCGAATATCGAGGACCGTTTCAATCTCAGTTGGAAAGGGTCGACCGCTTGCCGAACGTCGCTGCGCGCTTCCGATCGGGGGATTTTCCCCTGGGCCGCGAGCTGACCGCCGCCGGGCCTGCATCCGCCAAGACGAAGCGCGCCGGTTCGCTCGGCAGGGCAAGCGCGTCGGCTGCTCGGTCCGCGAACGACCCAGCGGTATCACCGGCAAAGTCGTCCGGACCCGCGCGGCGGAAAAATCCGCGCAGCCAGAAGAACCAGACATAGAAGGCCAGAAAAGCAACCGCGACCGCGAGTATGACGCTGCCCGTGGGCGCGCCGAGCAGGATCAGTGTGCTGATGTCCTCGGCGTTCTTGGGATTGTAATAGACCTTGATCTGATCGCCGGGCTTCATGGCGGTCACGCCAATGGCGTTGGCGCGCCCCTGCCAATGATAGACCGTTCCGTCGATGACGTATGTTCCGGTTCCGCGCAGGTCCGAAAACGTGGGCTTCTCCCCGCGGAACTCGGCGACCATTCGGCCGATGTCCTGCGTTTGCTCCACCGTAAGGACGGTCTGCGGCCAGGTGGATTTTTGCACGGCATTGGTCGAGAACGCGTCTACGCCGGCGGAGACGACGACCAGGCAGAAATACACCACGGGCATCAGGCCGTAGCGAAACAACGTAAACATGGCGTCACCCGACAGATTGCATCATCTGTCTTACCCAAGCCATGTTTAGGAGTGGTTGCGCGGCATCCTAAATCCGGCGTTAGGACGCCGCGCTCAGCCCGGCAATCCAGCCAGCATCTTCAGCGACACTTCGGGCCGCGCCCCGATGTGGCCGATGATCTCCGCGGCCGCCAGGCTGCCGAGCCGCCCAGTCGCCTCCAGATCGAGCCCGCGCGCCACGCCGAGCAGGAAGCCCGCCGCGTAGAGATCGCCGGCGCCCGTCGTATCTACCACCTTGGCGACAGGCGCCGCGGGAATCGCGAGGCTCTTGCCCTGGGCCAGGATCACGCTGCCCTTTTCGGAGCGGGTGATGGCCGCCAGCTTGGTGTCGGCCGCCGCACGGCGCGCCGCCTCGTCGAACGATTGCGTCTGGTACAGCGAGGTGATTTCGGCCTCGTTGGCAAACAGGATGTCGACCGAGGACTTGATGAGCTCGAGAAATTCGGCCCGGTGCCGGTCGACGCAGAACGCATCCGACAGGCTGAGCGCCACCTGCCGGCCGGCCTTGGCGGCAATCGCTGCCGCGTCGCGAAAGGCCGCCTTCGCCTCGGGGCGGTCGAACAGGTAGCCTTCCAGGTAGACGATGCGCGCCGAGCCGATCAGCTCGGCATCGATCTCGCCGCCGCCCAGCTGCGGGCTCACGCCGAGAAACGTGTGCATGGTGCGCTGGCCGTCCGGCGTCACCAGGATCAGGCACCGTCCCGTCGGGTCGCTGCCGGCTGCCGCCGCCGGCGTTGTGAACGTCACGCCCAGCGCGCGGATGTCGTGGGCGAACACGTCGCCGAACTGATCCTGCGCCCGTTTGCCGATGAAGCCGGCCTTGCCGCCGAACGAGGCGATGCCCGCCACCGTGTTGGCGACGGAGCCGCCGGAAATCTCCACCGCCGGTCCCATCGCCGCGTACAGCTTGGCCACCGCGTCGGCTTCCACCAGCTGCATGCTGCCTTTGCTGCTGCCGTGGCGCGCCAGGAAGCCGTCGTCGCAGCGGCCGATGATGTCGACGATGGCATTGCCGATGCCGACGACGTCGTGCTCCTGCATGCCTGCTCCCGCGCTCCGAGCGTTGCGTGCCGGCAGACCGCACGCGCTGCCGTGTGTCTCAGTTGACCTTCATCAGGCCGCTGATTTTTTCCTGCTTGCGCCGCATGAACATGCCGCCGAAATCGATCGGCTCGAGCGTCAGGGGCGGAAAGCCGCCCTCGCGCGTGATGTCCGCCACCAGCCGGCGCAGATAGGGAAACAGCAATGCGGGAGCATTCACCATCAGGAACACCTCGAGCGTCTCATCGTCCATGTTCTCGACCTGGAACAGGCCGGCGTAGGCCAGCTCCAGATCGTAGATGACGCCGGTCTCGTTGCTCGCCTCGGCCTTGAACTGAATCGCGCTCTCGTACAGCTTGTCGGTCATCTTGCCGGCGTTGACGTTGACCTCGACACGGATGTTGGGTTTGACTCCGGGGTTGTCGATCAGCTTGCGGATGTTCGGGTTCTCGAACGACAGGTCCTTGATGTACTGGGCGGCCACACGCGCCATGTTCTGCTGGCTCTGCTCGGCCTGGCCGCCGCCGGTGTTGTTCTGATCCGCCATGGTCGTTCCCTTCTCGGTATCGTTGCGGCGCCCGGGCCTGTTGCGGGTGGCTACCATGTCCCCATCGGCCGCCGCAACAGACAGCGTGCGTCTGCGGCTCTAAGGCTTGCGCTCGCCGGAGCGGTCAGGCAGCGCTTCGGGGTCATCGAGGCGCTTGAATTCACCCTCGATGACCGGTCCTCCGCCGCCGCCCGGATCGGCGCGCTGCTCGCCATGCACGGTGACATGGATATCGGCATCGCGGATCAAGCGCGCGACGGTCCGGCGGGCGACCCAGCGGCGCACGGGCGGGATCAGCAGCAGTAGCCCGGCCGCATCGCAGATCAGTCCGGGCGAGAACAGCAGCCCGCCGGCCAGCACCAGGAAGGCTCCGTCCAGCACCGGCTCGAGCGGCGGCTTACCCTCGTTGATGGCCTGCATGACGCCGCTGACCACGGCCAGGCGCTGGCTCACCAGCACGGCCACGCCCAGGATGGCGGTGCCGACCACGATCCCAAGAGTGGGCCAAAGGCCGATGCGCTGGCCGGCACGGATCAGCAGGGCGATCTCGAGCAGAGGCAGGCACAGCAGCAGCACTGCCGGGACGAGGCGCTTCATTCCGCCACCTTTCCGTTTTTCAGTCCGGCCGGCCCACAGCCATAGCGGTTGGCTTGCGCTTTGCAATGGCTTAAGGTTTATCCGGCAGCGGCGGCGAACCTGGGGCGCTACGTCATCGCACCGGACCGGTGCGGGGCTGGTTCTTTGCGGCGCGACGGCCTACATGCGGTAGGCTGAGGCCCTGGCTCGAAAGAACGGCGATGGATGGCAAAATCGACGTCACGACCCTCCTTTTTTTGATATTGGCGGTCGTTATTTTCCTGAAGCTTCGCAGTGTGCTGGGCCGGCGCACGGGGCACGAGCAAGCCCGTTACGATCGCGTCAAGGCGCAGCAGGAAGCCAGTCAACGTGCCAAGGTTGCAGCCCAGGACAAGGTGGTGACGCTGCCGCGGCGTGAGCGCGAGGAGCTGGAGCCCAGGCCCGTCGAGCCGGCTGTCCGCACGGACATCGAAGAGCGCGTCAAGGGCCTGGCGGGCGGGGATTCCGGTTTGACCAAGGGCTTGTTGGACATCGTTCGCGCCGACGCCACTTTCGATCCGGACCAGTTCCTCAAGGGCGCGCGCGCTGCTTATGAGATCATTGTCACCGCCTTCGCCGAAGGCAACCGCAAGACGTTGCGCGATTTGCTGAGCCGCGAGGTCTACGACGGCTTTGCCGGCGCCATCACGGAGCGCGAGGGGCGCAGCGAGCAGATCGACCAGAGCTTCGTCGGCATCAAATCGTCCGATATCGTGGAGGCCGAACTCAAGAACGGCATGGCGCAGCTGACGATCAAATTTGTCAGTGAGTTGATTTCGGCAACGCGTGATAAAGCAGGTGAGGTCATCACGGGGGATCCCAAGCGCATCAAGGAAGTGACGGACATCTGGACGTTTGCACGTGAGGTTGCCTCGCGTAATCCAAACTGGCGGCTGATCGCCACACAGGCGGCTAATTAGTCGGCAAACCTGTCTGTTTGTTCGAGGGAATTGCAACCGGGGGAACGGTTTTGCGGTCGAGCAGAGCAGGTCTGCGCGTCGTCGCCATGGTGCTGACGGCGGCGCTGGGTGGCAGCTTGGCGGGATTGGTGCAGGCCAATTCCCCGCCCAAATCCACCGATCCCAACACCAAGCCCGCCATGAAGAATGTCACCGTTGCCTACCAATCCATGACTTTTGCCGAGGTGCCGGGCTGGGCCGCTGACGATCACGCCGCGGCCTTCGAGACCTTTCGCCGCTCCTGCGAGCGCATCCTGGCTGGGGCTCGCGAGCGACCCGCGACCACGGCCTCGACGACCACCGTCGCCAAGGCCGGACCGCCGCCGATCCGCATGGCCCTGGTGAGCGCCTGCGAGGCTGCAGCGCGCATGAGCGGCAAGATCAGCAAGGAAGCGGCGCGAACATTCTTCGAGACCAACTTCACGCCCAATTCCCTGACGCATACCGGCGCGCAGGGCATGGTCACCGGCTACTACGAGCCGCTGCTGGAGGGCTCGCGCACGCCGCAGGGCAGGTTCCAGACGCCCGTCTACAAGCGGCCGCCCGACCTCATCAATCTGGTCGACGAGACCCAGCGCGGCGCGGTCGGCGCCGCACTCACGCATGCGCGCAAGACCGACAAGGGCATCGAACCGTTCTTCACCCGCGCCGAAATCGAGCAGGGCGCGCTCAAGGGCAAGGGCCTCGAGCTCATCTACATGGGTGACGCGGTCGACGTGTTCTTCATGCAGATTCAGGGCTCCGGCCAGATCAAGCTGCCCGACGGCAAGATCATTCGCGTGCACTACGACGGCAAGAACGGGCACCCCTATTCCTCCATCGGCCGCTATCTGATCGAGAAGGGCCTGTTGGCCGCCGACAAGGTGTCGATGGGCGCGCTCGGCAACTGGCTGCGCGCCGATCCCGAGCGCGCCAAGCTGGTCATGTGGCAGAACGCGTCCTATGTCTTCTTCCGCGAGCTCGCCATGGATGCGCGCGGCCCGCTCGGGGCCATGAACGCGCCGCTCACCTCCGGCCGCAGCCTGGCCGTCGATCCGAGCCACCACATGCTCGGCACGCCCATTTTCGTCACCGCCGGCAACATGGGGCACGCCGTCAAGGCAGGCGCCTTCAATCGGCTGATGGTGGCCCAGGACGTTGGCTCCGCCATCCGTGGCCCCGAGCGCGGCGACATCTACTTCGGCTCGGGCGATGCTGCCGGCAAAATCGCCGGCGTCACCAAGCATCCCGCCAAGTTCATCGTCCTGATGCCCAATGAGGCGCCGACCAAGGCTGCGAAAGCCCAGCCATGAGCGGCTCGGGCCGCAAGCCCGGCGATGTGAAGCGCCCCATCAGTGAGGCCGAGGCGGATCTCTGGAAGCACGCCACCCGCAGCCTGTCGCCGATCAAGGTCAAGCCGCGCGTGACCGAGGCGAAGGAGCCCGCACAGGCGCCTCCGCGCCGGCCGGCGCCTGCACCCAAGAGGGAAAAAGATCCGCCCACTGCGGCACCTGCGCCCGCGCGCAAGATCGAGCCGCCCCGGCGCTTGCCTCCGCTCGCCGATCTCGATCGCCGCAAAGTGCGCCAGATCGCGTCCGGCAAGGTCGAGATCGAAGCGCGCATCGACCTGCATGGTCTGCGCCAGCACGAGGCCGCCGCGCGGCTGCGCGCCTTCCTGCTCGATGCCCACGCGCGCGGTCTCAAGACGGTGCTGGTCATCACCGGCAAGGGCGGCGATGTCGATCGCGACGATCATGCACGGGAGATGATGGGGGCTGGCCGGCGCGGCGTGCTTCGCCGCAACGTGCCCGAATGGCTGGCGGCGCCCGAGTTGCGCACTGTGGTGCTCGGCTACACCCAGGCTGGCGTGCGCCACGGCGGCGACGGCGCGATCTACGTGCAGCTGCGTAGGCGCCAGGGTTCAGACCAAGGCGGCAGCTAGATGTGAGTCTTCAGGAGGTTGTCCATTCGGTCCGGACCGGAGAAGCTGAAGTTGCGAAACACCAACTTCACCCGGGGAACCGAATGAACGTCCACAACAATGCCCGCCTGACGCCCAAAGGTCGAGAGGATATGGTGCGCGCCGTCGTGGACTGCGGCCTGAGCAAGGCCCAGGTCGCGCGCCAGTTCAACACAACCGCCAAGACCGTAGCCAAATGGGTCTACCGCTTCAAAGCTGCAGGCGTCGTTGGCTTGCGCGACCGATCTTCTAAACCCCTTTCATCGCCAAGCCAGATCCCGCTCGCCACAGCCGACGCGGTCGAAGGTTTGCGCCGCCAGCGCCGCACCCAGGAGCACATCGCCGGAGAACTCGGCATCTCCAAAGCCACCGTCAGCCGCATCCTCAAACGGCGCGGCCTCAGCCTGCTCTCGTCCATCGAGCCGCAGGAGCCAAGACCGCGCTACGAGCGAAAGGCGCCCGGAGAGATCATCCACATCGACATCAAAAAACTCGGCCGTTTCAATGCCGTCGGTCACCGCATCACCGGCAATCGCACCGGCCAGAGCAATCAGCGTCAGAACGGAACCGCGCCCGGCTGGGAATACGTTCACGTCGCCATCGACGATCACTCGCGCGTCGCCTTCTCGCAGATCAAGCTCAGCGAGAAGAAGCAGCCCGCCGTCGAGCACCTCATCGCCGCTGTCGCCTATTACAAACACCTCGGCATCAAGGTCGAGCGCGTGATGACCGACAACGGACCTTGCTATCAGTCAAAGCTCTGGGCAATGACATGCCGTGAGCTCGGCGTCAGGCACCTGCGCACAAAGCCCTATACCCCACAGACCAACGGCAAGGCCGAGCGCTTCATCCAGACCGCCTTGCGCGAGTGGGCCTACGCGACGGCATTCGAGACCTCAGACCAGAGGCGCGCGGAGCTTCCGCGATGGCTGCACCGCTACAACTGGCACAGGCCACATGCTAGCCTCGGTCAGAAGCCGCCCATCAGCCGAATCGGCCTGACCAGGAATAACCTCCTGAGGCACCACAGCTAGAGCCCTTCAGGTTTAGGCGGAAGCGTATCCGGCGTTCGTGAGGTAGCTTTCGCATTCGGCCTGCGAGATGCCCGCAACGAGGTTTGCGATGCGGTCGTGGATGGCGTCGACGGCGCGGGCCTGGGCCATGCGCATCCAGTGTTTGACCTTTGCGAAGACCTGCTCGATGGGGTTGAGGTCGGGGGAGTAGGGCGGCAGGAAGGCGAGCCTGGCGCCGGCGCCGCGGATCGCCGAGCGGACGGCCGCTGAGCGATGGCTGCCCAGATTATCCAGGATGACGATGTCGCCGGGCTGCAGCGTCGGCAGCAAGAACTGCTCGATGTAGGCTCGGAAGATAACTCCGTTGATCGGCCCCTCGACGACGCAGGGCTCGGTCAGGGCATTGAACCTGAGCGCGGCAAGGAATGTGAGGGTGTGCCAGCGTCCATGGGGTGCGAAGCCGAGGAGGCGTTCTCCCCTTGGCGCCCAGCCGCGGATCGGCGTCATGTTGGTCTTGATCCAAGTCTCGTCGATGAAGACGAGCCGTGTGGAATCGAGACGGCAGCTTGCCCGCAGCCATCTCTTGCGCCTCTTCACGACATCGGGACGCAGCTGCTCAGTCGCAAAGAGCGTTTTTTTCGAACGACCGGCCTTCGCGGCGCAGGAAGCGCCACACCGTATCGTGAGAGACCGTGACGCCGCGCTCGGCCAACAGGTCTTTCAGGCGATGCAGCGTCAGATGCGGCACCTTTTCGACCTGCGCGAGAACAAAGCCTCGATGCGGCGCCAGGCTGCACATCTTATGGCCGCCGAACTTGGCCGGCGCCGGGCTGCCCGTCTCGCGCACGCGCTTTGACCACTTCACGACCGTTGAGGGCGCGATGCGGAAACGCTCGGCGATCGACCGGCAGGTCCCGCCGTGCGCGATCGCAGCGGCCACACGCATACGCAGGTCAGCAGAATAGGGCTTCGCCATGCATGCTGGCCTCCGACCTCCAGCATGCAGCTTGAATCAGAAACCGGCTGATTTGGGAATCCCCCGATTCCACCTAACGCTGAATTGCTCTAGGGCCTACGATTGAATCGGCGGCGCGCGCGCCTCTCCCCGCGGGGGAGAGGAAATGAGGCCACGACTTGCGGCCGCGAGTCAGATGCTGGCCATCGGAGAAAGCGTGTCGTGGCGCGGCCGCAAGTCATTCGGCCGAATAGGCGAGGGGCTACTTTCGCCCCGGGAGGGTGACGGCCCCCTGATCCGGCCCTGCGGACCACCTTCTCCCCGAGGGGAGAAGGGCAACGTGGAGCGCGCTCCCGCTTCCCCATCGAGACGGAAAACCTCTAAGCGTGCGCTCAGCCCTCATCCTTGTGGCGCGTCTCGCGCGTCTTCAGCCGGTAGTCCTGTGCCACGACCTGCAGCGCCGCATTCATGAGTGCGACCGGATCGCGACTGTTGTCGTCGATCACGGACAGGATCGCATTGGCGAGCTTCAGGCGTGCCGCCTCGATCGCCAGCGGGTCGCTGCCGTAGTTGCCGGCAATCTCCGCCCAGCCGGCATCGAAGGCCTGGAAGGCGACGTTCAGCGCCTGTGGCCCCAGCGAGGCGCTTTCAACGAGTTTGCGAGCTTTCATGCATTCCCCGTGGCGATGGCTGCGCGAGATGCCGCTGCTGAACTCGCAAGCTCTTGTACAGCGCCGCCGTCGCCTTGTCGGTAATCTGCATTACAAATCGGCCTGATCGAGATAGGTTTTCGGCAGGTGTTTGGCGACGCGTGCCCGAGCCAGACCGTAGCACTCGCAGGACGTGCGCATCAGCCGGTCGCGATTGATAATTGTGACGCACCCCCGGCGATACTCGATCAGCCCCTCGCGTTCGAAGACGTGAATGGCCTTGGTGATGCTCGGTCGGTGCACGCCCAGCATTTTTGCCAACAGGTCCTGGGTCAGCGGCATGGCGTCCTCGTCGTGCCGGTCCCGCATCATGAGCAGCCAGCGCGCCAGCCGCTGCTTGAGGTCGTGGGCGCCGTTGCAGGCGGCCGACAGCAGGACCTGCTCCAGGAAGGCATGCACATGGGCATACATCAGGTTGCGAAACGCCGGCATGCGCTCGAAGGCCCGCATGAACGCACTGCGCGACATCCGCGCCGCCGTCCCCGGCAGCTGCACCAGGAAGCGGGCCGAGGAGGTCTTGGCGCCGAACACGGCCTGGAACCCGGTGCCGCCCTCCCGGCCGATGGTGGCCATCTCCATGATTCCGCCGTCGGGATAGACGGCGACCGCGGAAATGACCCCGGAATCGGGAAAATACAGGTGATCGAGCGAACCGTCCGCATCCACCAGCACCTGCTCTCGTTTGCACTGCACATGCTCGAGATCGGGCAGCAGCTGGCGCAGGTTGCGGGCGGGCAGCGCGAGGAGCAGACGGTTTCGCGGCCAGGTCGAGCGAGGGTCCATCAGCCTTAAACGGTGCGCCGGCCGGACTGGTTCACGCCGCGCGTGCGCAATCGCACCAATCCGCATGTATCGCGACCGCTATCTGCCCTCGCCGCTCTCTCCCAGCGGCCTGCTGTCGAACCGGCCCAGCGAGCGCACGCGGTCGTACATCACGATCGCCCCGGCCATGGCCAGGTTGATGCAAAAGCGGGTCGGGATGCGCACCACGTGATCGCAGTGCTGCAGCAGCTCGGGGGACAGCGCGCCCAATTCCGGCCCCAGCACGTAGGCCGCCTGCTGCGGATGGCGGAAGCTCGGCAGATCGATGGCCTCGTCCAGCAGCTCGATGCCGACCAGCCGGCAACCCCGCGGCAACTGCATATCGGCGATGCCTGGCCAGTCGTAGTGCGGCAGATGCTGCGCGCCCTTCGAGGTATCGGCCCGGGCTTCCAGCGCCTGGTAGGTTGCGCCGATGGTGAATGTGAAGGCGGCGCCAAAGCCGTGCGCCGACCGCATCAGGTTGCCCAGGTTGAGGCTTTTCGAAATGCGCTCGGCGCCGATGGCGAAATAGCCTCGGCCGCGCGAGATTGGGCTCGGTTGACGCATCGCTGTGGTCTCTTCGTGCCGTGGCTGTAGTGCGCTGCGCGCGCGCTCGCAAGCCCTAAGCCTCGGATTCAGCGACGATCCTTTGCCCGCAAGTCTACTTCCCCGGCATCAGGGTTTCCGCTAAGAGGCACAGCAACGGGTCGGCAGCAGGCATCGCCGCCCCGATCACAGGGAGGTTCGGAACGATGATGTTTAGGACAGTTTTGGCTGCTGTCGCCGCCACGGCGCTGGCCACGATCGGCGCCCAGGCCCAGACGCCCAAGCAGCTCTCCATCGCCACCGGCGGCACGGGCGGCATCTACTATCCGCTGGCGGGCGGTTTCGGCAGCATTCTGGCCAAGGAGCTGCCCGGTGTTACCGCCACCGCCGAGGTAACCGGCGGCTCGCTCGACAACATGAAGCTGATCGGCTCGGGCGGCGCCGATGTCGCCTTCACCCAGGTCGACACCGCGGTCGATGCCGCCAACGGCCGCGACAAGTTTCCCAAGAAGCTGCCGGTGCAGGCCCTGGTGGTCATGTATCCCAACCTGATGCAGGTGGTGACCTTGGACGGCAACGGCATCACCAAGTTCGATGACATGAAGGGCAAGCGCCTCTCCACCGGATCGCCGGGCAGCGGCACCGAGATCTTCGCCTTGCGCCTGATCGAGGCCGCCGGCATGGACAAGGACAAGGACATGACGCGCGAGCGCCTCAGCGCTGCCGAGTCCGGCAACGCGCTCAAGGACAAGAAGATCGACGCCTTCATGTTCGTGGCCGGCGTGCCCACCTCCGCCATTACCGATGTCGGCGCATCGCCCGGCATGAAGCTGATGATGGTCGATCACGACTTCCTGGTCGACAAGGTCAAAGCCAAATACGGCCCGGTCTATTCGACGGCCACCATCGCCAAGGGCAGCTATCCCGGTCTCGAGAAGGACAGCAAGGTCGCCGCCGTTTGGAACATCATGTCGGTGAACGAGTCGTGCCCTGAGGAGCTGGCCTATCAGCTCACCAAGATCATGCTCGAAAAGCGCGATGATCTCGCCAAGGTTCACAAAGAAGCTCTCAACATCAAGGTCGAGAACCAGAAGTCAGCCAATGCCGGCATCCCCTGGCACAAGGGCGCCCTCAAATACTTCGCCGAGAAAGGCATCAAGGTAGACTAAAAGGCAAGACGTCAGGTGGCGTAGCAAGGGCTGCCGGGTCGCACCCGGCAGCTTTTCTTTGTAGTCTGCTGCGAACGACACGCCGCCTCGGTCAGACCCGGCGGGAGGGGGAGGGACGGATGGCAGCCGAATCCGAAAAGCAAGACGTCTTGTTCGACGAGGTCTTGGCCGGCGGTGAGCTGTCCGCGGACAAGCAGAAGAGAGTCGAAGAGCTCATCGAGGAAGAGGAAGGCGCAACCAATCGCTTCGGCGGCATGCTCGCCGGCGCCATCACCGCGTTTGCCGTTCTCGTCTCCGTCTTCCATCTCTACGCCGCCGCCGCCGGCGCGCCGCCGTTCACCAGCATGCCCATCGTCGCCACCTACCTGCTGCGTCCGCTCCACGTCGGCATGGTGCTGGCTCTCGTCTACATGCTCTTTCCCATGACCAAGGGCCTGCGCAACCGCATCAACCCGCTCGACTGGCTGTGCGCGCTCGGCAGCGTGCTGGTGATCGGCTACATCGTCTACCAGGGCCCCGAGTTCGGCGACCGCGCCATCGACCCAGAGCCGCTCGACTTCGCCGTCGGCCTGGTTCTGATCGTGCTGCTGCTGGAAGCTGGCCGCCGATCGAGCGGCTGGATCATGCCGGTGGTGGCGCTGATCTTCATCGCCTATGCGCTGCTCGGCCAGTACCTGCCGCCGCCGTGGACGCACCGCGGCTACTCTATCCGGCGCCTCACGGGCCATCTCTACATGACGCTCGAAGGCATTTTCGGCACCACGGTGGATGTCTCCTCGAGCCTCATCATCCTGTTCACGATCTTCGGCGCGGTGCTGCAGTATTCGGGCGCCGGCAAGTTCTTCATCGACTTCTCGTTCGCCGCCATGGGCGGCAAGCGCAATGCTGCCGGCCGCGCCGTGGTGCTGTCGTCGTTCCTGCTGGGTGGACCCTCGGGCTCGGGCGTGGCCACCACCGTCACCATCGGCACCGTCGCCTATCCGTTGCTGGAAAAGGCCGGCTACGAGAAAAACGCCGCGGGCGGCCTGCTGGCGGCCGGCGGTCTCGGCGCCATCATCTCGCCCCCCGTGCTGGGCGCGGCCGCCTTCCTGATCGCCGAGTTCCTCAAGATCTCCTATCTCGACGTCATCGTCATGGCGACGATTCCGACCATCCTCTACTACTTCGGCATTCTGGTGATGGTGGAGTTGGACGCGGCCAAGTACGGCGGGGGCGGCGCGCTGCTGGTCGAGAAGGGCACGCTCTGGAAGATCACCAAAGGCTACTGGTTCCACTTCGGCTCGCTGATCTCGATCGTCGTGCTGATGCTGCTCGGCTTTTCGCCGGTGCTGGCGGTGTTCTGGGCGACCATGCTGGCCATCGCGGTCAGCTACTTCCGCCGCGACACGGCGCTGGTGCCGCCCAAGCTGGTGCGCGCGCTGGCCGAGGGCACCACCGGCGTGCTCAGCATCGCCGCCACCTGCGCCACCGCCGGCATCATCGTCGGCGTGACCACGCTGACCGGCCTCGCCCAGCGCTTCGCCGACATCATCATCGGCTACGCCCAGGGCAACCTGGTCCTCACCGCGCTGTTCTCCGCGGCCATCGTGTGGATCGTCGGATTGGCCGTTCCGGTCACGGCGTCCTACATCATGTGCGCCGTCATCGCCGCGCCGGCGCTGATCAAGCTGGGCGTGCCGGATTTCGCCGCGCACATGTTCATTTTCTACTATGCGGTGCTGTCTGAGGTGTCGCCGCCGACGGCGCTGTCGCCGTTCGCGGCCGCCGCCATCACCGGCGGCAGCCCCTACCTCACCACTATGCAGGCGTGGAAGTACACGATGCCGGCCTTCCTGGTGCCGTTCGTGTTCGTGTGCGATCCGGTCGGTGTGGGCCTGCTGCTGAAAGTGCCGCCGGGCGGGAGCTGGGCCGACATCGTCATCGTCACCTTCGAGACCTTAGCGGGCATCGCCGTGCTGGGCTTCGCCTTCCAGGGGCGGTTCCTGCGCAAGAGCACCATCTTGGAGACGTCGTTGTTCACCCTCAGCGGGATGCTCCTGGTCTTCCCCGAACTGATCGAATCGATTCTGAAACTTGGCGCCCTGCCCTTGCCGCAGCCGCATATACTGGCGTTTGTAGTTGCGGCCGCCGCAGCCCTGATGCAAAGGATGCGCCCGGCCCAGGCACTCAGCACCTAGTTCGGAGTTCACGTCATGCAGCTCGATAAATCCATCGCCGCCGTCATCACGGGTGGAGCGTCAGGTCTCGGCGCCGCCACGGCGCGGGCGCTGGCCGGCAAGGGCGTCAAGTGCGCGCTGTTCGACCTCAATGCCGAGGCCGGCGAGAAGCTCGCCAAGGAGATCGGCGGCCTGTTCGTCAAATGCGATGTCACCAGCGAGGCCAGCGCCGACGCGGCCTTCGCCGCCGCGCGCAAGGCCCAGGGCCAGGAGCGCATCCTCGTCAATTGCGCCGGCATCGGCGTCGCCAAGCGCATCACGCGGCGCGTCAAGGAGACCAACGCCATCGAGCCGCACGACCTCGCCACCTTCACCAAGGTGATCCAGGTCAACCTGATTGGCACCTTCCTGATGATCTCCAAGAGCGCGGCCGGCATGCAGGCCACCGAGCCCGTCAACAAGGACAGCGAGCGCGGCGTCATCATCTGCACGTCCTCAGTGGCGGCGCAGGACGGCCAGATCGGCCAGGTCGCCTATTCGGCCTCCAAGGGCGGCGTCTACTCCATGACCTTGCCCATCGCCCGCGACCTGTCGCGCGACGGCGTACGCGTCATGACCATCCTGCCCGGCCTGTTCCTGACCCCGATGTTTGCGGGCCTGTCGGACGAGGCGCAGAAGTCCCTGGCGGCCTCCGTGCCCTTCCCCTCGCGCCTGGGTCACCCCAACGAATACGCCGCGCTCGCCGTGCACATCTGCGAGAATCCCATGCTCAACGGCGAGTGCATTCGCCTCGATGGCGCGTTACGCATGGCGCCCAGATAGCTCGCAGAGGTTGCAACGGAACCGGTGCTGATGTGCCGCGTTGTTGCCGGTTGAATCCGGCGCTACGCACGGGCGTAGCGAGCTTGCTTCCGCGTAGCTGAAATCGAATGCATCGAATCCACGGCCGCCGGGGGCGGGCCCTATTTGCGTTAGCTCCCGTGATTGCTGCTTATGCTGCAGGCTTCGGCTTTGCGGCCTTGGTCGTGGGCACGGGGGTGTATCGCGTGGCGAGCGTTGTTTGCGCCGCCGCACCCTTGCCCCTCGCAACCAGCGCCCGCCCGGTGACCGCCGCCGCATCAATGGTGCGCGAAGCGTCTATGTTGCCGACGGAGGGGCGCTGGTCGCGGCAATATGCGCGCGCCGACGACGATGACGAGGACCGCTCGCCTTATGGCGGACAATTCGGCTCGTCCTCGCGTGGAGGCTATCGGTCGCAGAGCTTTTTCGACCGCCTGTTCGGTGACGACGACGAGCTCGCCCGCTCACGTGAGACCTTCCGCACCGTTTGCGTGCGCGTCTGCGACGGCTACTATTTCCCGATCAGCTTTTCCGCCACGCGCGAGCACTTCGAGCGCGACCGGCAGGTGTGCGAGAACAGTTGCGGATCGCAGGCGCGGTTGTTCGTCTACCGCAATCCCGGTGGCAACATCGAGGACATGCGCGACCTGCAGGGCAAGCCCTACAAGGATTTGCGCACAGCCTTCCTGTATCGCGCCCAGTACGTCGCGGACTGCAAGTGCCGCCCGCATCCGTGGGAGCAGCAGGCTCTCGACCAGCATCGGCTCTATGCGCTGGCGGAAGCCAAGCGCAAGGGCGACAAGACGGCGGCGGCCGAGTTCAACGCGCTCGAGGCGGGCCTGCGCCAAGCCTCTGCCAAACCCGGCAAGTCCTCGAACAAGACGGCGGGTCTGACGGACCGCCTGTCTGATGCGCGTCCCACGGCCGCGGCCATCGCCAAGCTGCCGCGTGTCGACCGCGAGGCCGATGCCTTGCGCCTGGGCTGGGAGGATCGCGATCACAGGCCGCCACGCTCCCAGTTCGATCCGCGCCGGCCGCAATCGATGCGCGAGTGGGAATGGTCCAAGCACCGCTCCTGGGGCGGTAGCTACTGACATGCCGCCCTCGCCGGACTGGAGCAGCCACGTTCTGAGGTTCTGGTTCGACGAGGCCGGCGCCGATCGTTGGTTCAACAAGGATCCCGCATTTGACGAGACCGTGCGTCAGCGGTTCCTCGGTCTGCACGAAGCCCTGTCAGCTTTTGAGGACGACCGTCTCCTGGCCACTGCCGCCACGGCGCGCGCCGCCGTCATCGTCTTCGATCAGATGTCGCGCAACATGTTCCGCGATACGCCGCGCGCGTTTGCCACCGATGCGCGTGCGCTCGGGCTCGCGCAGGAAGCAATTGCCCGAGGCTTCGAGGCCGGGCTGAGCAAAGATGAGCGCCTGTTCCTCTATCTGCCGTTCGAGCACGCGGAAGACGCTGCGGCGCAAGCGCAAGCCGTCCGGCTGATCGGCATGCTGGAAGATGCGGACCTTGTTAAGTGGGCCGAGGCGCACCGCAAGATCATCGACCGATTTGGCCGGTTTCCGCATCGCAACCGCGTGCTGGGTCGATCCTCGACCCCGGAGGAGCTGGAATTCCTCACCCAGCCCGGCAGCTCCTTCTGAGCGGCGCTTCAGTTCTCGTTCAGCAAGAAATCGGCGATCCCCTTTACACAGCAACACCCCATCTTTGAGAAAGGGCATCGGAACGCGTCCCGCGCGCCCGGCGTTTCGCGATCACACACAGGTTGTCATGATTTGGCGTCTTCCGCTTTGTCTGTTGATCTGGGCCGTCGCGAGCTTGCCGGCAGCGCCCGTATCGGCCCAGGGCTTCTTTCGGCAGTACTCACTGCCCTCGCCGGCGCCGCGTCCCTATCGCGGCGGCGAAGGCGCGAGCCCCTATATGTCGTTCGGCGATGGGTTCGCAGGCCAGGGCGCCTACCGCACGCTCTGCGTGCGCCTCTGCGACGGCTACTATTTCCCGATCAGCTTCTCGGCCACCCGCAACGCCCTGGCGCGGGATGCCGCCAAATGCGCCGCCAGTTGCGGCAGCGAGGCGCGGCTGTTCTATCACCCCAATCCCGGCGGCGATGTCGACAGCATGATCGATCTCTCCGGAATGGCCTACACGCAGCTGCCGACCGCATTCAAATATCGCAAGACGCTGGCCAGCGGGTGTGCATGCCGGCCCCAGCCCTGGACGGAGGCAGAGCTCCAGCGCCATCAGAACTACGCCGGCGGCCAGCTCGCAAGCACATCGATCACCGGCGATGGCGCGTCCCGCTCGGCGCAGATCGACGACACGCGCCCTGACTCGGAACTGGCAACCGCAGCCGGAGAGCTGTTGCCCATTGCCCGTCCGGCACCGATTTCGCGCTACACGCTGCCGGCGTTGCCGCAGACCACCGAGACGGCCTGGCAGCGCAATCTTCCCGGGTCCGGTCGCGCTTCGCGCGGCGGCATGTTCCACTGACCCGCCACATCCCGCTTGACAGAGCCTCGCGCGCGCGCCTGATTTGTCGCGCTGGTGGAGGGGGCCAGCAGCCTCGGCGTATTGCCTTCCGGAGGGAGATTGATTGTGCGGGTCTTCAGAATATTGGCTGCTGCAGCTCTGGGATTGATCCTGGCGGCGGCGTTTTCCACGGCATCCCAGGCCCAGCCGGAAAACGGCTTCGGCACCGAGACCTATAACGATGGTGGCCGCTACGAAGGCAATTTCCGCGGCGGCCTGCGACAGGGAAAAGGCACCTACTACTACCCAAGCGGCAATCGCTACGAAGGCGATTGGGAGAAAGGCGATCGCACCGGCCAGGGCACGTTCGTGTGGTCCAACGGCGACAAGTACGAGGGCCAATGGGTCAAGAACAAATCCAATGGGCGTGGCAAGCAGACCTGGGTGTCGGGGGACACCTATGAAGGCGACTGGGTCGACGACCGCGCCAACGGACAGGGCGTGAAGCGCACGGCCTCGGGCGAAGTCTACAGCGGCCAATGGAAGAACGGCTGCTACTCGCAGGGCAAGCGCTGGGCGACCGCCGGCTCGACGCGCGATGAGTGCGGCTTCCGTTAGCAGTTCCTTCCGACTGAGATTGAATCGCCAATCTACCGCCTCTCCCCTCGGGGGAGAGGACATGAGGCCATGACCTGCCGCGTGGCAGACGTCAGCGATCAGAACCTGGGAGTCGCGGCGCGGTCGCAAGTCATTCGGCCGAATTCGTGAGGGGCGATTCCCTCGCGACCCTGAAGGCTGGCTGGTCGCAGCGGATGGTTTCACATGCGCCACTGTGCCTTTGGGCGGCCGCGGTCAATTGCCCGCCGCGATCTGGCGCGCTTTGGCCATGCGCTCACCTCATCGGGCTTTTAGCAGCCGCCCTACCGTGAAGGGGTCGCCAATCAGCCAACGCCACTCCCCATCCGGTTGCCGGCGTGCAACTTCGATCGCGTGCGTAAAACGAGGCTCTTGCCCGCTAGCAGGCTGTTGAATTTCTCGGCTACTGACAGGCGTGTGCGAATATGATTCCGTTCGGGCTCCACGTCGAGGGGGCTCGCATGCGCGGATCGGATGCACGGTCAGGATCGCTGTTTTGCTACGTCGACCTCGAGCAGAGGGTACCTGCGAAGCATCCGCTGCGCGTGATCAAGGCGATCGTCGACGACGCCCTGCGTGCGCTCGATACCGAGTTCGAGCGGCTGTATGAGGGCACCGGGCGATGCTCGATCGCGCCGGAGCGGCTGCTGCGGGCCTCGCTGCTGCAGGCGTTCTACTCGGTTCGGTCCGAGCGCCAGCTGATGGAGCAGATCGACTACAACCTGCTGTTCCGCTGGTTCGTGGGCCTGGGCATCGACGATGCCGTGTGGGACCATTCGACGTTCTCCAAGAACCGCGACCGCCTGCTCGACGCCGACGTTGCCGCCAAGTTCCTCGAGGCGGTGCTGCGCCATGCCAAGGTGAAGCGCTTTCTGTCGGAGGATCACTTCTCGGTCGACGGTACGCTGGTGGAGGCGTGGGCCAGTTTGAAGAGCTTCCGCGCCAAGGACGGCAGCGACGAGCCGCCCGGGCCGGGGCGCAACGGCGCGCGCGATTTCCACGGGGAGAAGCGCGCCAACGATACGCACGAGAGCAAGACCGATCCGGATGCGAAGCTGTTCCGCAAGGGCAACGGCCAGCCGGCGAAGCTCTGCTTCATGGGCCATGCGCTGATGGAGAACCGCAGCGGGCTCGTCGTCCAGGCGCATCTGGGCCAGGCCAGCGGCACCGCCGAACGCGAGGCTGCCATCCACATGATCACGCGGCAGTCGCCGGGATCGGGGCGCATCACGCTCGGCGCCGACAAGGGCTACGATGCGGCGAGCTTCATCGACGAACTGCGCCAGATGGCGGTGACGCCGCACATCGCCCGCAACGACGCGGTGACCAAGACCGGCAAGCGCCGGCGCAGCAGCGTCGATGGCCGTACGACGCGCCATCCGGGATACGCGGTCTCTCAGCGCGTGCGCAAGCGAGTCGAGGAGGCCTTCGGCTGGGCGAAGACCGTGGCGGGGCTTGCCAAGACGAAGTTGCGCGGCACTAGGCGCGTCGCCTTCAGGTTCACCTTCACGATGGCCGCCTACAATCTGATCCGGATGCCGAGGCTGCTCGCCGCAGTCTGACCGGCAAGGCTTCCCCCAGCATGCCGATCGCAAAAAGCTGCTGCCCCCAACTTATCCAGCGATACGGTTCTACCCGAGACCCAAGTTCAACGGCCTGCTAGAGGAAACCGTCCACCAAGTGTGCATCAGCGCGATGTTGCCAGCGTGCGCGACCTGCTTGATCTCGAAGTCGAAGCGGGGCCTTCCTGCTGCGAGAGGGGCGAGCTCTTTCGCAAGGTCGTCGAGCCCCGAGCTCACCTTGCCATCCTCTCTCACGAACGCGATTTCGGGATCGTAAAGGCTCAGGACTGCCTCCAGATCACCTCGCCCCATGTGCTGACGAAAGAGCTCACATATGTCCGCGGGGTTTTTCGCACCCATCCCAGCGCTCCTCTGCCATGTCGGGGAACAACGCCGGACTGGGCTGCAGGTTCGCGCGATCCTTGGGGATCATAGTGTGTCCGAGATCATCCGCTGGCGTCCGCGCATCGCCTAGACTGCTGATGCCGACCACATCGGCACGACAGCATGAGGTCTGCCATTGGAGACCGTGCTGACGGGACGGCGGTGCGATCACGGCTAGACGACGGCTGTGGCTAGGGCGCGCACGCAATTACATACACAGACCGCCTAGCGCAATTGTGCCCGGCTGATTATTCCTAGCCGCAAACTGGCCGGCGAAATCTTGGCTGAACAATGTGTGGCGTGCCGCCACGACAAGCCCTTACACTATCGCTTGGTTGGGGGCGGCGAAGCCAAGTACATATTACAAAGCTTTTCCGCCGGATCGATCTTCAAAGCGCGATTGCACTCTTCAGCGGCTTCTTCATGATTACCCCTCCTCACGTGGACGATAGCGCGAACAACGTAGCCGTAAGCGTTTTTGGGGTTCAGTTCGATGCTCTTGTTAACGTCGGCGATCGCATCCTCGAACGCCTTGCTGTCGATAAACAGGATGGCTCGATACTGCAGATAGGTTTCGTTGCGGGGCTCAAGCTCGATAGCCTTGGTCAAATCTGCAATCGCAGCTGAGCTGCCGTTGCGCATTTGCGAATTGACTTGGCCACGAATGTAGTACGCCCACGCTGCTTGAGGGTTCTCCTGTATCTCCTCCGAGCAACCTTTGATGGCGGCCTTAAAATCCTTGATGTAGCCGCGCGGGCAACGTTCGTCAGAAGAGGCCGAGACACCTCGTTGTTCCATCGGCAGGGTCTGGGCCATTGCACTTGAGCAGACCAAAAAGAGGCCGAGGAGGCCTAGCGCTGCGCGAGAAGAGGTCGCGAGCCGAACATTGTCCGACCTAGATCTTTCTCGTCCTCGCAGCAGTGGGCAAAAGCAAGCCACTGTGTCCACCGACTTTGACCGGTCTGAGGTCAGCTTGTGGCCCGAAATCACCGTTCGCGGCGCTCTTTTCGCGAGTTCACGGCGCGGCCTTCGATGGTCCCGCGATGCGATCCATGGCTTGGCCAAGGCTGACGTCGCGTGCCGTGAGGCCGCCCGCGTCGTGTGTCGACAGCGTCACCTCGACCCGGTTCCACACGTTGAGCCACTCGGGATGATGGTTCATCTGCTCGGCCACCAGCGCCGCGCGCGTCATGAACCCGAACGCCTCGTTGAAATCCTTGAACTTGAACGTCCTCTGAAGCGCGTCGCGGTCCTTCAGCAAGGTCCAACCCGGCAGCTTGCTGCTCAGGTCTTGCCGTGCCGCCTCATCAAGCTTCTGTGCCATCTGCACGCTCCGTTCGTCACGGGTGTTCTGCGGCCCATTCGTCTGCCCAATCCGCACTCCGGTCAAAGGGATAGTCCGCCTCGACCGCGTAGGGCCCGCCGCCGGTGCTGGGTCGCGCCGACATCAGCACGAATCGGCCGACGTCGAATTGCCCAACGCGCAGCGCGCCATTATGGCCCAGGAAACGCGCAACCTCGCGCGATTTGGCCCCGCGCAGCCGCGCCAGCGTCACGTGTGGCCGGAAGTCATGCGGATCGGGGTCGAGGCCGACGGCGCGTGCCGCACGCTCGTGCGCGCGATGCAAGGCCGTGAGCGCATCGCTGTCCTCCACACCGGCCCACAGCACGCGCGGCTCGCGTCCGCCGAACGCGCCGACGCCCTTGATGGTGAGCGAGAACGGCTCGGAATGGATACCCTCCAGGTGTTCGGCAAATTCGCCGGCCGTGCGCGCGTCGACGTCGCCGATGAAGCGCAGCGTGATGTGCATGTTGTCCGGCTCGATCCATTTGGCGCCGGCCATGGGCGCCCGCACCAGCGACAGATGCGTCCGCATCTGGGCCGGAATTTCGATGGCCGTGAACAGGCGAGGCATTGTCTAGCCCTTGGTCGCCGCGGTCTGGCGCGTCCTCACCCGTTCGATCAGCTGCTCCACCGACGGCAGGATCCGCGAGGTGATCTCGGCCACGCCCTTGCTGTTGGGATGCAGGCCATCATTCAGGCTGAAGCGGGAGTCGAGCGCGATCCCATCCAGGAAGAACGGGTAGAGGATCAGCCCGTGCTTGTCGGCCAGCTCCTTGTAGATGCTGTTGAAGACCTGCCCGTAGGCTGTGCCCATGTTGGGCGGCGCCACCATGCCGGCCAACAGCACTTCGGCTCCGCTGGCCTTGAGCTTGCCGACGATCTTATCGAGGTTGGCCTTGGCGCGTGCGGGGTCGAGCCCGCGCAGGGCGTCGTTGGCGCCCAACTCCAGGATGACGGCGTCGGCGCGATCGGGTATCGACCAGGCGAGACGTTCCAGGCCGGCCGCGGTCGTGTCGCCCGAAACGCCGGCATTGATCACTTCGACATTCTGGCCGCGGGCCTTCAGCGCGCGCTCCAGCTGTGCCGGAAACGCGTCCGAGGTCTTGAGCTGGAAACCCGCCACCAGGCTGTCGCCGAATACGACGATGCGAATCGGTTGTGTGGCGGGAGCAGCCGTGGCAGCGGTTGCGACAGCCAGCAGCAGCCAATTGTAGAGGACAACGCGAAGCACCATGTTTGCCGGGCCTGCCCGGGATGGCAATGTCCGCATCGAAGTGCCTCGTCTTGAAACCGTCATTGTCACTCTTGACGTAGAAACTTGCAGAGCTTGAGGCAAGGCCTCGAGCGTCTCAACCCACCTGCCGGAGCATCCGCAAGCGTGCCCGAACCCCTGATCGACCTGCGCGACGTCTCCCTGACGCTGGCGAGCCGCGCCGGGCCCGTCGAAATCCTGAGAAACGTGGGGATCGCCATTACCCCGGGTGAGGCGGTGGCCATTGTCGGCCCCAGCGGCTCGGGCAAGACCTCCCTGCTCATGATCATGGCTGGCTTGGAACGCGCCACCTCTGGGTCCGTAAAGGTCGCCGGACACGACCTCACCCGCCTCGGCGAGGATGCGCTGGCCCTCGTGCGCGGTCGCAACATCGGCATCGTGTTCCAGTCGTTCCATCTCGTGCCGACCATGACGGCGCTCGAGAATGTCGCGCTGCCGCTGGAGTTCGCCGGCGTCGCCGATGCCTTCGACGTCTCGCGCGGACTGTTGTCCGAAGTCGGCATCGCCCACCGCGCCGATCATTTTCCGGCCCAGCTGTCGGGCGGCGAGCAACAGCGTGTGGCGCTTGCTCGCGCGCTCAGCCCACGCCCGCAGATTATTCTGGCTGACGAACCGACCGGCAACCTGGACGGCAAGACTGGCGACCAGGTTGTCGAGCTGCTGTTCAACCTGCAGCGCCGCCGGCAGGCGACCCTGGTCCTCGTCACCCACGATCTCAAGCTGGCCAATCGCTGCGGCCGCATCATACGCATGGCCGATGGACGCGTTGGGGGCGCGGAGCTCGCCACGGCATGACAGTGGCCCTGGCGGGACCGGCATCGCGGCCGCGGTTCGGCAGCCTGCCGCTGATCATCCGGCTGGTGCTGCGCGAGCAGCGCAACGGCCTCAAGGGCTTCTACGTCTTCATCGCCTGCGTGGCCTTGGGCGTCGCCGTCATCACGGGGGTCGGCGCCCTTGCCGACGCGCTGCGCACCAGCTTCGAGCGCCAGGGCGAGGCGCTGCTGGGCGGCGATGTCACCCTGGCACGCCCGCATCGCCCGGCCGAGGGCTTCGAGCATGATTGGCTCTGGCAGCAGGGCCGCATCAGCGAAGTGGCGACCATGCGCGCCATGGCCCGGCGTCTCGACGGCACCGAGCAGGCGCTGGTCGAAGTCAAAGGCGTCGACGATGCCTATCCGCTGGTGGGTTCCGTTGCCCTGTCGGATGGAGTTTCACTGAGCGATGCCATCCGCCGCCAGCCCGGAGCGGCGATCGATCGCGTGCTGCTCGAACGCCTCGGCCTCAAGGTCGGCGACTCCATCTCGCTCGGCACCATCGAGGTGCCGATCAAGGCCACCATCGACACCGAGCCCGACAAGATCACCGATCGTCTGACCATCGGGCCGCGCGTGTTCGTGTCACTCGATACGCTGCATCGGACCGGCCTGATCGAGCCCGGCAGCCTGGTGACCTGGCGCTACGCCTTGAAGCTCCCTGACAGCGCCGCCAAAGGCAACGATGCCCTCGCGAGCTTCACGCAAAGCGTCAAGCGGGCGCTGCCCGAGGGCGGCTTTACCGTGCGTGACCGCCGCGACCCGTCGCCGCAAATCTCCCGTTCGCTCGAGCGTCTGCGGCAATTTCTGACCCTGGTCGGCTTGACCGCCCTGCTGGTCGGCGGCGTCGGCGTCGCCAATGCCGTGGCCACCTACATCGATCGCCGCCGCAAGGTGATTGCCGCCTTCAAGAGTCTCGGCGCCACCAGCGGTATGATTTTCGGTGTGCACCTCGTGCAGGTGCTGTTCATCGCGACCATCGGCATCGCTGTCGGCACGGTGCTGGGATTTCTCATCCCCATCGGCTTGACCTCGATGCTCGGCGACGCCCTTCCCATCAAGGCGGACCTGACGGTGAGCGTGCGCAGCCTTGCCACGGCCGCCGCCTACGGTCTGCTGGTTTCACTGGTGTTCACGCTCTGGCCTCTCGGCCGGGCCGAGCAGATTCGCGCCGGCGTGCTGTTCCGCGACGAGGTGGCGCCCGAGCGCGTGTTCCCGCGCTGGCGCATCATCGGCCTGACGTTGGCCGCTGCCCTGCTGCTGGCCGGATTTGCGATTTTCACGGCCGAGGCTCGCCTGCTGGCCTTCTATTATTGCCTCGGCGTCGTCGGCGTCTTCCTGGTCTTTCACGGCCTCGGCACGGCGATCTCGGCAGCCGCGCGCCGCGTGCGTCGCCCGCGCCGGCCGGAGGTCGCGCTCGCCATCGGCAACCTCGGCGCACCCGGCGGCATCGCTCGTTCGGTGGTGCTCTCGCTCGGCGCCGGCCTGTCGCTGCTCGTCACCGTCGCCTTGGTCGACCGCTCCATCGTCTATGAGCTGACCAGCAACCTGCCGGAGATAAGCCCCAACTACTTCGTCCTCGACGTCAAGCGGCCGGAGAGCGAGGACTTCCGCGCTCTCGTCCTGCGCGAGGTGCCAGGCTCCAAGATCAGCGAGGCCCCCATGCTGCGCGGGCGTCTCGTCAAGATCGGCGACCGCCCCGCCGAACAGGTCAAGGCGCCGCCCGAGGTGCAATGGGTGCTCAATGGCGACCGTGGCCTGTCCTACGCCGAGACCGTGCCCGAAGGCTCCACCGTCGTCGCCGGCAAATGGTGGGCGGCGGACTACGCCGGCGAGCCGCTCGTCTCCTTCGAGGCGGCCATCGCCAAGGGGCTTGGCCTGAAGATCGGCGATACCGTCACCGTCAACGTGCTCGGCCGCAACGTCACCGCCCGCATCGCCAATCTACGCGATGTGAAATGGGAATCGCTGTCGCTGAATTTCGTCATGGTGTTCTCGCCCAACACGCTGATCGGCGCGCCGCACAATTTGCTGGCCACCGTCACGCTCCCCAAGGACGCCGCGCCGGCCGACGAGGCCAGGCTCGCGCAGCAGATCGGGCGCGTGTTTCCGGCCACCACGGCCATCCGCGTCAAGGATGCCATCGAGGCCTTCGCCGTCATCTTCAATCGCGTCATGGTGGCCGTCCGGGCTGCCGGCAGCGTCACGCTGATCGCCGGCGCGTTGGTGCTGGCGGGCGCGCTGGCGACCGCCCAGCGGCGGCGTATCCAGCAGGCAGTCATCCTGAAGACCCTCGGGGCCACCCGCCGCCGGATCCTGATGTCGCATCTGGTCGAGTATTTGGTTCTGGCTTTGTTCACGTCTGTGGTGGCGCTGGCAATCGGCAGCTCGGCGGCCTGGATTACCCTGACCAAGGTCATGGACGTCGATTTCGTGTTCTCCCCGCGGGCTGCAGCCGAGGCCATGCTGCTGGCGACGGGTCTCGTGGTCATATTTGGCGGCTACGGTACCTGGCGTGTGCTCAAGGCGCCGCCGGTGCCTCATCTGAGGTCTGAGTAACGACGTTCATAGTTCTTGCGGATGCGACCGCGAATCACCATGTGATTGTCTGAGCGCGCGCTTGGCCGGTTGCTTGCAACTCCGGTTTGGCGTCGTCATAATCCGGCATCGAGCCGCCAGGTTCGCAATATCCGAAGGGAAGGGAAAAATGGCACAGATCGACAATAGGTACGTGCAGGCAGGCTCTGCGCGCGCCGGAGTCGGCGTGGATGAGGGCCTGCGCGCATACATGCTGCGCGTCTACAACTACATGGCATTGGGCGTTGCCGGCACCGCCGTGGTGACGCTGCTGCTGATGAACAACCCGGCGCTGATGCGCACGATTGCGCTCGGGCCCATGAAGTGGGTCCTGTTCTTCGGCGTCCTGGGACTCGGTTGGTTCGCACCCCGGTTGATCTTCTCGGGCAACGCTACCCTCGCACACGGAGCTTATTGGCTGTATTGCGCGCTTTGGGGCGCGATGATTTCGCCGATGATCTACGTGTTCTTCGCCAAGAACGCGGGCGGCTTGGTGTTCCAGGCCATGGCGATCTCAGCCGCGACCTTCGCGGCGACCAGCCTCTACGGCTACACCACCAAGCGGGACATGACGGGTTGGGGCTCGTTCATGTCGATGGCCTCGATCGGACTGATCATCGCCATGCTGGTGAGCTACTTCCTGATCTCCGATCCCGGCACCAGCAAGACCGTGAGCTTCATCATCTCGGCGCTGGTGGTGTTGCTGTTCTCGGCAGTCACGGCGTGGGAGACGCAGCAGATCAAGGATATGTACGTCCAGAATGTGGGCAATGATGCCCTGGTCAACAGCTCCGCGGTATTCGGCGCGTTCATGCTGTACGGCAGCTTCATCACGCTGTTCGTGCACATCCTGAACCTGCTCGGCATCATGCGCAGCGATTAGCGCTGAGCCGCAAAGCGAAGTTGAAGGGCCCCGCTTGCGGGGCCCTTTGCTTTTGTGCGGCCGCTCGGGCAAGTTCGGCGTCGCAAATGCCCTGAACGGATTGCCCCATGACGCAGGCCCGGGTGCGCGCTGCCGCCCTCTCCGACATCCCCGCCATCGCCGCCATCTATCGCGTTGCCGTCCTGCAGGGCACAGCGAGTTTCGAGCTGGACCCGCCCGATGAAGCGGAGATGCGGCGCCGGTTCGAGGCGATCGTCGGCGCAGGCTACCCCTACCTCGTCGCCGAGATCGACAACCGCGTCGCCGGCTATGCCTATGCCAGCGCCTACCGCACGCGGCCAGGTTATCGCTTCACCGTGGAAGATTCGATCTACATCGCACCCGACGCCCAGAACAAGGGCATCGGCCGCGCGCTCCTCGAGCGCCTCGTCAGCATCTGCACGGACAAGGGCTACCGGCTCATGCTGGCCGTGATCGGCGATTCGGCCAACACCGGATCGATCCGCCTGCACCGCGGCCTCGGCTTTACCTTTGCCGGGACCATCCACTCGGTCGGCTACAAATTCAACCGGTGGCTCGACAGCGTGACCATGGAGCTGCCGTTGGGCGAGGGTGACAGCTCGGCCCCGCGCGAAATGCCCGCTCCCTCAAATCGCGGCTAGGCGGAGCTTTCGGTCCAGCACGCCCAGCACGCGGACGAGTTCATGTCCCCGCTTGAGGATGTGCCCGGAAGCGGCCACCACGCTGTAGGCGCCCTGCTTATGCGCCAGCTTGGGGTGCTTCTCGATGCGGTAGAGCGGGACTTCGCTGGTGCGGCGGAAGACTGAAAACACGGCCTTGTCGCGATTGAAGTCGATGGCGTAGTCGCGCCATTCTCCAGCCGCGACCTTGCGGCCATAGAGATTGAGGATCTGCTTGAGCTCGGGTCGGGTGAAAATGGTGGGTGAGGATAATGCGGTTACTGCGGAATTAGGGGAGAGAGATGCGCCCGCGTTCTGGCGCGGGCGGAACTGTATTGTTTCGACGTCGCTCAACGGCGCCTCCTCGTGCAAAGCTGCAGCAATAATTCTCCGATCTCCCGCCAATTTCAAGCGCCGAGGCGCAGGGCGCGGCGCCGCCCGCGCCTCTGCAAACGCCATCAGTTCGCCACGGAGCTACCGTTGGCGCGCCGCATTGGTGCGCCTAGCTGGGGCCTGCTCAGCCCGGTCCAACTAGAGCAATTCAGCGTTAGGTGGAATCGGGGGATTCCCAAATCAGCCGGTTTCTGATTCAAGCTGCATGCTGGAGGTCGGAGGCCAGCATGCATGGCGAAGCCCTATTCTGCTGACCTGCGTATGCGTGTGGCCGCTGCGATCGCGCACGGCGGGACCTGCCGGTCGATCGCCGAGCGTTTCCGCATCGCGCCCTCAACGGTCGTGAAGTGGTCAAAGCGCGTGCGCGAGACGGGCAGCCCGGCGCCGGCCAAGTTCGGCGGCCATAAGATGTGCAGCCTGGCGCCGCATCGAGGCTTTGTTCTCGCGCAGGTCGAAAAGGTGCCGCATCTGACGCTGCATCGCCTGAAAGACCTGTTGGCCGAGCGCGGCGTCACGGTCTCTCACGATACGGTGTGGCGCTTCCTGCGCCGCGAAGGCCGGTCGTTCGAAAAAAACGCTCTTTGCGACTGAGCAGCTGCGTCCCGATGTCGTGAAGAGGCGCAAGAGATGGCTGCGGGCAAGCTGCCGTCTCGATTCCACACGGCTCGTCTTCATCGACGAGACTTGGATCAAGACCAACATGACGCCGATCCGCGGCTGGGCGCCAAGGGGAGAACGCCTCCTCGGCTTCGCACCCCATGGACGCTGGCACACCCTCACATTCCTTGCCGCGCTCAGGTTCAATGCCCTGACCGAGCCCTGCGTCGTCGAGGGGCCGATCAACGGAGTTATCTTCCGAGCCTACATCGAGCAGTTCTTGCTGCCGACGCTGCAGCCCGGCGACATCGTCATCCTGGATAATCTGGGCAGCCATCGCTCAGCGGCCGTCCGCTCGGCGATCCGCGGCGCCGGCGCCCTTTCCAGCACAGTGGGATCCGAAGCTTGGAATTCACGTGACTTGAAGTCGCGGC
>JADMIO011251599.1_pt1 | contig 111395 bp, 88 predicted proteins | sample 8958161 | NCBI WGS metagenome assembly JADMIO01 (sample SAMN16585339, study PRJNA669376) | soil metagenome | isolation source: Crop rotation soil | place: USA: Cullars Rotation, Alabama | collected 2011 | reverse complement strand
CGCGACAACTTGTCCACGTGGAATTCTAAGCTTAGGATCCCAATGTGCTGGAAAGGGAACTCCATCGCACCGAACCTGCCGATCTCGACGCCGTTGCAAACCTGCTGGTCAGCGTTTTTGATCTAGCGCCAGACGACTTACTGGTAAACCGCGACCTTCTCGAATGGAAATACTTTGCTCCCGGGCCGCAGTGGGAAGGGTCGCGCAGTTATATTTTGCGAAAGGGCGACAAGACATTTGCTCACTGTGCCGTGTGGCCCCTTAATCTTCATTTCGATGGTCGGGAAGTAACGTGTCTCTGTTACATCGACTGGGCCGGGTTGAGCGCTCTTCCCGGCGCCGGGTTCATGTTGAAGAAGAAATTGATGAAGCTGAGCCAGACCTCGATCGTTGTGGGTGGCTCGGAAGAGACAAGAGAGATTGTTCCGAAACTCGGATTCACCCACATTGGCGACGTGGAATTATTTGCACGCGTTGTCAGGCCGTGGAAGCAGTCGCGAAGTCGTCCGCCGGAACCGTTGCCGAGGAGGGCGGCGCGGCTCGCGCGAAATACGCTGTGGAGCATTACTGGCGGTGTTAGTGCAGCGCGTGGTTGGTCTGCGCGACAGGTGACGTCATTCACCCCTGATTTTGATTTCAACTATGTGTTGAGTGTCCCAACACCGTGGCGCAACGCAGACTATCTCAACTTCTGGCTGCGCTGTCCTGCGGCTGAAGTTACGGGCTATGAGTTGCTACGCGATAACAGTCGCCTCGGGTATTTTCTCATTAGCAGAGTTGGTAACCAGACGCGAATCGCCGACATTCGAGTGAATTCAGAAGATCCGGCCGACTGGAAAGCGGGTTACTGTCTTGCCGCTCAAACTGCTGCCCGCGATTCTGAAACCTGCGAGATTCTCGCAGCAGCCCCAACTGCACTTGCTGCTGAGAATCTGAAAGCTTGCGGATTTCGTCCTCGTGGCAGCACACCATTTTTCTTATACGACCCACAGAAACTCCTCACGGGCCATCTTCCCATGTTCTGGAACATGATCGAAGGCGACGCCGCGTTCCTCTTCGATCCCGCCTACCCGTTCATTACCTGAGCCACAGCACAGAAATAGAGAAGCCGGTAAACACAGATCTTCTTTTGTGCCTCTGTGCTTTTTTGTGGCTACTGTTTGCGGGCGCCGGCGAGTAATTCGGTGAAGTAGTTTCGTGGCAAGTCGGGATCGATTCCGAGGCGACGAAGCGTGAATGGCTGCGAGCCGCGAAAGTTCAAACCACGTTCAGTGGTGGTCGCTGTCTTGAACCCGGCGTGTTTTACCATTTCCACTGTTTCCTCATCAAAATCGTCGTTAAGCCCATTCGGATAGCAGAAGTGTTGTACGGGTTGGCCCAACTCCTGCTGGATCCGGAGCTTCGAAACTTCAATCTCGTCGCGTTTCTGCTGTGAATTACTGAGCCGGGAAAGTATCGGGTGTGTCACGGTGTGAGCGCCGAAAGCGACTCCATCTTTCGCTAGTTGTCGCACCTCTTCCCATTTGAGAGCTTCAAACTCCGCTGGAGGAGTCGTGGGAATCTCGACTTCCAATAACTCCGGGATCAGTTTAACCAATCGCTGTCGTTCGGAATTGGTGATCTGCGTGAGTCGGTTGGCTATATCCGCGCCAAGAACTTCGCGTTGCGCCTGGTCTTTGAGTTGAAATGACAATTCATCGCGATCGAGTGTGAAGGTCAGCGAATCCCGCCTGGTATAGCGAAATGCAAACGCCAGTTGATCCCACCACAGCCACAGTTTTTGATCGAGAAAATCGCTCACCAGGTAGATCGTGCAGGGAATGTCAAAAGCGCGAAAAACCGGAAATCCGTATAGCAGAAAATCACGATAGCCGTCGTCCACCGTAACTATCAGAGAACCAGGATCGGCTCCGTTATCCGCCCACTCATCCAAATGTACCGGCTTATAATGATTGCGAATGTGGCTGCACTGCCATTCGAGCGCTCGCGTATCTTCAGGGAATCGGTGATACATTAGGATACGCGTGCCGCGCCGATTCACCAGTCGCGCGATATGCATGCCGCCGAGGCTGTGAACGGATTGTCGAATGACCGATTTCAGTTGTGGCATCTGATTTGAAGACGAACAGCCGGTCCGCTTGGAAGAACGGGCTATTATTGGTTTACTCTATTTAGTGCTATTTGCGCTGGGCGGCGGCGTTCCGGCTTCGGACATAAAATGAATAAAGAGCTCGATTACGACTACGAAACTTTACGGCCCTCGTCTCGTGCAAAGCAAGCCTCGAAAGACTGGTCTGACGAGGCGTTCAAGTTCACACCACCCGCCGCGGCAGCAGTCTCTCCAGACCTGCCTGCTCAGTCTACCAAGTCTACGGCTGTTAGCGAACGTTCTTCTGTTGTTGTTCGGAAAGGTCACCTGTTCAGCTACCTCGGCCTGTTCCTCTTTACGGTGCTGGTCTATTTCCGGCCATACGAATTGATTCCAGCGCTCAGCGGCACGGCCACGGCGGCCTTCTGGGTGGCTGTTGTGACCCTGATCGTGTTCCTGCCCACACAGCTTGCCGTTGAAGGTCGACTTATCCCGCGGATGAAAGAGGTGCGTCTGGTTTTGCTCCTGGCGGTTTTTGCCATCCTTTCAGTTCCTTTGGCGGATGATTCCAATCGAGCGTGGATGACCTGTTCCGATTTTCTCAAGGTCGTCACAATGTTCCTCGTGATGGCGAGCGTGGTGCGGACTCCAAAGCGTTTAGGAGGACTGCTGTTTCTCGTCCTCGCCGTCAGTATCTATCTTGGCTTTGACGCTATTGGGAAATATCGGGCCGGGATCTTTGAATACGATGGCTACCGTGTCGCCGGTGGTCTCGGCAATCTATTTCAAAACCCCAACGACTTGGCGCTGCATCTGGTCACCATCTTTCCAATCGTAGTCGGACTACTCCTGTTTAGTCGCAATATCTTCTTCAAACTTCTTTATATCGGGATCGGCATTTTACTGCTGGTGACGATTGTTTTGACCTATTCCCGAGGTGGTTTCCTTGGGCTGGTCGCGGCCGTCGGCGTGCTTGCCTGGAAATTGCAACAGCGTAATCGCGCGGCCGTGCTCGCCGGCGTCGTTCTACTGGGAATAAGCTTCACGCTCCTTGCCCCAGGTCAGTACACTGGCCGCATAGCGAATCTTGCTGGTGACGATTCGGCAGCGGCCCGCAAGGACGATTTAATACGTTCGACTTGGGTGGCTTTGCGGCATCCGCTCTTTGGAGTTGGGATGGACAATTACGTACTCCGTTCGAACGGCAATCACGCTACTCACAATTCATACACGCAAGTGGCGTCTGAGATGGGGATACCTGCGGCGATCATCTACATTCTGTTTCTAATTACTGCTCTCAAACGTCTAAAGAAAACTCAGGAACGGACGGTGAGTTCGCGAAAAGAACAGCGATGGTATTACGTCGCAGTTGGTTTGCAGGCAGCGCTGGGCGGGTATATGGTAAGCAGCTTCTTCGCCTCTGTGTCGTACCTGTGGTATGTCTATTATCTTGTCGGCTACGCCATAGCGCTAGATCATTTCCTTCCGAGTTCGGATCCGGTATCTAATGCGGATCCGGTGTCTAATAAGGCAGCTTGAAGATTCGAATCCGCGGTCCTCGTCTTTTTTCAGGAGCGGGATTGATGTCGAAAACTACCTGCCCGCCTGCAATCGTTCTCTCATAGTTTCCGACCTCTTTCGAATACCTCTGACTCTCAGCATAAAATCGGCTTTCATCGCTCAATACCACATACTCAATATTTTGTGTAGCGAGCTGTTTCGGGTCCGCGATCCGGCCGATGTCCCAACTTGGCATGACATTTTTGGCGACATCCTTCGCAGGAACAACATTACCGCGATCATCAACTACGAATACCTCGAACAACCCCAGTGGCAGTTGTGGACCATAAACTTCTACCAACACACGACTATTCGGAGGAATTCTCTCGGTCATCCACTGCCGAGTCACCGTACTCGAGTAAGGCGTAGCGAGCTCTTGTGCGTAATTAACGGAACGAACAAATAGTGGCACCAGCACAATTGCGACAACGATCGTCGTTACGACTAAACTCACGCGGTGGCCCAACTTCTTTTCGTACCAGGTTCTCACCGTGATAATACCGAAAGCCACGAGCAGCGCCAGAAACGGCACCTCCGGGAGAAACCATCTATTCCATCTCAGATGAAGTGACGAAATAAAGATCAAAAACGCTAGTGGGAACACGACAAGAAGGATCTTCGAGCGTTCTTTCGACAACAAGCAGCCAATGATTCCGACGACCACCAAAACGGAACCGGCTATTGAGACGGCTTCTGGCGTCGGTCCTTGCAAGTACCAAATAAGGTTTCGCAACAGTCCTTCTCCTGTCGCACCCAAATGTTCAGGCCGGGCCTCTTGTACAACGTCACGAAGCGTGGTTCTAAAATCAAGAAACAAGAACGGCGAACCAGCAAAAGCGCCTATCACAGTTGCGAGCGCACTGCCCGCCAGTTTTCTGTGTTCGCGGAGCTTAAATGTCGGGTGAGCGGCGAAGTGAGCGCACGCGATGACAAGGGTGAAAACGGCTGCCGGATATTTTGTTACACAGGCCAGACCCGTCAGGAACCCTGCGAGTAAATAACTCTTCCAATCATGCTTCTCGAGAATATTCAAGCAATACCAATAGGCCGCTACGAGCAGAAAGACCATCTGCACATCCATTCGCACCTGTTGCGAGAGGGAAATGTGTGGAGGACTCAACGCGACCACCGCGGCTGCTAACAAGCCGGCTGTAGGTCCGAACATTCGTTTGCCGATTTTGTAGAGTAGTGCGACCGTCGCAACACCAAAAACCAGACTGACGATGCGTCCGCTCAGATAGAAGACCGAAGGATCTGCGTAATAAAGATTCTTGAAATCCTCGACACTGTGAAAAACGCCAAACACGCGTCCTACTGCAAATACTCCCGCGTACACCAATGCCAACAAATACATCGTCGTGCTTGCTGGAGGACCAAACCAGTGAGGATTTGGATCATGGTTCTTGAGCATCGTCAGCGTGTGCTCAACGAACATTGGTTCGTCCTGATCGTAAAGAAAGGGCAGGTCGTAATTCAGGTGATAAGCGCGAAACCCGACGGCAAGAAGGACGATGAAGATCAGTGCGAGGATTTCGATTCTGGACTTTCGCAGCTCAAACATTCTTCCTCCATCATAGAACGCACTGTAGGTCGACCCAGGTCCCGGCGTCCAATGCTTCGTAGGAGCGCAAGACGATCTCCAGATCGCGTCGTCCATCATCAGCAATCGATGCCGGCGGGCGTCCTTCGGCGACTGCGGCAATAAATTCCTTCATCTCACCTAAATAGCCAGTGACGTCCGGATCTTTGATCGGTATCCGAACTCGATTCATCCAGGGACGAAACAACTTTTCCTGCAGCGAATAAGGACGAACATAGGAAATTGCTTGCGGGAGAAAACGCGGAGTCGCGGGATAGTGATCGATGAAGGGCCGGCCGGGCCACAAGTGTAGCGTGCCGTCATCACCAGCCAGCACAAAGTCGGGTATGTCTCCGCGCTGACTGGACCACGTCAACAGCATATGAGCCTGCCATCCGAAACGACTTTCGAATAACAGTTGGACACTGTCTTCTCCCATCATCTTCGTATTTACCTGCATTGCCCGCGTTGCAAACACGCGATCAGGTTCACCCATTAACAGGCGCAGGCCGCGAATGTAATGGACTCCGATGTCGATGAGTACACCGCCTCCCATACGATCCTTTTCGGCGGCCCATCCGGTGGGTCGACGTATGCCACCAGCATGCGCCAGCAGGTATAAGGGCTCACCGACATCTCCTCGATTGATGCAGGCTACGGCTTCACGAACTGCGGGCCGGAAGTGCATGTCTTCTGCAACCATGAGTATCGTGCCGGCTTTATGCGCTGCAGCGATCATGGCGTCGGCGTCAATCAAGTTAGTAGCAATTGGTTTCTCGACCAGTACATGCTTCCCCGCCGCCATTGCAGTTTCTGCTGCCTGCCTGTGAATATCATGCGGAAGCGCGAGTGTTAGTCCCTGAACTCTTTCGTCTTCGGCAGCGGTTCTGAGATCGGTAAACATTCCCTCCGCCCCCACCGAGCGGGCGAGTCGTGCAGTTCGTTCAGGATTACGCCCGCAAACAAAGAGCCGAACTGATGGGCCAGCCATCTTGAGATATCGACAGTGAACACCGCCCCATCCGGTGCCCACGACGCAGACTCCAATTCTCTTCGTCACAGTTGCCGGCGCCGCGGCTGGTTTCAGTATGCGACTACGATCGACTACACCGTACTGGTTGATCCGCTCGATCTCTTCTTCCGTCGCTCCGGCCACTTCATATGTAGTACGGGCAATGTCAGGCGCTGCGGGTGGGCGTAACTGATTACGCAGTTTTTTCGCAAGATCGAAAGTGCCGGAAACGATCAGCGTTTTTCTAATAAGCTTTCGCGGGCGCGACGCTGATTGATTTCCCTGAACATCGGAGAAGAGTAATGGCCTTTGTTCCGCGAGTGCACTATTCACACGCGATGCCAGAACTCGAGCAACATAAAGTCTGCGGTCACCACTTGGTATTGTGCTTTCTACTTCGCAGAATACGATGTGCCATGCTCCCTCAACAAACGGGATCTGGAGCTCATCTTCCGCAATCAGCAACCCCACGGTTTGAGCCTTATCAGGTTGGCGACGGCGCATCTTCATCAACCGCGCAACCGTGTCGCGAGAGCTTACGGGCATCACGTTGATTGCGAATCGTCCCGTTAGAGCTATGGCGGGCTCGACCGAATGCATCCGGTTTGGATTGAAGATGACCAGTGGCGGAGACAGTGAGACTTGAGCGAAAGATGCAGATACAAAAATCTCGACCCCCGATTCTCCTTTCACGCTGAGAACGCCGCAGACTGACTGGACCCGCGTGTCCCAGATTGTTCTGCCAGGAAAGCGCATTCAGCCTCGAAGATCGGACAATAGCAATTGGCGCTGATCGAGTGTCGCGGTGTCTAATTCGGCTTCAATGATATCGGCAATGAAGATTGTGTGATCGCCGGTTCTTTCACTATGACTAACCACACAGCCAGTTGAAGCTAGAGCGCCGGCTAAGAAGAGAAATCCGGAAGGACTGTAATGAAGGTCCAACTCGGCACATTTATCGTTCTCACGACCAGAGATCGTACCGCACGTCAAAGCGATCTTTGCCTGCCTCTGAGTTAAGACAGCAAGTGAAAAGCGGCCTGCTTCCTGAATGAGAGTATGTGTCAGAGTTTCAGGTGAGATTCCTACCCAAAGGGCGGTCGGGTGATGGGCCACTTCGGAAAAGAAGCTCACCGTCATTGCGTTTCTCCGCTCTCCCGCCTGAACTATCACGAGGCCCACGGCGCCTTCGATCACCGACTGGGTAAGGTATGGACTAGTCATAAAGACTGATCAACACCATTCGTCTAACACGAAAGCGAAGGAAATTGCAATTCGTTTGTAACGTTAGATGGCCCAATTACTTAGCTTTTTAGAGTAGTATTCAGTCCCGAGGTCAAAGCGTTCACTTTGACACCACTTAGAAATCATCTTGACAAAGAGTGCCAAACACAGTTTAATGCTTTTGTTTCTGCGCCAGCAGAAAGTTCTTTCAAGCAGTGAAACGATTGCACCCGATAAAGGCAAACTTGTCGAGAGGCAGGGACGCAAAGCCGTGAGTCCTGATTGGGCCAACAGAGGTTGTTGGTTTCAATTTGATTGATTGTCTGGTTGCCGAAGGCGAATCGAAGAATAGGACTATTCCCGAACTTGTCCTGCGGATCTTAATTTCGCAACCCGTCCTCATCTTAGTTGTCTTTAAACCCCTACGTGGTCGTGTGTTCATAGCGTCCCTGGGAGGTCACGGGTCATCTCGGGCGAAAATAGGACCATTCTTTCCTTTCAGTCTTCTCTAAAAACTTGATGATTCTTTCATTGTGCGCTTAATGCGCCAAGTTGGTAGACGTGTGCGGACGTGTGCCTGAAATCTCGAAGTTGAGTACTGCCCAAAATTAAAACGTTTCGCTGCTTTCATTTTGTTTGACGAGGTCGAAGCATGAAAGCAGTTGCCGCGAAAATTTTTCCTGTATTAGTCGCCCTCATAGTGATTGCTATCGCCGATAACACTCACGCCTCAACCATTGTCGTGCCCGTTGGCGGCGATTTTCAGGCCGCTCTGAATACTGCCAGACCGGGAGATACGATTGTCCTTTCGGCAGGTGCCTCGTACACCGTTATAAATTCCGGCGCGTCGTTCGTACTTCCGGCAAAAACCGGAGGTACAGGAACTGACGCGGATTACATTACGATCCAGTCGTCGCAACTCAGCCAGTTGACATCAGGTCGCGTAGCGCCGGCCAACAAAACAGTAATGCCGAGGATCGTGGCCCTCGGATTTGCCGGAGCCATCACTGCTCAGCCAAATGCGAAGTATTACAAGTTTGTCGGTATCGAAATAACAAACAGTTCAGGCGGCACGGCGAATGAGCATGCTTACACCCTCGTCGACATTGGCAATTACATCACCGGCGTAGCCAACATCTGGTTTGATCGTTGCTATGTGCATCCACAGGAAGACGGAACAACTGACTACACGCGCACGTCAACGCGTGGTTTTGGCATTAACAACGTTACCAATTTCAAACTTACTAACAGTTATGTCTCGGGTTTCCTGGGTGAGTATCAACACGATCCCTCCCAACAAATCGATAGTGAGGCCTTTGCTTCCAACACAGGGAACGGCTATTTATTAGAGAATAATTTTCTACAAGCTTATTTCAATACTATCTTTCTTGGCGGTGGCGGAACTGATACGAAAAACACCGGAGTGGTCCAATCAAATCCGGCGCCCACACTGACGAGCGCTACACTCTCGCAGGTTGCCAATCTGAGCGTCGGAGACTACATCTCTTTTCCGCAGAGCACCGGCGCTAACGCCAACGCTAAAATTCTTTCCATCAACGGAAACTCACTAACGTTCACGTCCCTGGACAAATTCGATCGAAATTGCGAGTGCCGCGTCACTCCCACCCCGCCCGTCGTCGGAACTTCAGCGCGCTGGAACGGCGAAATAATCAGGAACGTGACAATCCGCAGGAATACTTTCGACGTTGATACAGCAAACGCGCAATATGAGTTCGATGCGCACAATCAACGAATGCCAAAAGGTTTTCTGGAAGTAAAGCACTGTGCTACCTGCTTGCTGGAAGGAAACACCTTTCAAGGCTGGCCATCGGGATTGGCTTTCAATGCGGTAAACCAAAACGGCGACTCCCCGTGGACGACGGTAAAAGACCTGACCATTCGGCACAACTGGTTCAGAAATTATTGGACCTCGCTGCTGATGTCGATGGGAAATCCGAATGGCACTGCCCTCTGGCACATGACCGCGGAGGGTAAAAACATTCTGGTGGAGAACAATCTTTTTACACAATCGAATAGCCTGCCTTCAGATTGGGGCGCCACACGCTTGGCCATCTGGGGTTACGGGCAGGGAGTTACGGTTCGTCACAATACGTGGGTCAACAATGGCACCACGACTCCCAACACATACATGTTTGCGTCGAATGGTCCAATTACGAATTTCGTATTCAAAGACAATATCGCCTTTAACAACTGGTACGGAATGAACTGCGCGCTGGGTTCGTTCCCCGCCTGTTATGCCGGCTGGTCCGAAGCAAAGAATGTGATCATTAACAACTCGAATGACGTAAGCAGCGCGATTCAGCCAATCTATCCTGGTAGTTACATTGCAGGGCAAATGTCAGCTGTTGGTTTCATGGATCCAGCGGCTGGGAATTATCGTTTGTCGGCTACAAGCGCTTATCACAATGCAGGGAGTGACGGAACCGATCCTGGGATCAATCAGGATATGCTTGAATCAGTTATGGGTGGAACCATAGTTCCCCCTTCACCAACCCCAACCCCGTCACCGACGGTTACGCCGACGCCGACACCAACACCAACTCCGACGGCTACTCCAACTCCGACACCGACACCGACTCCAACGCCCACTCCAACACCGTCGCCAACGCCCACTCCGTCACCAACACCTTCGGCGAATGTGACAAGTCCGGCGAATAACGCCACGTTCCCAGTTGGCTCGAATGTGACCCTGACTGGAACCGCTTCGTCACCGAATGGCGCCATCTCGAGTGTGACTTTCAAGGCTGACGGGCAAGACATCGGAACGGATACCACGGCGCCTTACTCAGTTGTGTGGACCAACCCTGCGGCTGGAAATTTTAACGTGACCGCCGTTGCGGTGGACAGTAAGGGGCAGAGTGGTACTTCAGCTCCGATCATCGTGAAGATCAGCAAGGCACTGAAATCAGTAAAGAACGGCAAGGGCGCTGCGAGCTCGGTGGGCAGTTCGCTGGTGGCCGGTAATTCGTCTTCGGCAACTGGACCACTCAGTAATACCGCTCAGTTGCAGTCACTCGTCGCCACTATCGAACAGGCATACAGTGATTTCACATCTGAGAGATACATGTTCAGTTCGGCGAGCGCTATCGATAGATATCTCTACGCTGCTCTGTTCCTCGCTAAATCAAGCGAGAGTTTATCGCAGCAAGTGACGCCTGTATCGGGAGTCAACGATCGCATGAATAAGATCGACTCCTACCTGTCATTCTGCGAGGATTTGATGGTGGATGGAGTTGTATCGAACAAGACGATGATTACTGCCAACAAAGTCAGCGCCAGGACTGACATCTCCATCAGGCAGAATGACGTGATGCCACTCGGCACTAACGGTGTCAACCTGATGCAGGGCAGCAGCGGCTCGATAACAGCTCCGAGTTCTGCTCCGTTAACGAATGCCGTAGATGTCGCTCCAGACACCAGTTCGTACGAACTCAGCGGAGTGAGTGTCTCAGTCGGTGGACAAGCAGTTGCGATGATCTCTGTTTCACCGACCGCGATCACTTTCTACGTTCCGCCGGACTTTCAGGGCGGTCTCGCCGATGTGGTTGTTACTACGCGCGATGGTTACATCACGCACACGACTGCGAGCATCAATGGTTTGAATCCGATGATTCTCGGTTGGCAAGGTGAAGCGAATACTTCGGGTGCGATCTTACACGCTCTGGAATTGCATCGGGATGGCTTGTCGGCGTTCACATCATCGTGGTTGGGTTCTGATACCAAGACTCGTCTGTCGATTCTTACGACCGGTCTCAGCACTGGCCTTGTTAACTCGGATCTCAGCAATGACTTCGTGTTAGGCAACGGCGTGATGACAGCGAACTACGCAGAAGACGTTAAGGTGGAAGTTCGCACTGCGGATAACAGAACTTTCACGCTGCCGGCTGAGTTCGCTGGTGCGAATAACACGTTGCGCGGATTGGACCAGGTAACGTTCTCTGTTGTTCCTGAATTGGCTGGAGCAGGCGACGTTCAGATCACGGTTATTGCAGGTGGTCGCCGCAGCAACATGTCTCTAGTGAAGATCAATTAGTCTTAGCCACAGATGAACGCGGATTGGATCCGGATAATCCGGATTAAATCCGCGTTTATCTTTTCTCCGGAACTACCCGCCTTTTAATCCTTTCCTAAATCTGTTGAAAAGCGGTGTCGGTCATTGTCACTGGATGCCCAATTGCGCTAAGCTGCTCGCGTTTTTAATTTAATCGGGTGAAGGAACCTTCGGTCACCTACGGTTTTTGCCTGAAAACTTGCCCTTTTCTGCGAAAACCATCAAGGAATTCGGAATGAGTGTCCCGGCCACGAAGAAACTGTGGCAAGGTATTGCCATCAGTTTCGCCATCGTTTTTGCCTACGCCACAGTCCTGGTGAGTCTTGTCCATGACTGGTGGAACGATGAAAACTACTCGCACGGTCTCTTAATCCCATTCATCATCGGCTACATCCTTTGGACTCAAAGGGAAAAGCTTGCTCGCGTCCCGGTACAGTCATCGACTTTTCTGGGTGGTGCGGCGGTCATAGCGGGTCTTTTCGGGCTTTGGACAGGTGTGGCGGGAGCCGAACTCTACACTCAAAGACTCTCGCTCCTGCTGTTACTTGCAGGCGTCGTGGTTTACTTCTGGGGTGTGAGGCTTTTGCGCTTCCTGCTGGTCCCGTTTGGCCTCTTGTTTCTGGCCCTCCCTATTCCGGCAATCATCTTCAACAAGATCGCGTTTCCGCTGCAGTTATTTGCTTCGCGCTGCGCTGTGTGGTCGATGAGCCTGCTCGGTATCCCCGTCTTCCGCCAAGGAAACATCATCGAGCTCAAGCCTCTAAATTCGATTGATACTAAGAAACTCGAGGTAGTCGAGGCGTGCAGCGGCATCCGGTCGTTGATGACGCTCATCACTCTTGCCGTCGTTTTCGCTTATTTCACGCATTCCCCGTCAGACGAGCCGCCGACGTCCGGTAAACGTTTCGGCTGGCTCAAGAGTTACTGGTTCTGGCGTTCTGCCATCATCGTCATTTCGGCAGTACCCATCGCCATTTTGACGAATGCATTCAGAGTGAGCGGCACAGGGGTGCTCGCGCATTATTATGGGACACAAGTCGCCGATGGGTTTTTCCACTCATTTTCGGGTTGGGCCATATATATCGTGGCCTTCGTCCTGTTGTTTGGTATTGGCATGATTCTTGATCGCTTCAGACCGGCTCAGGTCGAGGGCGAAAAATCGGTCGAAAGGAAATCGCCCGAACCGGACCCCGCTCGTGCTATCAGTCCGGTGGTTTCGGCCGAAGGCTCAGACCTATGAAATCTTCGTTACGCTTCAGCATCCTGCTGGTCCTGATTCTGGTGATGGGCGTTGTCGTCAACGCCTGGTCTTACCTGGGCGAGGCCCACGTCGACCGCAAAGAATTGAAAGAATTTCCCCAGGCTATCGGTGTATGGCAAAAGACTGGAAGCGACAAAATACTGGATGACGAAACTATGAAGGTTTTGAAAGCAAGCGATTATCTGTTGCGCGACTTTCGTAAACCGAATGGCACAGTCGCTAATCTTTACGTGGGCTACTACGAAAGCCAGCGTTCAGGCGCTACTTATCATAGCCCACTGAATTGCCTGCCCGGTTCGGGATGGATCTTGAGCGAGCCCGGCAAGGCGATGGTCCCGTTACCGGATGGTTCCAGTTTCGCTGCTAACAAGTATGTAATCCAGAACGGCGAGTATAGGACGATGATGGTCTACTGGTACCAGGGACGAGGCCGAAACGTTGCGAGCGAGTACTGGGGGAAAATCTACACCGTGTTTGACAGCGTTCGTTTGCGACGGTCTAACGGTGCTTTGGTTCGTGTAACCGTCCCGATCGGCAACTCAGAGGCGGACGCAGAAAAGACTGCAATTGAATTTGCTTCGGCAGCGTCCGGTGTTCTGCCTCAGTTTGTACCGTAACGTACGTCGATTTGGGGAAGGAAGATTTATAGTTTCGGAAAACGAAAGTAATTGACCTTTTTTGAACATTGTCTCGGGTTTTAGGGATTTCCGGCAATTGCCCGCTGGCGTCTTCGAGAACCTGAAACAAAAACCAATGCTGCCTCAGACTTTTGTGTGCAGCGATTAATGGAGTGAATTAATGAAAAGCGAGTGCCGCGGTGTTGTCTATAAGATAAGCTTTCTCTGTCTTCTTCTTTCAGCAGCTATTCTCCTTGCTGGCTGCTCTAATCCCGAAAAAGCAAAAGCTGAGCACGTAGCCCAAGGTAACAAGTACCTGGAGCAGAAAAAATTTCAGGAAGCCTCCCTGGAGTTTCGTAATGCAATCCAGATTGACGACAACCTTGCAGCCGCACACTGGGGCCTCGCCCAAGCTTACGAGGGCCTCGAGCGATATCCCGAGATGCTCGACGAGCTCCAGAAAACTATCGCTAAAGATCAGAACAATCTCGACGCGCGCCTCAAACTCGGTAACTACTATCTAGCAGGATATAGAGGTCGAGCCGACATCCTTGCGGAAGCCGAGCGACTCGCTAAAGAGATACTCGCAAAAGATCCAAAGAACATCGAAGGCCACATCCTGATGGGCGGAGTCCTGTTCCATCAGAACCAAAAAGACAAAGCATTTGACGAATTGAATACTGCGGTTAATTTAGATCCAAACCGCGTTGAGTCGTATCTGAGCCTGGCCCGCTTCCACGTCGTCAACAAGGAACTTGGCAAGGCTGAAGAGCTCATCAAGAAAGCGATTTCAGTAAACTACAACTCACCTTTGCCCCACATTGAGTACGGCAAGTTTCTCGCACAAGCCAATCGACAGGACGAAGCAGAAACAGAGTTGCGCCGCGCGGTTGAAGTTGCACCAAAAGATCGGGACGCCCATTTTGTGCTCGCAAGTTATTACTTCGTCAGACGCCAGTTCGACAAGGCTGAAGAGCAGTACAAGACAATGGTCAGTCTTGATCCGGACAAACCCGAAAATCACGTGATACTGGCTGATTTTTATCTCGCTGCGAGTCGCACTGACGATGCTGTACAAACACTTCAGAACTTAGTTTCGAAGTCTCCCGACTATATGCAGGGTCGTTATCGTCTTGGTGAGATTTTGTTGGCCAAAGGCGACACGCAGGGTGCGAGCGCTCAAATCGATGAGGCACTCAAAAAGGATCAGCACGATCGCCAGGCATTGATACTGCGCGCTCGCCTGCGGGCTGCGGGTGGACAGCCGGACGGTCTGAAAAGCGCAATCGCGGATCTGAACGACGTACTGCAGCAGGACCCAACCTCTCGGCCGGCTTTGTATTTCCTGGCCCAGTACAATTTCAATCTTGGGACGATGGAGCAGGCCCGGAGTTTTTCGGCTGAGCTGGACAAGAATTATCCGGACTATCTACCGGGCAAGTTGATACAGCTTCAGCTCACTATGGCCGCGGGTGATCTAAAGACAGCGGTCGCTCAAGCCACCGACCTGCTCACTCGTGTCGAAACTGCGGCTCCCGCTCGCGATAACTCGGCCCAGCTGGTCCGTGAGATTCATGAGAAGACTCTTCTTACCCGAGGCGCTGCGCAACTACAACAAAAGGATCTCGCCGCCGCACGCAAAGACTTTGAAGCTGCGCGCGACATCAATCCAAACGATCCGCTTGTTTACAACGGCCTGGCAGTGCTTTCGGTTGCTGAAAACAAACCGGCCGATGCCGTCAACTCATTCGAAACAGCGCTTAAGGTTGATGGGACAAACTTTGATGCACTCAATGGTCTGATCACGCTTTACGCCAAAAACAAGGAAGTGGACAAAGCTCATGCGAGAATCGATCAAGCCCTCGCATCGTTCCCCAACAATGCTTCATTGCACTTCCTGAAGGCGCAGGCTTATGGGTTCCAGAACAACGGGAACGCCGCCGAGACAGAGTTGAGGAAAGCACTCGAACTGGATCAAAATTATCTACCGGCTTACTCAGCTCTCGCCGCTATCTACATAAACACCCGGCAGGAAGACCGTGCCATTTCGGAGTACCAGAAGATGATCAATCTGCGTCCCGACAATGCCACGCCTTATACCTTGATCGGAATCATCGAGGACATGAGGAAGAACTTCGACGCTGCGGCTGACAATTATAAAAAGGCTATTGAGAAAGATCCGAACGCGGTCATCGCCGCTAACAACCTCGCGTGGCTTTACGCAGTTACAGGAAAAGGAAGTCTCGACGAAGCGCTGCGGTTGGCCCAGGGAGTAGTGCAAAAGGCTCCGAATTCGGCCGGATATAACGACACGCTCGGCTGGGTTTACTACAAAAAGGATCTTCATGCGGCTGCTGTCGAGCAACTTCGAAAAGCGGTATCGCTTAACGAAGCACAGGCGCGTGCCGCGAACGTATCGCCGAGCGCTGCTTATCACTACCACCTGGGAATGGCGTTGAAAGGAAAAGGCGATCGAGAGGAGTCGCGGCGCGAACTCGAGACTGCGATCCGGCTCGCGGAAAAGTCTCCTTTTCAGGATCTAGAGGAAGCGAAGAAAGCACTAGCATCACTATAAAAAACATAGGTCAAATAAGTCCTATAGGACCTATACCGAGACTAGGAGTGAGTTATGAGCGTTGATTTCAGACAACGAAGACCGAGTGAATACCTGAAGATTTTGCGACGCAGGAAATGGTTGTTGATTCTTCCTGTCATCGCAGTCACGACCGCGGTTGCTTATGTCGTCTACCGGCTCCCGGATGTCTACGAGTCAGAGACGCTCATCGTTGTCAAACCTTCAAATCTCCCCACTTCGGTCGTATCCGGAGTCAGCGAAGACAGCATGACGCGGCAGTTGACCAGCATCAATCAGGTCGTTACGAGCCGCAGCCAACTCGAGCCGCTCGTCAACAAGTATGATTTGTACCGGTTGGAGCGAGGTCGTGGCGAGCCGATGGAAACTGTCATCGACAACATGAGATCCAACATCAGGGTTGCAGTCAATACGAGCCGCAACGACATTACCAATGGTTTCAATATCGCTTACAGATATCGAGATCCAAAGCTGGCCCAGGCAATTACAGCCGAGCTTGCGGCCAAGTACATCAACCAGCAAACCGCTGAGACCATCAGTTCAACCGTAGCTGCGCAGAACTTCATCAACACGCAGGTGGAGCAGGCGAAACAAGCTCTCGATGATGTCGATAAGCAGCGAGTGTCGTTTATGAGTGCGAACGTGGGCAAACTACCCAGTGAAGCACAGTCACTCTTGAACCAGCTCAGCGGGCTGCGTGAAGAACAGAAAGCTCTCATGACTGAAGTGGGCCGGCTACAGGACCGCCGCGCCGCCGCTGTCAATCAGCTGGGCGTTCTGCAGCAGCAGAATGACATGGCGATCGAGGATGTAGCGGAGAATCTTACCGATCCCAAAACGACGCTGGCCTGGTCGAATCTAGTCTCTCGGAAAGCAGCGCTCGATGGTGAGCTGACCCGGATCACGCAGGAATACACAGCAAAGCACCCTGACGTGATCGCCAAGCAGGAAGAGGTCAAGCGGGTCCAGGACGAGATGGACCAGATGATTGCTGAGTGGAAAGACAAGATTAAAGCAAAAGAGGCGAGGCTCAAGGGAAAACCCAGCTCGCAACTGAATGCGGTACAAAACGAAATCAAGTTGATCGACGGCGAAGTAAAACGCCAGCAGAATCTCCTGGCCCAGAACGAGCAGAATATCGGCGGCCTCGTCACGCGTATCAACAACGTTCCTGGCGTCGAAGTTCAACTGAGCGCTATCGAACGCGACTATCAAACAAAGAAGGCCTCACTCGATCAGCTTCTGACGCAACAGCACCAGATCACGTTGAACAAGGAAGCGGCTACGCAGCGTCAGGGCGAAGGAATCGAAGTCGTCGACACTGCGAACCTGCCCTCAAAACCAGTGGCTCCAAAGCGACTAATGCTCTCGAGCATTGGACTCGCAGTTGGTATCGGCCTCGGCCTCTTGCTCATTGGCCTCTTCGAAGGGCCACGTCTGCTCACGATTCAAAATGCGGATGACGCCCGGCACTACACCGGTCTGCCGGTGCTTCTCTCTGTGCCGGAGTTGTTGACTCCACAGGAAGCGCGCGCAGTGCCGCGTCGTCGCCGGCTCTTACTTGCGGCGGGTGTTATAGCAACGATAGTGAGCATTCCAATGCTTGCACTGGCCCTCAAGCTCACACACGTTTTTGAATACCTGATGACATCGGGTGGCCGTTCGTAACTGGAGGTCCAAGAGAGTGTACGCAGAATTTTACGGTCTAAAAGAATTACCATTCGCGCTGACGCCCGACCCGCGCTTCATTTACTTCACTCCGTCGCACACGGAAGTGATGGCCAACCTGCACTACGGCATTGAAAGCGGCAAAGGACTCGTGGTGGTGACTGGCGAGGTGGGTACCGGCAAGACGACGATCCTGCGCTGGATGATGGAGCGTCTCGATCGCACAGTGCTCGTCGCTTATATCTTCAATCCACGTTTATCTGTGCCGGAGTTTTACCAGCATGTATCGACATTGCTGGACGTGCAGAAGTGGGAAACGAAGTCGGAGTTGTTGCTCGAGCTGGGACGCGCGTTGGAGTCGCGTCACTCGCGCGGACTGCGCACCGTGCTCATTGTCGACGAAGCGCAGGGACTGTCTCCGCACGTACTCGAAGAGATTCGCCTGCTTTCAAATTTCGAATCGAACACAGCCAAGCAGCTGCAGATCGTTTTGACTGGTCAACCGGAATTGCGTGAAGTCTTGAACAATCCGGACCTGCGCCAGCTAAAACAACGCATCGCGCTGCGTTGCGTTATCAAGCCGCTGCCGAACGTCGAAGAGACGGATCGTTACATCACTTCGCGTTTGCTGGTAGCGGGTGCGGAACGTACTGACATTTTTGCACCTGAAGCCGTGGACTATATCTTCCGTTGTTCCGACGGCATTCCGCGAAACATAAACAATCTCTGTGACAACGCGCTCCTGGCAGGTTACGCCGCCGGCGACGCAACGATTGGTCGCTCGATCATCGAAGACGTCGCCGACACGTTCGACATGCTGCCACGCTCCGATCGTGGTCGCGGTCAAACCGGAGAGGAACGCGAAGCCCCAGCGAGAATTTTCTCTTCCGCCGGGCGAGCCGAGCTATGGAGCGCGGGAAAGACAGGCAGTGACACGGATTAGTGCTTTGTACTTGGAACTTTGTTCTTTGTGTTAAGTCAACAGCACAGAACAAAGTACAAAAAACAAAGACCAATGATGAGGTGATTCGATGGGAAGAGTTTTTGATGCCATGAGACGACACAGCACCGGCGAAAAGGATGGTGCTGCAAACGTAAAGGAAAATTCCACGCGCCGTAACGACAGCCCGCCCAGACCAATTCCAGGGCTGCCGTCTGCCGAACAGATCGAGGAACAGATTTTAGCCGGTTCCTCAATCATGTCTGTTCCCGGCAAACCGGTGCGAAGTTCAGCGTCCACTGCGCACACTGCGGATGTACCCGGCGGGTCGGCACTCCCCGACGGTATTGCTTCGCGTGATGCTGGGGCAACTTTGGGCGCTGCAGGAGCGACGCGCGCCGGCGGATTCGTCACTTTCGACGTATCCCCGTCGCGCGTCGAGCCTCATCTGATCGCGGTCAGCCAGCCTCGCTCTGCGTACACCGAGCAGTTTCGCTCGTTGCGCACGAGAATTCTCGAGGCTGGCGAGCGCTTGCAGATGCGCGCGATTGTCGTCACCAGCGCTGGTGTCGCCGAAGGCAAAACACTAACGGCGCTCAACCTCGCATGGTTGTTGGCCCAGACCGAAGGCGTACGTGCCCTCGTGATCGATAGCGACCTGCGCCGCCCCTGCGCCACTGACTATCTCGGCATCGATGCTCCTGTTGGTCTCTCGGAAGTTCTTGGCGGTCAACTGAGTATTGAAGATGCGATCGTTCGTCTCGATCCAGCGGGCTTGCACCTGCTTCCGGGTGGACGGCCGCGTGATGACGTCGCCGAATTACTTTCCGGACCCAGCTACGCACGACTGCTTACGGAAGCGCGACGAATGTTTGACTACATCATCATCGACGCGCCGCCATTGGGAATTTTCACTGACGCGAATGTGTTGATGTCTCGCGCGGACGGCGGAATCCTCGTTGTCCGAGCCGGTAAGACGCGTTACGCCTCAGTCGATAGGCTTTTGGAGCACATGCCGAAAGAGCGTCTCCTCGGAGTGGTCCTGAATCGCACCGAAGAGCAGCCCGATTCAAATAACTACTACTACCAGCATCGTTACTACAACCGTGAAAGACGGAACTCTGAAGTGCCGATTCCGGCAGACAGACTCGAAGAGGAGGTAGCAGCCGTCAATTGAGAGTCGTACGTCTCAACGGACGAATGGCCCTTTTGATCATCGCCGAAGCGGCGCTGGTCTACGGCGCGCTGATCTGTGCCGTCTATATTCGCTTCGGTGTGGAGGGTGCGCCGGGTGAGCTCGCTGAGAACAATGGTTTTTTGAAAGCCGGGGTTGCGACGTTCTTCTGTCTCGCCGCTTTTTATCTCTTTGATCTTTACGATTTTCTGGTGATGCACGACCGGCGCGAGCTCGTGCTCCGGTTGATCCAGGCGCTTGGTCTTGCGTGGATCGTGCTCGCCTTCTCGTTCTACACGTTTCCTGCCGTAATGCTCGGTCGCGGCGTGTCGCTGATCGCACTCCCGATCGCGCTCACGTTGATGGTGGGCTGGCGCGTGTCGATTCACTGGTTCCTGGGCCATCCCGCGTTAGGTGAGCGCATCTTGATTGTCGGCTCCGGTAATCTGGCGGTGGAGGTCGCTCGCGAAGTTTTGAATCGTCCTGACGCCGGTTATCGCATCATCGGGTTTGTCGGCACCGACGCCGACTTGCTCGGCAAGAGTTTGATCAATCCCCGCGTAATCGGAATGACCGAACAGCTCCACGAGATCGTCAAACGAGAGAATATCGATCGCATCGTCGTCGCAATGGGTGAACGACGTGGACAACTGCCGACAAAAGAGTTGCTGCAACTCAGTTTGGCGGGTCAGATCAACATCGAAGAGGGCCTCTCGTTTTACGAACGAATCACCGGTCGCGTTTCTTTGAACATGCTGCGGCCTTCGTGGCTGATCTTCACTGGCCGCGGGCGCCAGGCAAAGCTCGCGGAAGTCGCACGCAACGTGGCCCACTGGCTGGTGGCATTGATGGGCGCAATTCTTTCGTTGCCAATCGTTCTGGTCACGGCCGTGCTGATCAAGCTCGAGTCAAAAGGTCCGGTTTTTTACAAGCAGGAAAGAGTCGGCAAGAACGGCCGCACTTTTGTGCTGACCAAGTTTCGTTCGATGCGAATTGATGCCGAAGAAGCAGGTCCGGTGTGGGCCAGTAAGAAAGACAATCGCACGACGCGCGTTGGTCGTGTCATTCGCAAGATCCGGATTGATGAGATTCCCCAATTTTGGAACATCTTGAAGGGTGAGATGAGCTTCGTTGGTCCCAGACCTGAGCGGCCGCATTTTGTGGCCCAACTGGCCGAGGAGATTCCGTTCTACGAACAACGGCATCTGATCGCGCCGGGCCTGACGGGTTGGGCGCAGATTAAGTATCCGTACGGCGCTTCAATCGAAGATGCCCGACAGAAGCTTCAATACGATCTCTTCTACATTAAGAACCATGGCTTGTTTCTTGATGCCATCATCATGTTTGAGACCATCAAGATAATTCTGTTTGGGCGCGGCGCCCAATGACAGTTGGTTGGAGGTTGAGATGAGAAATACGAGACGAATAACACTGGCAACGCTTGCGCTGTTGGCATTGACCTTTAGTGTCGCGGCCCAGCCGCAGGATCCTGCAAAGGCGAGACCGCGAACCACGACGAGCGACCAGGAGAAGGACAAGAAGACTCAGCCGGCTAAAGGCGACGGGCTCGAGGGAGACGACACGACGCGGACACCCGGGGACGTCCCGCAGGACATCCAGGCAAACCGCACGCAAACGATGTCGGAAGACGAAGCAGCTATCTCTCCCTTCTATAACAACTTCTTCGCCAATTACCGGCTTGGACCAGAAGATGTCATCTCGGTCGAAGTGTTCAATCAGCCTCGTTACTCCCGCACGGGTATCATCGTTCCGCCAAGTGGCCGCGTTTCACTCTCGCTGATCAAGGGCGGAGTTTTCGTCAACGGCAAGACTGTTGATGAAGTTGCAGCGATCATCAAGAAGAGTTACGACGAATACATCATCGATCCACAGGTGAACGTCTCGCTCGACAAGGCGATGTCGTATCGTTACAGCGTGATTGGCGACGTGGGGCAACCTGGCATTCGTCTGATGGGCCATCGCATGACCGTGGCAGAGGCGATCGCCGAATCAGGTGGTGTGCTGAATACGGGCAACAAGAGCAAGATTGTCGTGTTACGACGTCAGTCGACGGGCGTGCTCGCACAGATTCCAGTCAACTTGTCGGCGATCTACAAAGGTAAATCGCCGGACAACATTTATCTTGCGCCGGGTGATCAAATCGTCGTGCCTGGAAATACACTCAAGAAGATTCAGACGATTATGGGTTTTACGCCGATCGCGAGCTTCGCTCGCATCTTCGGCGCCCCCATACCGTAGTTTTTGTAGGGGCGGCCCTCCGTGGCCGCCCCTGCTCGGATTTCAAACGGAGGGGCGGCCACGGAGGGCCGCCCCTACAGTTATGACAGCACTCGCATCATTTTTGCTTGTCCTGCTTGTCGCTTCGACGGCGTTCGCCCAGGCGGGTACGTGGGCACGGCAGCGTAGCGGAACGATGGCATGGCTACACGCCGTCTTTTTCCTCGATCAAAACCGCGGCTGGATTGTCGGCAGCAAAGGCTCACTCCTCCAAACACTCGACGGCGGTAACACATGGACCACACGTCCTGCATCCACCGACGACGTCGTGCGCGACATCTTCTTCATCGACGACCAAAACGGCTGGATGGTGTGCGAAGTCAACGCCTACCAACTCAAGACCGCCGACGAGCCGCGCGCTTACCTGATGAAAACTACGGACGGTGGCGACCACTGGAAACGGATCGAAATCAAAGGCTTCAACATCGATTCCATTCTCGTGCGCACTGTGTTCACTCATAAAAACCGTGGCTGGACGTTCGGTGAAGCCGGTCAGATCTACACCACGCACGACGCCGGCAATACATGGACCGCGTTACGTTCCCCAACACGACATCTTCTGCTCGGCGGGAACTTCGTCGACGACGAGCGTGGCTGGCTTGTAGGCGCCGGTGCGACAATCATTCAAACCTCAGACGGCGGCGACACCTGGTATCAATCAGCATTGCCGCAAGTTGATAAGACAGTTCGATTCAGCGCCACTTCGTTTGTCGATAATCGCAGAGGATGGGCCGTCGGCAGCTCCGGCAGCGTCTATCGCACCGCGAACGGTGGTCGCACCTGGGAACGACAGGTATCGACAGTCGATGTCGATCTGTTTGACGTGAAGTTCGTCGACGCACTTGAAGGCTGGGCCGTAGGTGCGGAAGGAACGATTATTCACACGGTAGACGGCGGAGAGCATTGGACGACTGAACGCAGCGGCACTCCGCATCCACTCGAGCGTGTGTTCTTCAGCGACCGCAATCACGGTTGGGCAGTGGGTTTTGGCGGCACTGTCGTGTCGTATCTCGGCGCTGAAGCCTCGGCAACCCGGCAAAGAAGATCCAAATAATGCAAAACAGAATTCTCCTCCTTGTCGTAGTTTCGGCGGCGTTCCTCTGCCCGTCGACCTACGCGCAAACTCGCGACCGCACCGTTGAGAAAGACACGCTCGATCCAGTGGCGAGCTTGCGTAAACATATTGCCGGCGCTCCGGAAGCCTCCGAACGCAACCGTCTGCAACTCGAACTCGCCGAGCTGCTCTCAACCAGTGGCAACAAAGCGGAAGCAATCGCCGAACTAAACAAGATCGCAACTTCGAATTCATTTGACCCGATTGGTTTCTACAATCTCGGCAACGCGTTTGCTCGTCTCGGAGAGACGGAATCTGCGATTGCCGCCTATCGAATTGCGATCGAGCAACGCAATGGTCGTTACTCGCGAGCCTACAACAATCTCGGAGTGTTGTTGTTGCGAGATGGCAGGTGGGATGAAGCTCAGGAAGCCTTGTTGTCTGCGTTGAAGATCGAGAGTTTTAGATACGCAGAGGCTAGTTACAATCTCGGACGTGTTTACGCGGCGAAAGGCGAGAATGATCTTGCTGTACGTGAATGGCGCCGCGCACTTGTTGTCGATCCGCAGCACGATGCAGCGAAGCAGGCACTTGCTAGTAGCGGCAGGGACGATGCGATCGTGGTCGCCTCTAAAACGTCGCCGTCAGCCGGTGCTACGAAGACACTGATACTCGACCCTGTTAGTTACGAATACCTGCAACGCGCGCGTGCCGAATCGGAGCGCGGTAAGAAGTCGGAAGCCGTCGAATCCTATCGCCATCTCTTGAACCGAAACAATGGTTACTTTGCGCCTGCAAATCTGGAGTTGAGCACTACGTTGCTGAGTCTCAATCGACACGACGAAGCGCTCGTTCAACTGCTCGAAGTGTCAAAGCGCGATGGCGCTCGCTATCCGCTCAGTTACTATCATCTCGCTCGTCTGTATGAGATGAAGGGTGAGCTAAAACTCGCCGAAGCTGCGTTCACGAAAGCAGTAACGTTGTATGCGCCTGCCAACCCACAGTTTCTTATTGACCTCAGTCGCGTGCGTGAGAAGCTCGGTGACTTCAAAGGCTCACTCGAGGCGATGGAACGCTACTTGAAGATCATGCAGGAGCACGGACAAAAGCCGTCCTGGTCAGAAGAACGCATCGCCGAACTCCGATCCAAAGCCTCCAAACAGGATTAGCCACAAAAAGGCACATAAAGCACATAATGATGAGTCCACCATTTTGTGTGCTTTATGTGCCTTTTTGTGGCTAATTCACTCTTTGGGGCGCAGGTGAGGGAAGAGGATCACGTCGCGGATTGAGGGCTTGTTGGTTAGAAGCATCACGAGGCGATCGATGCCGATGCCGATGCCTGCGGCCGGTGGCATGCCATAAGAGAGCGCGCGAATGTAATCTTCGTCCATCAGCATCGCCTCTTCATCACCACGCTCACGCTGCTTCACTTGGTCGCGGAAGCGATCGTACTGCTCAACCGGATCATTCAGCTCCGAGAACCCGTTCGCGATCTCCATGCCCGCAATGTAGAGCTCAAAACGTTCCGCCACGTGCGGATTTGCAGGTGAAGCCTTCGAGAGGGGCGAGATCGGTTTTGGAAAGTCGGTGATGAAAGTCGGCTGCACAAGCCCGTGTTCGACGTGCGTCTCAAAGAGCTCGAGCACTCGCTCGTTCGTAATCTGATCCGGTTGGACCAGTCCTGCCAAACTCTCCTCCATGCCGACACGCCGAAACACGTTGCCGAAATCAAGCTGGTGTTCGCCAAACTTCACGTGCGTGTGGCCCAGCACCGTAAACACAACGGAGCGCAACATGTTCTCGCAGAAGTCCATCATCTCGTTCACGTCCGCATACGCCCAGTAAAACTCAAGCATCGTGAACTCAGGATTATGTCTTGTTGAGACTCCTTCGTTGCGAAAGTTGCGATTGAGCTCAAAAACTTTTTCGAAGCCGCCGACAAGCAAACGCTTCAAATACAACTCGGGTGCGATGCGCGCGTAGAGATCGATGTCGAGCGTATTGTGATGGGTCTTGAACGGGCGCGCCGCGGCGCCGGTGGCGAGTGGCGTTAACATCGGCGTCTCGACTTCAACGTAGCCGTGGTCTTCGAGAATGCGACGCAGCTCACGCACTGTCGCCGCGCGTCGTTCAAACACTTCTCGCGATGTCAGCGAGTCGTCCTGCTCGTGCTTCAGACTTCCGGCAATCAGATCGGCATAACGTTGGCGCTGTCGGATTTCCGGATCGCTGATGCCGTGCATCTTGTCGGGCAACGGCAGAAGCGCTTTCGAGAGAAACTGGATCTTTTGCACGTGCACCGTAAGCTCACCAGTCCGCGTCACAAACAAATAGCCCTCGACGCCGACAAAATCGCCGTGGTCCAACAACTGAAACAACTCCCAGCCTGCAACCTCCGGACGGTCGGGCTCGTTGGGCACGGCCATGAACTCGTCCTTGCGCACGTAGATCTGCAAGCGAGAAATGCCATCCGACAAATGAACAAACGCCGACTTGCCCATGGCGCGTGGCGGCGTTGCGAGACGGCCGGCGAGCCGCACAGTGAACTGATTCAGTTCTTCTTTCGGTTCGAAGTCACGAAACTTCTCGACGACCGCGGAGATCGTGTCTTCTCTCGCCGGATCGATAATCCGGCTGCGCTCGAATTTGTTCGGATAGACGTTCCCGACAAGCGCGCGCAACGCCTCGAGATGCTCGCGCCGCGCCTGGGTTTGATCGTTAGTTTCGATAAACGGTATCGACATAAAAGTGGCGATTATACAGACATCCGCCAAATCCTGTAATCTTTGACTAATGATCGAAAAGATTCTGAGCCCGGAGCAGATGCTCCGAGAACGGCAACGTCTGCGCGCGGGAGGCAGGCGTCTCGTTTTTACGAACGGCGTTTTTGACCTTTTGCACGTCGGACACGTGCGTTACCTGGCGCAGGCGCGCGCGCTCGGCGACGCCCTCTTAGTGGCAATTAATAGTGATCGGACAGTGCGAGAGTTGAAGGGTCCGGATCGACCGATCTTCGATCAGGCGGAACGCGCGGAGATACTCGCGGCTTTGCGTTGTGTTGATTATGTAACGGTCTTCGACAACATCTCGCCACGAAGTTTGATTACTGAATTGTTACCCGACGTGCTAGTGAAAGGCGGCGACTATCAACTCGATCAGATACACGGCCGCGAAGAAGTCGAGGCTGCCGGGGGCAACGTAATCTCGCTGCCGTTTGTCGAAGGTGCTTCAACCACGGACATCATCAAAAAAGTAATCCGTGAAATCCGTGGCTAATAACATGCTGCAGATCACACAAACGCCCGAATATCAAAAGCTCCTCGCCGAGCTGCGAGCGAATGCACGTGTGATCTCGATCAGCGGTCTCGTCGCCGGAGCTGCGCGTGCGCTCGCAGTCGCCGCACTTCAACGCGAAACAGGCAAAACGTTTGCAGTCGTGTCGCAATCTACTCGCGATCTCGAATCGTGGGAGCGCGATCTACGCTTCTGGCATTCTGCGCTTTCCGGAGAACAAGCAGACAACGAGATTCTCGTCCTCCCAGCTTCGGAGACAGACCCATACGCCGGCACATCACCGCACGCGCAAACACTCGAACGACGCGCACTCGCACTTTGGCGACTACAACAACACTCAGCGAAATTCGTCCTGCTTACAGCGCGTGCACTCGCGCGTAAAACTGTCACACCCGAAGCAATCGCTAAATCAGGAGCCGTTCTGCGACGCGACGAAGATCACTCACCGGAAGAACTCGTCGAGAAATTAATGGCCACGGGTTACATGCGTGAAGATCCGGTCGGCGGTGTCGGCGAGTTTTCAATGCGCGGCGGCATCGTCGACGTCTGGCCGCCCGGAAGAGACGCGCCAGTGCGTCTCGAATTTTTTGGCGACACGGTTGATTCGGTTCGTGAATTCGATCCCGAGAATCAACTCTCGACTGCGCAACTGAAGTCGGTCGAAGTGCCGCCTATGCACGAGTACGCTGTGAACGCGGTCGATTTCCAACTCTGGGCCGAGGCCGCGCGCGAGCGCTGGGGCGACGAACGCTACGATCGCTCGCTGCGCGATCGTACGGCTTTCGCGGACGAAGGTGAAGCATTTACCGGTTGGGAATGGCTGATTCCGATTATCAAAGACTGCACCTCGACCGTTTTCGATCATCTCGGCGAGGCGGTGCTGGTGATCGACGAACCGGGCGGCATCGAGTCGTACCTGAGTGAGTTTTACGAAAACCTTTCCGATCGTTACCGCCAGATCGACGAAGCTGACGACATCGCACTTGCGCCCGAAGAGCTCTTCCTCACCGCTGAAGAATTGCGACAGATTATTCCGACACGGCAGCGCGTTGAGTTGCGCACGCTCGGTCGCACGGCAGTCGAAACGGACTTCGAACTCGCACTCGAAGCCGAGGCGCCGAAAGTGCAACTCGGCCGAACACGCGGCACACGCCAGCAGCTTTTTCTGTTTCCGGTGGTCGAGAATGCAGTCGAAGTCGAATGGCAGGCGCAATCCACGCTGCGTTATCACGGGCGCATCGCCGACCTCGCGACTGAAGTGACGCGCTCAGTCGAAGATGGAAAGACCACGCTGTTTGTGATGCCGAGTCTCGGCGTTGCGGAACGAATCGTCGAGATCCTCAAGGAATACCAGATCGAAAGCCGCCTGGCGTTTACTACAGAAACTTCTGAGCGTTATCAACCCGTCGTCGTGACTGTCGGCCGTATCAGCGGTGGCTTCGAGTTGCCGCAATCGCGACTCATCATCCACGTCGAAGCAGACGTCTTTGACGAAACAGCCGATACGGTTGAACGACGACCAAGCGGTGTCGAACGATCGCAAAAGACAGAGAAGAAGAAACGCAAATCGAAAACGGCTGCATTCCTTTCTGACTTTCGCGATCTCAAGGCGAATGATTACGTGGTCCACATCGACCACGGCGTCGCCCGGTTTGGCGGTTTGCAGACACTCGATCTTGGACCACGCACCGGCGAGTTCATGCTGCTCTTTTACGCCGACGAGGCGAAGCTCTACGTTCCCGTCGAACGTCTCGACCTCGTCCAGCGCTACTCGAGCGCTGAAGGTCATCAACCACAACTCGATCGACTCGGTGGCCTAGGCTGGCAGAAGACAAAGGCCAAAGCAAAACGCGCCATGCGCGACATGGCCGACGAGCTCCTGCGTCTTTACGCCGAACGCAAACTAGTCGGCGGCTTTGCATTTGCCGCCGACACACCGTGGCAGCAGGAGTTTGAAGACGGCTTTCCATTTGTACTCACTCCGGATCAGGAAACTGCGATCGAAGACGTAAAGAAAGACATGGAAGAACCCGTGCCGATGGACCGCCTGCTCTGCGGCGACGTCGGTTATGGCAAGACGGAAGTAGCAATGAGGGCAGCGTTCAAGTCGGTGATGGAAGGAAAGCAGGCGGCGATTCTAACGCCGACAACAGTGCTCGCCTATCAACACTACGACACGTTTCGCAATCGCTTTGCCCCGTTTCCGGTGAAGGTTGAATTGTTATCCCGCTTTCGTTCGTCGAAAGAACAGAAGGAAGTGGTAAAACGGATCGAGAACGGCGAAGTTGATGTGATCATCGGCACGCACCGGATCCTTTCGAAGGACGTAACGTTCAAGGATCTCGGCCTGGTTGTCGTCGACGAAGAGCAGCGTTTCGGTGTCGCTCACAAAGAGCGTCTGAAACATCTGAAGAAAAAAGTCGACGTGCTGACGCTCTCGGCAACGCCGATCCCGCGCACGCTCAACATGTCGCTCAGTGGCATGCGCGACATGTCACTCATCGAAACGCCGCCACGCGATCGACTCGCAATTCAGACCCAGGTGGTCCAGTTTTCCGAGAGCGTGATCAAGTCGGCGATCGACCTCGAGCTGTCGCGCGGTGGCCAAGTGTTCTTCATACACAATCGCGTGGAGACGATCGAGACGATTGCGGCGCTCGTCAAACGTCTGGTCCCGCAGGCTCGCCTCGCCGTTGGTCACGGGCAGATGAACGAGAAGGATATGGAGCGGGTAATGCTCGACTTCATCGACTACAAATATGACGTTCTGGTTGCAACCACCATCATTGAAAACGGCATAGACATCCCGCGCGCAAACACCATCATCATAAATCGCGCCGATCACTACGGTCTTTCTCAGCTTTATCAATTACGCGGGCGTGTGGGGCGTTCGAGCCGCAGGGCTTACGCCTACCTGCTGATACCCAGTGAACAGGAGCTTTCACCCATTGCCCGTCGACGTTTAGCAGCCATTCGCGAGTTTTCTGACTTGGGCGCCGGGTTTCGTATCGCGGCCCTCGACCTTGAACTGCGTGGTGCGGGCAACCTGCTCGGAGGCGAGCAATCGGGGCACATGGAGGCGCTCGGCTTCGATCTTTACACGCAGATGCTGGAGCGGACGGTCGCTGAGCTGCGCGGCGAAGAAGTTGAGGATGAGACGAGCGTCACGCTGAATTTGGGCGTGGATGTCGCGATTCCTGACGAATACATTTCTGACATGGGGCAGCGGTTGAGAACTTATAAGCGTGTCTCTTCCGCTCGAGATGAAGCCACGCTCGCGAGTATTCGAACGGAGACTGAGGACCGATATGGGCGTATTCCGGTGTCGGTCGACAGGTTATTTGACTACGCGCGTTTGCGTCGCTTATCGGAAGAACTCGGGATAGTTTCGATCGATCGAACGCCGGATGGAGTGGCGATTAAATTTAGTGAAAAGGCTCGGATTTCTCCTGAAAAACTGGGTGAATTCGTGACGGCGACAAAGGGAGCAGTCTTCACGCCAAACGGTGTTTTGCGGCTGGTTTTGACAGAAGACGAGCAGGACGAAGTGCTCGACGTAGCTCGCGCCGTGTTGCTACGGCTTCGCGCTGCGGATTAGAATCTGCGGCTTAGTGGAAATAGGTCCTATAAGTCCTATCCGACCTATATTTTTTAGAGGAGTACTTTTGTGAAATTTAAACATCTTGCCTCAATTGCGGCACTGTTCGTCCTATTGTTTTCCGCCACGAGCGTCTTCGCACAGGAAGGCGAAACGGTGGTCGTCGACGAAGTGGTCGCCCAGGTCAATGACGACGTCATCACGCTCTCGATGCTGAAGAAAGAGACGAAAGAGCGTATCGAAGCGTTGAAGACGAACGGCATGACTGAGCAGCAGGCCACCGATGAGGTTAACAAACGCCAGGCAGAACTGATTGCGACGCTAATTAACGAGAAGCTGCTGTTGCAAAAAGGCAAGGAACTCGATCTCGCAACGGAGATCGAAGCCGAGGTCAACCGGCGCATGTTGGAGATTGCAAATCAGCAGGGCATTACTTCCATCGAAAAGCTCTACGAAGCGATGCGAGGGAGCGGTCTTAATCCGGACGACGTTCGCCGCACGATGCGCACCGAGATGATGAAGCAGGCTGTGTTGCAGCAGGAAGTCGACCGGCGCGTTTATCTCGGCCCGTCAAACGACGAGGTCAAGAAATACTATGATACGCATCCGGATAAGTTTCGTAAGCCTGAGAGTGTTACGCTTTCCGAGATCTATCTTTCAACGAATGGAAAAGACGAAGCAGCAGTGAAAGCCAGAGCAGTTGAACTGGTCACACAGCTTCGTGCCGGCGCTGACTTTGCTGCGCTTGCTGCAGCCAACTCGGAACGTGAGAAGAACGGTGAGCGCACGGCTCCAAAGGATAAAGGGGCTGTCGGTGAGTTTGATGTGCCCAGTTTGCGTGAAGATTTGACGGGCGCATTGAAAGATCTCAAGGCGGGCGGAGTAACCGATCCGATCCGCACCAATGAGGGTTTTCAAATCCTCCGTGTTGATGCACGCACGCCGGCAGGTGCGACGCCTGTATTCAGTGAGAACCGCGTGCGCGAAGCGATGCTGATGGATAACCAGGGTAAGGAACGCGAGAAATATCTGCAGACCTTGCGCAACGAGGCCTTTATCAAGGTCACAGATACATATCGCGCCAGCGTGGAACCGCTCTTGAAGATCGCCGCCCCGGTCGCCGCGAAGGGCAAAGAGAAGAACGACGAGAAGAAGCCCAAAAAGCCCTAGCTCGTTTTTAGCCACAGATGACACGGATGACACTGATTATTTCCTTTCTTATCAGTGTCATCTGTGTTTATCCGTGGCAGAACCCGCCCGTGGAGAAACCCCGCATTGTAGTTTACAAGAGCGACCGGAAACTCGAGTTCTATTCAGACAAAACTTTACTGCGCACCTATCGCATCGGACTCGGATTCAGTCCGGTTGCCGATAAGGTGCGCGAAGGTGACGGAGCTACTCCCGAAGGCGACTTCTACGTCTTCGTAAAAAACAATAAGAGCGCTTACTACCTGTCACTCGGCGTCAGTTATCCGAACGTCGAGGATGCTCAACGCGGTTTGCGTGACGGGTTGATCACAAAGGCGCAACACGACGCGATCGTCGAAGCACACCGGAAGAAGACCGGGCCGCCTCAGTACACGAAACTCGGCGGTTTGATCTACATTCATGGCAACGGCGCGAAGAGCGATTGGACATGGGGCTGCGTCGCGTTGGAGAATGTTGACATGAAGGAGTTGTACGATTCGGTTTCCGTAGGAACGCCGGTGACTATTAAACCCTGATGAAAGCCGTGACGCCAGAAATCAAAACATTCAAGATTCGTGACGTCGAGATCAATCCGCCGCTCGTGCTTTCGCCGATGGCGGGTGTGACAGACGTTTCGTTTCGACGTCTCTTGAAGCGGCGTGGTGGTGTTGGTCTGTCAGTGTCTGAGTTTATTTCCGTTGAAGGTTTGACGAGAAACAATCCGAAGTCGAAACGGCAGATGCGGTTTTACGAAGACGAGCGACCGTTTGCCGTGCAGATTTTTGGCGGGCAGGTCGAGCGGATGTGCATGGCCGCGGAGATGGCGCAGGAAGTTGGGGCGGATATTCTCGACGTGAATTGCGGCTGTCCTGCTCCGAAGGTCGTGAAGCACGGCGGCGGCTCGGGCTTGCTCAAGGATCACAACCGCCTGGCTGACATCCTCAAAGCAATCAAGAAAACGATCACGATTCCGTTGACGGTGAAGATCCGCGCCGGTTTCTACGATCACACGATCAATGCCGTCGACACCGCAAAGCTTGCGGAAGACTGCGGCGTCGAGCACATCGCCTTGCACGGTCGCACGAAAGAGCAGGGCTATCGTGGTCTCGCAAACTGGGATCTCGTGAGACAGGTTAAGGAAGCGGTGCGTGTGCCGGTGTCGGGCAGTGGTGATGTGACGACAATCGAAGGCGCGTTTGCGAAGTTTCGTGAAACTGGTTGCGACGGGGTTTTGATCGGCCGCGGTGCGATGGCGAATCCGTGGATCTTTCGTCAGATCGAAGACGCGATGCACGGCCGCGAGATCTTTGAGCCGACGCTAGCCGATAAGCGCGCGATACTTCACGAGTATTTCGACATGCTGCGCGAAGACATGCCCGAAACTCCGGCCATCAATCGCATGAAGCAGCTTGCGGGACAGTTCACGCGCGGACTTCAGGGCGGCGCCCTCTTCCGCACGTCAATCTATCACTCTCACACAGTCGAAGAAGTGCTCGATCGCATCGAAGAATACTTCGAAGCCATCGAATCGGGCCAACCCTATTACGGCGAAGGTGGACCACCGATTAACGCGGAAGAAATCACGGATTGTGCTGCCTTCACGTCCTAATCCGTGGCTTTGATCCGCTTTTTATCCGCGGCTGGTTTTCCTGTCCCATTATCAAGAGCGACCGGCGCCGGATAACCCTTCTTCGCCACTGAACTGATATCAATTGTGGTCTCTTTCTTCACATCCTTGAGCGTGTTCAGTATCTCCGTGCGTTGTTGCTCAGAGAGGTCTTCAAACCTCACGCCGTTCGCTTCCAACACTGCGCGCAGATTCTCCTCGTTGTTCGTGTCCTGCGCGTAGACGTCCTTGTAAATGTGCAGCTTCCCATCTTCCACCACGATCGTCTCGTAACGCAGCTCGACGGGAACGGTTTGACTTAGTTTCACCGTCTTCGTTTTCTCCGGGTCCTTTAAGTACGACGTGATTGTGCTGTCTGAAACCTCCGAGGTGTTTGAAGCTTTCGCAAGCTGTGCCGCGAAGTCTTTTATCTGCGCATTCGTCAAACCAACACATCCGTGTGACGCAAACTTGCCGATCTTCGCGGGCGATTTCCCACCATGAATCAGCGACGGCAAGCCAATCGGGATCTTGATTGGTCCAAGCGGGTTGTCTTTGTCTCCGGCTTTCACAGTCTCGCCCGCAGTCACGTTCTTCATCTTCTCGACCCACGGCGAGTCGGGCGGCGTCCAAGTAGGATTGAAGATGATCTGGTTCGCTTTACGTAAGCCGAACGGCAGCGGAAACTGCGGATAGCCGATGCCGACCTTGTACGACTTCACGAGCGAGCCATCCTGAAAGAGGTCCATGCGAAACGCCGGAATGTTGACGACGACCCGCGTGTCAGTCGGAACCGCGTTTGGTCCTTTCAACATCTCGACTGTCTTGCCTGTATTGCCCGTGTCATCCGATTGATCGCCCTTGGACCAATATTCGTTAGCGACCGTCGACAGTTGTTTTGATTTCACTTCGCCGAGAATCTTGGTGATCTCATCCGATGCGCGTGTGCGTGCGGTGGTCGCGTTGCCATCGGTGTCTTCAGCATTCGTTTCCTGAAGTCGACCGATCTCAGCACTCGAGACGCGCTTGAGCGAGTCGATTTGTTCGTCGGAGAGTTTTAGATTTTGTCTTAGTTGGCCCACAAACTTCTCGTCGCTGAGCAGCGCATCAAGCAACGGCAAAGTCACCTGGACCGAAGCTGTGGCGGATGAAGTTGTTGTTGCGGGCGTAGTCGATGCGGCCGGCGAAGGCGCAGTTGGAGCGACTGCCACGTTCGAATTAGTCGGTGGCCCAGGAGTACAACCAGTTAAAAAACAAGCAAGAAAAGCGAGACTCATAAATCGACGTATCACGATATTTGGCTCCTCTAAACAGAGTGTTTCGCTTGTGAATTGAGCAACAGTCGTTCCAATGAACATCAATCGTTTACACGAGTTTTCTGCACGATTTGCGAACGTTCCGAAGGTCTAACGCGCTCGGTTCTGTAGCAGCGGATACGGATTGATGTTGGTCCCTTCCCAGTAGCGTTTCGGGTCGGTGACGATGGCGATCGAGAAGTGAAGATGGTAATTCCCGGCGCCTGCATTGCCGGTGTCGCCGACGTAAGCAATCACCTCGCCTTGCTTCACGAGATTGCCTTCAGTGAGTCCGTCCGCGTAATGAGAGAGATGCGCGTAGTAGTATATGAACTCCTGGTTCGCGGAGAGCTGGTAGATTGTCGTGCCGCCCTTTTCGCTTTGAAAGAGTTTGACGATCTTGCCGTCGGCAGCGGCGAGGACGGGAGTTTCAGCAGCCGCGGGAATATCGATAGCGTCGTGCGTGCGGCCTTCCGATCGTGCGTCGGAGTAGGTGTCGAGCAACTGCTCGGGACGCACACCGGCGACAGGAACAATAAGGTTCGTGCGACCGACAAAATTCGCGGGCTCAGGAGTCGGAGTTGGAGATTCTGTCGGTGGTAATGGAGTGCCGAGGGCGATTGGAGCGCTGGGTGGAAGATCGATTGAGGGAAGTGGCGGTGTCGCCCGGAAACTGCTGAGGATCGAGACGATCGAAACGATCACCAGGAACACAACACACAGCAGGATTCTGAGCTTCCATGCTCCCATGGAGGGCTTCTCAGAACAAGTGCTATACCAGAATTTAGCCGCGGATGAACGCAGATAAACGCAGATCTGCGTTCATCCGTGTTCATCCGCGGCTAATTTATCTTTCGAGGCCAAGCGGCAGGAGTGGTTGCGGTGTCGTTCCTCCCAAAAACCAACTCGCGCCGACGCGGAGACGGTGCTGCCATGTTGGCAAGCGAGACGTGTACAACGCGAAACGTGCTTGTCGCGCCAATGCGCCACCAAATGCTTTTCCACCGGTGAGCACTGCTGCTCGTTCCGTCCCGAGACTGATCGCTTCGCCTAACTCTTCGAAATGCTTCGTATGCATTTCTTCACCTGCCATATAAGCCTTGATGTTGCGAGCCGCGAGAGTTGCTTGTTGGAAAGCGAGCTGCGCGGTGCCGGCGAGTGTCGGCGTCGCGTCGGGGTAAAAAGCGATATCGCCGAGCGCGAAGACGTTGACGTGCTGTGACAACTGCAACGTGGGTTGAACGACGAGCAATCCGCGCTTGCTCTTCTCAACATCCAGATGATCGATCAACGGGCTCATCTTCACGCCGCCGGTCCACACCACACCCGCAGTTTTCAAACTTTCCTGTCTGCCCTCGTGCTCAAACGTGATCTCGTCAGCCGTGACTTTCACCACGCGCGTCTTTGTATGCACCTCTACACGAGACTCGTGCAGAGCATCTTCGACAAACTGCCGGATCTGATCACCCATGCCCGGAACGACCCGATCTCCCATCTCGATGACGAGGACGCGCGGCTCGCCCTGCAGCGCACGACGTGTGAAGGCATCGTTCAACAAGTCGGCCATTTTGGTGGATAGCTCACATCCGCTCGCACCCGCGCCGACGACCGCGAACGTCGTTTCACGCCGCGCATCCTGCGGCGCAAAATCGGGTGGAATACGATCGAGCGCCGCCACCATCCGCTGTCGCAGATTGTCGGCATGGCTGAGTTTTCGGAACGGCAAAGTAAACTCTTCCGCACCTTCGACGCCAACATAGTTGGTAACACCACCGATGGCGAGAACGAGGGCGTCGTAGTCGAGCGGCTCGTGACCTTTCAGCGAAACTGACTGCGACGCGAGGTCAATCCCGGTAATCGTCGCCTGAACGAAATGAATGTTGTCATTGAGCAGTTCGTCGTATCTCGGCGCGATATGCCAGGCTTCAACTTCGCCGCTCAAATACTCATAGAGCATCGGCGTAAACAGAAAGTGGTCCGCATCGCTAATGAGCGTTACGTCTGCCGATCCGGCGAGCTCGAGAGCCGTAAACACTCCCCCGAAGCCGCCTCCGAGAATCAGGATTTTAGCTTTTGACATTAGCCACGAATACTACCACCGGAAACCAGCCACAAAAAGGCACAAAAAGCACAAAAAGAATGTTTTCTGAGTTGGAAGCGCCCGGCTAGTCTTGGCAAATCCCAATGAGCACCTTGTCTGAAGGAAACTCTTTTTGTGCTTTTTGTGCCTTTTTGTGGCTGGTTTGGTATCCATTTGTGCCTTGTAGCGGCCTCATGTTACATTGACGTTGCTTTTTAAGTTTAGCGGTTGCCGCTTTTAGGCGGAATCTACTGCGGTCGAGGAGGACCATTTAAGCAAGTGGCGTTAGCAAAACAAACCAAGGAACAGATAGTTTTGGACTTTCGCACGCATGAGTCAGATACCGGTTCACCACAAGTTCAGGTCGCGCTTCTGAGTAAGAGGATTAACGACCTCACGGAGCATTTCAAGACCCACAAGAAGGACAATCACTCGCGGCGCGGCCTGCTGAAAATGGTCTCGCAACGTCGCAGTCTGTTGGATTACTTAAAGCGCACTGATATAGAACGCTACCATGAGGTGGTAAATCGTTTGGGTCTGCGCCGGTAGTTGGAACCCTGAGAGAGCTTCGAATCTCTGTTGAGTTAAAGCCCGCGTCTATCGAAGAGCTTGTGGCAGTGCCGAACGTGACGGCGATTGACTGCAGACAAGCTGACGTGTACGGCCAAAAAGCTTCGAGCATAAGGCGGCATGAGCTTCACGGTTCAAGAGGCTCGTGCCGCCTTTTTTTGTAGCCCATAGTCCTACCCCGCATCACGTTGGCGGCCCAGTTTCAGCAAGATTACTTGCTCAAAAAACAGCGATGGCGCCCAGTTGTTGGCGACGCCCGCGACCTGAACGTGTTCAGGTGTTGAGTTCGAAGGAGAACATAAAATGTCAGAAAAGAAATACCTCAAAGAGTCAATCAAGCTCGGCGAAAAAGACTTGACCGTTGAGACCGGCCGAGTCGCAAAGCAGGCGGACGGTTCAGTCGTCATCCGGTATGGCGACACGATGTTGTTGGTCGCTGCCGTGAGTGCTTCTACCCCACGGGAAGGTGTTGACTTCTTTCCTCTCACGGTCGAGTACCGTGAATCAAACTACGCCGCGGGACGTATCCCCGGCAATTACTTCCGGCGTGAGGGCCGTCCCAATGAAAAGGAAGTCCTCACCAGCCGTCTCATCGATCGTCCCTGCCGTCCACTTTTTGCCGAAGGTTACCGGAATGAAACTCAGGTTATTGCGAGTGTGATTTCAGCCGACCCGGACAATAATCCGGACGTGATTGCTATCACGGGTGCATCGTGCGCGCTTTATCTGTCAGACATTCCGTTTCTCAATCCGATTGCTGGCGTGCGTATCGGGTTGATCGAAGGACGTTACATCGTCAATCCGACTTACGATGAAGTGCGTGAGTCGCGAATGAATTTGATTGTCGCTGGAACTGAAGAAGCGATCGTGATGGTTGAAGCCGGAGCAATTGAAGTTTCGGAAGAGATCATGGTCGAAGCGCTGATGCTCGCCCACAAAGAGATTAACCGGCTGTGCCGCTGGCAAAAGGAACTCTACAAAGCACTGGAGATTCAGAAACGCGACGTGCCGTCCGAAGAGTTGAATGCCGACATGGTGCGGGAGATTACCGAGAGGTTCAGCGAACGTTTGCAAACCGCACTCGACACGTCAACACAGGAAAAACGCGCGAGCTATGCGGCTGTGGATGCGCTGAAGAAAGAAGCCGCCGAAATGTATCCCGAAGATCAGCCGGAGCAACGCGCGATGGCTAAGTCGATCTTCGATCAACTGAAAGAGACCGTTTTCCGCGACGACATTCTCAACAAGCGTCGCCGTCCTGATGGTCGAAGGTTTTCTGAAATTCGACCGATCACTTCGGAAGTTGGTTGGTTACCACGCGTACACGGTTCGGCGCTTTTCACGCGAGGTGAAACACAGGCGCTCGTCTCGACTACGCTCGGCACGAAAGAAGACGAGCAGTTTATCGACGACCTCGAGAAGGGCGAAGTGAAGCGTCGCTTCTTACTGCACTACAACTTTCCGCAGTATTCGGTCGGTGAAGTCGGCCGTTTTGGATCCTCGAGCCGGCGCGAGATCGGACACGGCGCCCTCGCGCGACGCGCACTCGAAACAGTCCTTCCTGATGATGCAGATTTTCCCTACACAATCCGCGTGGTTTCCGAGATCACCGAATCAAACGGTTCGTCGTCGATGGCGACTGTTTGCGGCGGAACGCTCTCGATGATGGATGCAGGAGTGCCCTTGAAAGCGCCTGTGGCCGGAGTTGCGATGGGACTCGTGATGGAAGGAAACAAGTACGCGATTCTGACCGACATCGCCGGCGCTGAAGATCACTACGGCGACATGGATTTCAAAGTAGCAGGCACGCGCAACGGCATCACTGCGTTGCAGATGGATATCAAGATCGCCGGGATCAACGCGCAGATCATGGCTGAGGCACTCGAGCAGGCGAAGAAGGGCCGGCTCTACATTCTCGGCGCGATGGAAAAGACTCTCAACGAACCGCGCCAGGAGATTTCCGCTCACGCTCCGCGCATCATCCAGATCAAGATTAATCCGGACAAGATAAGAGACGTGATTGGACCAGGCGGCAAAGTCATTCGCTCGCTCGTCGAAGAGACTGGCGCCAAGATCGACGTGTCTGACGACGGCACGATTTCGATTGCGACTGCGAGTGGCGAAGCAGCGGACGCTGCAGTGAATCGTATTCGTGGTCTAACTGCTGAAGCAGAGGTGGGCCAAACGTATCTCGGCACGGTCAACCGCATTGTCGACTTCGGCGCATTCGTCGAGATCTTTCCCGGCACCGATGGGCTGCTTCACATCTCAGAGATTGCGGATCGTCGTGTTAAGGACGTTCGCGACGAGCTGAAAGAGGGACAACAGATCCTCGTGAAGTGCATCGGCCGCGAAGGGAATAAGATCAAGCTCTCGCGCAAGGCTGTGCTGAGGGAAGAGAATCGGAAAGCCGAAGCCGCCAGCCAGAGCGATGGCGGTGGCAACCACAATGGCGGCGAGATGTAAGCTGTTTTAGCATTGCGGTAATAGGTCCTATTAATCCTATAGGACCTATTTTTTTCGTCCAATTTCTAGATACTGGTCCAAGATCCAGACAAATCCCTCAGCGTTAAACCTCAAAACACTCCGTTTTTCTCATTTTTCCTGTGGGCCCTTAATTTGCAGCAGATGTTGGCACTTTTATGGCCTGATAACGGGAATGGCCTCATGCTGGAGTTTCCCAGGCATTAGCAATGTCTTTGTAATTGGATAAGACAACGCGATTAAGTGGAACTACCGAACGCATCCCGGTTCGTAGTTTAGGTCAGGCAAAAGAATGAATTCACGTTACCCAGAGGTTTACAGCACAAGACTCGCTAAAAGTGGCCGGCGCGTCACTCGCGTAGTCTGTGGCTTGCTTTGCTTGCTCCTTTTTTCAGCGGTGCCCGCGTTTGCCGATCCTGTAAGAATCAATCACGTTATCCAGACGTTGAGTGGTCCAACAAACGTCCCCGACCTCAAACTCAACAGTCTGGTCTCACAACAAGACCCGGCGACTACGAACAGTTCTATACAGACTGGACCAGGTAAAAACGGTTCCGGAACACAAGCTCCCAAAACGGATTCAATTATTTCAAGCGTGACGGTTACCGGTCAGGGTCAAAAGGCCGGTGTAGAGGTTTTCCAAGAGGCCGAAGTTGAAGGTACGATTTGCGACTGCGGCGAGATCTTCATTGCTGGTGGTGGTATTCCGAAGTGGCCGTTCCTGTTTCTGGCCGCAGTGCCGTTAGTCTTCATACACGACTGCGACACTTGCGACAATTCGACATCAACACCGACGCCAACGCCAACACCACCTACAACTCCCACTCCGACACCAACTCCACAAGTTCCTGAGCCGGCATCGATGCTGTTGCTGGGAACAGGTCTGGCAGCACTTGGTGCGGGTGTGAGGCGGCGTTATTCGAAACGTGTAGTCGAGCAGACAGAGGAGGAGGAATAGAGCAGTGTCAACACGTAAATTCATCCTCTGCTTTTCACTTCTGCTCGCGTTTGTATTCTGTGCAGCGCAAACGTCGACCGTTTCAGCGAAACCAAAGAAGGCAAAAACTTCCACCATAAAAATTCTGACGAACCCGGGTGGTCTATTACTAACGATCGATGGACAAGCGCGCGGCGAAACTCTGACCGAGTATCGCGCGATCGATCTCGAACCAGGCGTACACAATGTTCAGGTCACGCTTCCTAACGGCCAATACTGGGTTCGTGAGATCGAATTGCCGGCAGGTCGCGTCAAATGCGTGGTAGTGAATTACAAGCCTCTGCCACCACTGCCGAAATCGCCCTGCCCGTTCCCGTTGAATGTCTCTGCGCCGCAGCAGGTGACTGAAGGCGAGATCGTTACCTACACGGCTGATGTCTCGTACAGCGGCACCGCTCCTATCAAATATACGTGGAGAGTGACGCCATCCAGCGCTAAGGTGATCAGCGGTCTCGGTACAGCGACATTGACCGTCGATTCGACTGGACTTGGTGGACAACGCATCACTGCGACTCTGACTGCTGACGATGGATCAGCGGATCCGGCGTGTGCTCAAACTGTTCAGGCAGTGTCGGTCATCGCAGCGATGGAGAAGAAGGTGATTGTCGCTCGCGAGTATGACGAGTGTAACGGGTGCACCTTCGACGATCAGAAAGCGCGGCTCGACAATCTCGCAATCGAATTGCAGAACGATCCGTCGACTCGCGGTTACATCATCGCGTACGGTGGACGAACGAGTCCGATAGGCCAGGTCGAGAAGCTCATGAGTCGCGCGCGCGACTATCTCGTCACCCAACGTGGCATAGATGCTTCGCGTCTCGTAGTTGTCAATGGTGGTTTCCGCGAAGACGACAGTGTAGAGCTCTGGCTCGTTCCGAGTGGCGCCGCAGCCCCGCTGCCCACACCAACGGTGCAGGCGGGTGAAGTCAAACCCGGCAAAGCACGCCGCAAACCCTAAGACTTTTTAGCCACAGATTTTCACGGATGGATCCGGATCGAATCCGTGTTAATCTGTGGCTAAGTTCCCCTCCAAAAAATCGCCCCCCGGGTTATTGCGTTTCAAAAGGATAAGGAGGAGCCTTCATGGCCGAGGAAGGTGGAGGCAGCGGCAGTGTCGGAGTTGTCGCTATACTCGTGATTTTTGTGCTCGTGATTCTAGTCGGATTGTATATGTTTAGAGGACGCATATTTGGAGGTGGCGGAACACAAAAGATCGACGTCAACGTTTCAACACCAGGCAAGTAAAGGAATATAAGCCGCGGATTTACGCGGATGAACGCAGATCAGAAATATTTTCCTTATGTATGATCCGCGTTTATCCGCGTAAATCCGCGGCTTAATTTTTCCGAAGTGTTTTACTATTCAGGAGAATTTTGGTAATCCTGTATTCGTGGCAGCACCAAACATCGACACCATCGTTTCTCTCGCCAAACGGCGAGGTTTTGTTTTTCCGTCATCGGAAGTTTACGGCGGCCTCGGCAGCGCCTGGGACTATGGTCCACTCGGCGTCGAGCTCTGCAACAACGTCAAACAATCCTGGTGGCGTTGGCTCGTTTACGAACGCGACGACATCGACGGCATCGACTCTTCCATCATTCTCAACCGCCTCGTATGGAAGTATTCGGGACATGAAGCGACGTTCAATGATTGGCTGATCGATTGCCGCAAGTGTAAAGGTCGTTTTCGTGCCGACAAGATCGTCGACAACAAGTGCCCTTCGTGCGGCGCGAGCGACTGGACCGAAGCGCGTCCGTTCAACACGATGCTGCAAACCAAGTTGGGCGCAGTCGCAGACGACGATCCGACTGCGCTCGCCTATCTGAGACCGGAAACTGCGCAGGGCATATTCATTAACTTCATGAATGTGCAGACTACGATGCGGCGCAAGTTGCCGTTTGGTATCGCGCAGGTCGGCAAGTCGTTTCGAAACGAAGTAACTCCGGGTAACTTCATCTTGAGAACGCGTGAGTTCGAGCAGATGGAGATGGAATACTTTGTTTCACCATCTGCCGAGCACTCGAAGTTAGTGGACTATTGGGTCGAGCAATACCTCGAGTGGTTTGGCTCGTTGGGGATCAGTCGCGAGAATCTCTATTTGTACGAGGTGCCGGGCGAAGAGCTCGCGCATTACTCCAAACGCACAGTCGACATCATGTACAGGTATTTTCCCGAGCGCGAAAAGCCGTGGGAAGAACTAATGGGAATTGCGTGGCGCACTGATTTCGATTTGAGTACCCACTCGAAGAACAAGCTCGATGAGGAAGGGAAGCGCGTCAACCCCGATTCGACTGAGGATCTCTCGTACTTTGACGAACCGACAAAGCAGCGATTTTATCCGCACGTAATTGAACCCGCGGCGGGTGTCAACAGAACCGTGTTGGCTGTGTTGATGGATGCTTATTCGGAACGAACGAACGACAAGGGTGAGACGCGAGTAATTCTGAAACTGAGTCCGCAACTCGCTCCGATCAAGGCTGCGATCCTGCCGCTCGCGAAGAACAAGCCGGAGATTGTGGGAATGGCGAAGGCCATCAAGCGTTCGCTGCAACCGTTGCTGCGAGCGGTTTACGACGATACCGGTGGCATCGGAAAGCTCTACGCGCGTCAGGATGAGATTGGAACTCCGTTTTGTATCACCGTCGATCACCAGTCGCTCGAAGATGAAGCTGTTACAGTGCGCGACCGCGATACGTGGGAGCAGGAAAGAATCAAGATTACTGATCTCGCGGAACAACTGCAGAAGCGTTTGAAGCCGTATCCGGTTGCGCCTCCGCCGGAGCCGATCTGAATCTGTTATGCCTGTCGTTAAGAAACGAAATCAGCAGACTGAGACGCGGCTCTTGCTGGAGTCGGAGGATCCGGTTGAGTTGCCACCGGCTGAGATCGCGGACGCGTCAGTGCTGGTCCAGTTTGAGCAGTTCAAGCCGTTCATTCCGGAGCTAATTGAAACCTTGCGCGCAGGAACGGTGGCCGAGCCAGTTCCCGTTATGCTCGATGGCTCCACGTTTGCGATTCATGGACCAACTCGAACCTTCTGGGTGAAGCTTTGGCACGCCGCCGGCGCCGACATGACGAAGATTGATCGCGCGCAGGTGATCAGTTGTTTGCCATCAACGCGCGGCCTACAGGTGCTGGTTGAATCGCCTGAAGAGGAATACGACGACGAAGAGTAGAGACTACCTCGCTTAAGAGTTTGGATGGAATCCCGGAACAAGTAGTTTTGCTTTCGCGCGCAATTCACGACGCAGGTGGTCGTGCGCTGCTCGTCGGCGGCTGTGTGCGCGATGAGCTGATGGGCGCGCAGCCGAAAGACTGGGACCTCGAAGTTTATAACCTCGACGCGGCTCGGCTCCGCGCGGTGTTGGACCAGTTTGGTCCAGTGAATGTGGTTGGTGAGGCGTTCACGGTCTACAAGCTCGGACAACATCTCGACGTTTCGATCCCGCGTCGTGAGCGTAAAGCTGGTCGCGGGCACAAGGGATTTGTGATCGAAGGCGATCCGTCGATGAGTGTTGAAGAGGCCACGCGACGGCGCGACTTCACGATCAATGCGATTCTTCAGGATCCACTCACCGGTGAGTTGATCGATCCGTACCACGGCCGTCGTGATATTGAGCAACGAGTCCTGCGTGCCGTTTCGGTGGAGACGTTTGCAGAAGACAGTCTGCGAGTGCTGCGCGCCGCGCAGTTTGCCGCTCGTTTTCAGTTCAACATCGATGAAGACACAGTTGCACTTTGTCGCGAGATAGACCTCACCGATCTTCCAGCGGAGCGAATCTGGGGAGAGCTCGAGAAACTGCTACTCCAGTCAGTGAAACCATCAGTTGGTCTCGAGCGGTTGCGGAAGCTGGGTGCTCTCGAGCAGATCTTCCCGGAGATCCAGAGCTTGATCGACGTGCCCCAGGATCGGGAATGGCATCCGGAGGGAGATGTCTTTGTACACACGAAACTCGTGATCGACCGTGCGCGCGAGTTGATCGACGATCTTTCATACCCACGCAAGGTGACGGTGATGCTTGCGGCTCTTGCGCACGATTTTGGCAAGCCTGCAACGACGGAGTTTATTGACGGCAGATTGCGTTCGCGTGGACATGAAGAAGCGGGAGTGCCGCCAACGGAGAGTTTTCTGAACCGCATCAACGTACACACGATCGACGGTTACAACGTCCGTGAGCAGGTGATTGCCCTCGTGCGCGAACATCTCAAGCCGGGTGAGTTTTACAAGAAGCGCGACGAAGTTGGTGAGGGAGCGTTTCGACGTCTTGCGCGCCGGTGTGAACCGGATCTTCTCTATCGTGTCGCCAGGGCAGATTCGCTTGGACGCAATGCCGAGTGGGTGCCGCGGGAGCTCTGGTACGGAGCTGAAGCGCAGGAGTGGTTTATCGAACGCTCGCGGGAGTTACAGGTAGAGCAGCGTCCACCCGATCCGATTTTGCTGGGCCGGCATTTGATCGAGCTCGGAGTTAAGCCTGGACCAGAGATGGGTGAGATCACGCGCGCAGTTTATGAGATGCAGTTGGATGGCCGCGTGCGAACTTTGGACGAGGCGATCGCGGAAGCGAAGAAAATTATTCGCCACGGATGACACGGATAACACTGATAGAAAGAAGTTTTTCTGATCCGTGTTATCCGTGAAATCTGTGGCTAAGTTTTTGGTTGCTGCTGCGTAACGCAGTGAATCGTGCCCATGCCCCAGACCAACGGTTCGCAGTTGATCGGAACTACCTGACGAGTCGGAAAAACTTTCTGAAGCGTTTCGACAGCACGCTCGTCGTTGGTGTGACCGAAGACAGGCGCCAGAACGACCTTGTTGGCGATGTAAAAGTTTGCGTAGCTTGCAGGCAGGCGATCGAGATCGCGAGTGCTGGTGCTCGTGCCGCCAACAATGCCTGGCATCGGTAGAGTGACAATCTCGAAAGGTCGTCCTTCCGCGTCAGTCATAGATTTGAGCCGCGCGAGATTGTCATGCAGTATCTCGTAGTTTGCGTCCTTTGGATCGTCTTCAAGAGCAGTGACGATCACGTTGGGTGCTACAAAGCGGGCGATGTCGTCGATGTGCCCGTCAGTGTCGTCTCCAACAATGCCTTCACCAAGCCATAGCACTTTGCTTACACCAAGATAATCCTTCAGGTACTGCTCGACCTCTTCACGCGACAAATCCGGATTGCGATTTTGATTCAGCAAACATTGCTCTGTCGTCAGCACACAGCCGGCGCCGTTAACTTCGATCGATCCGCCTTCCATCACGATCCCCGGTGAGAATCTCTGCAACTTCAGAAACGATTCCAGGCGACTCGGTATGGTGTCGTCTTTCTTTAGCTCTTCGTACTTATTTCCCCACGCATTGAAGATCCAATCGTTGAAGGCGCACTCGCCGTTTGGTCCAACGAGAAAATTTGGACCATAGTCGCGAATCCATGAGTCGACGGTTTGAATGTGATGGAAATGAATTTGCGCCGCTGTTGCAGCACTGACTCGATCGCGAATGGCGCTTTCTGTGTCTTCGTTGTCGACGAGCAGGTTGACGATCTCGTGCGGCGTAAGCGCGCCAATCATCTGGAGATAGATCTCTTCTACCTGGCTCACGCGATCGGGCCATGTTTCAGGATCCTTGGGCCACGTTAACCATGTCGCTTCGTGAGGATGCCATTCCGCAGGCATGCGGAAGCCAGAGTGCGCCGGAGTCTTTAGCTGCGATTCATCCATCGAGAGTTTCAGATCTGAGAGCCTTGAGTCGAAAGTACCTGTAGATCCCGACAAAACTGATCAGAACCCAGAACACTTCCATCAGCAGAGCGGAAAGATTGAAATCGAAGAGCAGTGAAATGACGATCAGACTCGCGCCGACTGCATTCAGAAGCGAGTAGGCCAATCCGTCACTGGGGATCTTGTTCAACTGCAGCATCAGAAAGGTAATGACCAGGATCACCACGCCGATATTGCCGACGAAGTCCAGAAAGCCGTAACTCATATCGATCCACCAAATCTGAATCGCAGTCCTTCGTAAGCGTCGATGCGGCGGTCGCGCAGGAAGGGCCAGTTTTGTCGCGTCTCTTCAATCTTGGAAAGATCGCAGTCGACGACGAGCACCTCTTCCTGATCGACCGACGCCTTGGCAATGATCCGGCCGAATGGATCTGCGACAAACGATTGGCCCCAGAAAGTCAGCTTGCCTTCATGCCCGACGCGATTCACAACCACGACGTAAATTCCGTTTGCGATCGCATGACCACGTTGAATCGTCTCCCAGGCCGAGTGTTGGGCCGCATTCATTTCCGGGTCTTCGTCAGGAAGCCAGCCGATAGCGGTTGGATAAAAGAGAAACTGGGCGCCGCCCAAGGCAGTCAAGCGCGCGGCTTCAGGGAACCATTGATCCCAGCAAACGAGCGTGCCGATCTTGCCGTACGTTGTGTCGTGAGTTTGGAAGCCGAGATCGCCGGGCGTGAAGTAAAACTTCTCGTAGTAAAGCGGATCGTCGGGGATGTGCATCTTGCGATACTTGCCCACGATCTTTCCCGAAGCATCGATCATCACGGCCGTGTTGTGATAGACGCCAGCCGCTCGCTTCTCAAAAAGTGAGGCGACGATGACTACCTTATTTTGACGCGCCACTTTGCCCAGGGCCTCGGTTGATGGTCCGGGAATGGTTTCCGCGAGTTTGAAGAGTTGGATATCTTCGGTTTGACAGAAGTACTGCGAGCGAAAGAGCTCCTGTAAACAAACGATCTGAGCGCCGCGCTTCGCGGCGTCGTTGATACCTGCAATAGCCTTCTTCAGATTGGTTTCCGGCTTGGGCTCACAAGTCATTTGCACCAGACCGATGGTCGTCACGTCAACGGCTCGATTTTTCTTCGGCATGTTCGAAGTATAGCCACAAACAGTAGAAAGTCAGAACCTCCAAGTATGACGCCCAATGTTGCCCAAGTATGACGCCCAAACATTGAGGCTTTTTGTGCTTTTTTGTGGCCTCCGGTAAGATGTCCGGTCATTTTTATCAGCCTACTGGAAAGAGTAATGAAATGATTGATTTTGAACTGACCGAAGATCACAAGGCACTCGTGCAAACGGTGCGCGAGTTTGCGCAAAAGGAAGTCGCGCCTCACATCAAAGAATGGGATGAAAAGCAACAGTTTGATCCTTCAGTCCTGAAGAAGATGGCGGCATTGAATCTGCTGGGAGTTTGCATTCCGGAAGATTATGGCGGCGCCGGCTTTGATTACATCTCGCTCGGACTTGTTTGTGAGGAACTCGAAGCTGTCGACACCTTTTTGCGAGTAGTGATGTCGGTCCATACCGGTCTGAATTCCCTGACGCTTTACACCTGGGGCAGTGAAGAGCAGAAGCAGAAATACCTGGCGCCGCAGGCCAGAGGTGAAAAGATTGCCACTTATGGTTTGACCGAACCGGGCGCGGGTTCCGACGTGGTTGGTGCGCGCTCGACGGCCCGTCGCGACGGAAACGAGTGGGTGCTGAACGGCGAAAAGATGTGGATCAGTTTGGCCGATGTTGCCGACAACTTTCTCTTCTTTTGCTGGACCGACGAAGAGAAGCGACGCAAACGTGATCACACTGGCATGTCGTGTTTCATTGTCGAGCGCACCATGAAAGGTTTCACTTCGGGAACGATTCACGGAAAGCTCGGCATTCGTGCGGGCAACACCGGCTACTTCTCGTTGCAGGACGTGCGTGTGCCGCAGGAGAATATGGTCGGCGAGGAAGGCGAGGGATTCAAGATCGCGATGTTTGCGCTCGAGCAGGGACGTTACACGGTTGCGTCCGGAGCCACTGGAGTAATTCGCGCCTCGCGTGATGCTTCGGTCGCTTATGCAAACACGCGCGAAACGTTTGGCACTCGTATCGCGAATCATCAGCTCGTGAAGCAGAAGATCGCAGAGATGGAAGCCGACTACCAGATGAGCCACTTGTTATGGTTACGCGCCGGCTGGTTGAAGAACGAGGGCCAGCCAAACGCCAAGGCGACGAGTCTGGCGAAGTGGCAAGCCACCACGCGAAGTGAGAAAGCCGCGTCGATGGCCATCGAAGTTCACGGCGCGAATGGCTATTCAAACGACTATCCCGTCGAACGTTATCTGCGCAATTGCAAAGCCGCAATCATCTACGAGGGCACGCGCGACATCCACACCCTCATGCAGGCCGACTGGGCCCTCGGTTTGAAGAAAGAGAAAGCCGCGCGCAGGACACTTCCACCCTGGAAGAAATAAAAGAGCAATCCACAGATTACGCAGAATAGAATCTGTGTAATCTGTGGATGGTTTTGCTAGTATGAACCGTGATTCCTTAAGGAGAAGCAGATGGGTGACGACCTCAGAACAGAGCGCGAGCTGTCGCTGGATTTCTTGCGCGTAACCGAAGCCGCGGCGATTGCTGCCGCCCGAACCATGGGTCAGGGCGACCGGAAGTTTTCCGATCATGTGGCCGTTGAGGCGATGCGGGAAGTGATGGACACCGTTCCCATGCGTGGACGCGTCGTGATTGGCGAAGGCGAACGCGATGAAGCGCCAATGCTTTACATCGGCGAGGAAGTTGGCGGCGGGTTTGGCGTGGGCGAGGAGATCGCCGAATCGTGTCCGGAGGTCGACATCGCAGTCGATCCGCTCGAAGGCACAAACCTCTGCGCGCTTGGCGCCAACAACGCGATCGCCGTCCTCGCTGCTGCCGAACGTGGCGGTTTGCTGAACGCCCCCGATATTTACATGGACAAGATCGTCGTTGGACCATCGTCGCGCGGCGTTGTCGATATCGACGCGCCTGTGAAAGACAATCTGAAAAACATCGCCCGTCGTTTAGGACGCGACATCGAAGACTTGACCGTGATCGTGCTCGATCGTTCGCGACACAAAAAACTGATTGCGGACGTGAGAAACGCAGGCGCACGCATTCGTTTGATCTCCGATGGCGACTTGTCGGCTGGTATCTCGGCAGCAGTAGCTGGCACAAACATTCACGCGTTGATGGGAATCGGTGGCGCGCCTGAAGGCGTTATCACGGCCGCAGCGATGAAGTGTTTGAATGGTGAAATCCAGGCACGGCTGGTGTTTGATCCCGACCGGCTTGGGGTTGATAAAGACAAGGTGCCCGCACGTGAGGAAGTGCTCGATCGCCTGGCGTCAATGGGAATCAGGGATCCGAATAAGGTTTACGACACTGACGACCTCGCGCCCGGCCGTAGGATCATCTTTGCTGCAACAGGTGTCACCGACGGAGCGTTATTGAAAGGTGTGCGATTCTTCGGATCGGGCAAGCGAACGCACTCGGTTGTGATGACAACGGAGTCGCGCCACATTCGGTTCGTTGACACGCTGCACATCGAAGGTGGACCGGATACGGTGATTCGGTTCTAGCCACAAAAGGCACATAAGGCACAAAGACAAGAAGGAATTGATGAGCCAATACTTGCCGCAAGTGGTGCCGACTCGAAGGCCGCTGATCTTTTGGTTGGTTAGTACGGCGGTGGTGATGTTCCTTGTTTCGTTGATCGTGATGGCGCCCGTTGCGGCGGCGAGTGGGCATAATGAATTGAGCGAGGGGATTTATCGAGGGTTCGGCATCTTCTGCCATCAACGTCCCGATCGTTCTTACTTTATTGAAGGCCACAAGCTGGCCGTTTGTTCGCGGTGCACCGGGCTGTACGCCGGGTTCGCATTCACGCTTTTGATTTATCCGCTGTTGCGTTCGCTCAGGAGTGCGGCTACTCCTCCACGAAGAGTGTTATTCCTCGCTGCTGTTCCACTACTAATCGATTTCAGTCTGACGTTTTTCGGAATCTGGGAAAACACACACACGTCCCGTTTGCTGACCGGCGTATTACTCGGAAGTGTGACCGTGTTCTACGTCATGCCGGGAATCGCGGATCTGAGCCTGCGAGGCTTACGACTAAGCACGCCGCGCCCGCCCACGTTCACACTCGCGTCACCGGAAAGCATTGCCGCAGCCCCCAGCGATTACAGCGCCCCGGAGCGTAGGATTTAACAAAGAGATGCGGTAGAATCTTGCGCTTTTGGATGTACGGGAATTCATGATTTTTCAGTCGCCAGCACCAACTCCGTGGCCCGATCCGATAGGACCTCCGCCACAAGCCCTTTTTGAGCGCTACTTTCACGACCTCGTCAACAAAACCTGGGGCAACATCAGCCCGCTCTACAAGCTCGACACCTTCGACTGGATCATTCTGATCGTCTATTTCGCGATTCTCGGCACGCTCGCGATCTACGGCGCTTATCGCATCAAGCAAGTCATCGACTTCTGGCGTTATCGCAAGTTTGTGCCTGAGCCGCTCGCGAGATTTGCCGAGGCCGAACTGCCGCGAATCACGGTCCAACTGCCACTCTTCAACGAGCTCTACGTCGTCGATCGTCTGCTCAAAGCGGTCACTGCGATCGACTACCCGCGCGAGAAGCTGGAGATTCAAGTCCTCGACGACTCAACCGACGAAACCGTAAAAGTGGCCGAAGCGGTAGTCGCGAAATATGCGGAACAGGGTTTTGATATCCACTACATTCATCGCTCGGATCGAACCGGTTTCAAAGCCGGCGCGCTCGAGAACGGAAACAAGTCGGCAAAGGGCGAACTGCTCGCAATCTTTGACGCCGACTTCGTTCCCAAACCCGATTGCCTACGCAAGCTGGTCGACTTCTTCACTGATCCGATGGTGGGTTGCGCGCAGATGCGCTGGTCGCACATCAACGGTCAGTACAATCTCCTCACGCGACTCCAGACGATCATGCTTGACGGCCATTTCGTCGTCGAACAAACCACCCGCAATCGCACCGGCGGCTTTTTCAACTTCAACGGCACTGCCGGTATCTGGCGGCGACAAGCGATCGAGATGAGCGGCGGCTGGCAACACGACACGCTCACCGAAGACACGGATCTGAGTTTCCGCGCGCAGTTGATGGGATGGAAGTTTGTTTACCTGCTGGACGAGGAAGCCCCTGCAGAAATTCCGGTTGAGATCAATGCGTTCAAGGCACAGCAGCGACGTTGGGCCAAGGGCGTGATGCAGGTTGGTCTGAAACTTTATCCACGCATCTGGCTCGCGCCACTCCCGCTTCGCGTAAAGCTGGAAATGTTTTTCCGTTTGACGGGCAACATCAGTTATCCCCTCATGATCGTCGCGAGCTTTCTGCAGTTTCCGTTGCTGCTGGTGCGTTATAACCAGCCGTTTTATCACCTGATGGTTTTGGATCTGCCGCTGCTTTTCTTTTCATCGATCTCGGTGGTGTTGTTTTACGGTTCGGCGGTCTGGTATCTCGACGAGAAGCGCACGCCGCGACTGTTGCACCTCCCACTCGTGATGGGACTCGGTATTGGCCTCGCGTTTTCAAACGCGCGCGCGGTGCTGGAAGCGTTGCTTGGTGTGAAGTCAGAGTTTGTGCGAACACCAAAGTATCGTGTCGAAGACACTACTGACGCGACGTGGAAACGCAAGAAGTACAAACGCAAACGCGGCCTATTACCGCTGCTCGAATTAGGTTTTGCGCTCTATTTTCTCCTCGCTATCATTTACTCGGCTAATCTCCACATGTGGGGAACGATCCCCTTTCTGCTCCTGTTCTTTTTCGGCTTCGGTTACATGGGCGTGATGAGCCTGCTGCAAACTGCCAGCGGAAAACGATTAGCGGCATTGTGGCGTCCGCTAAAGACTTAGACAGGTAATCCTGTCCCCAACAAAGGAAAAGAAATCATGTTGTTCAGAGTCCCCCTACTGATCGCTACCGTTCTATCTCTCTGTCTGATCGTCCTGGGCCAATCACAAGCAAACACCGGTAACATTGAAGGACGCGTAACGGATCCAAATGCCGCGTCCGTTCCAAACGTAACAGTCACTGCAACCAACTTAGCGACTGGTCTGCAAAAGACCGCGCAAACCAACGATGAAGGCGTTTACCGGCTCGTCTTTCTCCCTCCCGGCGCCTATAAAGTCGAAACAAGCGGCGCGCAGGGTTTTGTACCAGCGAATTTCACGAATGTAATCGTGACCGTCGGCGGCCAGACTCCGCTCGACATTCAGTTGAGCGTCGGCAATGCGACAGTCGCGATGGTTGACGTCTCTGCTGAAGGTCAGGTGGTGGAAACAACCCGCACTTCGATCTCTTCAGTCGTTAACGAGCGCGCCATTCAAAACCTGCCAGTCAATGGCCGCAACTTTCTCGACTTCGCGACTCTGACGCCCAGCGTCGTGCGCGATCCGACTCGCCAGGGCGATCTCGCCGTGGGTGGACAGAAGGGTACTCTCAACAGTCTACAGGTCGACGGCGCTGACAATAACAACACATTCTTTGGCCAGTCATTTGGTCGCACCGGCACGCGTCCGCCGTACCAGTTCTCAGAAGAATCGGTGCAGGAGTTTCAGGTAAATCAAAACGGCTTCTCGGCGGAGTTTGGTCGCGCTGGTGGCGCCGTAATCAATGTCGTCACCAAGTCGGGAACAAATGATTGGCACGGCAGCGCGTTTGAATTCTTCCGCGACGAAGCATTGAACTCCAACACTCCGGTCCTGACGGCGCGCAATGCCAAACGTCCTAAGTCGCAGATCAACCAATTCGGCGCGACGCTGGGTGGTCCAATCAAACACGATCGAGCATTTTTCTTCTTTGCGTATGACGGACAGCGCTCAAATATTCCGAACGTCGTCGATGCGCCAAACTTTTTCGCGCAGTCCGCGAGTATTCAGAACCTGCTTGCGCCGAAGATGCAGACCTATCAAATCGGCCGCGATCAGGACGTGTTCATGGCCAAGACTGATATCAGAGTGAACAATTCAAACCAGCTGGTGTTTCGTTTCAATCAACAGAACTTTACCGGCAACAACAATGAAAACGGCGGTCCGTTGAGTGTTGAAGAACATTCTGGCAACAGCGTCGCAAAGACCATCACGTTCTCGTACTCATGGATCTCCACGTTGACGCCGGTGCTCGTCAATGAGTTTCGGTTTCAGTATGGTCGTGACCGTGAGCCGGGCGAGGCCAACAGCGACGTTACAGAGGCGCGTATCAATACAAACAACGGATTCCTGCAGCTCGGAAGGAATAATTTCAGCCCGCGCGAAACGACGATCAAGCGTGCGCAGTTCATCGACGTTGTCAGTTACACGCGTGGCAAGCACAGTCTGAAGTTTGGCGCTGATTTCAATTTTGATCGCGTCTTCAACTTCTTCCCGGGTCTTTTCAGCGGCCAGTTCACTTTCAACTCCTACACATTGTTTGCGTCAAACACGCCCTCAGGGTTCACCCAGAATTTTCCCGGTCCGGGAACTTCCGGTGGCACTACGCATCCGGATCTGAATGAATACGGCCTGTTTGTTCAGGACGACTGGCGCGTGAGCCCGAAGCTCACCTTGAATCTGGGTTTGCGTTACGATCTGCAGGATCTTGCCGAGCCAACGGTGAACAATCCGAGTGCTGCCTTGGCAGCGGTTGGCTTGAGTACGACCACGCCAGTGAAAGACGGTAACAACTTTGGACCACGTTTTGGCTTCAGTTATGCATTTGACGACAAGACGGTGTTGCGTGGTGGTTACGGAATTTTCTTCGGGCGCACGCCCGCGATCATGCTCGGCACGTCGCATTCGCAAAACGGTATACAGGTCACAGGTGTGAGTTTGACTTGCACGACCTTACCCAACAATCCATGTCCGACGTATCCAAATATCTTTAGCGCGCCTCCGAGTCTCGGTGGCGTTAATCCGAGTCTCTATCTGTTTGCGAAGGATTACGCGCAGCCTTACGTGCAGCAGGGACGTCTCGGCATCGAGCGGGAGTTGTTTGCGAACACGAGCTTGTCGATTAGTTATCTTTATTTCCGCGGCGTACACCTGAGTCGCACACGCGACATCAATTTAGGTACGCCGGTACCGACCACTCTCACCGACCCGTCGGGACAGACGTTGACAGTGTTGCGTCATCCAATCGCACGTCCGATACCTGGATTTGCGAGGATCAGCTTGTTTGAAAGCACTGCCGACTCGCGTTACAACGCACTCGCGATGGAGTTGAAGCGTCGCTTCACACGCGGCTTTCAATTCATAGCCGCTTACACGTTCTCGGATACGAGTGATAATCGACCGGATCAGACGATGGTCGTGGTTGGCGCTGACGATGCGAAGGGTCTGCAAAACAACCTCGACATCAATTCAGATTGGGGACGCAGCGATCTCGACATCAGAAATCGTCTAGTGTTGAGTCCGGTTTATGAGATCGGGTTGGTCCAAGCGGGCAACGCGTTTGCGAAAAACCTGCTCAGCCATTGGACCTTCTCGGGAATCATCACGCTGCAATCGGGGTTTGCGTATTCACCTATGATCTCGGGCGATGCGAATCGCGATACTAATCCGAGCACTGACCGTGTGCCTGGGTTCCGGCGCAATCATTTCACGACGCCGAGCATTTACATCTTCGATACTCGCGTGACGAAGGAGTTCAGGTTTGCGGAGAAGTACAGTGTGAGTTTCCTTGCCGAGGCATTCAACCTGTTCAATCGATCGAATGTTGCGACGGTCAACACTGGGCGATACGGGATTGCAAGCAATTCGGCAGTAGTGTTGACGAATCCCGCGATAACGGCGCCGTTTGGTGGTGCAAGAACGTTTCTGGGTGAGCGGCAGGTACAGTTAGGCGCAAGGTTCAAGTTTTAGCCACGGATTACACGGATCTTTCGAGAGAAGGGCGATCCCATTTTGCTAAGTCTGCCCCGGCCTCGTAAGTGCTTTGCATGAATTCCATCAACGCCGCATCGGGATCTGCGGCGTTGCGTACGTCGTCGTACATCAATAAAAACTCACCCAGGTCTTTGCTATACAACGCCTGCTGGGGTCGCACTTTCGCTTCACTCAAGCCATCTGGCGCGGGAGCGGTGTAGGAATAGAACGCCGCCTTCCCGAGTGGTCCCTGTCCGGGCCACCAACCATGACTGATAACTTCATGCGAGTAAGCTTCACGCGTGATCACATCGGCCTCGGGTCGCGCCGGTGCCGGTCTTCCCGAGAATCGCGTCACAGCGAGATCGAAGCTGCCCCAGAAAAAGTGCACCGGACTGCTCTTGCCGATGAAACGCGCTCGAAATTCCTGCATCACTCGCTCCGACGCACGCAGCACATCCCAGCACCTCTCGACATACTTCGGGTCGTAAGAAGCATGTTGTTCATCCTGATCGAACGGAATCGGATCGGGTACCTCAACCGGCGTCTTCCATATCTGAACCTTGATTCCGAGTTTCTCGAGTGCCAGCATCGTCTCGCGGTAGAACGTCGCGACACTCTTCGGCTCCAGGGCAACGAGCGAATTTGTCCCATCGCTGCACTTGATCACGAGCAGGTGATCGATGAAGTCAAACTCCATTTCGAAAAACCTGTCTTCGTAAGGCATCGCCGTCGTCGTTAATCCACGCGCGGAAACATAAAGCGGCACGTTCCACCAGTGGTTAACCAGAGGCGTTTGCACGAGACGAATTTTGCCCACGATCTGCGTCCACATGTGGAGCGTGGCGCACGTGTCTTTCCACTCTTCAAGCGGTAGGGATGGCCATATATTAGACATGTGCGAAAGAGTATCGATACCTGGCTTGACAGTCAAAAGACCGCCGCCTATAGTTTTCCAGTCATGATGATGAAGGCCTGCGCATGTTGTCTCTACTGTCAGTGGTGTTATCGCACCGCGACCGAGAGGCCGTTTGCGGGCAGGAGTAGCGGATAAGCTAACCACCAGCAGAATTCAACGCCGAACCGGTCGCACTTTTCAGAAGTCGCGGCCGGTTTTTTATTCGAACCGGGAACTGTTATGCATCTGGATGTATTGGATAGTTGGAAAGTCGGGGTTGAGCCGGGAACAGTCGAGGCAAACATCGGTCACACGCCTCTCTTACGATTGCGGCTAATCGAGAAAGAGATAAACCGTGGTGTCGAGGTATTTGCCAAGGCAGAACATCTGAACCCGGGCGGGTCTGTTAAAGATCGTGCGGCGCTCTCGATGATTCTCGAAGGCGAACGCAGCGGCAAACTGAAGCCGGGAATGACGATCATCGATGCAACGAGCGGCAACACCGGGATTGCTTACGCGATGATCGGCGCTTCGCGCGGTTACAAGGTCAAGGTTTGCCTCCCGAAGAATGCCAGCCCCGCGCGCAAACGAATTTTGAGAACCTATGGCGTCGAGATCATTGAAACTGATCCGATGCTGTCGACCGACGGTTCGCAGTTAATCGCACGCGAGATCTTTGCTGAAGACCCGGAAAAGTATTTCTACCCGGATCAGTACAACAACGACGCCAACTGGCTTGCTCACTACGAAACTACTGCGAACGAGATCTGGGAGCAGAGTGAAGGTCGCATCACGCACTTCGTAACCGGACTCGGAACGTCAGGCACGTTTGTCGGCGTGTCGCGACGTTTGCACGAACTAAACAAGGACGTAAAAACGATTGCAGTCCAACCCGAGTCGCCTTTGCACGGCCTCGAAGGTCTGAAGCACATGGCAACGGCCATCACGCCCGGTATCTTCGATGAGTCGCTTGTCGCCGAGACACTGGAAGTTGCCACCGAAGATGCGTTATTAATGACCAGTAAATTAGCCCGAGAAGAAGGATTGCTGGTCGGCCCGAGTTCCGGCGCCAACGTTTTTGCTGCCTGGCGAGTGGCGGCATCGTTGCGGGAACCGGCAGTGGTAGTGACTGTGCTGTGCGATGGTGGTGAGCGCTACCTCGACCATGATTAGTCTATGACAGACGAAACCAAGCGCGATATCACAACCAAACTTGTGCATTCTGGCGAGCGACGAGCGTTGCCGGATGCGACGCCTGTTTCGACTCCCATCTACGCTTCCGCAACGTTCACCTACGACTCGATGCAGGAGATGGACGAAGTCTTCGCCGGTGAGAAGCAGGGATTTATCTACACCCGTTACGGCAACCCGACAACGGCCGCACTCGAAGAAGCGGTGCGCGAGATCGAAGAAGGCGCCACTGCGTGTGCATATTCAACCGGCATGGCTGCGGTTCACGCGGCGTTGATTGCCTGCGATCTCAAAGCGGGATCGACAGTTCTCGCATCACAGGATCTTTACGGAGCGACGACAGGTCTACTCAACAACGTTCTCGCGAACTTCGGCGTTAAGACCACACACATTGATTACAGCGACATCGCAGCAGTGCGTGAAAAGGCGCGTGAGATTCGACCACAGGTTCTGATCGCGGAAACGATTTCGAATCCGCTGTTGAAGGTGTGTGACATCGAAGCGTGTGTCGAGATTGCGCGTGAGAACGGCGCGCGCTTGATAATCGACAACACGTTTGCCACGCCGTACCTGCGCCAGCCGTTGAAGCTGGGCGCCGACATGGTTGTGCACAGCGCGACGAAGTATCTCGGTGGGCATGCTGACACGATGGGTGGGCTGGTTGTTTCGCGCGATGAGTTTGACACTACGGCGCTCGTTAGCGTGATGAAGCTGGTCGGTGGTGTGCTTGGTGTTTGGGACGCGCACGAGATTTTGCGTGGGTTAAAGACGCTTGCAGTGCGAATGGACCGGCAGTGTGAAAACGCACGAACGCTGGCCGGACATTTGAAGGAGCACAAGGGAATCGGTCGTGTTCACTATCCGGGAATTGGCGCGCTTGTTTCGATTGAGCTCGCCGACGACACGAAAGAAGGCGCGTTCCGGTTTATGGATGGGTTGAAGTTGATCGTGCGTTCTTCGAGTCTTGGAGATGTTTTTACGAGTGTGCTTCATCCGGCGACGGCTTCGCACAGAGATCTCATACCAGCGCGAAGACGGGAATTGGGAATTGTCGATGGACTCGTGCGCATCTCCGTCGGGATCGAGAAGATCGACGACATCATTGCCGATGTCGAACAAGCGTTATCCACAGATTACACAGATTAATGATTAGCATTTCAGAACAATTGGTGGAAAACATTCGAGAGCATGGGGTGCGCGACTATCCGTACGAGTGTTGCGGATTGTTATTGGGTCGCTTTGAACCCGAGAGCAAAGTTGTTAGAGAGACGTATCCGATCTCGAATGCGCGAGAGGAGAGTGCGAAGCGAAACCGTTTTCTGATCGAGCCGGAAGAATTGATGCGTGGTGAAAAATACGCGCGTTCGAAAGAGCTCGAAGTTATTGGGTTCTATCATTCGCATCCGGACTCGCCCGCGCGGCCGTCACAATACGATCTCGAGCACGCGTGGCCAACTTACTCGTACATCATCGTCTCGACGAGCGAGGGCAACTCGGGCGATATTTTTTCATGGGAACAGGAACCGGATCGATCGAAATTCAATCCGGAAGAAATCCGCCTAATCCGCGGTTAGAAGTCAGAGGGGTCAAATCATGCCAGTCACAATCACAATTCCGGCGCCGTTGCGACAGTTTGCCGGTGGTCAGTCGCAGATCGTTGTAGAAGCAAAAACTGCGGGTGAAGCGCTCGATCTGCTCACGTCAAATCATGCAGCGTTGCGCAAGCATCTGTTCAACGATCAGAACGTCTTACGCAACTTCGTCAACGTCTATCTCAACGATGAAGACATTCGCCACGCCTCAGGTCCAGCGACGCCGGTCAAAGACGGCGACACGATCATGATCGTACCTTCAATCGCGGGTGGTGCTGTGATCGAGTCGGAAGTCGGGCAAACGCTGCCGGAGCTTTCGAATGAAGAGATCCTTCGTTACAGCCGTCACTTGATCATGCCTGAAGTCGGCATGCAGGGGCAGCGAAAACTCAAAGCGGCAAGTGTGTTGATGATCGGAACCGGTGGACTCGGCGCGCCAGTAGGAATGTATCTCGCCGCTGCAGGTGTGGGACGGATTGGCATCGTCGATTTCGACGTCGTGGAAGAATCGAATCTACAGCGCCAGGTCATTCACGGCACCAAAGATCTGGGCCGGCGGAAGATCGAATCAGCGCGCGACCGTCTGCGCGACATCAATCCGCACATCGAGATCGAAACACACGAGACGCGGCTCACGAGTCATAACGCGATGCGGCTCTTCCAGAGTTACGACATCATCGTCGACGGCACTGACAACTTTCCGACGCGTTATCTCGTCAACGATGCGTGCGTGTTGAGCGGCAAGCCGAACGTCTACGGATCGATATTCAGATTTGAAGGGCAGGCGAGTGTCTTCTGGGCTGAGAAGGGCGCGTGTTACCGGTGTCTTTATCCCGAACCGCCGCCGCCCGGTCTCGTGCCTTCGTGCGCTGAAGGTGGTGTGCTTGGTGTGTTGCCAGGCATCGTGGGGGCGATCCAGGCGAACGAAACGATCAAGATCATTCTTGGCGCAGAAGACTTGCTGATCAATCGTCTGTTGCTGTTCGACGCCTGGCCCATGAAGTTTCGCGAGTTCAAGTTGCGGAAGGATCCGAAGTGTCCGGTTTGTGGTGAACAGGCGACCATCAAGGAGTTGATCGATTACGAAGAGTTTTGCGGTGTCGCGGCACATCAAGCGCCGCAGCCTGACGCGAAGCTCGAGGAGATCAGTGCGACTGAACTCAACGCGCGTCGTTTGCGTGGCGACAAGATCCAAATTATCGATGTGCGCGAGCCGCACGAGTTTGAGATCGCACGCATCCCGGGAACGAAGTTGATCCCGTTGGGCCATGTCGTGAATCGTATGAACGAGATCGATCCGGAAGTTGAGACGATTGTTCACTGCAAGGGCGGCGTGCGCAGTGCGAAAGCGATCCAGGCACTCAAGCGCGCAGGTTATTCAGGGCGGCTGATTAATCTAAAAGGCGGCATCACAGCCTGGTCTGAGGACGTCGACCCTCGGGTAGCGAAATATTGATTTTAAGTTCGAATAGGTCCTATAAGTCCTATAGGACCTATTCGGTTCGTCCCACCTGACGCGCGGTTTACGGCGGCATTTACACAATCCGGAACAAATTAAGACATCCGTTTAGTAGCCCGCACTAAACTGCCCTCGAAATAGCTCTCGCCTGGAGGTAAAGATGAAAAGAAGAGAATTCATGAGTCAAAGTGCCGGTTTAGGCCTGGTCATCGCCACCGGATCGATTCCAAATATACTTGCCATGGGCTCTGAGAAGGCCGCGAAGCTCACCGCTCCTCCCAAAGGAAAAATCCCGGTCGCATTCGCAATCTCAGACGGCGTCACGGTGATCGACTTCGCCGGGCCGTGGGAAGTTTTCCAGGATGTACACGTCCCGCAACGCGGCCAGGACATGGACGAGCAAATGCCGTTCGAGTTGTTCACAGTCGCAGACAAGACTCAGCCGCTGGCGGGCTCCGCCGGGCTTAAGCTCGTGCCGGATTACACCTTCGATTCAGCGCCGCAACCAAAGGTCGTCGTCGTGCCCGCACAGCAGGGATCACCGGCGCTTCATGCCTGGCTGCGAAAGATGTCGACATCGACTGACGTGATCATGTCAGTCTGCACCGGCGCTTTTCAGGTTGCGAAGGCTGGTCTACTCGCGGGCAAGGACGCCACCACGCATCACGACTATTTCGATCAATTTGCGAAGGCGTTTCCCGATGTCGGACTCAAGCGTGGCCTTCGCTTTGTCGAGAACGAGAAGATCTCAACCGCGGGTGGTCTAACTTCCGGAATCGATCTCGCCTTGCGCGTCGTTGAAAGATACTTCGGCCGCGAAGTAGCGCAGAGCACGGCGACTTACATGGAGTATCAGAGCAAAGGATGGATAATATAGGTCCTAATGTCCTATAGGACTCATCTGAAGACGTGGCTCATCGTCGTTGGCGTTTGGGTGATACTCGGATTGATCTGGGCCGGCCCGATCTATTTCGAGGTCCAGGGGATGAACCACGCCGCGTGGCGCATCTTCAGCTATGGCATCCTCGCGTGGCTAGCATGGGCGCCGCTGACGCCCGTCATGATCTGGGCCGCCCGCAGATTCTCACTTGTTGGTGAGAGGTGGCAGCGGAATCTCGCCGCTCACCTGCCGGCGTTTTTGCTGATATCTGTCGCTCATAGCGCCGCCATGACGGCATTGAATCTAAACATCAAACCTTTTGACGAAATGGGCGACAGTCCCAAGGTTTTCTGGCCGAGCTTCGTCTCCCGCGCGACCGGTCAGCTTGGCTCCGATCTGCTGATCTATGGCGGCGTGATCGGAATCTGTTATGCGCTCGACTACTATCGCAAGTATCGCGAGCGCGAATTTCTCGCGTCACGCCTCGAAGCGCAACTCGCACAAGCGCAACTCGAATCGTTGCGAATGCAGTTGCATCCACACTTTCTCTTCAACACGCTGAACGGCATTGTCGGCCTGGTGCGCGACAACAAGAATCAAGCGGCGGTGGGAATGCTTGTCGGACTGAGCGATCTCCTGCGTCACACGCTCGATCATTCGTCAAAACATGAGGTTGAATTGAGAGAGGAGATCAACTTCATCAAGCTGTATCTGAGTATTCAGCAGATGAGATTTTCCGACCGATTGCGTATTCAGTACGACATCCATCCGGGAACGACGCACGCACTCGTCCCGAATCTGATTCTCCAGCCCCTCACGGAAAACGCCCTCCGACACGGAATCTCTCGCAGCGCAGATTCAGGTGTGATTGGAATTAGTTCCGCACTCGAAAACGGGAATTTGCGTTTGACTGTTTACGACAACGGCGCCGGTTTGCCGGATGATTGGCAGATGAAAAGCAGCGCCGGAATCGGTTTGGCAAACACTGCGGCGCGTTTGCAACAACTCTACGACGACGAACATCAGTTTGATATTCGGAATCGATCTGCCGGAGGCGTTGAAGTAACGATACTGCTGCCGTTCAAGACTTCTCCTCAATGACCGCGAAGATCAAAACATTGATTGTCGACGACGAGCCACTCGCGCGGCGCAATCTTCGTGTGTTGCTGGAAAAGGATCCGCAGATCGAGATTGTTGACGAGTGTCGTAACGGGCATGAGGCTGTCCAGGCTATCAACACGCACTCACCCGATTTGATCTTTCTCGACATCCAGATGCCTGAGATGGACGGCTTCGATGTGCTTGCGCGTGTTGGACCAGAACAGATCCAGGCGATCATCTTTGTTACTGCGTTCGATCAGTATGCATTGAAGGCTTTCGAGGTTCATGCCCTCGATTATCTCCTGAAGCCGTTTGACGACGAGCGTTTTGCGCGCGCACTCGAACGCGCGAAGTCGCAGATTGCAGCGAGCGAGATCGATAAGTTGAGCCAGCGTCTTCTGGCGTTGCTCGAAGACCGCAAGAGTGAACGCAAAAACTCTGACGAGCAGCAGACTTATCTGACGAGGTTGATGATCAAGACGTCGAACCGGATGATGCTGTTGAAAGTCGATGAGATCGATTTCATCGAAGCAGATGGGAATTACGCGAAGCTGCACGCTGGTCGTAAAACTCATCTGCTGCGGGAAAAGATGAACGATCTTGAGGGACGGCTCGATCCGGCGAAGTTTGTGCGGATCCATCGATCGATCATCGTGAATCTCGAGCGGATCAAGGAGATGCACCCACACTTCAACGGCGACTACATCGTTGTGCTCGATGATGGAAAACAGTTGCGATTGAGTCGCAGTCGCCGCGAGAACCTGGAAGCAAAATTGAAATTCAGCCACAGATAAACACGGATTTTCACTGATAAGAATAATCCGTGTTCATCCGCGAAATCCGTGGCTAAATTATTGTTTGTCTTCGGACGTTCTGTACTTCTCCTTTTCTTTTTCACGCTGCAGGTAAGGGATTCCTTTTTCCATCCACTCCGGAGCGGGGGCCCCTTTCAGGAAATGATCGAAAAATTCCTGGAGGCGACGCGTGTAGTCCTTCTGATTGATGCGCTTTCGGAGGCCGTGCTTCTCTCCGTTGTACGTGAACATGTAGGCTTCCTTGCCTAACCGTCGGAGCGCGAGGAAGTACTCGATCCCCTGGTACCACGGCACCGCATCGTCTTCGTCGTTGTGAATTATCAGCAGCGGCGTCTCAACTCGATCCGCGCGAAAGATCGGTGAGTTGTCGAGAAAGCGCAGCGGATAATCCCAGAGACTACCGCCGATGCGCGATTGCGAACGTTCATACTGAAACTGCCGCGGCAGGCCCGTGCCCCAACGAATGCCGCTGTAAGCGCTCGTCATGTTTGCGACGAGCGCGCCGGGCGCTGCGGCTCTGAAGCGGTTGGTCTGCGTCACCATGTACGCGATTTGATAACCGCCCCAACTGTGTCCCTGGATGCCAATCGCTTTCTCGTTCACGTACCCGCGATCGACCACCGCCTGAACTCCCGGCAACACACATTTCAACGCGCTTGGACCGGGATAACCGATCGTGTAAACGATGTCGGGCATGTACACGAGATAGCCGTTGCTGACGTAATAGGTCGGATTGATCGACGTTCCCGGCGCGGGATTTCGAAAAGCGTGCAAGCCCTGCGAGAGCTTCTCGTAAATGTAAACGATCATCGGATACTTCTTCTTGGGATCGAAGTTGTCCGGTTTGAGAAGCAGACCTTTCAACGGCACGCCGTCGGTGTTTTTGAAACTCACGAGTTCGCCGGTGCCCCAGTTGTACGCCGCGCGTTGGGCGTCGCCATTGCTCACGCGCTTCAGTTCGCGGAAGGAACTGTTAGTCACCCAGATATCGGGAAACTGATCGAAGCGCGATGCAGTCATGATCATCACGTCAGCATCTTTTGCTTTCGCGGGATTGTTGAAATCCTTCGCGGCCATGAGGAGTTTCTGCGGCAGCGCAGTGCTGTTGACTTTGTCGCGATAATAACCGGAGTCACGCGTCTCCTGGTTCTCGGCCGACAGCAGCATCGGTTTGTCAGGATCGATCCAACGTTCGCGTGGATCGAGACGCACGTAGCGCAACGTTGTTGATTCTTTGCGGCCGACGCCGTCAGTCAGATTCTTCGCGGTACTGCCGTCAGGCGAAACTTGCCAGATATCGTAACGATCGTAAATCAGCACGTCGGCATCGTCTTTGGTCCAACCGGCAATGCCGTACGAACCGGGCGTTGAAGGCGTGTCGTTTTCTTCGTTGTAGAAGTTTGCCGAGATGTTCTTGGTCAGGTTTGCAGTCGAGCCATCGGCGACGGAATACGAGTACCAGTCTTTACCGTCGAAGTAGATCGCGTACTTCGCGTTTGGCGAAAGAGAAACGTTGCTGCGTTGTTTGGTTAAGATTGGTTTACGCGAACCGTCGGCAGTGTTGACGAGGTAATAGTCTGTGAAACCCGGATCGTAGTCAGACATCGTCCGGTATTTACGATTGTCGGCGCCGATGGCGTAAGTGCCGTCGTTCGAAGGCGAGATGGTTTCCATCGTCTCGTCTGCGAGTTGGACGAATTTCTTTGTCTGCAAATCGTAAACTGCGCGATACGATCGATTGCGATCCTGCTCGGCGCGAATTCGCTGAATCGGCTGCACGTAATCGTCTTTCCAGTGCCAGAGATCGACGAGCACCTTTTCATCAGCCGGAATCTCTTCGTCCGAATTTTTCTCGGGTTCGGGTGGCGGCGCCGTGCCGAGGAATAAGTGACTGCCGTCGAGCGAGAAACTCAGATTCGCGCGCTCGCTGACGACAAACTCCTTGCGAAAGCCCGCTGAGCTTGTTGAAACGACTTCAGTGGCTTGCGGATCTTTGCGGTTCCATTCGTAAACGCGAAACTTCGGTTGCTTCGCGTCCGCGTCTTCCTTGTCGCTCGTGAATGCGAGTTGAGTGTTGTCTTCGTCCCATGTGAGGCGTTGATATTTTCCCTTGCCGCTCAGCAGAGCAATCGGTTCGCCGTCGCTGTCGGTGGTCACGGCATAGACGCCGTTGCTGTCTTCCTTTTTCGATGAGACGGTGAACACGAGAGACTTCGCGTCTCTGCTGATCGTGTAGTCGAGCACATCGTTGAACTTGCGTTCGTTTCCATTAGTCGTGTTACGGAGTACGAGCTCGGTTCCGTATTCCTTTTTCTTTCCACGAGCGGAAGAGGCGCGTGGTGTTTCAGGTGTTGGCGTCGGGGTAGCTGCGGGAGTGGTGGCTTCGCCTGGCGAGCTTGCCGGGCTCGGTTCCGGTTTTGGTGGTCCACTCGGTTTCTCTCCCGGCTTGGCTTCCATCAGGTAAGCAAAGTAGCCCGTACCATCTTCCGGCACGCGAAACGACTTCACTCGTTCGACTCGCGTCACCGTGCCAGTCGAAAGGTCCATGATGCCGAGTCCATTCTTTGGCATCTCCTCGGGCTTCTTCTTTTCTTTCTTCGCTTTGTTTAATTCGGCCTTCGTCGGCTCGGTGCCGAAGACCACGAACCGACTGTCTGCCGTGAATACTGGCCGCAGCAGTCGCGCCTGCTCTGCCTGAATCTCAGCGACGTTTGCACCCGGATCGTCCGGCGGCGGCACGGGCGGACGATATCCGCGCGGCGCGCGCCAATCGACACCAGTGGCGATATTGCGCACGATAATCTCGCCGTCGCCGTCCTGCGGCACGTACGCATACGCCACAAACTTCCCATCGCGTGAAATCTGTTGGGCCGTAATCGAGCGCCACGAATCATAGTCCTGATGCGTGATCGAACGTTTTGCCGGCGCCTGTTGCGCAGCCAGCAACGTGGCAAACATTGCGAGTGTGCAGAGCAACGCAACACTTCGCCGTAATCGTTGGAAATGTCTCATGGGGATCACCTCAGCGGCGTAGTATAGCCACAGATGAACGCGGATAACACAGATAAAGTCTTATCCGTGTCATCCGCGTTTATCTGTGGCTCAAAAGCTGTTTTAGAAGAACAGCGAGTACAGCAACCGGTTTGGTGAACCGGTTCCAGCGTTAGTCACAACGTTAGGCGTCGAACCATTGACGATAGCGTTGCGAGTTGTTGTTGCTGAAGCGCCGGGATTCTGCTGTTTGTAAAGTGCTGCAACACCGGCGACGTGTGGTGAAGCCATCGAGGTTCCACTCAACGTTGCCGTTGCCGTGTCAGAACTAAACCACGACGACAAGATTCCCGAACCCGGCGCGAAGATGTCCAAACACGTGCCGAAATTAGAGAACGATGAGCGTGCATCAGTCGTGGTCGTCGAACCGACTGTGATTGCGTTGGCTGCACGAGCTGGTGACGTGTTGCAAGCGTTTGCGTTGCTATTGCCCGCCGCCACTGCAATCGGAACACCCGAGTTCGCCAGGTTATTCACTGCGGTATCCAGAGCACTCGAAGCTCCGCCGCCAAGACTCATGTTCGCAACCGCTGGATTGATGTGATTGGCAGTTACCCAATCAACGCCTGCGATCACGCCCGAGTTGGAACCGGAGCCGTTGCAATCCAGCACACGCACGCCGCGCAGTAGCGCACTCTTCGCGACGCCGTAAGTTGAACCACCGATGGTTCCGGCGACGTGAGTGCCGTGTCCGTTGCAGTCCGCGCCGCTGCCGCCGAAAGCGTCAAAGACATTCGAAGCACGTCCACCAAACTGAGTGTGCGTGGTGCGAATACCTGTATCGATGACGTAAGCGCGAACACCGGAACCGGTGAAGTTAAAGATGTAGGTGGCATTCAAAGGCCGGTTGCGCTGGTCGATGCGATCCAGACCCCACGGCGGATTGCTTTGCGTCGCATCGGCCGTGACGACACCGTCTTCTTCAACAAACGCAACACGATAATCCAGGCTCAGCGCTTCGGCATCTTCCGGCGACATTTGGACGGAGAAGCCGTTGATGGCGTTCTGGAACACCTGTTTGAGCTGGCCTTTGTGCATGGCGGCCATCTCTGCTGCGATATAGGGAGCGATTGAGAGCTTTCCTCTTTCGCCGACCCATCCTTCGTCAAGCACTACGATGTAACTGTTTTCGATCCTATTAGCGTTCTTGCGAAGCTTGTCTTTTTGGCCCTGGCTGCTCGCCGTTGGAGACGAAATGAACACAGCGGCGCAAAGGCCGGCAAAAATAAGTAACGCGCAAACTTTCTTCATACTCTCTTCCTCCAGTAAGTAAGGTTGGTGGGGGTGTGGGCGCCGCCCGCAACGGCCGCAAGAACGAGCGGGAAAAACAACATCGCGAATTTCATAAATGCGAAGCGCATAGATAGCCGTACTTGCCGGGAGGAAACGTAGAATCGGAGAAACAGTCTTCCGCTTGATGTACCGCACAACAAAGCTTGGTTGGAGCGAACTATTTCCTTGGTGTAGTTTGTCTGGGACGGAGGGGACGCAGTATGGCATTAAATTTTTTAATCCGCAAGACACTATTTGCGTCACCGGATTGACGAGATTTCAGGATTTACAAGATGGCCGCGAATCCTGTAAATCTAGTCAATCCTGTAATCCTGTCCAAAACCGAATGAGAAAACATATGCGTCTCCCCAAGACTCTGCTGCTGACTCTTCTGCTTGCTGTCAACGTAAGCGCACAAGAGGGCGAAATTTCACTGGAGAGTTGGATCAGTCTCGATGCGCCACCGGGTCGGGAGTACCTCGCGACTGACTCACTTATGCGAGCGATGCCCGGTTGGAAGCGCGACAACCTGGGCAATCTCATTCTGCGCATAGGTAGCGGCAATCCGCGACGCGTGATCGCATGTGGGTTTGATCGTCCCGGATTTGCCGTAACTGAAATCACCGACGACGGTTATTTGCGTCTACGTGAAGTAGGCGCCGGTAGACTGCATTCGCTTTGGGTTCAATTTCATGAAGGACAGCGAATCAAGGTTCTCACACGTGGCGAGGCTGTTCCCGGCGTTGTCATCGTCAAGAGCACTCATTTGCAACGCGGTCGTGTTCCGAATGCGCCGGTTACGACGTTGGACGATCTATGGGTCGATGTTGGAGCTGCTTCAAGGGCTGAGGTGCAACGACTCGGAATCGAAATGTTGGATCCGGTCGTGCGCGATTTGCCGGCGTGGCGCTCCGGAGATTTTGTCACGGGATCGATGGCGGGTGTACGCGTTGGCTGTGCGGCTGTCGCTCATGCAGCACAGGGAAAGGTGAGCACGGGCGAGACCATCTTTCTACTCACTACGTTGCGCAGCTTCGGTCACGATGGATTAGAAGCAGCATTGCGATCCATTGGGCGGGTTGATGGAGTGACGCTGTTGGAGCAACCTACGGAGGTTCCTAACGGGTCTGACGGCTTCACTCAACGACTGGTTGAGAAACCATCCTATCTTCCCGAATCTACCGGGCTGACGTCAGTCACGATACTCGCGCCGCGTGTTCGTTTTCCGGGAACGCTGGTGGAAACTGTGCAACTTTCCGATGCTGAGAAACTATTTTCTGCGGTTGCAAAAGTCGCGGGCGTTAGCTTTGAACCGCCGCGTCAAGATCAATCGCTTTCGTTCGAGGAGTTACGGGCATCGGGTCACGATCCGCTGACAGGAATTGCAGATCTGCTCAAGTCGTTGGCTGACGTTCCTTCAGTATCGGGCCATGAGCGACCGGTTCGCGAGGCAATCATCGCTGCGCTTCCGGCGTGGGCTCGTCCACTTACTCGCACTGACAACGAAGGAAATTTGATTCTGGAAGTTGGTCCGGATCGCGATCCGGTGATGTTTATTGCGCATCAGGATGAAGTCGGGTTTGAAGTGACAAGCATTGCTGCTGATGGAACGGTTTCATTGCGCACACGAGGCGGACTCTTTCTGTCGTTATGGGAAGGACAGCCCGCACTACTTCATTTCGATCGCGCGGGAGAAGCACCGCTGTCTGGCGTGTTCGTCCCGCGAGACACAGCGACCACGAAACAACCGGAAGCGTTGACCGCATGGTTTGGAATGGATGCTGAGGGTTTGAAGAAACGAGGCGTCACGAATGGTTTATCCGTGACGGCATTTAAGAGTGCGACTCGTTTAGGTAGCACTCGTTTTACCGCCCGCGCGCTTGACGATCGAGCGGGTTCGACAGCGCTCATCTTGGCGGCTCGACGAATCACACCGGCGACGCTCAAACGCAAGATCATCTTCGCGTGGTCCGTGCGTGAAGAGACGGGGCTTGAAGGTGCGAGAGCGTTGGCCGTGCATTATGGTTCGTCGGTGAAAAGAGTTTATAGCGTTGATACGTTTGTGTCTTCGGATTCGCCGGTTGAGAGTACGCGCTTCGCGTACACGCCGCTCGGACGTGGCGCGGTGATTCGCGGGCTCGACAACTCTGCCGTAGCACCGCTTCCGGAGTTGGATCGAGTTCTGAATATCGCGCGCGTGAATGCGATACCGATCCAGGTCGGGGCGACGAATGGTGGAACTGATGGTTCAGACTTCGTGCGTTACGGTGTGCTGCACGTTAGTTTGTCGTGGCCGGGCCGTTACAGTCACTCGCCGGTCGAAGTGTTAGATCTCCGAGATCTGCAGGCGCTCGAAAAGCTCATTTATGCGATCGGAACTACACCCTAACACTCACATGCGACTCATCGTTCTTCTCTGTCTTCTCATTCTCCCACTTAGCGTGTCCGCGCAACGCGATGTGACGCGCTACGTCAATCCATTCATCGGCACCGGCGGACACGGTCACACATTCCCGGGTGCAATCGTCCCCTTCGGTATGGTCCAGCTCAGCCCCGACACGCGACTCACAGGCTGGGACGGATGCTCCGGTTATCACTACTCCGACACAAAGCTCTACGGCTTCAGTCACACGCATCTAAGTGGTACTGGCATCTCCGATTACGGCGACATCCTCCTGCTGCCGACTCTCAAAAACGCTCGCACCGCATCCTTTCAGCATCGCAATGAAACTGCGACGCCCGGTTACTATTCAGTCAAACTCGACGATGAAAATATCTTCGTCGAACTGACCGCAACCGCTCGCGTCGGCCTGCATCGTTACACTTTTCCTAAAACTGACGGAGCAACCATCCTCATCGATCTTGGACATCGCGACAAAGTCATCGACTATGATCTTCGCTGGACCAGCGACACTACCGTTGTTGGCTGGCGACGTTCGCAGGCCTGGGCCAAAGATCAGGTTGTTTATTTTGCAGCGGAGTTTTCGCAGCCTTTCACGACTTACCGCTGGATAGGCGACCATCTAAAAACCTACTTCCGCTTCGACACACGCGGCGGCGCTCCGGTGCTGGTTAAGGTTGCAATCTCTTCAGTCGATGTTGACGGAGCGCTGCGAAATCTGCGCACCGAGTTGAATCACTGGGACTTCAACAAAGTCAGATCGGACGCTGCTGCCGCGTGGAACGCCGAACTGAACAAGATACAGGTTACTGGCGGGACAGACGCGCAGCTAACGAATTTCTACACCGCGCTCTATCACGCGATGACTGCACCCAATCTTTTCATGGACGTTGACGGCCGTTACCGCGGGCGAGATTTCCAGATTCACAAAGCCGAGGATTTCTCGAACTACACCGTCTTCTCGTTATGGGACACCTTTCGCGCCGCGCATCCGCTTTACAACATCATCGATCAGAAGCGCACGCGCGATTTCATCCGCACGTTCCTTGCTCAATACGAGCAGGGCGGACGTCTGCCCGTTTGGGAGCTTGCGGCTAATGAGACTGACACGATGATCGGCTACCACTCTGTTTCCGTCATCGCCGATGCGGCTGCAAAAGGAGTCGATGGTTTTGATCTGAACAAAGCTTTCGAAGCGATGAAACACAGCGCCGAGTTCAGACAGCATGGTGGACTCGGCGCTTACATCGACCACGGCTTTATCTCGATGCAAGACGACCGCGAGTCAGTGTCGAAAGTGCTCGAATACGCGTACGACGATTGGTGCATTGCCGAGGTCGCACGCATGCTGGGCAAGACAGCCGATTACAAGCGCTACAACGCACGCGCACAGTCGTACAAAAATGTCTTCGATGGATCGTCAGGATTTATGCGGCCGCGCAGCAACGGGAATTGGCTCGAGCCTTTCGATCCGCGTGAGGTTACGTTTGGATTTACGGAAGCAAATTCGTGGCAGTACACGTTCTTCGCGCCCCACGACGTCAGTGGCCTGATCGGATTGATGGGTGGTCGACGGCAATTTGCTGAGAAACTCGATCAGTTGTTTGCGGCTGATAGTCGCACGACTGGTCGCGAGCAGGTGGACATCACGGGATTGATTGGTCAGTACGCGCATGGCAACGAGCCGAGTCATCACATGGCCTATCTCTACAACTACGTGGGTCAGCCCTGGAAGACGCAGTCGCGTGTTCGTCAGATCATGGACCAGTTTTACAAGCCCACACCTGATGGTTTGATCGGCAATGAAGACTGTGGGCAGATGTCTGCGTGGTACGTGCTGAGCGCGGCCGGGTTTTATCCGGTGACGCCGGGCTCGACTGTGTATGTGATCGGGTCGCCGTTGTTTCCGGAAGTGCGATTCAATCTCGAGAACGGCAAATCGTTTGTAGTTCGGGCGCGTGGCGTTTCGGAGCGCAATGTCTATATTCAGTTGGCAACCTTGAATGGAAAGCCTTACAACAAGTCGTTCCTGCTGCATCGTGATCTGATGGCCGGAGGTGAGCTCGTTTTGCTAATGGGTCCGCGTCCTAATTTGAAATGGGGAACTGGACGAAGGAATGAGCCGGTCTCGCGCATTGCTGGTCGCGAGATTGTTCCGGTTCCAGTGATCAGAGCGGCTGGACAGACATTTAGAGGACGCCAGGAGATCTCGGTTGTCGGCGCCGGCGATCTCTATTACACGACCGACGGTTCGGAACCCACGACTAAATCGCAGAGATTTACGAAACCGTTTTCCATCGATGCCGATAAAACGGTGAAAGCATTTGCTGTTGCTGCTGATGGCAGGCGTAGTTCGGTTGTGACCGCGAAGTATCATCGCTTGCCACATGATTGGAAGATTACGTTGCAGACAAACTACAGCTCGCAATACACGGGCGGTGGCCACCTTGCATTGATCGACGGCATTCGCGGAACGACAAACTGGAGTGGCGGCGCGTGGCAAGGCTATCAGGGTAAGGATCTGGTGGCTGTGGTAGACCTCGGAGAAGTGCAGGAGATTTCAAAAGTGGGCGTGAGTTTCCTGCAGGATATTGGCTCGTGGATTTGGATACCGAATAGCATAGAGGTTCTTTTTTCCCTCGATGGCAAGACCTTTGACTCGGGATTCTCGGTCGTGAATGAAGGTTCGGAAAAGAGGGAGGGTGCGATTACAGAGGAACTCGTAGGTACGACCTCGCCGACGAGGGCTCGCTACGTACGAATTCAAGCGGTGAACTTCGGAAAGATCCCCGCATGGCATCCGGGAGCGGGGGGCGATGCGTGGATCTTTGCCGACGAGATCATTATTGAGAAATAGGTCCTCTTCTGTTTTACCAATCCAACGTAAATTCGTAACTGTCTGCGCCGCCGCGTGAATCCTTGATGCGAATAATCGCGGTGAAGTCGTTGTCGCGCGATGGTTGTTGCTCGATGAAGATGTCGCCGCGACCGCGGTTCTTAGTCAATCTGACTGACACGCGTCGATTGGGCAATGAACTGGAGAAGTTCGGTTGGCCATCGTAATAAGGAGTGCCGCCGAGAGTCTCGACGTCTGCCGAACCACCGCGAATCCTAATGCGCACGTCGTCGTCAACTCGGCCACGCCACGTCATGCGTCCACTGCGACTGTCGCCGGTGTCTGGAGGAAATGGTCCAGGATTTTGATTACCCGAAACTTCGCGTGAGATATCTGACAGCAGCCGCTGAATATTGGACCACGAAGTGCGCTGCAGATTGTTCTGCTCCACTGAGCGGGCGAGGCGTGAGAGCACATCGAAGGCATCCCGCAGTTCCTGGTTGCGACGCCTATCGACCGTCATTCGGTAAAAGATTCGCGACGCACCCGCAAACTGTTGCGTGATCATCACGGCTTCGATGTCGGTTCGGTTGTTGCGGTTCGAGTTTGTGTAACTGCTGTAGTTTGCGTCTGCAAGGTCTTCCGCCGCACGCGTCAACCGCTCGGCCAGGTCTGTCAATCGGTTTGATTGACCAAATTGGCTGAAGGCCGGGGTAACAAACAGCCCGATTGCAATCACGACTAAAAGACTTTTAGTGAACATAACCCCTCCTGAGTTTTTCATTCTCCCCATGCTCGCTCGCAACTAAGACGGCTTAGCTTTTTATCGCGAAGCCGCGCTTTTTCATTAAGGCGTCGATCTTGGGATCGCGCCCGCGGAAGCCGCGATAACCTTCAGCCGGATCGATTGTGTTGCCGACTGAGAAAACGTACTTGCGCAGTCTCTCTGCGACCGACTTGTCGTACGGCCCTTTTCCTTCAACGAAAGCTCCGAAAGCGTCCGCTGTGAGAACGTCGGACCACAGGTAGCTGTAATAGCCCGCGGAGTACGAATCGCTCGAGAAGATGTGAAGGAATTGCGGCGTGCGATGGCGCATCACGATCTCTTTCGGCATGCCGAGTTGAGCGAGAGTCTCGCGCTCGAACGCGTCGGGATCGATCTTGCGGTCGCCTGCAAGATGCAACTTCATGTCGACGAGGGCTGCTGACAGGTATTCGACTGTCGCAAATCCCTGATTGAAAGTCGCCGAGCGTTTGATCTTGTCGACGAGCTCCTGAGGAATCGGTTTTCCGGTTTGGTAGTGAAGCGCAAAACGCTGCAGCACTTCGGGCGTCGAGAGCCAATGTTCAAGTAGCTGTGACGGAAACTCGACGTAATCGCGCGCCACAGCAGTTCCCGACAACGACGGATACGTGACGTTTGAGTTCAAGCCATGCAGCGCGTGTCCAAACTCATGGAACATCGTAGTCGCATCGTCCCACGAGATCAGAACCGGCTCGCCGGGTTTGCCTTTCACGAAATTCGCGTTGTTGGAAACGATCGTAGTGACTTCACCATTCACACGTTCCTGCGTGCGATAGGCATTCATCCACGCGCCTGAGCGTTTGCCTGCGCGTGCATATGGATCGAAATACCAAAGACCGATGTGCTTCTTCGAAGTCTTGTCGGTGACTTCCCAAACGCGGATGTCAGGATGAGCAACCGGAACGTTAGTTACCGGCGTGAAGTTAAAATTAAAGAGCTCGCCCGCGACCCAGAAAATTCCTTCGCGCAGTTTCTCGAGCTGGAGATAAGGCTTGATCTCGTTCTGGTCCAAGTCGTATTTGGCTTTTCTAACCTTCTCCATGTAGTAGCGATAATCCCATGGCTCAATCTTGATCTTCGCGCCTTCTTTGTCGGCGAGCGCCTGCATGTCGGCAACTTCTTCGTGCACGCGTGCGACCGCGGGTTTCCAGACTGCTTCCATCAATTCCATGGCCTTCTCAGGAGTTTTGGCCATCGCATTTTCGAGACGCCAATGCGCATGTGTTGGGAAGCCGAGGAGTTTTGCGCGCTCCGCACGAAGCTGCAGGATTTCGGTGATGATCGCGTTGTTGTCGTGCTCGCCGCCGTTGTCGCCGCGGTTGACGAACATGCGCCATGCTTTTTCGCGCAGGTCACGACGATCGGAGTAAGTCAAAAACGGATCGATCGACGAACGCGTGTTCATGATCACCCACGTGCCTGGTTGTTTCTTCGTCTCGGCGGCTGTGGCGGCAGCGTCGCGCAGTGACGGCGGCAATCCGGCAAGTTCGTCTTCACTCTTCAACACCAGAAACTGATCGGTTTCTTCCGCGAGCACGTTCTGGCTGAACTTTGTGTACAGACCCGCGAGCTGTTGGTTGATCTCCGAAAGACGCTTCTTCGCGTCAGCATTCAAACGCGCGCCGGCGCGAACGAAGTTTGTGTAGTAGAGCCAGGTCAGGCGCTGCTGTTCCGGAGTCAACTTTGCCTTTGCAGGTGAGTTGTAAACGGCTTCGATTCGTTTGAAGAGTGGCTCATTCTGTGTGATCTGATCCTGGAACGCAGCGAGACGTGGCGCCATCTCGCGTTGCACCGCCTGGTACTCGGGGCTCGCCATGGTTGCGCCCCAAACTCCGTATAGTGTTCCCACGCGGTCGAGTGCCTGGCCCGTACGCTCCAAAGCGACGATCGTGTTCTCAAAATCGGGTGCAGCAGGGTTGTTGGCAATCTTCTCGATCTCGGCGAGGTTTTCAGTCATACCCGCTTCGAGCGCAGGTTTGAAGAGCGGGATTTGCACCCGATCGAAGGGCGGAACGCCGCCGTATGGACCTTTCCATTCGGCGAGTAAGGGATTGTCTTCGGTGGTGGCAATCATCATAGTCGCAACGAGCAGCACAAGAGAGATCAAGGCACGCATTGTTGAGCATTCCAATCTGTATAAGTTTGGCAGGTAGTATAGCCACAAAAAGGCACAAAAAGCACAAAAGGAGTGTCTCGCTTTTGTGCTTTTTTGTGCCTTATGTGCTTTTTGTGGCTATGGTTCGCCGTCGCCCTTTTTACCCTTTTTCTTGGCCGGTTCAGCTTCACGTGGGCGTGTTGCTGGCGGCGGCGTGGCTTCAACCTTCGGTGAAGGAACCTCCGCTTTTGGTGGCCCCTTCGGCGAGTCTTCGTCAGCTTTCGGTGGTGGCGGCATTGTCACTTGTTCCAGCTTGGGTTCAGTGGTTCCTGGCGGCAATGCGTTTTCGTCTTCAGTGTCTTTAGCTTGTGCTGCCAGCTCAGCACGCTCGGCTGCCAGTTCTCGCTGACGCTGGCGGAAAAGCTCCTGCATGTCTTCCGGCATCGCCGGCGCTTTCGGAAACTCCTCCTTGGGTTTGTCTTTCAGAAATGTCTTCATGAATTCGACAAACATCGGCAGCGCGCCTTTGGCGCCGGTCATGTCGTTTCCAAGCGGTCTTTTCTTGCCCGGATAACCCATCCACACGCCGGTAACGTAAGTCGGCGTGTAGCCGATAAACCAAACGTCTGTGTGATCGTTGACGGTGCCAGTCTTGCCCGCGACTGGAATCGGAAGCACGTTTGCAGCGGTCGCAGTTCCCCCCGTTACGACACCGCGCATCAAACCGACCATCGTCAGTGCAACATACTCATTGATCACCTTATACGTTGTTCTTTCCCACTCTTCGAGAGTTGCGCCATCGCGATCGAGAACCTTGCGGATCAGGTGTGGCTCGACACGAATTCCCTTGTTTGGAAATGCGGAATAAGCCGAAACCATTTGATCGAGTGGAACTTCAGTCGCGCCGAGTGCTGACGGCAGATACGGCGACATCGGCACCTTGACGCCGAAACGACGCACCATCTGCGCACCAGTTTGAATACCAACAGTTTGCAGAAGGTGGACCGCGGGAATGTTCATCGACTTCGCGAGCGCCGTCTTCAAGGGAAGGTCAGGACCACCCGTCGAACCGTCGTAGTTGTGTGGCTGCCAGTCGCCGATGCTGATTGGTGCGCCGCTGACAGGCGTGTCGGGAGTCATTCCCCACTCGACTGCCGCGGTGTAAATAAATGGCTTGAAGCAGGAACCGGTCTGTCGATATGCCTGCGTAGCGTTGTTGAATTTGTTGGTGTAGAAATCGTAACCCCCGACCATCGTGACGATCTCGCCCGTTTTGGCGTTGAGCGTCATCATCGCGCCCTGCACACCCGGAACCTGCGAGAGCTCAACCTTCAAACGCCTGTTCTTTTCGTCTACTTCCTTGACCTCAAACTCCGCGAGATGACCGTTCTTGAACTCGTTTTCCGGTTGCCGTTTTCCCCAACCCATGTCGGCGGCTGTAACAGTTGCAGTGAAGTTGCCGAAACGAACTGTTGCCTCATCGCGTGTGCGATCGACTTTCATGATCAGGCCCATCAAGTGACGGCCGGGTTCATAGTCGTTGCCGTACCAGTCGGGGTGTTTGTAGTTGCTGAGTTCCTGCGCTGTTGCCGGACCTTCACCGTTGTTCACGGTGGTCGGAATCATCGTGTAGTTCGAGCGCCAACCGCTGTGCGAACGGTCGTACGTTCGCAAACCGGCGCGCAGCACTTCGTAGGCGCGCTTTTGCGCTTCGACGTTGATGCTCGTGTAAACGGCGAGACCACCCTGCGCGACGCGTGTGGTGTATTTGTCTTCGAGTTCCTGACGAATGTATTCGACCGGGTAATCAAAAGGTGACGACTTGTGCTGCGATTGATAGTAAGCAGTGTCGGCAAGTTGAATCGGTTTCGCTTTCGCGGCATCGACTTCAGCCTGCGAAGCGAATCCGTTTTTAGCCATCAGATCGAGGACGAGATCGCGTCGTTCTTTTGCTTTCGCCGGATTTGACGTTGGCGAGTAGTCGCTGGGAGCTTTCGGAATTCCGGCGAGGAGGGCTGCTTCCCCGAGTGTCAGGTCCTTTGCCGGCTTACCGAAATAAGTTTCAGCGCCCGCTTCCATGCCGTAGGCGTTTGCACCAAGAAACATGTGGTTTGTGTACAACTCCATGATCTGGTTCTTGGTGTAATAGCGTTCGATCTGGAGTGCGAGAATCCACTCGTTAACTTTGCGCGTGTAGGTTTGCTCTTTTGAAAGGAACAGGTTCTTGGTTAGCTGTTGCGTGAGAGTTGATCCGCCTTCGACTCGGTCCGTGGTGAGATTCTTCCAGGCGGCACCCATGATGCGGATTGGATCGATGCCGATGTGATCGTAGAAGCGCACATCCTCGACGGCGAGAATCGCGTTCTTGAGCACTGGAGGAATCTCTTCGTATTTGAGCGGGATTCTTTTCTCGAGTGCGAACTCACCGATGACCGTTTCACCGTCGTCAGCGTAAACCCTTGTAACGACGCTGGGACGGTAAGTCGCGAGAGCAGCGACTTCATTTGCTGCGCGCGAGTAGTTCAGCTCGTATGCAGCAATGATGCCCGTCAGTCCGCCTGCAGCGAGTGACAACAGCAGGACGGTTGGTAACCAAAGTCGTGCCAGCAGGTGTCTACGTTGTTCAGGAGGGGTGTTGATTATCGCGGTTGGCGAGTATTTCGAATAATTTGAAGCCATCAGTTAGATTTCTCCCAAAACAACTTGCCTTGATCCGGAGGAGATGGGCAACGTGGGTACCCACAGAAGTTCAAATTATGCCGCAAAACAGCAGAAAAATCACAAAGGGATCGGCTGATTATGTGCATCTTAGTGGCTGGTTTATAATGACTTGCTCGCAAAATGGGGGCGACAGGCTTCGACAGGAACCTGAACGATCGTCGCGATGCATGCCGGGCTACCTTATGCAGCTCGTTAAAACGCGTAGGGAAACACAACTGCCAATAACAATGAATTGGCTCTCGCTGCCTAATTAAGCACCGAGCGTCTCGCCGCAAGTTGCTCATGCGCGCGGAGGGAGATGTCACTCAGATGAGCTGGCCCGCTGTTTCGGTCCGTGACAGTGGGCGAGATCAAAGTCGGGCTAGCTCGTGTCGAGGTCTTGTCGCTTCACTGACTCGGCATTGAGCGAAATTTGCCGGGTTCGCCTGGCAAGAAAGAGAAGCGAATAAGCATGTAGAGTCCTTCGGCGTTGGTTTTTGGATCCGAGTTCAATTCTCGGCGCCTCCACCATAAATAGAAATTTGGGAGACCCTCACTCCCGGAAAGACCCAGAGAACGTTATGAGCACTACAACTCAAACTCACTTAATGACCTTAGAAGAATTCATGAACATTGATGACGAGCCCAATCGTCACGAATTAATCAAAGGAGAACTCCTCACCATGAATCCTCCAAAGCCTTTGCACGGACGGATTGTCATCAACCTCGCGCTCATCTTGGGACAACACGTCAAAGCTAACCGGCTCGGCGTCGTTTACAGTGAATCCGGCTACCACCTGGAACGCGATCCAGATACCGTTTTAGGTCCTGACATGTCGTTCGTTTCAGCGCAACGTGTCGACAACTCGGACGAGCACTATTACGACGGTCCACCAGATCTTGCGATTGAAGTGTTATCTCCCAGCAATAGAAAAGGCTATATCAACCGCAAACTGGCCGTGTATTTAGAGACAGGCACGCGATCAGTATGGCTCGTGGATCCTCGACATCGAACAGTCGAAGCAATCTCATCGACCGGTGAGCGAAGAACTCTTCACGAGACCGACGAACTCGTCGACGACACCGTCCCCGGCTTTCGCGTAAAAGTCTCCGAGATCTTCGAATAGGCCGGCGCTCACTTGGACCGCAACCTTCCCATCGGAATCTTCGACAGCGGCGTTGGTGGCTTAACAGTCTACAAAGCACTGCACGAACGTCTGCCAAATGAACGCTTCGTCTATCTCGGTGACACTGCTCGCGTCCCTTACGGCACGAAATCGCTGGCGACAGTTGAACGTTACGCAGTCGAGAATTCGAGATTTCTCGAAGCGCGCGGAATCAAGTTACTCGTAGTCGCCTGTAACACTGCCTCGGCTCTCGCACTGCCCGCGATTCGCAAAGCCATCAAAGTTCCTGTTATCGGCGTGATCGAACCCGGCTCGCGTGCCGCAGTGGAAATCGCACAAGGCTCAAACATCGGCGTCATCGCGACAGAAGCAACAGTACAAAGTCACGCATACGCTAAAGCCATCGCCGCAATGGGGGGGACAGGCCACGTCATCGAACGCGCATGCCCGCTCTTTGTCGCGCTCGCCGAAGAAGGCTGGGCCGATTCAGATGTGGCGCGAACAGTCGCGCGTGACTATCTAAGCGAGTTCACCGGAAAGACATTAGGCGCACTCGTCCTCGGGTGCACTCACTACCCAATCCTCCGCGAAGTAATCAGTGAAACAGTTGGAAGAGAAGTCAAACTGATCGATTCAGGCGCTGCAACCGCACGCGACGTTGAATTGCTACTCGACAGTTCCGATCTAACTCACGAAGACGCCCTCGATTTGTACTTAGAACGCGAACTCTGTGATGATCTAGACCATTTTTATGTGACCGATGCAGCCGAAAGATTTGCTAAAGTAGCCGAGAGATTTTTAGGATCAGCTCCTTCCATTCTTGAAGCCGTAGAGATTTGGGGACACGATGAGCTTCGTACGCACTGACGGACGCGCTGCCGACGAGATGCGTCCGGCACGAATCACGCCGGGCTTTTTGCCGTACGCCGAAGGCTCGGTGCTGATCGAAATGGGAAACACTCGCGTCGTCTGCGCAGCCTCGCTGGAAGATCGAGTGCCGCCCTTTTTGCGAAACTCCGGCCAGGGATGGTTGACTGCTGAATACGCCATGTTGCCGCGTGCAACGCAAACTCGCACGTCACGCGAAATCGGACGTGGTGGACCATCCGGCCGCACACACGAGATACAGCGACTGATCGGCAGAAGTTTGCGTGCAATCGCCGACATGAAAGCACTCGGAGAGCGCACAATCACGATCGATTGCGACGTCCTGCAAGCCGATGGCGGCACGCGAACCGCTGCGATCACGGGCGCTTTCGTTGCCTTCGCAATCGCGAATCACCAGTTGCTTAAAATCGGAAAGATTTCGCGCTCGTTGACGGTAGATCAGGTAGCAGCCGTCAGTGTGGGTATCGTTGGAGGCACGCCTCTTCTGGATCTGAAGTATGACGAAGATTCTAAGGCCGAAGTCGATATGAACATTGTTTGCACCGGTGATGGTCGATTCATCGAACTTCAGGGTACAGCCGAACGCGAGCCCTTCAGCCGCGCGCAAATGGACGAATTAGTGGCTCTTGGAGAACGTGGAATTCAGGCGCTCATAGAGATCCAGAAGAGTGTGATTTCGATGCTCCAATAGGTCCTATATGTCCAATAGGACCTATCGAGCAACGACCACACTGATCACGGGCATCTGAAAAGCTTTGGAGGAATGCATGCGACGGATTCTAGCTTTTGCCTTGGTTTTGCTTGCACTAACCGCGCCTGTCGCGCTCGCGCAGCAAACCTACACACACGACAAAGTCGAGTACACTTTCGACATTCCTTCACCCACCTGGCGTTCGATCGTCGATCCGGATGATGCGGCTCGCGACCATCCTGAGTTTGTTTACGGCGACCGGCTTGATGGATACCTGACAATTCGCAAAGAAGTTGTCGACGCCGGCACAACACCATCCGAGCTCGCGCGTCGCGATCAGGATCTGAGACTGCGATTCCTGCCCGGATTTGTCGACGGCAAACAGGAGCCCTTTAACGGCCGGCTCGACGGCGTCACGATGTCGTATGAGTTTGTCAGAACCGGTAAACCGATGCTTGGACGCACGTACTACCTGCAGGCCGATAACCGCACGATTTATGCCTTGCGCTTTACCGGATTACGCGACAAGCTGGCTCGCATTCGCAATCAAACAGACTTGATAGCGCGCACCTTCAAACTCAAATAACCAAACATGAAGCTGGCCCACGGACTAGCAATCAAGCCTTCGCTCATACACGGCAGAGGCTGCTTCGCCACTGTATCCTTCAAGAAGAGACACAAGATCGCGGAATACACCGGCGAGAAGATCACAAACTCTGAAGCACGTCGCCGCAGACACCGAAAGATGCTGCGGATTTGTGAAGTTAACGATCGCTGGAGTCTGGACGGCAGTCGCGGGGGCAATGGCACGCATTACATCAACCATTCATGCATGCCGAATGCTTTCATGCAGATCCTCTACGATCACATCCTCTTCATCGCACTGCGCGACATCGAAGCCGGCGAAGAGATCACGATTGATTACGAATCAACTCTGCACTCCGACGATAAACGCTGCATCTGTGGTGCTCAAAGCTGTCGCGGTACAATCAATCGTATATGAGGCTCATAAACGCGGCAGCGTAAAACTAAACTTCGAACCACGTCCCTCTTCCGAATCGAGATCAACTCGGCCACCGTGTTGCTCGACAACTTCACGCACAAACGATAATCCTAAACCCGTCGACTCCTCGTCTTTCTCCTGTCCCTCGCGAACCACACGATAGAACTTGTCCCACACGCGTTCCTTCGCTTCGGCAGGAATACCGAAACCACGATCTTCAACGCACACGCGCACCGCTTCAGCTTCGAGCGCTGTTGAAACCGTGACCGTAGTTCGCTCCGGGCTGTACTTGATCGCGTTGTTGACGAGGTTCTTCACCGCTTGCGTGATCAATCCCTTGTCGGCGGCGACTGGAGGAATGCGATGCGCGGGTTGTTCGATGAGTCGAATGCGCTTCTTCTTGGCCGTTGGTTGCAGCGACGTGATCGTCTCGCGCACGACTTCGTCGAGACGAAGCGGAATCTTCAACACTTCCTGCTTATCTTTACGCTGCAACTGCGTCACGGAAAGGAATGTATTGATCATCCGCGACATCCGTTGTGATTCGTTCGCAATGATCGAAACGAATTCGCGCGCTTGTGGTGGAATCGTTTCATCAGCAGTCAGCAGCTCTGCAAAGCCGTTGATGCTCGTAAGCGGAGTGCGAAGCTCGTGCGACATCAGCGAGATCATGTCGCTCTTCAACTTCTCGTACTCTTTCGTCGCGGTCACGTCTTTGACGTAGAGTGCGATGCCTATGGGCGCGTTTCCGGTAACGCGGTGTTGCTCGCGAATGAGTGAAATTCTGAGGTTGAGAATTTGGTTCTTCGGTTCGAAGTTGAGCTCACCTTCATACTCGTCGCCGGTTTGCAAAACTCGTCTCACTGCAATCGCAGGTTCGTCAAAAATGTCCGTCCGGAATTTGTTGAGCAAGTCGAAGACATCAATCGTCGAGATTTGCTCGTTAGTAAGACCCGCGAAACGGAGAAGTGTTTTGTTGACGAGTGCGAGCGTGCCGTCGAGATATGCGATGGCGACGCCGTCATCTATGTGCGTGAGAGTGCTGGCTTCACATCGTTGCTCGACTGTAATTGCTTTCAACACATTTAACGCATCGATCTTTTTCTTGCTGCCGCTTTGCGAAAAGTAACTGAGTGACTGCGAGCCCGCCTGGTTTTGAGAGAAGCTTTCGCGCTCGAGATTGCGAGCGAATTGAGAACCGACGGCCTCGAGTAACGGCGCGTCGTCAACTGTGAATTCTGAAGCGAGTCGAATAAGCAGGACACCGGCGGTTTCGCTTTCGTGCAGTAGTGGCACGGCGACAGTTTTCGAGTTGTTATGGCTCTCCAGTTTTCCTGAAGCTATGGCACGTTGGCAGAGATCGATGCCTTCCCGCCAGACGGAATTGCGACGCGGATCCTGGCCGTTTGGCGCCGCACCTTTGAAGCGTGCGACAGGTTGTAGCGAGTCTATTTCGTCGTAACGAAATACCACTGCTTCACTCAGCGGCAGAACCGTGTTCAGAAGCTTTAGCCCGCTCAGCAGTCTTGCGTTTGCGGCAATCGAATTGTTTGGTCCTGCTGAAGAGTGAAAGAGTGCACGTGCCAGCTGCCGATCAAGAGACCAGAGAAGATTGATCTGTGTGAGCAGTAACCCAAGACCACCGCTGAAGAGTAGCGGGATTGTCAGCAGGTCGACGTCTAATGCGTGGAAACCGATGACTCCGATTCCACACACGACGACGACACTCACCAATATCCAGCGCCAGCACCGTCGCAAGCCGAAGCGGTTGAGTGTCAGACTATAGGCGAGTGCGAAGACTACAAGGCACGTAGCGACGATTGAGTCGTCAAGGCTCGTGAGGTCAATGGGCGAGGTGGTGGGGAGAAATGACGCGAGGTTGGGCATGATGCCCAGTGTCTGCAAGGCATAGCCCGTCAGACCGGCGAAAATGCCGATAACAGACGCAGAAACGTAAGAAGTGAGTGCTTTTATTCGAATCAAGCGGAGTGTGAAAGCCGGTGGAGCGATGGCCCGGAAGGGATTTCAAAAGCCGAGCGAATTATACAATGACAAGCATTGTTAAATCTAGAAATTCTTCAACGCGGCGACGATTGCAGGAAGCTGATCTTCAAAGACGGTGCGGAGGTCGAGCAGCACCTTTCCTTCTGAGATCCGGCTGATAATGGGCGGCGAGGAGTTGCGGAGTTGATGCTCGATGTCCTGCGCCGACTTCTCGTGGTGACTGATGGCGATGAGCGTGGTCGGAAAAGTCGAGGTTGGACCAGCGCCGCCGCCGAGCGCCGATTCACCATCCAGCATCTCGAGGCGGAGATTGTTAGAGCTCAAACCGTCAATGATGTTTTGTGCACGCTGCCTCAGTTCTTCACCCGTAAGTGACAGCATTTGGATCACCGGCACTTCCCCGTGGGCCACGTCTTTCTGATGTGAAACAAGCGTCGCTTCGAGAGCCGCAAGCCTTATCTTGTCACTTCGTAGCGCACGGTATAGCGGATGCTTTCGTAGACGAGAGACGATCGCGTGTGTGCCCACGATCAATCCCGCCTGGACTGACCCGAGCAGTTTATCGCCGCTGAACGAAGTGACGTCGACGCCGGTCTCAATAATCTCGCGCACAACCGGCTCGTCAATCACGCCGTACTTTCGCAAATCCTCTAGCTGTCCAGAGCCCGCATCTTCGTACAGCAACAATCCTGCATCGTGTGCAAGCGTGACCAGTTCCGATCGTTCAGGCGTGCTCGCAAAGCCGACGATCCGGTAGTTCGACGGATGAACACGCATGATCAATCGTGTATTCGAACTGATCGCACGCTGATAATCGTGCAGGTGAGTGCGATTAGTGGTCCCGACTTCCATCATGCGCGTGCCTGAGCTTGCCATCACATCAGGCACACGAAAGTCGCCACCAATCTCGACGAGCTCTCCACGCGAAACGATCGTTTCGCCGTCGTCCGCAAGTACAGTCAAAATCAAAAGTGCTGCGGCGGCGCAGTTGTTCACTACGAGAGCATCTTCAGCTCCGGTTAGATCTTTCAGAAGCGACTCGACGCGCGCTGCTCGTCCACCGCGACCTCCACCCTCAAGGTCGTATTCGACCGAACAATAACGAGCAGCCTCATCCATCGCCGTTCGTGCGGCGGTAGATAGGGGCGCGCGGCCCAGATTGGTGTGCAGCACAACGCCGGTCGCGTTGATGATGGCTTTGATACCGGATTGTCCCTCGCGACGGGCACTTTCTTCCATGCGCTTTATAGCTTCTGCCAGAAGGTCGCCATTATCCGTCGAGAATTCCTGCTTGCGGACCAGGTCACGAATCTCAGCTGTCACTGAACGAGCGATGCCCGTCAATCTTCGCAGTCCCACCAGCTCACGCAACTCACGCGCGGCATCGGTTCGCAACAACGCATCAACTGACGGCACGTCGCGTAGACTGGCATGTTTGCTTTCAGGCATGTGTTTCAATGACGGAGGCTATCACAATCCTGTCAGTCGTATCTATTGACACATTATTCTCGAAGCCCATAGACTGCAGTAGTCGCGTCTAAATCAACGACGCAAACCCGCCCTACTTTTCCTCGCCCAGGAGATTCAATTCTGTGGGATTACGCGAAAACAAGCTGCTTCGATCAAAACTGCAGGTACAGTCCAAGAGCAAGTACTCCGCCGGCGAGAACCAACCGACGCCAGACGAACAACTAACACGTCTCGAGGAAGACATCCGCCGGCTGCGCGTCGAGTTTGACATCTTCTTCAATGGTGGCTCAAAGCGACCACCGTACGACACCAAAGGACGCGTCGAGACACTTCTCAAACGACTCGGAGACGATCGCAGCTTAACGTTCGCCCAGCGGTATCGCTACAACTCACTCGCCGCACGCTATAACTCGTTTAGAGAACTCTGGCGTCGCACTATGCAGGGACGTGAAGAAGGGCGGGATGCGGTTTCCGCACATCGCGCGAGTGTCCACCATGAAGCAAGCCCACCCAAAGTCGAACCGGTTTCTTTTGTTTGCGCAGACGCGCATCGGGAAGTGGAAGTCGTCAAGAATCTGTTCGAGTCGCTGATGGAAGCGAAGAGACTCTGTGGTGAGGCGGAAGATTTATCGTTCCCCAAGTTTCATCGCTTAGTAGCTTCAAAGGCCGATGGACTAAAACAAAAGCTCGGTTGCGAACAGGTGAGATTCTCGGTGGCGATCGAGAATGGGCATGTCAGTTTCAAAGCCCGCGGGGAATAGTTTGACAGGAACATACAGACAAAAGAAAAGGCGACCAAATGGTCGCCTTTCTTCTTGTGAGCTTACCGGACCCGTGACCGGAAGCAAGTCAGTGGCTTTGCGGAAGGCAAGCCGGGGAGACACTACATCTTCGTGACTTTTTCGGCCTGAGGTCCCTTTGGGCCCTGGGTTACCTCAAACTCAACTTCCTGACCCTCTTCGAGAGTCTTGAAGCCGTCGCCTTGAATGGCGCTATAGTGAACAAAGATGTCCGAAGAACCCGGTTGCTCGATAAAACCGTAGCCCTTCGAATTATTAAACCACTTGACCTTACCGGTTATTCTAGACATAACAACGAATCCTCCTAACGATTCGGTAAAACGGACACGAAGCCACGAAATGGGGGCAACGTATCAAGGTTAATGCTTGTGAGCCGGGTCGCACCTTGAAATGGCGCTAGACGGAAACACACAACCAACAAAAAATGCATGACGAACAGCGCGGGGAGCGCTAATTCAACATGCACAGACTTACGGGGGCAAAACTAACGAAACTCATTGACGTACAGCTTGTGGAATCGGGAATGCTGGGCTCTGACTTGCCGTCCCCGCATTGAAACGACGGCGCATATTAGGCGACTTTGTTAAACCTGTCAAGCAGGAATGTTTTACGGCGCCACTGCTAAGTTAAAGCTAAACCTCAGGTTAGCTATCCCACCCTGTTTTATTTCATCTCAGTTAGCAGCCGTAGTCGCAGCGACTTTCGTGCTCAACAGCAGATAAGGCAGCGGGTTTACTGCCTGATCGTTGATACGGACTTCGTAATGCAGGTGTGGACCCGTCGAACGACCCGTCGAGCCGACTTTGCCCAGTAATTGCGCTCGTGAGACGGTTTGATTGAGTTCGACATCGATGTGTGAAAGGTGACCGTAGCGTGTGGTTAGACCGCCGCCGTGGTCCACGACCACGAGCTGTCCGTAGCCGTTTTGCCAGCCCACAAACGAGACGCGACCGCTGGCGCCGGCAACGACTGGAGCACCCCAGGGCGCTTCAATGTCCTGGCCCGAGTGGAATTCATAGCCCGGCCCACCAAACGGGTTTCTGCGCCCTCCGAATCCGCCTTCAAGCGTCCCATCGACCGGCCAGACGGTTGGAGTGTAGCCGCGCTCCCTCAGAATACCCTCGTACGAGCGCAAATCCTCCTCGAGGCGGTTTGTCTTGGCAGTTAGCGCTGCTATCCCCAATTCATCCATTGGCAGGGCAGGGCCGCCAGTACCGGGCACAGTGGCGTTGTTTTCCACGACGCCGGACTTCTCGGCTAGCTTGCGCGACGTGTCTTCAACTTTTTCGACTCGATTGTTTAGTTTTTCCAGTTCCTGGCGCTGGCGTTCGTTTTCCGCCCGCAGACGCTCATTCTCAAACTTCGTGCGCAGGTGGGCTGCCTGCTGGGTCAAGCCGTACAGTCCATAAAACAAGCCGACGGCGATTAACGCCAGAAGTGCGAAGAAGATTGTTACCGACTTCTTTTCGACGCGAATTCTCTGGACTCTGGCTCGGGAACGGGAAGTGTGGGCAATGATAAAGGCATAAAAACGGTCTTCTTTGGCCATTTTGATCGTGCTCCTGTTGCTGCGCAGAAAGTCGGAGACGCAACAACCGAAAGGCACAAAACGCCAAAAGCGATTTGCGCGTAACGGGGAAAGTTGTTTTTGTTTACCTACTTAAGATTTGCAGCGAGTGGATTTAAAACCTCAAGGTCCCTCCGAGGTGAAATCCATTCGGCCGGTTCTGCAAGGGCCTGACCCTATCACAGGCCCCTAAATTGTTGCAACTTTGTCGGTGAAATATAAGGAAGGTGTATTTGAAAGAGAATTTAGAAAAATAGGTCCTATAGGACTGATAGGACCTATAAATTTAGATTCCTTCGCGCTTCTTTCGCGACCAATCACGGTAGATTGCCAACGCGATCAGCACCAGCACAGCCACGAAGACCACAACGACCGCAACCTTTATCGCCGTAATGAGGAAGCCGACGAGTAGGATCAGTTGTTTCAGCAGAGCAATGATTACGAGGATTAAAGCAACGATTGCTCCGAGTCCGCCAAAAGCTTTGAGAACACCACAGGACATGATTTCAACTCCGTAACTAAAGTAAATGAATTACGATCTTCGTTCGAACGGAAGCGGCGTTACATCGCGACGTGCGAACTGTGTAGTCTCGCCAGTGCGAAAGTTGGTTGCGTCAACCGGTTTAGTACTGGCAACAACTGACGGCGGCGGTCGTCGCGAGTCAAATCTTACAATCCGATCCGATGCTCGGCCACGACGAATGTAATCAAACAACATGTAAGCGCCAAGCGCGACTAGCGCCACCGGCAACAATTCCTTGATCGGCAACGTCACGCGCAGCAACGTGTGTAGCAGGAAGAGCGTGCCAATAATAATCAGTGTCGTGCCCCAGGCAAAGGGGTTGCCGTACAGTCGACGTGCAATCACGTCATCTTCCGCGTCAGGACTCAATCCCGCTCTCATCAACTGTGCTGTCCGGCAGGCATCGACTGCGGAAAAGAGCCATGTGCCGATAACGCCAAGAACGAAGAAGTGCATTCCCTGCGTGACAACTGCCATTTGAAAGAAGCTTGCAAAGACTGCGAAGTGCACAATGGCTTTGGAAGTCTGACCGTTATAAGCAGCGCCGAGGCCGGGAACAAACGAGAGCAACGTTGCAACAAAAGGTGAACTCTTTCGTCTAAGGATCTGAGTCGGACTCGTCGATTGATGCCGCAGCAACTCAACTCCCGCCACAATACAGTCCTGACAGAACGGAAATCCCCGCACACGATGATCGCAGGCAGGACACAACCAGCGCGCACACTGATTGCACTGAACCACCGCCGGATTCTTAGCATGGTAGCCACAGTACATCATTGTCTTAAAACCTATCTCCTCACCGCTTGTTTTGATTGTTGCCGTCGGGTTTGTGCCCGTTAGTGTCTTTCTGCTGATCCGCTCCCTGTTTTTGCGCGGGAGGCGCCGGGGGTTGTTCCTTCTCTACAGCAGTCGGTAGCGGATAGTCAGTGATCGATCGCGACTGTCCGGTTCGTTCAGCTAACTGCAAACCCGCATCGTACACACCACCAATCGAACCATCAGCCGAAACAGTGTTCGTAAGCACCAGAATCGCCACCAGAAGCATCGTGGCTACGGTGGCGAGTTGTGGTGACATGATCGGATCTAGCAATGAACGAAAACGCGAAGCGACGCGCGCTCCCCACGGAGCTTTCACTTCGTGCGGCGTAACAGTTCCCAAAGTCGCCTGCAGGATTCGTTCATTCAATCCCTGGGGGACAGGCTTCTCTTCGGAGATGTATGTGTAGCACGCGCCGATCGCTCTCACGACTTCACCGGGAAGTTCAGTGCAAGTATTGCAGAGTGCCGCATGACGTTCCCATCGATGATAGAGATGCGCGGGAAGAAAACCGTCGAGGTAGTCAGTCAGACATTCCTCAAATTCCTCGCAGCCCATGGCCGTCTGAGGAATGGTTTTCTCCAGAATGCGAGCTTCAAGTTCTCTCGAAGGCGCAGGCACCGTTGCCATATGGCATGTTTCGATGGCACTGCGAACCGCCGAAAGAGTTTCATGACACACGGGACACTTCATCGCGTGCTCACCCATGAGTCGATTAGTTTCAGGACCTACTACGCCCTCAAGGTAGTCGGTCAAAAGATTTTCGAAATCCACACAAAGCATCGTTATTTTTCGCTTCCCGCCGCTTTTTATTTCCGGCTCATTCTCCCCGTCTGCCAACCTTCGAATGAGCCCCGTTTGTTCTATGCCTCACTCATCGCAACAACTTTCATTCTGCGAAGAATCTTCGCGAGCTCAATACGTCCGCGATTGATTCTCGACTTCACCGTGCCCTCGGGGATCTTCAATAGATCTACAATCTCCTGGTAACTCAACTCTTCAATGTCTCTCAGTATCACGCATGTTCGTAAATCGGGTGATAGTTTGTCGATGCCGGCCTGTACCTGAGCACCGAGTTCGCGCCGCTCCATTTCCTTCTGGACTGAGTTCGTGCGCGTGTGCAGATGGTAACTGTGATCGGCGAGATCGTCAGCGAGGTTATCGTGCGGTGTGCGCTGGCGCTTGCGGTAATCGTCGATAATCAGATTGCGCGCAAGTCTCATCAGCCAGTTCTGTAAATCACCCTGCTTGGGGTCGTACTGATCCAAAGAACGGTAAACCCTTACGAAAACTTCCTGCGTTAAATCTTCTGCCGTATCGGAACGTGAGGTAAAGCGGTAAGCGAGGTTGTAAATGCGGCGGGAATAGGTCTGCACAATCTCTTCCCACGCCGCGCCGTCGCCTGCGCGACACCTGCGAACCAATTCGGCTCCTTCACTAACTGCCAAAGCCTTAACAGCTCCCACCGTATCTTCTCCAGGTACCTGTAGGTCGGAAATCGTCAAAGGCGGCCAAACCCTTGTTCCGAGCGGATTACGACAGGCACCAAACTAAAGTTCAGCAAAGTTTGCCACAAAGACTGTCGGAAGCACAGCATTGCTTTATAGGACATATCGGACCTATTCGACTTAAGGACCTAATGTTTCTTGCCCAACGCGACTCGCATGTAGTAGGCTTTGCGGCCGGCCCAACATCTTGTGGTTTTTGACTAGAACCGACTAATGGCGAACGCTCACAGCTATCGTAAATACGTAGAATTCGGCGTTCTTTGTCTGCTTGCCTCGGCACTCCTGTGGTGGTTCGGACGAAATCTGAACTGGGCTGAGGTACGCCGCACTGTCAGCGACGCCGATCCTTACCTGCTCGCGGCCGCGGTCCTGGTTATCTCTTCAGTCTACTTTTTCCGGGCCTTTCGCTGGGGTGCATTATTAAAACCACTGAGCGCAGCCCGGTTTGCTGACCTCTTTGCCGCAACGACGATCGGTTTCAGCGCCGTCTTTCTAATCGGTCGGGCCGGCGAGGTTGTGCGTCCAGTCGCACTCTCGATGCGCGATCCGCGCGTCAGACCAAGTGCTTCTCTCGTGACGATTCTTGTCGAACGTATCTACGACATGACGGCTGTTGCCCTCATGTTCACCATCAACCTGATCTGGTTTAAGCCGCCCTCAACTCTCGGGGTCTCTTTTGACCGGGTGCGAATCGCAGGCGTAATACTCTTCGGCGCGACGGTCGTTGGTATCGCATTTCTGACGTGGTTCAGAAGCAAATCGGAACTGGTAATCGGATTCGTTGAAAGACTCTTCGCACGTTTGCGTTTTATCCCGCAACGACTGGTGAAGCTCATTCTCGGTATTCTCCAACAACTCGCGCAGGCGCTTCGTGTCCTCGTTAATTTGACTGAGCTATTCGAGACGATTGGTTGGACGGCGCTGCTTTGGTTTGCCATTGCCGCCGCGAATCTGCTCGTGATGAGAGCCTTCCATTTACCAGTCGGATTTCCGGAAACCATCTTCGTGCTTGGCTGGGCGCTGGTCGGATCTTTAGTTCCGACGCCGGGCGGCGCTGCGGGGGCATTTCACGCTGCAACGGCGGCGGGCCTACTGTTTCTCGGCGTACAGAAAGAGACAGCAGCAGCTTTGTCTATCGTTATGCACCTCGTTGATTTTGGTCCGGCAGTTTTGTTTGGGATTTTCTACGTGATCCGGGGCGACCTGAGTGTCGCGAAGTTGCGCACGATGATTTCACCAGAACAGGTACAGGAGCAATGAATTCTTCGAAAGGATTCAACGAAACATGAAGTGTCCATTCTGTGGATATATCGAAGACAAGGTGGTTGATTCGCGGGAGTCGCGTGAAGGCGATGCGATCCGGCGCCGGCGCGAATGCCTGCGATGCGAGCGAAGGTTTACGTCCTACGAACGCATCGACGAGATACCATACATGGTCGTCAAGAAAGATGGCCGCAGAGAAACCTTCGATCGCAACAAAGTCATGGCGGGTCTTTTGCGCGCCTGCGAGAAACGTCCCGTTCCTTCAGCTAAACTTGACGGTATCGTCAACGCGATCGAGAAATATGTGCAGGAATCCCCCGAACGCGAGCGCCCGACCAGCAAGATCGGTGAGATGATCATGCGACGCTTGAAAGAGCTGGATAAAGTCGCATATGTTCGTTTCGCCTCGGTATATCTGGAATTTGAAGACGTCTCGGAATTCATGACCGAGCTAAAGCATTTGGTGGTGAAACAACGGGCCACCAGGTAGGACGCATTACTTCGAACCAGGGAATTAGCAATGATCAAACCCATTCGCGCGACTGGACTAGAACGGCTTGAAGTGCAGCGACTTCGCGATCGCGTCGGGCGTCTCTACGCAGCTTTGCAGGAAGCGACCGAAGCCGAGAATCCTCTCGCCTCCGGTACGTGGGCGCCGCCAGTCGATCTGTGTGAAACAGAGAAGGGGATCTATCTCCGCGTCGAACTTCCGGGCGTAACTGCCGATCAAATCAAGATCGGCATCTGCAACACTAAGCTCAGAATCTGGGGCGAAAAAAAGCGACGACCCAACCGCCGTCGAATTCTTTCCTACCATTGTTCAGAACGCAGTTTTGGAAAGTTTGGACGCATCGTGCCGTTGCGCTGGACGTTCAGTATTCGCGACGCGTCGGCTGAACTTAGCAACGGTATGCTGCACATCTATCTTCCAAAGATCGAGGATCGCAGGGGAGAGGAGGTCCTGATAGCAGTTAAGGACGCGAACGTCGAGCAAGCCCCGAAGGAATAAAACTGAGAATACGTCATGGCAATCGCAAAAGAACCAGAGTTTACCGAGGCAATCGAAACGACAACTGACAACGATCAGCAACTACAGATCCCGAGTGAGCTGCCGGTGTTGCCCTTGCGCGACATCGTGATCTACCCGTTCATGATCGTTCCGTTATTTGTCTCGCGTGAGAAGTCGATCAGAGCAGTGGATGAGGCGCTGTCGGAGAATCGTATGATTCTGCTTGCGTCGCAGAAGGATCTCGATAAGGAAGAACCGACCGCGGAGGATCTTTATGCAGTCGGCACGGCCGCAGTCATTATGCGCATGCTGAAGTTGCCTGATGGGCGCATTCGCATTCTGGTCCAGGGACTCGCGCGCGCTCACATCGAATCGGTAGATGCCACTGGAGAATACCTGCGCTCGCGTGTGAGCGTGATGCAGGAAGTGCTACCTCCGGAACGTTCCCTCGAAGTAGAAGCCCTCGTGCGCAATGTACGGGCGTCAATGGAGAAGGCGATCAATCTCGGAAAGAATATTTCTCCGGAAGTGATGGCCATAATCGCGAATCTCGACGACGCTGGAAGGCTCGCAGATCTATCTGCTTCAAATCTCGAGCTGAAAGTTGAAGACGCGCAGTCAGTGCTTGACATCGCTGACACAACCGCGCGTCTGCGACGTGTCAACGACCTTCTAAATAAAGAGATCGAAGTCCTCACCGTCCAACAGGAAATCAACACACAGGCACGCGCCGATATCGATCGCTCGCAGCGAGAGTTTTACTTGCGGCAACAACTCAAAGCGATTCAGAGTGAACTCGGTGAAGGAAACGAACTAGCGGAAGAGATCGCGCAGTTTCGCGAAAAGATCGAAGCCGCGAAGATGCCGAAAGCTGCCGAAGAAGAGTCTCTCCGCCAACTCAAGAAACTCGAACGCATGCATCCCGATGCGGCTGAGACTGCGACACTCCGAAACTGGATGGAGATCATGACAGATCTGCCGTGGTCCAGGTCGTCGGTCGACAATCTCGATCTGCAGAAGGCTGAAAAAGTTCTCAATGAAGATCACTATGGTCTCGAGAAAGTTAAAGATCGAATCATCGAAGCACTCGCAGTTCGCAAGCTAAAGGAAAAACCGAAAGGTCCGATTCTTTGTTTGGTCGGTCCGCCAGGAGTTGGTAAGACTTCGCTCGGACGTTCAATCGCGCGGGCTCTCGATCGTAAGTTTGTGCGACTCTCGCTCGGCGGTGTTCACGATGAAGCAGAGATTCGTGGTCATCGTCGAACTTACGTCGGCGCAATGCCGGGCCGGATTATCCAAGCCATCCAACAAGCAAGCACGAATAATCCATTGATCATGCTCGACGAGATCGACAAAGTCGGCGCTGACTTTCGTGGCGACCCGTCGTCAGCTTTACTCGAAGTTCTCGATCCGGAACAAAACAATTCGTTCCGCGATAACTATCTCGGCGTCACGTTCGATCTGTCGAACGTGATCTTCATGACCACCGCAAACATACTCGACACGATTCAACCGGCGTTGCGCGATCGCATGGAAGTGATTCGTCTCGCCGGCTACACAGAAGAAGAGAAACGCGAGATCGCCATTCGTCACCTGATCCCGAAACAGATGGAAGAAAACGGGATCACGGCAAAAGACTTACACGTTTCAAAGACCGCGCTCACAGCCATCATTCAGCAATACACACAAGAGGCCGGGCTGCGACAACTCGAGCGCGAGATCTCGAGGATTTGCAGAAAAGTCGCACGCAAGATCGCCGAAGGTCATAAGGGCGGTATCAGAGTTTCACTGAAGAACGTGCACGAGTTTCTCGGTGCACCGAAGATCATTCCTGAGGAAGCATTAAAGAAGGACCAGGTCGGCGTGGCCACTGGTCTTGCCTGGACCGCAGTCGGTGGCGACGTGCTCTTCATCGAAGCACTGCGAATGAAAGGCAAGGGAAATCTCGTTTTGACGGGGCAGCTTGGCGACGTGATGCGAGAGTCTGCACAGGCGGCGTATTCATACGCCAAGTCACGCGCGAAAGAGTTGGACATCGCAGAAGAAGACTTCAGCAACTACGATCTGCACATTCACATTCCCGAAGGTGCGATTCCAAAGGACGGCCCATCAGCGGGTATCACACTCGCGACAGCGATGGTTTCTGCGCTCTCGACTCGACCAGTTCGCAAGGACGTCGCGATGACCGGCGAGATCACATTGCGCGGAAACGTTTTGCCGATCGGCGGCGTAAAGGAAAAAGTTCTTGCAGCGCGGCGGGCACGTGTGACTACAATTATCCTGCCGCAACAAAACCGGCGCGATTTGGACGAGGTTCCAAAAGAGCCATTCAAAGACATTCGCTTCGTTTTTGTTGATAATATGCGGCAGGTCTTTCGCGAAGCCTTAGGTGAGCGAGTGGTGCCGCCGGCCAGTCCGGCGCCGAAGCCGCAACGGCTCCCGCAGGCCGCAAACGCGAGGACCGCCGTTTAGTAAATCTGTGATACAACCATGAGCTACGTTGGAGAATCGTAGACTCCGGTTCATCCAAAATTCAGGATTAAGGCATTTCAAAGGAGTTTTTCATGGGTAAACTACCACGCAGCTACGTGTCCGTTTTCTTCGCCGCAATCGCCCTCATTCTTGCTTTTCAAATCTCCGCTCGTAGTCAGGAAGTTCAAAAAGCAGACATTTCATCGGTAACAATTAAGAATTTTGGGCAGATGGATGAGCGGTTCTTCCGCGGCGGTCAACCAAAAGAAAACGATTACAGTCAATTAGCTGCGCTCGGTATTAAGACAGTCATCGATTTGCAGGATGATCCTACGTCGTATGAAAAATCGAAAGTAGAAGCCCTCGGAATGAAGTACGTAAACATTCCGATGAGCGACAAAGATTATCCGGAAATCGCCAAGGTCGACCAGTTCTTAAAGCTGGTGGATGATCCCACGACCGGAAAGTTCTACGTTCACTGTGCCGGCGGACGCCATCGCACGGGCGTGATGGGCGCGGTTTACCGGTTCAATCATTACAACTGGAACTACGATCAGGTCTACGCGGAGATGAAGAAGTACGACTACTACTCGCGCTGGGGCCATGGCGACATGAAGAAATTCGTGAAGGACTACTCGGTAAATTTCCCAGCTAAAACAGCCGTCGCGGTTGAAGGCACGCGGTAACCCAAGTCTTAAATATAGGTCCTATAAGTCGTATAGGACCTATATTTTTGTTTACTGATACAGGTACGAGTAGCTCTTCTTCTGATCCCACTCGATTCCCTGAACATTCGCACCGTCAATCGCCAGAATATCCGCGCTGATCTCATCCGTGCTCACGGTCGGGCTCACGTCAACTGAATAAACAATGCTGCCGGGCGATTCTTCCGTCGCTTCACGATCGACCGCTCTCAATTCCTTATCGAAACCGTGCGTCTTGAACACATCTCGCAACGCCTTCTGTGTTGAGACGACATTCGTCGTGGTCACCTTCAATTCCATCGATCGAAACACGAGCTCAGGCTCACGCCACTCAAGCATCCAAAGCACGATCAACGAGAATATCGCCAGAACGAGTGCCAGATCCCAACGGCCAACTCCCGACGAAAGTCCAAGTGCGAGACTGATCAAGAGCACCGTGATCTCCTTCGGGTCGCGGATGTTGGTCCGAAACCGCACGAGCGAGACCGCAGCGAAAATGCCAAACGCACGTGCCGCATTGTCACCAACAATGATCATCAGCGCAGCCGCGACAATCGCCAGCAGTATTTGTGTTTGCGAAACGTAAGGATTGCGTTTGAGCGCCAGTATTTTTTTGCGTGGACGAAAGGCGAGGGCTGCGCCGAGTAATGCAGCAAGCAGCAGTCTCAATGTGAGTCTGCCCATCGTCTCGCCCCACGTCGCATTACTGGCCACGCCTTCCGGATGTTGCGTCCCGAACAAGCGATCGACAAAGGTCTCACTCGAATCAGTCGCAGTTGGTGCAGGTGTCGTACGCGTCTCGGGCTGTCCTAACACCGCGTCTGGAGTTGGTCCTGATCTAACTGTCTCCGGAGTGGCGCGCCGGCCGCCGCCAACGTAGTAGACGATCAGCGCGCTCAGTAAGACCACTCCAGCGAAAACGAGTACAAGTGTGAAAACTTCTTTTCGTCTTTGATTCGGCATTGAGTTCTATTCGCCTCGGCCGATCCGTGGACTAGGAGTCAAACTTAGCAGTTCGTTAGTCCGCTCACGTACTTCGCCCGCAAGCAAGTTCACTTGACCGGGACTGTAATTGGCCGCCCGGAAAGCGTCGCGAAGCTGCTGATCGCTCAGTTGCGAAAGCAGACTCGCGATCCACTGCGCGTCCTGAACGGTGAGGTCCTTCATGAGACCGCGATTCTTGCCTCCGAAGTGGAGCACGACGCGATCGCCTTTCACCTTCTCGAAGAAGTTTGACTTCGCATAATTCGCCGGATTGTTGCGGCTGCGGGTAAATCGCCAGAAGAGCGGAGTAGTGCTCGCATGGCCAAACGTCGCGCCAAGATCGCTGATGACGTAATACAGTTTGTTGCTGCCACGGGCCTTGATGATTACGTTGTTGGAGTCTTTCAGATCCCAGTTGTTGATGAGCGCCATCATGATCTTCAGACCCTGCAGCTCAGGAGTGCGGCTGAACGGATTGCTTTTCCACCTCCATTCGTCCCCGCGGTCCCACTGATCGGGCCGTGCTTCAAACCGGACGTTTGTGAACGTTCCTTTTCCAGGGATGGTCACACGTGGCACGAGATAGTTGACCTCGGTGTAGTAACCAAGACCCCATAGCAATCGGATTGCTGAAGTTTCCGACTGTGCTTCCTTGCCGATCTTTGCGACCCACTCACGACCCGAAGCGTCGCGCACGCGATACTTTTTCGAATAGCCGCCTTTTTCTTCTTTGATAAAGGTGATGCGGCGCACATCCGGCCGCATCGCCGCGCCGCCTGGTCCAAGAAACAGATCTCGCGATGAAATGTTGTCGGGGCGCTGCCAGAGAATCGGTGTTCCGGTTAATACTTCTTTTTTCTTCTTGGGTTTGGCGAAACCAGTATCAATTGAAGTGATGCTAATGAGTAGAGCTAAAACGATTAGTGTTCGAAGTGCACGAATGGTCTTCATTGCTTCCTCCGCGGGCACGGAATTCAGTAGAGGGGCTAACAGGGGAAGCAAAAGGGGATGGGATTTCAGGATGAACAAGATTCACAGGACTCATCTGGTGAATCCTGTGAATCTCGTAATCCCGTTTAATCAATACCGGGGCGATCCATAAAGTACTGTTGACTGTCGATCGCGTCGGAGCCTTGCTCGATCGGCATATATCTGCCGTCCGGATGTAACTCCCGTGCCTTCGTCTTGTCGCTCAAATACACGTCGAGCAACACGTCGCGCAGATAACGCTTGGCGCCCGGTTCAGTGATTGGAGCCACAACCTCAATGCGGTTTCTCAGATTTCGCGACATCCAGTCGGCACTACCGATGTAAACCTGATCGTCGCCGCCATTCGAGAACCAGAACACGCGGCTGTGCTCGAGGAAACGTCCGACAACGCTTCGCACTCTGATGTTCTCCGACAAACCCGGAATTCCCGGGCGCAACATGCAAATGCCTCGCACGATCAGATCCACTTGCACGCCTGCGCGCGAGACTTCGTAAAGCTTCTCGATGATCTGAAGATCTGCAAGTCGATTGAACTTCGCGATGATGTGCGCCGGTCTGCCCGCTCGCTGGTGTTCAATCTCACGATCGAAGAGCGCATTGAGTTTCTCGCGCAGATCGACAGGCGCCACCATGAGCTTTCGATAGTCTGTTTGCTCAGAAAAGCCGGTAAGATAGTTGAAAAGTTCAGTCGCGTCGCGGCCAATCGCGTCGTTGACAGTAAACATTCCGAGATCCGTGTAGGTGCACGACGTCGTTGGATTGTAGTTACCCGATGCGATGTGCACGTAACGCTTCAACACGTCGCCTTCACGTCTGATCACGAGCGTCAGCTTGCCATGAGTTTTCAGACCCATAATGCCGTAGACCACGTGCACGCCGGCCTCGTCGAGCTTACGTGCCCATTCGATGTTGTGTTCCTCGTCGAAGCGTGCCTTCAGTTCGATCAGCGTGGTCACCTGTTTTCCCTGCTCGGCTGCGCGGATCAGCGCCGGTGGAATCGGTGACTCCGGACCAGTGCGATAGAGACAAATCTTGATCGCTACTACATCCGGATCCTCGACTGCCTGATTAATGAAACCAGTTACACAGTCGTAAGAATCATATGGGTGGTGCAGCAGGCGATCGCCGTCTTTGATTGCCTCGAAGATATTGTCGTAGCTCTCGTACCAGTCAGGCATCGTCGGCGTGAAAGGCCGGTCTTTCAAGTCAGGACGATCGCAGTCATAGAGATCCATCAAATCCTGAATGTGCAGTGGTCCATCAAAGACGTAGACATCATCGGCGTTCAGATCGAGTGATGAAGTCAGATACTCGATCATGTCAGCCGGCATCTCGGGTGAGATTTCGAGACGAACCGGCGCGCCGAATCTTCTGCGACGCAGCTCTTCCTGAATCAAGCTCAGCAGATCCTCAGCTTCTTGTTCTCTGATTTCGATATCCGCATCGCGTGTAACTCGGAAACGGTGACACGGACCAGGATTCATTCCTGGAAACAGCGCGTCAATGTTTGCCTCGATAATCTCGTCGAGCAATACGAAACGAGTTTTCGAAGAACCAACCGGGACGAGTCTCGGCACAACTGACGGCACCTTGATCCGAACAAACCGCGAGCTGACATCTTTGCGTCGCCCGCTAAACTTCAGCTCTTCCGGAGCATGGACCATCAGTCCGATGTTCACGCTCAATGGCGAGATATAAGGAAACGGATGACTGGGATCGACGGCCAGCGGCGTCAGAATCGGAAATACTTTCTCCATGAAGTAGTCTTTGAGACTTTCCTTTTCATGGCGCGAAAGCGACTCGTAAGAAATCAACGACACTCCCGTGTCCTTCAGTTGCGGCAGTATTTCTTCGCGCAAACAGCGAGCCTGCTCTTCGATGAGCACGAGCACCCGCTCGCGTGTCTTCGCCAGTTGCTCTTGTGGTGTCAGACCGTCAGGCGAGACTACATTGCTGTCCTGCAACTCCTCTTTGAGACCAGAAACGCGAATCATAAAAAACTCATCGAGGTTCGAAGAGAATATCGACAGGAATTTGAGCCGTTCGAGCAGTGGATTCCGGTCGTCGAGTGCTTCTTCCAAAACTCTTGCGTGGAACTCCAGCAGACTCAACTCGCGGTTAAAGAAAAACTGAGACTTCGAAGGTGAGGCCCCGATCTCTGCGGGCCTGGGGAATTCGTGTACTCGTGTTTTGATGGCTGTTGACATAATTTTTAAGGGATCACTCTATTCTTAGTTCCACAGGGAGAGCATGCCCCGTGCGAATGGTTGGCAAGCACTGTTCCAACCGAGGTTACGAGGGTCTGAGACTGGTAAGAGTTGCTCTTAGAAAGATTTAGCTATTTTGTTTCGAAACGGACGCGAAAGTTGTGTGTACGGAATCGGACCACAGATCTCACGGATGATCGACGGATTAACGTGAAAATCCGTGGCATCCGTGACTCTGAGTTTTGCAACCAAATGGGGTCAGCAGCGTGAGTTGTTTTTAGTGGAAAACTTTACCGTTTGAGTGTGTGTTTCAATCGAGGTGTTTGGTTTGACACCTCAAAAAACCGTGTGGTAACCTCCAGTGTGATTTTGGCTCCTTCGGCGAGTCCTGCAGTATTCAAATCATAGAGGAGCCATTAGATACCGCACAACTTAAGGAGTAAGACGATTTGATGTCAGCGAGCTTTCCTCGTCTGAAAGCCTGTGTGGCTTTACTAATGGCGCTCGTCGCTTCGGCGGCAACCTCCGTCGCCCAAATTCCCGTAGCTTCTTCTGCGAGAACAATCCCAACTGAAGTTGAGCAATCTGAAGGACGCATCAATCAGATCATCAACCGCGCGGAAGATCACTTCCGCAAGGCCAAGCTCAACCTCGAAGACAACAAGCGTAACCAGGCTCGCGAAGAGTTTGATAAAGCGATCGATTCGATTCTTGAGTCGGGATTTGATGTCAGGGCAAGCCAGAAATTGCAGACTTACTATCTCGAGCTCGTCGAGCGTATCTATCGGGAAGAAGTTCCGCTGCAGCAACCAAACGCCGCTCCGGTAAACTCACAACTCGTCGCTCAGAACACCCAAACACAGGATCAGAAAACTCCGCCGCCATCGCAGGTCGGATTCCGCGATCAGAAGTTTGAGCCTTCGCCGCTCGATGAGTTGAGCAAGCTCGTTCTCAACGCGGACGAACAGCGCGTGTCGAGTGAAGATATTGTCGCGTTGGAGCAATCTCAGAAGAACGTCAATTTTACGTTCACTCTGAATCCATTAATTCAGCAATTCATCAATTATTATCAGGGTCGTAATCGTTCGACGATGGAGAACGGCCTGCGCCGTTCCGGCCAGTACATGAAACTGGCGCGAAAGATCTTCGCCGAAGAAGGTGTTCCGCTCGATATCACGTGGCTAGGTCAGGTTGAAAGTGCGTGGAAGCCGAAAGCCGTTTCGTGGGCCGCAGCTTCTGGTTTGTGGCAGTTCGTTCCCAGCACCGGTCGCAGATTCAATCTGAAGCAGAACGCCTACATTGATGAACGCAATAGTTATGAACAGGCCACTCGTGCTTCCGCACGTTATCTCAAGTTTCTGGCGGCGCGTTACAACGGAAACTGGGAATTGGCCATGGCGGCTTACAACACTGGCGAAGGAAACATCGACCGCGCGATCTCCCGCGCCGGCACGTCTAACTTCTGGACGATCTATCCGTACATCGCACAGGAAACTCGCAACTACGTTCCAAACATTCTCGCGGTGATCCTGATTGCCAAGAATCCGGAGAAATATGGATTCAAAGGAATCAAACCCGATGCAGCAATGTCGTACGACGTGGTTCAAGTTCCGACAGCGACCAGCTTGCAGCTAGTTGCCGATGCTACGGACAGCAACGTTGATTACATTCGCAGCCTGAATCCTGAGTTGAAGCGCGACATAACACCGCGAGGCGACGCTTACAACGTTCGCATTCCGGCCGGACGCGCGAAACAGTTTGCTGCCCTGATTAAGAATATTGCTCCGGAAAGACGCGAGACCGCGAGATTGATTTCAGTTGCTCCCGGTGAAGACTGGCAGAGCATCGCGAATCGAACCGGCTTCAACGCCGCTCAGCTTCAAGCGATGAACTCCGGTATCGATCTGAAGTCGACGACAAAATTGGTTGCGCCGAGCAGCAGCGTCAAACTCACGAAGTGGGTTAGATCGACTGGGACTGAAAGCGTTGCAACGCCGGGACTCAACAAGGTTCGCGCTCGCAAGGGCGATACGATTGCCAGCATTGCTGCCGCACGTAGTCTCGACGCAAACGACATCGCGCGACTCAACGGAATTCCGGTTGACTCTGAACTCAAAGCTGGTCAGGAAATTAAGATTCCATCGACAACGACGGCCCCTTCACGGCGTCGTTAAGCTTTTAATCCACAGATTACACAGATTGCTGAATAGGAATCTGTGTAATCTCTTAGTTAGGAGCCACCTCACATGCTCTTTCGTACACTCTCTGCCGCCGTCTACGGAATTGACGCGGATCTCGTCGACATCGAAGTCAATTTAACTCCGGTTCGTGGTGAAAACGATCAGGCGCCACCAGTCACGATCGTTGGACTTCCTGACGCTGCCGTCCGCGAATCGCGTGAACGCATACGCGCGGCGATTCAAAACTGCGGCCACTTCTTTCCATTTCAAAAGACCACGATCAATCTCGCTCCTGCAGACGTGCGCAAGGAAGGCGCCAGTTTTGATCTGCCAATCGCACTCGGCATTCTCGGCGCGAATGGCCAACTTGCCGAAGCGCACAATCTGATTCACGTTCTTTGCGTGGGCGAACTCTCGCTCGATGGACGTGTGCGACCGATTAAGGGTGCGCTACCAATCGCGATGCTCGCGCGTGAAGGCTCGATCAAGCATTTGCTCTTGCCGGAGGAGAATGCGAAGGAAGCGGCCGTTGTTTCCGGTGTGAATGTCTATCCGGTTGCTGACTTGCGCAGTGCTGTGAGTCTTATCGAGCAGTTACGCACTGAAACGCCACCTGAGCCGATGAAAGTGGATGTCGACGCGATACTGCGACGAACCGGTCATTACAGTGTCGACTTCAAAGAAGTTCGCGGACAGATGTCGGCGAAGCGAGCGTTGGAAATTGCGATTGCAGGCGGGCATAACATCTTGCTTATTGGTCCACCGGGTTCGGGCAAGACGATGCTTGCGAAACGTCTGCCGACGATCATGCCGCCACTCGAGTTTGAAGCTGCTCTCGAGTTGACGAAGATTCACTCGGTTGCGGGACTAACCGGACGCGCCGGGCTTGTCACCGAGCGCCCATTTCGTTCACCACATCACACAATCAGTGATGCGGGTTTGATTGGTGGCGGTACTATGCCGCGGCCCGGTGAAGTCTCGTTGGCACATCAAGGAGTGCTGTTTCTTGATGAGTTGCCGGAATTCGATCGCAGTGTGCTTGAAGTCCTGCGACAACCACTCGAAGATCAACAAGTCACCATCAGCCGTGCTTCGATGTCTTTGACGTTTCCGGCTTCATTCATCTTAGCTGGTGCGATGAATCCCTGTCCTTGTGGTTTTTGGAATGACCCGACGCGCGAGTGCCGTTGTTCACTAAATCAGATTCAACGCTACGTCGGAAAGATCTCCGGACCATTGCTGGACCGGATCGATATTCACATCGACGTGCCGGCGGTTAAGTTTCGCGAGTTGCGCGGCGAGACTACTCCCGAAACCGATAGTTCCGCAGTAATTCGCGAACGCGTGATCAGGGCGCGCGAACGCCAACACCATCGTTTCGCAAACGAGAAGATCTTTTCTAACGCAGCCATGACCCCGCGCATGATTCGGACCTTCTGCCATATCGATTCGAACAGCGAAAAGATGCTCGAGAACGCAATGAAGCGCCTCGGCCTCTCAGCCCGCGCCTACGATCGCATCCTCAAAGTCAGCCGCACGATTGCCGATCTGGAAGGCGCCGACGCGATCAACTCCAATCACGTCTCCGAAGCCGTCGGCTACCGCTCGTTGGACCGAACTTATTGGACTTGATTCTTGTCAGATAAGATAATCGCGATTCAGGAACATCGCTGCGCCTGGCGCGTGAGGTTAACGAAAGCTTGCAGGAGGTTGTTTATGAGGTATGCGATCTGCTCCATCATGTTACTGGTGACCGCAACAGTGCTGGCCTACAGTCAGGGGCAAAAGAAGCCGAGAACTCTCGAGGATTATCTCCCAAGAACATTGAAGCAGTTGAGCGAATTGCAACCCGCTTACGTCCCAAAGGAAGCGTCGGCCCAAGACGTAGCCGTGGTTGTGCATGCTGACTTGGTTCCGACTCGCGTAAAGGTCCTCTGTAGCGGAGAAAAAAGGCCGTTACCCCAGCGTAAGCAGCACGTGATCGTGAGTTGGGCCAACCGGTTTGCCGGAGCGCCGGAGTTTTACACTGCTCCGTATGACACCGAAATGCGCTTTACCGAAAATGGTGAAAGTTATTGGTTGGCAGTGCGAAAAGAATTCGTGGGGCAGTTTGAGCAGGAGTTGAAAACAGGCGACACGTTGGAACTCTTTCTGATCAAAATGGGCGACGCTCGAATTGACGACAAGTTGGAGCCTGTCATCCTGGTGGAGAAATTCGTCAAACCATAATGGGCACGCACCTGTTCCGCTTGTCAGCACCACACCTCACGCCGTATCCTGCAACCCAGCCGTACGAAAGTATTGATTCGGCTGGGAAAATCACTATTTTTAGGGTCGGGTAAGGCAACGACGCGCGCAAAGCGCCGCATCACAGCCGCGTTGAGGGCACTGGACCTTCGCTCCGCATCCCCACGCGGGCATTAAGAGGAAAGAAGTGCTGCTCCCTTGAGACTCGCGGAACCGTGACATCGTGCCAAACAAGCCTGAAGTTTTGTGAAATTTCTTCCGAGCTTGCCCGATTAACGAGCTACGTGACCGCAGCCGAAACCGAGACACCGCAAAAGACAGACTTTGAGCTGGCGCAGAAAGCCGCCGATGGCGACATGGGAGCTTTCGAAGAGCTTTACCAGCGTCACAATCGTCGCGTCTACTCGCTTTGTCTTAGAATGACCGGCAACGTCTCGGAAGCTGAAGATCTCGCACAGGAGGTCTTCATTCAGCTCTTTAGAAAAATCGGTAGTTTCCGGGGCGAATCCGCCTTTACTACCTGGCTACATCGTCTCACCGTCAACCAGGTGTTGATGCACTTCCGCAAACGCGGCGTGCGCATGGAAACGACGACCGAGGACGGCGAAACGCCGATTCAGATAGTAAAAGGCACGGAAAACCCCAATTCCATGCCAGTAGTTGACCGGATAGCGCTGGACAAAGCCATTGCTCAACTCCCGCCCGGTTATCGAACGGTATTTACGCTTCACGACATCGAAGGGCACGAGCACGAGGAAATTGCCAGGATGCTTGGGTGTTCGGTCGGAACTTCGAAGTCGCAGCTACACAAAGCCAGGATGAAATTGCGCGGACTTTTGAGGCAACAGAAAGTGGAGGAATAGCCTCGAAGGGTATGAGCCAACAAATTAGTTTGTTCAGCATCGGCTTTCAAACGCAGTCTTCCCTTGATTGATGACAACCGGATTCAGGTTCTGTCAGACAGGTTTGATTCGAATTGTGCGCATTTATGAGACAGGACGAAGGTGGTAAGCAATGAACTGCGAGACATGTCAGGAACTCATTCACGATCTGGTTGACGGATCGATTAGCCAGCGCGATGAGTTCACACTTAATACGCACCTGAAAGAGTGTTTGGATTGCGACAGCGTGCGCCGCGACGTGGCGTCGATTGTCAGCTTTGCCCGCACTCAGCGCGAAGAGTATCAGGCGCCGACCAACGAACACGCGCTGTGGCTGCGCATTCGTAACTCCATCGAAGCCGAACTGCCGAGCCGCGCTGCGGCGAATACTGAGCGTCGTCCTTCATTCTTAGGCCGGTTGATGGGCCAGAGTTGGGAACTGTCTTTGCCGCAATTGGCAGCGTCCGCAGTCGCGATCGTCTTGTTGGTTTCACTCGCGACCGTAGTGGGCCTGCGTCGCTGGGGTGGATATGGTGTATCCGCGGCTCCGCCGCCGGCTGAACAGGCGAACCTGAACGATCGATTCTGGCAGCGCCGCCAGGTAATCGATTACTGGAACCAGCGCGTCGAGTTGAATAAAGCTCGCTGGAGTCCGGAAATGCGCGAGACTTTCGAGCGCAACATGAAAGTGATTGACCAGGCAGTCGCGAATTCAATGGACGAGTTGAAACGGAACCCGCATGATGAGATCTCCGAACAGATGCTCAACGAATCGTTGAATGACAAGCTTTCGCTGCTGAAAGAGTTTTCAGATCTGTAATACTGTTGTTCCCCGTACCCGAGACTTGTTTTGATAAAAAGCCCCACGCTAATGAAAACCAGATTTTTAACTTCGCGGCCGTCAGTTCGCGCCGGTGTATTCGCGCTTGGCGCTCTCCTCATCTTGACCACCGCTTCATTCAGTATTTACGCGCAGCAACAACTTTCCAAACGCTATCCGGCGGGGAATAATGTTCGCATCGAACTGAAGAATATCTCCGGCACGATCGTGGTCGAGTCGTGGAACAAAGACGAGATCAGGCTTTCAGCGACGATTGAATCGAAAGGCGCTCACGTCGTTCCCAAACAGGTTAACGACTGTCTCATGGTCGATGTGATGAGTGACAATCGCGGACGTGGAGACGTTGGCGATGTCAATTTCAAACTACAGGTTCCGGTTAACTCGTCAGTAGACCTTGAAACGCGTCGCGGCAATATTAGTGTCGCAAACATTCGCAGTGGTCTGGTGCGCGCGCATGTTTCGTCTGAAGGTGATATCGAGTTGACGAACGTCACTGCGTCGCACGTGATAGCGCAGAACGTTATTGGCAATATATTTTTCGATGGTGAGTTCTCGCGCGGTGGCACTTACGAGTTCAAGTCAAACAAGGGCGACATCACGATTCGCATTCCAGGTAACTCGGCTTTTCGTCTCGAGGCAGCATCGCCGGCGCGGAAGATCGCGTTGAATGATTTCTGGAATAATAACTTCAAGACACAGGACGGCAGAAAGTATGTTGGCGATGTTGGTGACGGTCGTTCGTCTGTGTCGATCATCAATTTTAGTGGTCAGATCACGTTCTTGCGAAGATAAGCTTCGCAGTTTAAATGGCAAGGCATAGCTTGAGGACGTTGCGGTTAAGCAACGTCCTTTTTTTGTTTTCGAATGTGTGAAACGACGCTACTATGAACTCCGATGGTTAAACTCTTCTTTGTTGTCCTTCTACTGGTTGGTCCTGTTTACTCGCAGCAGAAAACCGCGCCTGAGATTCAACTGCTGACGCGCACTTCGACGCGACGTGAGACAGCGCGTTTCTCTTACGGCGGTACTGTGACTCTGATCGCTGCGCCGCGTGGTTCAGTCACGGTCGAAGGCTGGCCGCGGAATGAAGTTGAAGTGACCGCCAACATCGAACTCAAAGCACCGACCGAAGCAGACTTGGACCAGCTCGCTAAAGTGAACACGTTTGTTTTTGACGAGGATCTGAATCACATCAGCGTGCTCACCACCGGCACGCACGATCGCGTGTTCATGAAGAAATCAGCAAAGAACTTTCCGAAGAACCTGCTCAATCTGCCGTGGAAGATCGATTATCGCGTTCGTGTTCCGATCAATACTGACCTTGAGGTGAATGCCGGTCATGGTGAGGTCACGCTTTCTGGTGTCGAAGGCGCATTACGTCTTACCGCTACTGAAAGCGATACCACCCTGACTCTGACGGGTGGCACTGTTTCCGGCACCGTCACAACTGGCTCGATTAGTTTGACGATTCCAGCCCGCAGTTGGCGTGGCAGTGGTGCCGACATTCGCATCGCGTCAGGAACGATCAACGTCGACCTCCAACCCGGCTTCAGTGGCGACATCGACGCCGACATTCTGCGCACCGGCAAAATTATCACCACCTTCGACGGCCTCACCTCCCGCGAAAAACCCGGCCTCACAGAACGCACCGTCCGCGCCCGCGCCGGCGCCGGTGGCCCCTACTTCAAATTCACCGTCGGCGACGGCACCGTGAACATCCGGCGTGCCTCGCAATAAAACAGCATGTAAATCCTGTTACATCCTGAAATCCTGTAAAATGCTTTTTTCCTACACAAGATGAGCATCAAATCAGACAAGTGGATCCGCAGAATGGCCGAGGAGCACCGGATGATCGAGCCGTACGAGCCGGGGCAGGTTAAGCTCGTTGATGGCAAACGAATCGTCTCTTACGGGACGTCGAGCTATGGCTACGACATTCGCTGCGCAGACGAGTTCAAACTCTTCACCAACATCAACAGCACCATCGTCGATCCAAAAGAATTTGACGAGAATAATTTCGTCGACATCAAAGGCGATTCCGTAATCATCCCGCCAAACAGTTTCGCTCTCGCACGCACGGTGGAATACTTCCGCATCCCACGCAACGTACTCACGATCTGTTTGGGAAAGAGTACCTACGCCCGCTGCGGCATCCTTGTGAACGTCACGCCGTTTGAACCGGAATGGGAAGGCTACGTCACCCTCGAATTTTCGAACACTACACCATTGCCGGCAAAGATCTACGCCAACGAAGGCGTCGCACAAGTCGTGTTCTTTGAATCCGATGAGGTTTGCGAAACGTCTTATAAGGATCGCGGAGGCAAGTATCAGGGGCAACGAGGCGTCACGCTTCCGAAGATGTAGTCTGCGTCTGAGATTCGCGTAATTTGCGGCGGACTATAAGTTGATCCCGAAAGGCTGTTACCGCGCGATTCCATGTTCCTTTGTCTGCCGCGAGATTCGCATAGTCGATCGCGCTCTTAAGATTAGACTCCTGTTCTTCATTATCCCCAGCTAATTCGGCGCGGTGGTCCAGGCTTCGAAAATAACGAGCTATGGTGTCGTCAAATCGATGTTGCCACCAGTCATGATCTCCCTGTCCGCGGTACCAAAGCAAGGTATGAAATTTACTACCTAAGTCGTTCTCCAGAGTGGGATCTTCAGCCATGACCATGTAGTAAACAGATTGATTCAGCGCGTAGACTTTTTTCCTCTTATCTTTATCACCCAGACTGGAGTATGCCTCCCGAGCGAGTTCAATTGCGCGATCAATCAGATGTTTGTCAGTAGCCGGGTCGCGATCTGATTCCTCTTGCTCCCTGTCCCAGACCGGACCGTTCCCCAACAGCCGCCAATAGTGGAAATAGAGATAAGCCAGTCCCACAGCCAGATTGGATCTTTCCTCTGATCCAAGGGGAGTGTCTTGAAATCGCGCTTCCAACTCATCGAGAATTTTTTTGCCACGTTCGCTGTTCTCGTGTGATTCGAAGGTAGCGGCCGCGAAGATCAATTGCAGCGAATAGTGAGGCAATGAACTTAATTGTGTCAGTAGCTTGATCAATTCCCGATATAGCTCGGCGGCCCAAAGCACAGCCGATGCTGCGGCTACGTCGTTGATATATCTTTCCGGTGAGGATATGTGGGCCATGTAGCAGGCAGTGATAAGATTCGAGTGTGTTGATCGGCCCCCGTCCACCGAGCGAAGAAGGTCTCCCAAAACTTGATTGATTCGGGTGTAAGCGCTATCAGGAAATGAAAATCTGAGTAAGCCCAAATCGCGCGAATAATCAATGTGTTTGTCGGTCAACTCCTGCGGCAGAATTTTAATAGCTGCTTCGATTTCTTCCCAAATTTCTCGGATGAGTTGATACTGAGCAACGTTCTCTCCAATTGTCTTCTTGGCTTCATCGATACCCTTGCCAACGGTTTGAGTGAAATGTTCACTCTTCAGCTCTTCAGCCGCTTCCTTTAGATCCTGCACTGCCAGGTCGGCATCTTGACTCGAAGACGGAAGCCAAACGTTTTGGAAGAAGTAAAATGTATTGAGGTCGTCAATAACCTCCGTAATATTCTTGCCGGCGAAGGATATGTTTGCGAGGTCTCCCGGTTCGATAATGGCAGAATCGTCCAGAATACTAGCGACGTCCTTTTGTAGCCTGACAAGTTCAGCTCGATCGTAATTGTTTGCACTGGAACCGCCGTTAGCCGACCCGTTTGGTGTGTGAAAGATGGATTTGAAAACGAAGTAGTCTGCCTCTCTTAGAACGCTTTGATTTGACTCACCATACGTAAACTTACTCTGTAAATTCGACTTTTCCAGAACGGTTAGAAACAACGGCTTCTCATCGATGGTCTCTGAAGAAACATAGAACCGAGGAACGGAAATTGGCTCGCCGGCTTTCAACTTCTCTACTTGCTCTGCAAGCATCGATAGCGCAACCGCATCGGCAAAATTAGCCCTGGATTTTCTCTTGCGTTGTGATAAAAACAGGTTGTGGAAAGTCTCGAATTCCTCGGACTCCAGGATCTTCTGGTAGTCCAAATCATATGAGGAAAGGTCGAGTACCCTGGATCTTAAATTAAGGAACCGCGTTTTCCACGTTACACCTCTGATTAGTTGAATGATTTGAAAAAAGTTAACGGCCGACCCCGCATTATTACGAACGTAGTCGATCGTAGTCTTTTCGTCGGCATCATTCAGAAATGAGGCTTCTGCTTTGATTGCCTCGGTTTCGCTGACTGCGGTCAAAAACTCACGCACCTTCTGGTTGGCCTCTCTCGTTTCAGGGATCCCGAATTCCTGATTAAGACCATCCAAAAACTCGGCCTGGTGCGGAGGCAACATCTTTAGAGTGCCCAGACGACCACTATACGCAAGGCACAATACAAGCAACCGGTCCTGCAACGGTTTGTGTAAATGCGGCTTGAACACTCCCTTGACATCAAAGCCGCCTCCATAATTGAAACGTTCATAACCGCGTATGGCATGTATGACTTCAAGGGTATCGAAATAGAGACTTACGTGGACTTTTTCGTCCTCGAGTCTAAGATCCTCGAGTAAAAAGTCGAGATTTTTGAGGAACCATTTGAGTTTATCGCGAAGGTTTTCCATTCGTTCGTTGAAAGTCTAGTTCAACCTGCCATTGCTGCTTCTTTTTTTATTTCATCCTCTTTTTTGAACCCTTCCTGAGTGGCCCGGAACTGGATCATTGTGTGGTACTTGGATACGAAATCTTTGTGTATAGGGAAGTACATCTTATTGATCTTGATTCCAGGACCATCGTCATCGCGCCGGAATTCACCACCGCAGCTTTTGATTGCAGTTTCAAATTCTCTTTCGAATCTTTCAGCTGCGTCCACTCGTGCGTCCAGGCACAGATTATAAATTTCGACTAGTGATTTGAAAGTACTCGATTCGCGGACGGGATCCAGCACGAGCTGAATGATTGGCAATAGACTCTTGGAATTCAGGTTGATCAGGTTTTTGATCTCGTCGCGGCTGGGAGACTTCTCCTTGAGTTCAACCAACCGCTTATAGGCATACCCGCCAAAATCCGGTGAGGATAAATCTTCTTTGAGCAGATCGATATAAGTCTGGTATGCCGTCGAACGTCTTGTTCCCGGTTTTGGTGGACTTGAATGATAGTTCTCGAGCGTACTTTCCAGCACAGTGGGATCCGAAGCTTGGAATTCACGTGACTTGAAGTCGCG
>JADMIO011276521.1_pt1 | contig 111413 bp, 70 predicted proteins | sample 8958161 | NCBI WGS metagenome assembly JADMIO01 (sample SAMN16585339, study PRJNA669376) | soil metagenome | isolation source: Crop rotation soil | place: USA: Cullars Rotation, Alabama | collected 2011 | reverse complement strand
GGCCGCGACTTCAAGTCACGTGAATTCCAAGCTTCGGATCCCACTGTGCTGGAAAGCCGATCCAGTCCGACGATTTCCTGCAGCAATCGGGTCGCATCGAGCGAACTGAGCGCGCCATTTCCGGTGACATCGGAGACGATAACGGGATCGATCTTGGTGAACAAGGCGTATCCCGTATCCAACCCGGAAACGACGCGCAACAGCCGTGTCGCATCCAGAGAGCTGTACGTTCCGGATCCCGTAGTGTCTCCAATATATGTGGCATCCTGAACGGCATCGTCACCCATCGCGGCCAGTGCACCGCCGTTGACCAGCACATTGGAGATATCGAGAATCTGTGTGGACCGATACGGTACCGTTGCGGGAACCGAAGCGATCAGCCGCACAATTTCCTGCGGTCCGGCATTCAAGGACGCTGCCGCCGTTACCGTAATCACGATCCGTCCGATACCGATCGAGGACATCTGCACGTCGCTGCCGGCCGGAAGCCCTGCGCCCGCCGTCGCCGAGGTGATCACCAACAATGAAGGATTGTAAGACAGGACGAAGCTCACTGTGTTGACACCAGCCCCTTCACTCAATGTCACCGGAATTCCTGTGCCAAGAATGTCGACGGGCTGGCCTGCACCGCGGCTGAAGTCGGGCATGCTCACGACAATTGCCGGAGTGGCTGCAATGGTTAGAAGCTGGGTAAAGTCACCACCGGCGGTGCCATCGCTGTTGCCATCGAGCATGAGTCCGTTGCTGTCCACGAATCCATTGGCCGCGCTCCTCAACGTGATCGTATAGGTGTCGGCGAGAAGCGGAGCGCCTGTTCGGATGAAGACCAGGGTCTTACCGCCGTCTTCCAGAATCAGTGATCCGCGAACGGCGCCGGTTGTTGCACCGGTCATCGTGACATCTGCCGGCCCCTGACCGCCCGTTTCTGTTGCATACAGATTCAACAGCAGCGGATCCATCGGCCGATTGAAGTGCACGACGAACCCGGAATCCGTCGACTGCATGCTGACGACCTGCATAAGCGGATCCGTCACTGTCACCGAGAAATCCTGCGATGCGATGCTCACGCCGTCGCTCACGCGAGCGGTCATGAGATATGGTGCGGTTCGGCCTTGCGACGCTGTTGGCGTCCACGTAAAGACGCCGGTCGCCGGATCGATCGCCGCGCCCGTGGGCAAACCTATCCCGGAATACGTCAGCGTATTGGCCGGCAAGTCAAAGTCCGCGGCGGTGATTGTGAATTGCAGAAGCGATTCTTCGCCGACGGTCTTGTTGCTGATGAAGTTCAGCAGAGGCGCCTGATTCTTTTCGTTCACCGTGATTGTGATCGTCCGGCTTGCGGTTCCGCCCCGTCCGTCGTCCACCGTAAAGGTAATACCCGCGAACACGCCGGGTCCTTGAGCCTCGGTCGGAGTCCAGAGGAACGTGCGGGTATCCGGATCGAACGAAGCGCCACCGGGCATGTTCGAAACGCTGTAGGTCAGCGTATCCAGATCTGCATCTGCGCCAGCACTGATGACAAACGCCAGTTCACTTTCCTCGTCGACGATCTTGTTCGCGATCGCAGGAAGCGTGGGCAGATCATTCACCTCGATGACGGTGACTGAAACCACCGTATTCGCGGAATTCTTTGATCCATCTCTTGCGTTGTAGGTAAAGCTGTCTGTCCCGAAGAAGTTCAACGCCGGAGAATACGTGAACGAACCGTTCGAGTTGAGAGTCAGCGAACCATGCGTGGTCGTTGAAACCAGTACGGCCGTCAACGGACTGTTTTCCACGTCGGAATCATTCGCGAGAACTCCGGGAACTGTAACTGTCAGCGGCGTGTCTTCATTCGTCGAGTACGCATCCGTAATCGCCACGGGTTCGTCGTTGACGGGCGTCATCGTGATCGAAACAGTGGAAGTGGCCGACGTCAGCTTGTTCGTATTGACGCCGTCCGGATCGCCGCGATCCGTAACGGTAAACGTAAAGCTGTCGGCAAGAGTGTTGTTGGCATCCGGGGTATAAGTCCAGATTCCAAAAGCTCCCTGTGAAATCGTTCCGTGAATCGGTGCAACGACGAGCGTAAACGTGAGATCGACCGCAGCCGTTTCCGCATCCGTGCCGGTCAGGAAAATAACCTTTGGAGTGTCTTCGATAACCGTCACGGATTGAGCGCTAGCCGCCGGCTGCTGATTCACCGGATTAATGGTCAGCGAGATTGTGGCGCTGCTGATTCCCGTCTTGTTGTCATCGACCTGGAATCTGAAACTATCGGTGCCGTTATACAGATTACCCGGCGTGTAGGTCACCTGATGCGTTGCCGCATTGAAATTGGAAAGCGTGCCGTGCAACGGGTCGCTGAGCAAGGTGTAGATGAGCACATCGCCATTGGGGTCTGTACCGGTCAGAGTGATCAGAATGGGCTGACCTTCATTCAGCGTCTGGCTCTGCGCGTTTGCCACAGGGGCAATGTTGGCAGTGCGATCGATGGTGAAGAAGCGCACATAATCATCGCCGCCGATGCCATCGGCATTGCCATCGAGCGAATTCCCTGCTGTGTCGAAGATCGCCTTCGTTCCAGACAGCGTCAATCGATAACGGCCGTTCGGCAATACTCCATTCAGCAATTCCAGCGACAGATTCGTTTCCGGGAAGGAGTAGAACGGTTTCAGCGAAATCTTGACGTCGTCGGTCGTGTCGAAGATGCCGTCGATTCCGTCCTCGCGCAAATCGTAATTCGCCTTGCTGCGCGCGCTGATGCCATCCAGCGCTTCGCTGAAGGAAACCTGGAAGCTTGTGAACGCAATATCGGTCGTTCCGTTCGGCGCGGGCAGCTTCGTCACGCCACTCACCTGCGGCGGCGTTGCATCGTTCGAGCTTCCCATGAATTCATAGGCGCCGATGTCGAAGTAGGTGAGCCCTGCCGACGGTGTCCAGAGAACGGAATTCTTCGAAGCCAGGTCGGCCTGACCGTCGTACAGCGACGCAACATAAGTAAGGCCGTTGCCGGCAGAAATACCGACGGTGGGCGTCAGGTTCTGATTACCGGTTCCATAGTCGAAGCGGAACGTGCCGTTTGAGAACAACACGACTTCGAAATTGACGTCGCCACCACCCGGATCCTGCCGCTGAGCGAACCAGCGGATGGTCACCTGCGTCGCGCTGCTGGTTACAAAGACGTCCCTCCCCGTCGCCACCGTCGTCAAGTTGTCCCACAGCGGCGCGATGCGAACGTTTCGCAGCAATTCGGTCAGCGTGTTGTTTTCCGCGCTGGCCGCAGACGGTGTATCGGGCCCGGCAAAGTGCAGGAAACCGTTCACGGAAATCTGGACCGATGTGTATGCGGTTCCGTAGAACGTGAAGGTAAACGGCAGAGTCAAAGTCTGCACGGCGTTGGTGGATTTGAGATTTCTCGCGGTCCCACCGGTCGGAACGATGTTCGATCCCGTGCTGGTCTCGGTGAAGAGATCCCAACCGATGCCGGTGTTCGGAGTTGCCGTGTCATCGCGACGTGAACGGCCTTCGATATCGGTCAAGGTCGCGACATAGGCGTTGCCTGCATCGATTGCTGCCGAGTTCTTGCGCAGCCCAAAGTTGTCGTCCTGACCATTGCCTTCCGTCACGCCGGTTTCACCGAGGACGTTATCGGCCCCATTGATATCCATGAAGAGAGCCGCGCCGCTGACGCTGTTCGCATCGCCTGCAGACGCCGTTCGCCACAAAACGAGTGTGGCCTGTGGCGTTCCAATCCATCGGCCCGCCAGTGCAGTGGCTCCCAGATCAAACAAGTTGTAGTTGCTCTTGAACCCGGTCGTGCTACCGGATGCGACGTCAATTGCAAACCCGACGGGAACAGCCAGCAGGTTGTCCTGAATATTCACGTTCTGCGCACTGGCCGACACTTCAATCGCCGTTCCGACCGGCTGATAAATCGTATTGTCGTAGATGAAGGTGTGCAAGCCGCCCTTCACGCGAAGTCCGATGTCGGTATTGGCGTAGATCAGGTTGTTGGTAATTGTGTTGTCCCAGGTGGTGACGATGTCTGCCGCGATACCTACCGCATTGGAATACACCACGTTTTCGGTCACGGTGTTTGCGCCGGACAGAAGGATTCCCTCCGTCAGATTCCCGTAAACGCGGTTACCGATGAGTACGCTGCCAGACCCTGAAATTCCGCGCTGGTTTCCAAACACATCGTTGTCTTCCGCCGTGGACGCACTGACATTCAGCCCGACAGTATTGGTGTTGCCGGTATTGTGGAAGACCTGATTACTTATCGCCAGGGCTCCACCCAGAACCTGAATTCCCATCGACGTATTGTCGTGGGCGATATTTTTCTGAATGATCGTGCCCACTCCGGAACCGCTGATACCGATGCTGTTGCCAAACACCGTATTGCCTTCCACGAGACTGCCGGCACCAACTGCGGACAACCCGGTCGTCTGCGCAGTCACAGTGTTATTGAGTATGGTCGCGCGGGCACCAAACGTCGCTCCGGTCGTTAATCCATTGTTGTGGATGTAGCTGAGTTCCAGCAGCGCGTCATCGTTCGAAGCCAGGAAGGAAATACCCTCAGAAGTATTTCCGAAGATTTCCAATTGGCGCATCGTGATGCGATCGCTGTCGGCGGTCGTGTCGGCCCAGACTCCGCGAACCGCTCCGGTGAGCGTCAGACGTTCCAGTGTCACATCGTCAGCCCCGACCAGATCGATAACGAAGCTCTCTGTTGCCGTGTTACCTCGGTTTAATACAGCCGTGTGTCCGGCCTGCTGCGGTCCGCGAATCGTGACGCCGGAATCTTCAGACGTCAGAACGACGTTGGTCGACAAAACATAGGTTCCGGTATCCAGCAGGATGACGTCGAGCGGATCCAGGTTGTACGCGCGAAGGAGCGAGGCCAGACTCGCCATCGGTTTGTCCGGACTCTTTCCGCTGTTGGCATTGTTTCCGATCGCCGTGGTGATTTCGTCTCCGACTTGAACGAGATCGTTGACGTAGTACGTTGTCCCGGCATTCGCGATCAGGAACGCACTATCGGATTGATCCTGAACGTTGCTACCCGTGTTTGCGGTCACTCGTACCAGCGCTGTGTTTCCGGTAGTTTCCGGACCGGCATTCCACGTCAGCAAGCCTTTGCCGAATGGATCAAACGGCACGGCAACCCCGATCGTGGCCCACGTTGCGCCGTTATCGGTAGAAACTTCCACATTCGCGGTTGGCGTTGCAGATCCATTCGGCAACGACCGCGACAAATCCATTCCTGCAAGGACAGCAACATTGGTTGTGAGATTCATCAGTTCGACGCGGAGACCATTTCCACCTGTCACCGTCACCGTGAAGCTCGCCGTTACCGCTTTGAGGTTCGCTCCTGAGGCTGCGCGAATATCGTAATTCGCCGCGACAACGGTTCCATTCAACTTGATATCGAAGCGCCGGGCTCCCACAGCCAGACCGGAAGGCTCAAAGAAGTGCAAGCGAATCGTGTACGTGCCGGCCGGTACAGGCAGGAGGTACGCCAGTTCTCCGCCGATTCCCGAAGTCGCGCTTCCATAGCTCTGGTATACCGCCAACGGAGCCGGAATGGTCACTCCGCTGCGATCGATCACCAGCCCGGTGCTGGTGTTCGAAGTACTTCCGTCGGTGCGATATGCGTCCTCGAGCCAATTACCTTCGACGCCGCCGTTGACTCCGTTGCCTCCCACATCGATCAGCGCGACGACTTGCGTCTGCACGAGACCTGAGGATTGCCACGTAATATCGACGGCCTGCCCGACCTCAAACTTCTCCATGCCGTTCGGCGAAAGAACCTGAATGACTTCCGCGGCACTCGCAGTGGCAGAAGACGTGTTGCCATAGGCTCCCTGGTCGACTCTTCCGCCGTTGGGCGAAGGCTCCGACAGGAAGTAGCTTTGTGGATCACCGCGATCAATGGCCGGTGAGGTTGCTGCAAGATGGAAATTATCGTCCAGACCGAAATTCTGATTCAGGCGACGGATGAGCAGCGCGTCGGCCAGCATCAAGCGGCCGGCAGCATCGGTGTTGGTCAATGTCACGACAAGCTGCGTGCCCGTCATCTGTACGACGGCGAGGCGCTCCCAATCGATGGAACCCACTGTGAAATCGTTGGGAGCGGAATTTTGCGCCAGATCCTGGATCCCCAGCACGGTCGTACCGTCCGTGAACTTGTAATGGGCATTCTGCGCGCCAGTCGAGACCGAAAGCCAGGTGGCGGATACCTCATAGAGTCCACCCGATTCCAGATTGTCAAAAGTCCAGGAAGCGGAACCTGCCGTGCCGGTCGCAAGCTGACGATAATCTCCTGCATAAGCTCCCGGCGGAATCGTCTGAATCACCCATGAACCGGAGGTCGCAAACCCGGGATCTCCGTCATCGATAATCTGTATGGGTGCCATGATGTGCACGTTGATCGCATCGGCATACAGGAACCGACCGGCCGCATCGGTACTGGTGACCTGCACGGTCAGCTGCGAACCCGTCATCTTGACGATGGTCAGTCTTTCCCAGTTCGTCGATCCGAAAGTGAAATCGTTCGGTGCAACGTTCTGTGCCAGGTCCTGCGTACCGATGGTGGTTGCGCCATCCTTTAATACATAGTGCACACTCGTTGCGCCAGAGCTCGATGTCGGCCAGGTGGCGGATACTTCATACCAGGCGCCCGGCTGAAGATTTGTAAATGTCCAGGTTGCCGAACCTGCGGTACCCGTTGCGAGCTGCTGATAGTCTCCGGCCTGACCGCCCAGTACAGTCTGGGTGGACCAGTTTCCGACAGTGCTGTAACTGCTGGGATCTCCGTCATCAATAATCGGACCCGGATCGGAACTGTTCTGAAGACCGCGCACTCCGTCGGCTCCTGCCGGCGACACGAATTGCGGATCAGCAAAGATGCTGTGCTGGTCAAATCCAGTCTCATAGAACCAGGCCGCAATCGTGGTAAAGCTTCGACCTTCCCAATCGGCGATCACAGCGGTGCCGGTAACGTTGAAATCGTTGTAGTCGCTTGTCCAGCCAACCTGGCTGTCATCCACAACGCTCAGGGCTGGTCCCGAGTTGACGCTGATAATGTTGTTGCGGATATCCACATTTTGCGCGCCGCCTTCGACGCGAATCCCAATTCCGACTGGCTGATAGATCGTATTGTTCAGAACAGTTGTCCTGATCCCGCCTTTAATACGCAGCCCGATCGTGGAATTGTCATAGATCAAATTGTTGGAAATCGTATTGACCCAGCTGCTAACGATATCCGCGGCAATACCAATGCTATTGGAATACACGATGTTTCCGGTCACCGTGTTTGCCCCGGATAGAACGATACCTTCTGCAGTATTTCCATACGAACGGTTGTTGCGCACTTCGCTTTGCGAAGCGGAGATCCCGTGCGAATTGCCGAAGGATTCGTTGTTTTCGGCGATTGCGCTGCTGACGCTCAAGCCGATTGACGTTGAGCTGGAATTGTTGCTGAAGGTTCGATTGCCGGTTACCAGTGTTCCGCTACCCGCAGATATTCCCGCCTGGGAGTTATCGTGTGCCGTGTTGTTCTGAATGATAGTTCCTGCTCCGCTTGCGCTAATACCTGTGTTGTCGCCGAAGGCGATATTCCCTTCGATCAGGCTGGCAGCGCCGGAGACGGATAGGCCGATGCCCTGTGAATAAACGGTGTTATTGCGGATGATGGCGCGGAGCCCTTCAAACTGAGCTCCGGTTCCGGTTCCCGTGCTGTTGTCGTGAACGACACTCTGCTCGAATATGAGGTCTTCATTGCCGGCCTGAATATAAACGCCTTGTTGTGAGTTGCCCGTCACTTCCAATCCGCGCAGCGTGACTCGATCGCTGTCGGCAGTGCCACTGGCATATACACCGCGGTAGCCTCCGGTGATTGTCAGTCGCTCGAGAGTCACATCGTCAGCCCCGGCAAACTCGAAAACAAAACTCGTCGAGGCTACGTTTCCGCGATTGAAGAGCGCAGTGTGTCCCGCCTGTTGAGGACCGCTGATCGTGACGCCGGAATCCTGAACGCCCAGCACGATATTGGTACTCAGGACGTAGCTTCCCGTATCGACCCAGATGATATCTCCCGGATCCAGGTTGTATGCCCGCAGAAGACCCGCAAGGCTCGACATCGGTTTGTCGGGACTCTTTCCGCTGTTTGCATTGTTTCCGGGCGCGGTTGTGAACTCATCACCAGTCTGCACCGCGTCGTTGACGTAATAAGCGGTTCCGTTATTCGCAATCAAGAACGCCTCGTCCGACTGATCCTGTGGATGGCTTCCGGTAGTAGCCGTCACACGCACAAGAGCGGAATTTCCCGAGGTCTCGGGAGTGGCAGTCCAGGTCAGCAGTCCGCTTCCAAAACGATCCATCGGAACTGCAGTACCAACGGTGGTCCAGCTTGCACCGTTGTTCGTGGAGACCTCCACATTGGCAGCCGTCGATGCGGATCCACCCGGCACGGCGCGTGAAATTTCAATACCGGAGAGAATGGCAACAGTCGTTGTCAGGTTGACCAGCGATACCGTAATCCCGTTTCCACCGCTCGCGGTCACTGTGTAGGACGGAGCAACCGCCTTCGAACCCGCTCCAGCTACCGCCCGAATGTCGAAGTTCGCTGCAACCGTTACACCGTTCACCTTGATGTCGAATCGCCGTGTTCCCACGGTTGTTGTGGAAAGATCCGCGAAGTGCAGCCGCAACGTATACGTACCATCCGGCACCGGCAATACGTAGGTTAGTGCTCCACCGATTCCCGAAGTGGCGTTCGCATAGCTCTGGTACACCGACGCCGGCGCTGGACTGGTGACTGCGCTGCGATCAATCGTAGTGGCGATCGTGGCGTTCGTACCACCGGCCGTCTGATACGCATCAGGTCCCCAGATGCCTTCGACTCCGCCCGCAAGTCCAGTGCCTCCCACGTCAACGAGAGCAATCGTCTGGTTCTGCAACAAGCCGGCAGACCGCCATGTGAGGTCGACAGACTGGCCTTGCTCGAATTTCTCCAGACCGTTTGGCGCCAGCACCTGAATGATTTCCGCCGCGCTCGGTGTGGCATTCGAGGTATTGCCATCCGCGCCAACGTTAACGCGCCCGCCGTTAGGCCCGGGCTCTGACAGGAAGTAACTGGCCGGATCGCCGCGGTCAATACCAGGCGAAGTCGGCAGAATATGGAAATTGTCGTCCAGACCAAGGTTTGCTCCCAACTGGCGCAGTTGGATTGCGTCGGCAAACAGGAAGCGACCTGCTCCGGTGATCGTGTCGGTCAATTTCACAACCAGCTGCGTCCCTGTAAGCTGAATGACACCAAGCCGCTCCCAATCGGTGATGCCAACAGTAAAGTCGTTGGGTGCCGAGTTCTCGCCAAGAGTGATTGAGCCAACCACTGTTGTTCCATCGAACATTTCAAAGCGGGCGTTCAACACTCCATTGCTGCTCAATGCCGGCCAGGTTGCGGATACTTCGTACCACGTGCCCGGCTGGAGATTTGTAAACGTCCACGTCGCGGAACCGGTCGTTGGAGTTGCAGACTGCCGGTAATCTCCGCTCTGGACTACCGGAAGAGTTGTCGTCGTCCACGAACCGGAGATGGCGAAACCAGGATCGCCATCATCGACGACCTGCGCAAAACCCGTCGCGAGCTGACGCACTTGAATCGCATCGGCGATCATGATTCGCCCTGCCGGGTCGGTGTTCGACAGCCGAACAACGAGTTGCGTGCCTGTAAGCACGACATTGCCAACGATCTCCCAATCGTTACCGGCGGCGGTGAAATCGTTGGGCGCCGTGTTCTGCCCAAGGTTCCGAAATGCAACAACGGTCAATCCATCCAGCATTTCGAAACGCGCAGTCTGAGCCGGGTTTCCAACGACGGGCCACGCTGCCGATACCTCATAGCTGACCCCGGGCTGAAGGTTCGTAAATGTCCATGTCGCGAACGCGGCGCTGTTGGTTGCCGTCTGTCGGTAGTCTCCTTGAACCGCCGGAGGATTAGTTGTCGTCGTCCAGGTACCGGTAGTGATGAAGCCAGGATCACCATCATCGATAACAACAATCGGTGATGTGCGGCGGAGACTGACGGCGTCTGCAATGAGGAACCGGCCGGTAGAATCCGTGCTGTTGAGCTGCACGATAATCTGCGTGCCTGTGACATGAACGATGGTCAAGCGTTCCCAGGTCGTTACTCCATCAAAGAAGTCGTTGGGGGCAACGTTTTGGACGACATCCTGCAATCCGAGTATTGCCGCGCCTTCCATGATCTTGTAGCGGGCATTAAGCGCGCCCGTAGGCACCGATGTCCAGGTAGCCAGAACTTCATACCAGCCGTCCGGAACCAGATTCGTGAACGTCCAGTTCGCCGTGTTGTTTACACTGCCGGTTGCGATCTGCAGGTAGTCGCCACCAACGGCTGTCGTCGAGACCTGAGGGGTCCAGGTGCCCACCGTGCCAAATCCGGAATCTCCGTCATCAATGGTGGCAACAGGCGACGTAAGCTGGAAACCCATGACGCCATCTGCGCCAGCGGGAGAGACGAATTGCGGATCGGCAATGACACTGTGCTGGTCAAAGCCGACTTCATAGAACCAGTCCACGATGCTGTTAAAGAGACGTCCTTCCCATTCGACAACCGCGCCCGTGCCAGTCAAATTGAAGATGTTGTAATCGCTCGTCCACCCAAACTGACTATCGTCGACAACGCTCATCGCCGGACCGGAACCTACGGTCAGGATATTGTTCCGGACATCCACAAACTGCGCGCCACTCTCTGCGCGAACGGCAATGCCCAGCGGCTGGGAGATGGTGTTATTGGCAAGTGTGGTCTTGATACCACCCTTGATCCTGAACCCGATGCTGGTGTTGTTGTAGATCAGGTTGTTGGTAATCGTATTGACCCAGCTGCTGGAAATATCCGCGGCAATTCCAATGTCATTGGAATACACCGTGTTGCCGACAACCGTGTTGTTACCGGTCAAGACAATGCCGTCGGCGAGGTTTCCGTAGGAACGGTTGTCTCTCAGCTCGCTGGCCGTTGCAGAAATTCCGTGCTGGTTGCCGTAGGACTCATTGGCGACTGCGGTTGATCCACTGATCGAAAGTCCCGCCGTCGAAGTATTTCCGAAATTGTTGAATGTGCGGTTTCCAGTAATGAATGCCCCGCCCGAAACACTGATGCCGGCGGTCGTATTGTCATGCGCGATGTTGTCGCGCACGATTGAAGCGGCGCCCGAAGAACTGAGCCCCGTCGAGTTGTCGAACGCGGTGTTTCCTTCGATCAGGCTGTTGGCACCGCTGGACAAAATTCCGGTGCCCTGCTGATATACCCGATTATTTCGAATTATCGCCCGCAGCCCTTCAAACTGAGCACCCACGCCCGTACCGTTGTCGTGAATGACGCTCTGCTCCATCATTGCGTCTTCATTGCTCGCTTGAATATAGACGCCCAGTGTGGAATTGCCGGTCACTTCCAGGAAGCGCAGCGTGATGTGGTCACTGTCCGCGGTGGAACTGGCGAAGATTCCGCGCTGGCCACCGGTGATGGTCAGGTGCTCGATCGTGATGTCGTCGGCCCCGGTGAACTCGAAGGCGTAGCTCGATGCGGACGTGTTGCCTCGATTGATCACAGCGGTATGACCTGCAACGACCGGTCCTCGAACCGTTGCCCCGGTGTCCTGTGAAGCCAGCAGGATGTTGGTCGGAAGCAGATAGGTTCCCGTATCCACCAACACGATATCGCCCGGACCGAGGTCATACGTATCGAAGATCGCGCGGATGGATGCCTTCGGAGTCAAGGGCGTGAGTCCGTCATTGGCATCGTTGCCTACCGCACCGGGAGTGTATTCATCTCCGCCGTTGGAAGCATCGTCGACATAGTAGAACTTGATCGGCGGCACCACCTGGAACACCGCATCGGACAAATCCAGAACGGCCGGGGCACTGAGCGATCGAATGCGAATTACATACTGGTCGGAGGTCGGGAACGACGCCGCATTCACGACCCAGCTGTATGCGCCGTCATTCGCCTCATCGGCGGACAGCATCACGAATGGACCGGCAGCTCCAGTTGTGGAGTACTCAATGGAAACGTTTCCGGCAAATCCAAAAGCGCGCCATCGGATCGTAAATGTCGTGCCCTGGCCGACACGCTCGCCGCCATTCGGATCCAGCACCAGCACGTATTGCAACGGGCTCTTGGAAGCCTGTGCCGTGTTCCCAAATGCACCGATGTTGACGAAGCCTCCGTTCGGCAAAGGCTCCAGATTAAACGCATCGGCCGGAGTGCCGCGGTCGATTGCCGGTGAGTGGAATTGCGGTGGATCATTGGTTTCCACTGCCGTCACTGGCACCGGCAGTCCTGTGACCGCACTGCGCACTGGCGCGAGCGATCCGCCGTGGAAGCTGCCGAACTGACTCTGTACGTGGAAGTCGTCGTCGCGTCCATCGTTCGCCAGGCTCGCATAACCCAACTGACCATCCGCGCCATCCACATCGACAAAGAATGGATCGGTGAAGAGACTGTTCGCGTCCGTAAACGCGGTATTCTGCCAGGCGATCAGAGTCGGCCGATCCACATTCTGCCAGCGTGCAACGACTGCAGTTCCGGTCGCCAGGAACAGGTTGTAGTCACTTGCAAACCCGACCTGACTGTCCGTTGCGATGTTCAGCGCAGTCTTATCATTCACAACGATGATGTTGTTGCGGAGCTGAACGTTCTGAGCCGAATTGAAGATCAGAACTCCATCGCCGAGAGGCTGGTAAATCGTGTTGTTGATCAGGTACGTTCCGACACCACCCTGCACCCGAACACCCGCGACACTATTGGCATAAACGATGTTGTTGGTCAGGGTGTTCGACCAGCTGCTGAAGATATCCACGGCGATACCGACGGAATTCGAATACACCACATTCTGTTCCACGACATTGGCCGCGCTGAGCTTGATACCTTCGACCAGGTTGGCGTACACCCGGTTGCCACGGACCACGGAACTGCTCGCCAGAATTCCGACTCTGTTTCCGTATACCACGTTGCCGGTCGCTGTTCCGGCGCTGATGGATATTCCGCCGTAGGTCGCACCAAGGTGACCGAAAACAGTGTTTCGATCCACCAACGTGCTGGCACCCGACGCGTCGATTCCATTTTTGGCGTTGTCATGCACCAGGTTCAGTCGAATGGTTCCAGAGTCCGTATTGATTCCGGTTCCGTTCCCGTTCACTTCGTTGTTTTGTACGATTCCCGTGCCGATGTTTCGAAGGAAGAATCCGCTCCCGGTGTTTCCGAATGCCTTGCTGTTTTCAAGGCTGAAAATTGGCCCGTCGATATAAACGCCGTTGGCTCCGCTCTGCGACGTCGTCAGGTTGGAGAATGTGCTGAGAGGAGAATTCGTCTCCAGGCGGATGCCATCGCCGGTGTGGTCGATGGTCGTAACGTAAGTCACCGAAATGTTGTCGCTGGCGTTGTGCGCCCAGAGTCCGCGCTGGGCCTGGACCAACGTGAGATGTGAGATCGTTACGAAATCGGAATTATCCAGTTCAATCAGCGCAGCAGGCCGATTGCCTGGAATCGCGGGGAACAGCGTCGCGATGCGGGTCACGTCGTTGGGACCGGTAATCGTGAAGCCTTCGTCCAGTCCAAGGCCGCGATCCTTGAATCCGGAAAGCGTCACCTCATCGATCAGTGGATAGTCTCCTCGATCGACCTTGACCGTCGCGCCGTTGTTGAGGTCGTACACGCGAATCAGGTTCACCGGGTTTGGTTTCGGAGAAGTCGCGGACTTGCCCGTGTTTCGATTCGATCCAATTGCCAGCGGCGTGAACTCGTCATTCACGTTCGACGCATCATCGACGAAATAAATGTCGCCACTCTCGGGGACAGTGAACGGTTCCGTACTCCGATCCAATACCAGCGGCTTGTTCACCAGAGACACCTGAATCCGGAAGCCGGACATTCCGAAATTCACGCCGGGCATCGAAGACGGAATCCAGATGAACTCGCCGTCATCCGGCGTCGTCGCGGCGATCAAGCCAAACCATGCCGGACCATCCGGCGAATCGCGCAGCAGTTCGATCCGGACCGGGGAGTTGGCCTCGTTGTGATACGTATCCCAGCGGATTGTTCGCGGCTTGTTCAGCTCCCAATCGGTATAGAGATCCGGGAAACGCACGGCAATGTGAGATTGCGGTGTCGCGGGCTCCTCCAACGTGTTCCCTTCAGCGCCGATGTTTGCGGTTTCGTTCGCATTGACCAGCATCAGGAACGCGGCATCGAGGAAGCTGTCGTTGGTCGTTCCAACGTCTCGGAATGTTTCGAATCGGAACACGATCTTCCGGGTTCCGATTGGAATTGCAACACGGTCTCCCGCAAGATCCCACCGCGTTGTGGGATTCAGTGAGGTACTCCGGAATTGTCCCAGCTGCGCGTTGGATCCGCTGAGGAACGTCAGCACGATTTCACCACGATCGACAAACGTCGTGCCGGATTCTGCGAGCGCCTGGATGCGCCCACCAAAGACGGCTTCATACACACGGTTATCGATATCCGCACCGGCATAACCGGCAGTGATCAGATCGACGGTCTGTTCAGCGAAGCCACCTTCCGCAGAGCCGGTCGACAAATACTGAGTGCCTGTGAATGGCGCAGGCCCTGAAGTTCGAATCAACGCGCCAACGTTGGTGGCCCAGGCCGAGAGTCCAACTTCAAATCCAGGGTTAACGAGAAGATTGATTGTCGACCCAGGCAGACCCAGATCGGTGCGCGGATCCGCGGTATCGACCGTGGGACTTGTGAATCGTAGCGCCGCTACCAGGTTGTAGAGACCAAATTTCCCGAACTCTTGATCCAGAAACCGCGGCAGTCCCCATCGCGGATTGACGACAGTGGCGCCATTGGAGTGCAGATCGAATCGTGCAATATCGGCCTGCCAATCCAGGACATCAAAGAAGTCCTTCGTCCAGTATCCGATCTTTCCTGTACCTGTCTTGTAGAGGAGGTTGTAGTCGCTGAAGAAGCCCGCCTGGCTGTTGTTGGCAACATAGATGTCGTAACCCTGCGCCGCCCACATCGCGTTGTTGCGCACTTCGATATTGCTCGACAGGTTGTTAATGAAGATGTTGTCGCCGGTCGGTGCGTAGAACGTGTTGTTGACGACCTGAACATCGTTCACTTTCACGAGGCTGAGTGCGACGAGCGCGTTGTTGTCAAAGATGTTGTGATAGATCTCCTGCCCGATCACTGCCTGCAAGCCAATCTGATTGCCGGAGATGCGATTGAACTGGATTACCCCAACGAAGGAAGTCACACCAATATTGTTCTTCTCGATGACGTTCGCATGCGCGAGGTTGTTGCCACCGAGAATTCCGGATCCGCTCACTCCTGTACCGTTGTTGTAGATGTGCTGATTCTGCATCTGGCCGGTGAGCCCAACGCCCAGCACGTTGCCGTAGATTTCATTCGGCACCAGATTGCCGACAAACCCGAATCCGTTCGTCGTGCCTGCGACCGTCGAAACGACGCCGATGGTGTTCTGGAAAATGCTGTTGCCGCCAATGGCCGCAGCGGCCGCGTAGTTGACGCCCGTATCCGCGTCGTGAATGCGGTTGCCTGTTATCGTTCCGCCAAATGGTTGTGCAATGTAAAGGCCGGTGCCAAACGCTTTTAGATCATTGCGAGCAACCTGTCCGTTCGACAGTGACCCAAGCCGCATGGCCGCGCCATTCGCAATGATGACGTTATCGTCCACTCTCATCCCGGTAGGGCCCTGGACCTGACCGGAGGCCGCTGCGTTGCGAGCGGCATAGTAGGCCGCAATGCGGCTTGCCGACAGTGCTGTCCCGTAGACAGCAACTTCGTCCAGAGATCCCGTCCATGTGTAGCTGGTGCTGCCTTGTCCCTGACCGATCAGCAACGGGTTCGTGGAATGAACGATCGGCAGGCTGTACTGCTTCGAATTGACCTCAACACCGTTCTTGTAAAGCTTGAGCGACGCACCGTCGTAGGTGCCGACGATGTACGCCCATTCACCGGTCACAACCGGAACTGTCACGGATACCGTGTTGTAGTTGTTCACGAAGAACACGATTTCGCCGTTGCTGTAGAACAGGCCGTAACCATTGTTCCAGCTCGAACTCGTCGTCTTCATCAACACAGAATCAAATCCGGAAATGCCGGCCCCGGGCAGTATCCATGCTTCGACGGAGAGTTGAGCTGGGCGCAACAGCACGTTGTCCGGCACGGAGATGGCATCGCCGTTGGCGGAAAACGCGATGGCAGCATTCGTATCGCCGGTCAGCGCACCGGCCGCTCCAAAGTGCGGGCTTCCCAGAACATTGCCAAGCAGGCCATTGCCGCTTTCATCGAATGCAAAAATGCCGCCCGCTTCGCCGAGTCTCCAGTAGCCCACCGGAGTGTCGGCCAGGATTTCGCTCGGATAGGTCACAACTGTTGAGAGATCGCCTTGAACATCCACACCGATCGAAATCCCATTGATGGTGTTGCGCTCGACAACAGGGTTCGCAATCTGACCCGACAACAGCACCGCAGTGCCGCCGCTGATCGTGCTGTACACCAGCTGCGGATTGCTGCCGCCCGTTACTGTCACGCCACCGGTCACCGTAGATTCGGTCAGCGTGAAACCCGACGCCGAAGTTACCCGCAGTGCGCCATTGATTAGAAGCCGCTGAATGGTGATGTTGTCGGCGCCGGGCTGAACCTTTACTGTTCCGGTAATCGATGCGCCGGGTGCTCCAACAATGAGAACTCCGTCATCATTTGCGCCGACCGTGAATGCTCCGTTGGCAGAACCGGTGACCAGAATGACATCGCCTGCACCCAGAATGTTGTTATCGAGAATCTCCTGAATCGTATTGCCCATAGTTCCATTGGCAATGAATGTCCTGCTGACGCGAAGGACATCTCCACGAACGTAGATTTCAGGAACGACAGAGAGGCTGTCCTGCCAGACGACGGTCGGCTGACCGAGCGCGTTGGTGGAGGCCGCCAGCGACTGAGCCTGACGGGCAGTGAGACTGATGCCGGAGGGTTGGGCATCTCCTGAAACTTCTTCGATAAATGCAGTACCGGACCAGCGGCGTGTATAGAGATTCGTGGACGTGGATGTGAGCGGAGTACGGATCCAGAACAAACGCAGATCGCTTCCCCCGGCAGACAGTACAGGATGTGCAGACTGTTCCGTCGTGCCGAAGGCGCCGCGCACGACAGGCGGCGAGATTCCCGGATACTCCACAACGGCCACAGCTGAACCCTGATCGGAGAATGTCTGCCACGCTGCAAACAGACTCGAGCCGAAGTACGCAAGCGATGCCTGCGCGTTATGACGAATGCTGGCTTCAAATGCGCTGGAGATACTGCCGCTCACTCCCAGGCCGGTCGCCGAACCGCTGCGTTCTGCCCATGCCGCACCGGCGAACTCTTTCATGTAGATGCGCTGCAGCGTGTCACCCGCGGCTCGGAAACTCCAGGCCGCCGCGACCTTCGTTCCGTCCGTTGCAATAGCAAGTTCGCCGACAGTTGCTCCAGCAGGTGCGTTCGATATTCCGTTTCCAGACGCGGAGCCGGCACCGAGTTCCTGCCAGGTGCCGCCGGCAAAACGCTTCACGTAAATCTGATTTGTTCCACCAACATTGTTCACCCACGCGACGACGAGTCCGCCAGTCGTATTGACGATTTGCGCGTGATCGGCCGCGCCGGTGTTGGAGATTCCTGTTGCGCCGAGTGACGTGCCCAGTGCAACCCATGCGCCCTTGCCGCCGTTTGCGGTTGCGTCAAACACGGCGACCTTGATGTCGGTTCCGCCAGGACGTGCTTCCGTCCACGCCACAACGGGACGGCCAGTTGCATCGTGTGTCACAGAAGGCGAGAACGACGATGTCGCCGTGTTGCTGACTCCGCCTCCAAGTGCGCTCGATCCCAGCGTCACCCATCCTGCGGCCGTATGCTGGGCGACATAGATTTCGAGATTTCCATATCGCGATTCCGTCCATGCGACGAGCTCATCGTTGGCACCGCTGGAAACACTGGGAGACGTCGACAACGCGGCATTGCCGCTCAAGCCAAAGCCAATGGCGGATCCACCCAGATCGGCAAATCTCCCCCGATGATCCGGTCCGCCAGGCAGGCTCGCATCGGCGCGAGAGATTGTGAAATCAATCGGCGTCAGGGGAGGAGCGGGCGTCGTCGAAGGAGTTACGAATGAAGACGTATCCAATGCGTCGCCGAAGTCGACGACATTGCTGGCGCCGCCGTTGGTTTCCAATTGATTGAAACCGGCGACAGCTTCAATCAGGTCATCATCGCCTTCACCGAACAGCAGATCGTTTCCGCCCTGACCATAGAGCCGGTCTCGACCCGATCCCAGTTCATTACCATTCGTGCCGAAGTCGCCGTAGAGATAGTCCACTGCAGAATCGTCGCCGATCGCGAAGACGTTATGGCCGTAAATCGTGTCATTGCCCGCGCCGCCAAGCAGAACGTCCGAACCGGCGCCACCCTCGATCAGATCGTCGCCGGCGCCACCATCAATAATGTCGTCCGCATCGTCGCCGCGGAGGGTGTCATTGCCGGCCATGCCGAGAATTCTGTCGAAACCCGGGCCGCCGTTGATCGTATCGGCGCCATCATCGGAACCCAGCAGATCGTCGTCTCCCGCACCACCGTCGAGAAGATCTCCGGTACCGAAGCCGGCAGCGATGTCATCATTGCCATCGTTGCCGAATAGTTGATCGGTGCCGAAGCCGCCGTCCATCCGGTCGTCTCCCGCACCGCCTGTCATGACATCGTCGCCCCATTCGCCGAAGAGGATGTCGTTGGCGGCATCGTCTCCTGCGCCACTTGCGTAATGGCCGTGGATGACGTCGTTGCCGAAATTTCCATAAATGGTGTCGATGCCGGCTTCGCCTTCAATCAGGTCGTTTCCGGCGCCGGCATCGATCCAGTCATCGCCGTTGCCGCCGCGGATGTAGTCGGCGCCTCCGAGGGCCCAGATCAGATCGTTGCCGTCTCCGCCATCGATCAGATCGCCGAAACGCTGCGCGTCGGTGAAGTCCGGATCGGAGTCGGAACCATCATCGGAACCGAAGATCGTGTCGTTGCCATTTCCACCAAGCAGAACATCGCCCACTCCGGAATCCGCCACGAGCAGGTCGTCACCGTTGCGGCCTTCGATTTGATCGGCACCGCCTCCGCCAAAGAGCTGGTCGGCCATGGTTCCGCCATACAACAGGTCGTTGCCGGCATAACCGAAGATGGTGAGAGGCATTGCAAGCAGCGAACCATCGAGGAAGTCATTGTCGGCGTCGCCATGGATTTCCGCCATGTCGGCAGTGACAGCCGCCGAGAAACGAACTGTGGAGCCCACTCCAGGATCCACATTCCGGAAGTCGCCGTAAGCAATCAGGCGTTCACCTGCAGTGACCGTGCCGTCGGCGAACAGATTGTCACCGGCCTGTAATGTAATGGAACCGACGGGGGCAGTGATGCTGTGACCAACTCCGATGATCAGGTCTTCTCCCGCCGCCGCGGAGTCGAGAACAGTCACGCGCACATGGCCCGTCGTTCCAGTGATCAGGTCGACGGTAAGACTTCCCGATGTCTCCGTCAGATAAACATCTTGTGCAGCAGTGGCGCGAACCACACCGGCGGCGGAGAACGCAGAATCGATTTCCAGGTCATTGAAGAACGTGCCAATTGCGCCACCGATCGCATTGAGCGAGAGGTTCTTGCCGAGGACATCGGCTCCGGCATCACCCAGCGAATCGATGATCGACAACGGTGAAGTCAAAGTAATATCGCCTATCATCGACGTGATGGAATCCACTCTCATGGTTCCGACAGTTTCTGTGAGCGTGATATCTCCGTTCGTCAGTACGAGGATGTCGCCGCTGCCGGTTATATCCGTCGAACCAACGATATTGATTCTTGCGCCACCGAGATCACCGTTGATGTTGATGTCCAGCGCAGACTGAATCAGCACGAACGTGTACGTGCTGTCCATGGCGACGGGATTGATGCCAAACATTCCAAACGGGAACACTGTTGTCGGACCTGCCGTCGGAGGACGGAAGTGCGTGGTCACGTTCGTGTCGACTTGAGGTACCGGATAAACCTCCGACACCTTCACCAGATAGCCGAGGCCGGGCTGCGTTGCGGTGTCGCTCCATGCTTCACGCAATCGGATATCGGCATCACCACCGCTTTGAATCAAGTCCAGATTGATATTGAAGGTGCTGACGCCTGTCTCACGCAGCCGTCCTCGAATATCGAGATAGATGGCGCCGCCGGCAGTCGCGAAAATATGAATGGGCCGCCCGGCACTCTGAATGAGTTCCAATTGCAGCCGCTGGCCGTTCGGACCTCCCGTACCGACGTTCCCCTGAGGCGCGTCGAGGTCGAAGATATTCGTTCGCGTCAGCGCGAACGACGACAGCTGGAAGACGTCTCCTCGCAGGTTGCGAATTTCCGTCTCACCGATCGGATTGTCGATCACCCCATTCAGCAGGATGTCCGGTGCGGACACGATCGAGAGATTCTGAATTTCGATTTTCGTCGGCGCGAAGCTGTGCACGACATCGAACTCGAAGCCTGCCGTCAACTGGGAGTTGAGTTTGACCGTGGGTGTCGCAGTGGTATTGACGACCGAGATGTTCCGAATCTCCAGATCGAACGTGGAGCGGTTCTCGAGGTGAACATCCCCAAACGTCTCGCGGAAATCGAAGGTCGATTCGGTCCCGGTGATCTGTCCTGCAGGAAGGCTTACCGTTACACTGGGGATCGCTGGATCCAATATCACCGCTGGATCGTTCGTTACGAACTCCGCCTTGCCTGGATCGTTGTTGACGATATCCAGGACAATGAAATGGTCCGTGAACAGATAGTCCACGTTGGTGTGTTCGAGAACGAATCCGCTCTCCGTGATCACCAGACGCGGTCCCGGCCCCGTCAGCAGCAGAACGTCACCGTTCCAGGTAATATCCCGTCGCGGACTAATCAATCCTGGAATGGATTCGCTTCCGCCGTCGATGAAACCTGAACTGTCGGCAAACTGATGAAGCATCAGTGTCGTGGTCAGCGCCTTCACCAGCAGGTTCTCGGTTTCGACAACCGCACCGGTTTCGTGAATCACTTCAGCCCGCGTGAGTAGCAGGACAATGCCGGTGGAGTCCGTGTCGCCGAAGAGCGATGTTCCAGTGCCGTCGGCGTTGGAGTACGCGTCGATTTTGTCGATATTCGCAGTCATCGTCAGCTTATGAAGGCCGATGACGGTCGCACCCGTTCTCACCGCGACGCTGGCAACGTCTCGCGCTTCAAAGCGCGAAAGGGCGTCCGAATCCGTTCCCGCGCCACCGGCATCGGCATCGGAGCTCGAATTGCCTTTTGTTTGCTCGACAGTCGCCAGGAGCTGGACTTCTTTTCCATCGAGAGTGGCGCCTCCCGCAACTTCAGTCTGAGTCAACGCACTTCGAACGCGGCCAATCCGAACACCTCGCGAGTCGGCATCGTTCGGATCACGGCCATCGTCGTTGGCGTCGGATCCTGAACCGAAACCGCCGGCGTCCGAAATCGCAATGGCCGTTCCGTCGGAATTCGTCGTGCTCTGCATCAGGAGGACGCCGCCGGAGACCAACGTGGAATTGGCGAAAGCCCTGGCGCGCGTGTCGTAGTCGATATCCGCCGTCGCATCGGCTTCGGCGAGATCAATGACTCCGCCGCCGGACGCGTTCGAGTGAACATCGGAAAGGTGTATCGACTTCACATCGAGGGTCATATTTTCGCCTGCCGTCACGCCTGCACCGGTTCCGACATACACGTCGTTGCGATCATCGATGGTGACCTTCGCCACGGAATGACCACTCGCGACGAAACCGGCCGATCCATTTGTCGAAAACGCAGAGCCATTCGCCGTCGAGGTGGACTTGATCAGCACATTGCCGACGGCATTGATGCTCGGCTGAGTCCCGATGGTTCGAGAATCGACGTAGGCTTTCACGACCGGAGTGATCGACACCGTCGCTTCAGTTCCCTTCACTCCGATGAAGCCGCCCGCGCCGCCTGACGCGGAAGCCGTAGACTGACCGTTTCCGCGAGGCGTGACCAGCGACAGCGGCACGCCACCCGGTCCAAGCATTTTGTGCGTGCCCGCAGGCCTGGACGTGAGATCCAGACGAAGAGTATGGAGTCCGGTGGAGGTCGATGTATCGATGCCTTCAGTTCCGATGCGGTGTGTTCCCGTCACACCTGTCGTTGTGAGATTGATGATGGCGCCGCCGGCAGTCGCCGACAACTGGAAGACATTCGCATCGATCCGGTGAACGTAGTAGGTGTTTCCGTCAACGAGACCTGTGATCGCCACGAAACCGGAAGGCGCAATGTTGTGAGTCGCCGTAATGCCGGTGGTCTTGTTTGGTGTGAGCGCAATCGCAACGCCGTTATTGGCATTCGCAAGAGACGTCGCCAACTTGAACTCATTAGCGCCGATACGAATGACAAAGTAGGTTCCGCCGTTGGACAAGCCTCCGATTGCGGGAGTGCCGGTGACCTTGTATCGAACGGAGTCTCCCGTATTGAATCCATGACTCTGGAGATAGATGTTGTTGTTTGCCGGCACGTCTGCAATGTTGCCGTTCGCGTCGCGTTGCAGCGATCCGTCCGCGTTGACGCCGACATCGACCATCGCGGATTTGAATTCCTTGCCCTGCGGCGCGCGATAGGTCACCGCCTGGCCTTCGACAAAGCCGTGGTTATTCAGGGTGATTCGTTCCGTCGTCGCATTCACCGCACTGATATCGAATGTCTGCAACTGCGCGGTGGCCTGGGCGAATGTCGAAGCCAGCTTGAAGGTTGTGGCGTCGATCACGCGAACAAAATAGGCTTGTCCGTCGACCAGTCCGCCAACAGGAGTCAGGCCGTTGGCCTCGTATATCACCCGATCACCGGTCTGAAAATTGTGGGAGCCCGCCGACTTGAACGTATCCTGTGCAGCATTAACTCCTGAAGCCGCATCAAAGCGCGCTCCGAGCTTGATGTGGTTGTCATCCACGAAAATAACCGTGTAGTCGTGGCCATCCAGCAGACCGTCAACGTTGGCGTTTCCACCGTTGCTGTACATGACCTGACTGCCGTCTACCAGTCCATGGTTCGTCAAGGTGATCGTGTCGGTAAACAGATCGACATCATTTGTTGGCGCGAACGTGTAGGAAGGCGCAGCAGAAGTCTGCCGGCCGGAGTTGGCCTGGATGGTGACATCGGCGCCAGCGGTAACGTGAGAATTGATACCGACCTTCGCTTCGACGGCTGGATGTACGGTTACTTTGGAAATGGAATCGCCGGTGGAAACAAAGCCTCCCGTATTGCCGACAGCGACGGCATCGCCTTCCGCTGCAGAATCCGCGGAAATAAGAACGGAGTTTCCAATCGTCGCGCTGACGCTATCGCCGATATACGCGCGAACCTGTCCGGGCAGGTCGCTGAAGGCGTCCGACGATGTTGAGCCGACAAAGCCTCCGCCTGCACCATCGGTTCGTGTCGTTGCATAGTCGGTCCCGAACGCCTGAATGGTAAGACCACCCGCGATGATTGTGGCTCCATTGTCGACGAACGCGCGTGACGTCTTACCTGCGACCGCATCGGCTTCCGCGGTGCCAAGTCCCGCCAGCAGTCCGAAGGCCTGGCCGTTTCCGATTCCATTGGCAGCGTTGTTCGCAGTACTGCGAATCAACAGCGTTTGCGCTGCAGTCACATCGGCATCGCCGATAAACGCGGAAACGTCCGCCTGGCTCTTTCCAGTGCCATGTGCGCCTGTTGTGCCCAGAAGCAACGAGCCCGACGACGCCTTCGCAATTGCATCGGCCTGGTTCGCCGAAAATTGCGCATCGATCGTGATGCTGTTGCCGGAGATAACGCTGCTGCCACTTCGCACGGACGCCTCAATAATTGGCGAAAGCGTGGCATCCGCAATGGATGCACCGACCGAAAGGACGCCCGACACACTTACGCCAGTGGCCGTCGCATTGGCATCACCGGAAGTAAACGCACTTTGAATCGTGAGATTGCCGGTGAGATTGAGCTGCCCGACTCCAACGTAAGCGCGAATCGCCGGTGTGACGGTTGCACGCGCCACTGAAGCCTGGCCGGTAGCGATTCCGCCGGCAACGGCCTTTGCCGTTGCGTTTGCAGTGTGAGAAGCCGTCGATGAGATCTGAATGTTTTGAGCCCCGAGGACATTGCCGTCAACCTGCGTCGTCGTTGAACCACCCGAAATGGCATCGACGAGACTCCCGCCGACCCCGATGATTCCACCGGCCTGACCTGCCGAATTTGCCACAGAGGTATTGAGTGAATTCGCGGTGACAATCAAATCGGAAGTTGCAGTGAGATTCGCGTTGTCGGCGACGGACGCCAGAAGTACAGGAGACGAATCTGCCTTCGTGTAAGCGCCGGCAACGCCCGCAGCCAGACCACCGGCGGTCGAGTAAGCTTGTGCCCACGCGCCGGAAATCATCGAATCGGATTTCGCATCCGTGTCATGTACGGCCTGAACTGCGATTGTCGTGCCTTGAGCGGAGCCCGGCGCACCGATTGTGGCTGTTACCGTTGGCGCGAGAGTCGCAGTGGCGATCGAGGCACCAAATCCGATACCTATTGCTCCAATTCCATAACCCTTGGCTTCCGAATTGACATCTGCATCGGTGCGCGCCAGAAGAGAAACGTTTCCTTGTGCCTTCACGTCGGCACCAGATCGCGTTGACGCTTCCAGTACAGGATTGAATGTTCCGATCGCAACCGATCCCGTGCCTCCGCCAAAGAGGCCGCCGTTGACTGCGAGCGAGTACACATTAACGGTGCCGACGGACTCTGCGCTGATCGTAATGCTGCCAACCGGCAATCCGGTTTGTCCGATGTCACCGGCTACGAAAGCTCGGGTTTCACCGCCGAAGGATACTGTTGCGACCGAAGCACCGACGGCAAGAAGCCCGGCAATGTCGACGCCTCGCGAATCTGCAACCGCGACGCGATCGGCCTTAGCAGTAACGCTGACGCCTCCTCCGGCCTGAGTCACATTGGCTCCGGCATCGATGTGCGCGGTCTGCCGGCTGACGTCATTGAGATACACGACTTGCGATCCCAAACCGATCAGAGCGCTCGACCCGGCATAGGCTTTGCCGCTGAAATCATCTGTCAGACTTGCTTCAACGACGACGCGATCGGTCGATCCGGCTCCCGACTGAACGGTGGCAGCGCCAATATATGCATCCGTGTTGCTCTTGATGTTGGTAACTGCAACCGAACCGCCGATCGTCAGCCCGCCTCCCGGAATGATTCCGCCGGCAATCACGTCAAAATCGATCCGCTCTTTGGCTTTGACTTCAACACTGTCTCCCGCCGTGATCACGGCGTTGTTGCCAATGAACGCGGTGGTCCCGGACGCGGCTGCAGCTCCTGTCGCGTTCAAAACGGCCGTAGCGCGGCCTGCTGGAGTCCTGCTTGTGACTTGTGCCGCTGCGGCGTGTGCCGTAGATCCCTGCAGCTGTCGATTGTCTGGAGCATTTCCGCCGACGCCGGAATCCGTAGCGTCGAACTGATTCAGCATCGTTGTGAAGTAACCCGGCAGCGAATCCGCATACGAAGTGGAGTCATTGAAATTGTCGTTGTTTGCGCCCGGAGCTGTGTTGTCCGATCGATGTTCTGCTGCCAATGCATTCGTGGATTGGGCCATGGTCGCAGTACCGCTGGAATTGCGCTGTTCGACGGAATAGTTCGAATTGACGTCGGTTCCGATGGTCCAGACGGAGACTGCGCCGGAGAACGCGATGATACCGAACGTGATGCTGACCGTGACGGTCTCGACCTTTTTGTTCGAAAGCGAAAACACATCGACGTTGTGCGCAGCGTTGACAAGACTGCCGCTATTTATTGAAGCGAGCGTGTCATTGCGGATTACACCGACATCGATGGCGCCGCCAGTTCCGCCGATGGCTCCTGCGTTTGCACCATCGACGGCAATCACGTTCGTATAGTTGGTTGCCGAGACATTCACGGACTGCACAGAAGAGATTCCGGAAATGTCCTGATTGATTCGAGCGTTCTGGCCAATTGTCGCGATCGTGTCGGAATCAATGGTTTCCACCGAGACCGAACCGGCAACTCCGGCAAAGAAACCACCGCCGATGGCGACAACGATCATGAATACGTCTTCGGTGGTGGAAGCCTGCACCGCGAGTCCGTGGAAATTCGGATCCGTCGGGAAATGACCAGTGGAATCAATGTCTCCGTTGATGATTGCGGGAAGCCCTGCGCCGTTGCCTTTGGCGTCGACTGTCGCGTAATTGCCAATCGCGGCCTTCGTATCCTTGTTGATGTTGAGCACGCCGACAGCGCCTCCAACACCAACAGCCCCACCGCCCACACGGCCGGATATGGTGGTGGTCGCCGTATCGTCGATCGCCGCGACGAGAATATTTCCACCGGCACTGGCATGCGTTCCACCCGCCAGGGACGTCGCATCGTTGCCGAGGTAGGCTTCAGTCACCGTGTCCATGATGACGACAGAAGCACCACCACCCACACCCACAAAACCACCAGCCGCACCCATTGAGAACGTGATGATCTCTTCGGATGCGTCCGCCTTCACGACGATGTCCTGTTTCGCATTGACGATGGAGGCGTCGTCGATGAAGGCGCGTGTCGTTGTCGAAGACACCGTCACATCGGCACCCGCCGTGACTCCGACGAAACCGCCCGCACCGCTGATGACAATTCCGAGATGATAGTAATCATTTCCGGCGCCGACCAGAACGGACTGATTCGCAGATGCGCCGGTCAGGTCCTGATTCACAATCGCGCGCTCTGCAATAAACGCCTGTGTCTTTGTCGTCGCCAGATTCACAGCACCACTGACAGTGACGCCGACGAAGCCGCCGCCGCCGCTGAACGCAATTGTTTCGATGTCGTCGCGATTCGTTGCGATGACAGCTACGCCCTGAATTGTTTTTGTTCCAGGATTGACCAGGCGTTGCTGGGTTAGTTCGGGCCGGTTCAGACTGCTGTTCGGACTGTCTGCGGATGGGTTCTTCGTGATATCGACGGGCTTGTTTGGATTAACGGCTTCAATCCGGTGCTGGGAGCCGGTTGCCACGGCCTTGTTCAGCGTAATCGCGTTTCCACCGCTGGTCAGCGCCAGTTGGAACGTATTCGGACTGGAGGGATCAAATTTGATGTAGTAGGTCTGCCCGCTGGTCAGATTGCCAATGCTGTTGCCGCCGCCGTTTCGATAGATGACCGGATCGCCGTCGCGGAATCCATGGACGTGTCCAAGATCGATGGTGTTGCCACTGACTGCTGCGTTCGGATCGAATATCGCCGGCGGTCCGCGCACGCCCAGTGCGCCAGGAACGGATATTTCCAGCTCTCCTCCTTGAAGATCCCCGTTCGCATCAATCGTTGGAATTCCGATCTGTCCATTTTCCGGACCAAAGCCGATGCTGAATGTACCGTCGTTTACCGTGAGCCCTGGCGCAAGTCCCAGCGCCGTGACGCGTGCATCCAATCCGATAAATGCCTCTGTCGATTTATTGATGACGGGGATTGCGATCGACGCCCCGACTCCGACTTCAGCACCTGCGCCGCTGCCGGAAATCGCATCAATCTCGTTCTTGTCATCGGCGGAAACGATCACGCTGCCCTGGGCTGTGACGTTCGCGAATCCGACCGGTGTCGTCGCATCGGAGGGATCATCGCCGATGAAGGCGCGCGTCACGATGTTGTAGACAGAGATCTCGGCCGAACCGGCGATACCCACAGTTCCGCCCGCTCCGACTGCTGCGGCAACCGTGACGAGTTTCTCAGACGATAAGGCCTTGACGGTAATATCCCGCTTTGCACTCACCGTTGCAGCGCCGATCCATGCCTGCGTGTTCTTTGTCAGGGATTGGATATCTGCGCCCGCACCGACTCCAACTTCTCCGGCACCACCGACAGCGCCGGAAACACTGAAGATGTTCGTCGAATCCGAAGCCTGAACACGGACATCCTGCTGAGCGTTTGCTGTGGCGTTGTTGAAGTTGATGACGGCGCCGTCATCGATCCACGCGCGCGTGATTTCGTTCAGAACGTTGACAACTGCAGCGCCGGCCACACCCACCGAACCTGCAGCGCCACCGCCGATGACAACCGTGAGGAGAGTTTCGCTCGATGTCGCGCTTACAGCCAGGCTCGAAGCTCCTCTGGCGATCACGTCGGCATTCTTGCCGATGAAGGCTTCGACCGTATCTGTCTTTACCAGGGTGACGTTGGATGCTCCGACTCCGACTTCGGAAGACGCGCCGACGCCGCCGGCAATCAGAAACAGATCCGCCGTTCCATCCGCTTTAACAACGACGCCATCATCCGCATGAACACTGGCAGGCACTCCAACCGGGGAGTTGGCAATATATGCGCGAGTGAGAGTGTCGAGCTTATAGACCGAAGCGGAACCCACAATGCCGGCGTCACCGCCGTAAGCACCGGAGGCAGCGACGGATCGAATGTGTTCGTCGGAACGCGCTTCCAACGAAATGTCATCGCGGGCGCTGACCAGAGCCGACGGCTCAATGTGCGCCAGGACGATCATGTTGATGGCGGCAACATCGGCCGCAAGCCCAACGGCCGCGGTTTGCGAGCCCGCAAAGTTGCCCGCGACATCCAGCAGGAACACATCATGTTCTGAACGAAGTCGAACGGACTGGTCCGAATCCGCGGTCGGCGTGTTCTGGTTAATCTTTGCGCTGGTGCCAATATATGAGTCCGTGGAACTGTTCAGTACTGTAATCACGCCTGAAGCCGCGCCGCCAAAATCTTCGCCACCTGCGCCGGCTCCCGCAAACTGCAGGAAACTGTCCTTAGCGCGGGCATGAAGCGTAAGTCCAATTCCGCCGAAGCCCGTTCCCTTCGGGTCAAGAATTCCACTGCCGGCCCCTCTGACGTCCACGATGGCATCTGCGCCAATAAAGACCCGAACAAATCGATCGATCGTTGTAACGGCCGCCGAGAGTCCCAATCCTGCGGACGATCCAGCTCCAACGACGCCGGCGACAGTGATCAGATCGATGTTGTCGTCACCATTCAGGTAAAGGCTGCCGCCCGCGACAACCGAGCCTCCGAAGGCGTTATTGATGAACTTACGATTCGCCGAATACTCGGCGGCGCTGATGTTACCGTCATGATTGACGTCCGCTAATGCGAAGAGTTCCGCTGCGAGTTCAGAGTCCAGATTGACTGCGGCAACGATAAATTCGTCCTCGTCGATTTCGCCGTCTCCGTTTTGATCAACGGCCTCGAGCAACGCGTTGTAATCCTCTCCGGCGATGTACGCGCTCACGAAAGAGTCGACGTTGACGGAACTGCCGGAACCGCTTCCTCCGAATCCGTCATCGCCGGTAGCAACAGACAGCGAGGCGGCTATCGAAACGATATTTGTATTGTTGGACGCGAATACCTTTGCGTCTCCCGAAACATCCACATCCGCGGTTCGGCCAATGTATGCGGAGACAATGCTGCTCACAAACGTCAGTCCCGCATTGAATCCGAACGAAGCCGTCTCGCCAACCGCGACGGCGCCGGCAACCGGAACCAGCTGATTGTTGTTGTCGGCAATGATGGAAAGATTTGGCGTGGTCAGGTGCGTATGTTCACCCAGGAAAGCAGTCGTCTGCGTGTGCAGATTGCTGACAACCACTCCACCGGCAACCGCGAAACTTTCCTTGGAACCGGCCCCGCTTCCGACAATTCCGATCACCAGGTTGTTCGAGTGCGCATTCACCAGCACCGAGTTGCTGATGACAAACGAATTCTGGATATAGGCGCGCGTCGTCTGAATCAGTTCGTTGTGCGCGTACGTGCCACCAATACCAGGCTGATCATTGTCTGTACCAAACCCAAAGGCGCCGGCGGCTGCAATCATGAAGGGGCCGCTATCGGCTTCGATTGTCAGATTCCGGGTTACCAGAATTGTTTCGGCGTCCCGAATGTAGGCTTCCGTTGTTTGCCTGATCCAGTTGAGTGCGACAGAGCCCGCTGCACCGAATCCCGAACTCTCACCTGAACCAGCATCGCCGACCCTGGCACTTGTGCTCGGACCGCTTCCATTATCGGTGGCGTTGGCATTGTCCTGGTTGTTCGACCCTTTTGCGATTCCTGCAGATGCGGCTGCGCTCCAGGCCTTCGGTCTCGATCGCGCGAGGAGCGTGAGATCTCTTCCCGCGCTAACCGATCCGGACGCGCCACCATAGTCGATAAACGTGATGGGCTCGCGTGAATCACCAATGAACGCCAGTGTCGTGTCGCCGATCTCCGTGAATGCGGCGCCGATGCCGACTCCCTTTTCGCTGCCGATCGCGAGAGAAGGAGCGAGTGAAACCACAAGCACATCACTCAGCGCGTTCAAGCGAACGTCGCGGATCGCGGTAATAACGGCTCGGTCTTCGATGTATGCCCAGGTGTTGTTCTTCACACGGTCATACATGATGGCGCCGTCAACGGCGGACTTTTCAGCCTTGTCGCCTGCGAAGACGACGGTTGTGAGCTTGGCGTCGGTGATTGCATTTACGGTGATGTCTCGTCCCGCCGACACCACCGCGAGATCGTCGATATACGAGATGGCGAAGTTCTGCGCGAAGACGCCGTCGAAGAATCCGCCCATTCCCTTGGCGCCTTCGTTGCTGACGAAATTCAACACGGAAGGATTCCCCGCGTAATTCACGATATCGAGAATGCCGTTGGAAATGACGTTGACGTCCTGCAACGCGAGAGCGCCGGCTGCAGGCCACAATTCCGCTGCGCGCTGATTGATGTTTGCGCCTTTGGCGATGGCTGCGTTGGCTCGGTTGTAGATGATCAGGATGTTGACCCCGATGGCGATCACGGATCCATCGGACTCGGTGGCACCGCCGGCATGAATGAAGCTTGTCCCGATTTCTTCGCTGTCCAGCACATGATCCACCAGGGCAGGAACATGCTCGTTCAGCTTCTGTTTCAGCGAAGACGGTTCATCGTCCTCATCATCGCTGCTGAACGCGCTGCCATATGCATATGCCGCACCGATGGCTTCGGTTTGCGTCGCGTCTCCGAAACCCAGAACCGCAAGAGCCATGTCAAAAGGATTAACAGGGCTGATGAAATGTGCCGTCGCATTCAGCGTCAGGGAGTTCTTCACATCGACGACGGAATTCCATGCGATGAATGCGTTCGCCTGATTCGCTGTCTGCGAATAAACCAGCGCGCCGCCCACGCTCTTTTCCCCGGAAGGGCGCAGGGCTCCGGCGTTACCGGAAGCGCTGATCTGGAACGGGTCATCGGCTTCCGACTGCACCAGGAGGTTGCCGCCGACAATGATCCAGCCTTCGTTTCCGATCACAGCCGTCGCCTTGTTGTCGCTCGTCACCATGGCGAGAGCGCCGGCATAGGCTTTGTCCGGGGAACTGGTCTTGAAGTTGACGTTGTATTCCTCGGCTTCATCCTTGATCTTGCCGATCTCGGCAGCCAGGGGAACATTCTCGTTGAGAAATTCGATCAACTTATTGAACAACGGGTCCTTCGGTTCGTTGCTTTGTGCTTTCGACTTCTCGTCGTCCTTTTCTTTCTGGGAGCCGGCCCCCACATGAGCAAACGTCCGAGTGACGTTAATGTCGTTGATGGATCGGCCTTCCACTGTCAAGTTGCCAGTCGTAGTGACCATTCCCTTGACGACGGCTGTCGCATAGGACTGATAGAAGCCCAACGCGACACTGACGCCGATCGAGTTGTCGTCGTCACTTGCGGTGCCAAAACCCACAGCAATGGCAGTGTTGCGGAATGAATTCTGGTTCTGCGCTCTCACGTCGGCCGAGGCGGAACTGATCACCACACCGTTCTCGATGTCGGCCAGAGAAATAGAATGTGCGACGGCCAGCGAGAACGCGACGTTTGTACTGACTCCAACCGAAGGCAGGTATGTGGTGACCCTCAGATCGTTGGTGACCTGCGAAGCCACATGAACGTTATTCAGCGCCGATATGACGACGCCGTTTTCCACCCGAACGATCGCAGTCGGAGAAGAATTTCCGAAGGTCACACCAAAACCACTGCTCAACGTCATCAAATCCACGGTGGCGGTGGCGTTTGCCGTGAGATTCACATTGTGAGTCGAAATGATGTTGACGCCTGCTCCAATACGAACGCTGGCCAGCGCTTCCGCCGTGACGGCAATTGCCGTGCTGCTCGAGACCGGAACCGGATCTGGCACTGCGGCCTTATCTACCAGTTGCGGATCGACGCCAATGTCCGAACCGTAAGAATAGCCACCGACGCCTTTGATCACCTGCCAGGAATAGAGACGACCCGGTTGCAGGTAATTACCGGTTACGACATCGAGACCGGCCTTACTATCCACGGCGGCCACAGCAATCGCTCTTGTCGGGCGAGAATCCAGAGTAATCAATTTGCCATTGCCCAGGCCGAAGCCGGCGGGAGTATTCAGATAGAGTCGATTCGCCTGATCGCGATTTCCAACAACCAGATCCACATCACTGTCTCCGTCGACATTGCCGAGGGCGAGCGACGAGGTGCTGAACATACCGGCGTCGATCGTCACCACATCGACGAATGCGCTACCGGTAAACTGGTGCATGAAAATGCCTTCTTTGTCGGTACCCACGACCAGTTCAAGAGCCGGGTCCGCATCGAGATTACCGAGAGCCAGCGCTGTGGTTTTCAAGGCAGAACCAAAAGCAACGCCCGCACCAAATGTCGTACCGGTATTCCTGTAGAAGCGATTTACCTGGCCGTTGTTTCCAATTACCAGATCCGGATGTGTGTCGGCGTCGACATCTCCAAGGACCAGAGATGTCGTGTTATAGGCAGCCGCATCGATGATCGTTGGGGATGCAAACGTTCCGGCTGAGAACTGATAAAGAAGAATGCCGTCCTGATCCGTGGCGACAACCAGTTCCAGTTCGGGATCCGCGTCAATGTTGGCGAGACCAACAGCAGTAGTCTTGAGAGTAGCGGATCCGAAATTGACGCCCGCTGCAAACGACCCACCGTTATTCCGGTAGAACCGATTGGCCTGTCCCCAGTTTCCGACGACCAGATCCAGGTCTCCGTCGTTATCAACGTCTCCCACCGCCAGTGATGTGGATGCAAAAACTCCGCTGTCGATCACGGTGGGCGTTACCGCAAATGCGTCGCCAGTATTGCGGTAGACAAGAATGCCGCGCTCAAAGGTCGCGACAATCAGGTCCAGATTGGCGTCGCCTGTGACGTTCGCCAGCGCGATGGCCCGCGTGGGCGTCGAGAAATCGTTGGCGTCCTGAGCCGCGGTCTTCCGTGTAATGGCTGTAGTCTGGATGGTGACATCAAATCCCATCAAGCGGGCATCGGTTGCGATATCGATGGTTGCGTCCGTCTCAACCCACCGGAAATTGCCGATGCTGAGGAAAGCCCACGACCGGTCAAACGTTTCAGACGCAGAGAGCACAATGGTTCCGGCAGCAAATCCGCCCGTCGCTTGAGCGAAAATATTCGTCTCCTTGCCAATCGTAATGGAACTTCCCTGAAGCGTGATGTTGCCCGACGCTCCCGTCGATGCACCACTCCAATGGTTGCCGGAGTTTCCAACCTGTCGGCTGGAGATCGTCGTGCGGTCGAGAACGGTAATGGAACCCGACGCGGTGATCGAAATGTTCTGGAGACCGCGTCCGCCGATAAAGCCTTCAAGGATCAGGTTTCCATTGACGATGATCTCGACGGAATCGGTAGTGCCGTCACCGTTGCCGATGATGTTTGTGAAATGGAATTCATCACCAGTGAATATCATCGCTCCGGTACCCGCCGCGGTCTGGTTTCCGTTCACGACGATGCTGGCGATGGTCGGCGCTACCAGCGGTGTCGTTGTGGGAGCAGGAGCAACGTATGGAGCAAAGCTCGAATACGCAATAGAGCCCGCCGCAAATGTGTCCGGTGTTGTCGCGTCGCCAAGGTCCGGGAAATTCTCTTCGCCATTCAGCCAGTCGGTAAACAGCTGACGGAACACGGGACGTAATATCGAGCTTTCCCACAATGGGAAGTTACCTTGCCCGGTTCGATACTCGATACCGTGCCAGTCTTCAAAGACCTCAAGATTTCCAGTTCCTGCATTGCGGCGGACGGTGTACTGAGTCCCATATGAAATCTTGCCGCTCTTCCCGTCGGGAGTCTGAACCCGAATCAGCCGCCACTGCGATCCCGAAGTTATTGTCTGAACCACAAAACTGGCGTCCAGGCTCCGGGCAACTTCCACACGATAGGTATCTTCCAGAACAAGGCGGTTGAGATGGATCAACTCTTCTTTGGTCGCTCCCAGTCCCTCGGAAGCAATCTGGACCGCCAGCAATTCCGTCTTCTTCAATAGCGTTCCAACCGGTGCAACGGAGTAGATGCTCGGGCCAAGAAGAATCTGGTTCAGCTCTTCAACGAGGATGGGAGTGATCGCCTTTGCATTCTGCAGCGCACTAACACGCGCCAGGGGATTTGAAACGAAGTTCGCCAGCATGCTCTGGGTCGCGCTGGAGAAATGACTCCACAAGTACAACGAAACAGCATCGGCGTGATTGACCAGCCGTTCCGCGAGTCCGTCGCCATCGAGCAATGGGACCGGACCTCCAAGTTTGGCGAAGTCATGCTCGTCGAACAGGAATCCGCTTTCGTTGAGTTGATTGATGAAAAGGTCCGCCAGCCTTCCGGGAACGATGTTGTTATTGAGGTCGGTCAGGTTGGCAGCTGTAACGCCGGTCAACATCGCCAACGGAGAAAGGTAATTTTCCAGATACGCCGGCGCAGAATTCGCATCGGAGATGATGAAGTCTGCTTCAGACCCATCCGCTCGAGCGAGACGAACGCGCCCGGCAACCACAAAAGTCTTAACCGAAAACGTATGACCGGTTCCTGCGAGTCCAGAGATGGACACGATTGGCGCAGATATTCCCAGCACGGTGGCAAATGCGTCTTCCGCCTTCAACGTGAGCTTGATCTGGTTTGCACCGAGACTTCCGTCCGTAGCACTGGAGATGACGAAGTACGTTCCACCGTCGACCAGGCTTCCGTTGCTGCCGGTTCCCTTGTGGTAAACCACTTCCTGGCCGGTCGTCAGTAATCCCGCGTCCGCAAGATTAATAACGTTTCCGGAAACATCGGTCGAACCGAACCCGGCCTGTGGAGCGAGATCCGGAAGGACAACCTTGATCGTGCCGTCCGCTCCCGCAGCAAATGCTCCAAGATTTTCCCAGTTCTGACCATCAATCGTGAGATCGTCCGGGAATCCCACCTGATCCATGGTGACAGTCGCGAGTAAGGCGCCGGCGGCATAGATCTGATACATCGCACCGCGTGCGGGTATCAGGTTGCCTTCGTCGTGCAGACGATTGTTGATGAGCCAGTCCGTCTGAAGGTTGTAGATCGCGCCCGGCGTCAGTCCTGTGAAGAGCCACTCCACCTGGCTCTTGCCATTTCCGGAATCGTGAACGCGATAGAGGACAGACGGACTGGACTGGCTGTTCTCCCGCCAGTCGAAACCGCCGTCGATAAGGGTGATCCAGAGGTCCTCGGTAATCGGAGCGGGATAGATCGTCTTGACACTGACCGGCTGGCCGAAGACGTCCAAAACACCGGGCATCGTGGCGGTCATGATGTTTCCGCCATCGTCGGGAGCGCCGAACAATCCGAGATTCAACGTCAGGTGTGCGAAATCGTAGTTTCCGCCGGTTAGGTCCGAGAACAGCTTGCTTAGTGTTTTCGGCTGTGGTCCGGCAGGAGAACTGCCCACCAAATTTTCCTGCAACAGTAGCACCTTGCCCAGGACTACGGAGTTCGCGTAAGCCGCAAACGTTTCCTTATTAAATTCCGCATTGGCTTTGAGGCGTCCACGCGCGTTGGGATACAGCTCCACGCTGATATTTGCGGAGGTCTCGGCATTCATCGATTCCGCAAGCTCGGTCGCATCGATGGGCTCGGTATAGTCGTTGCCGGTGAAGCCCAGGTATTGATCGAGCTTGTCGTGGTCTCCCGGCTTGAACAGAGGCAGAACCGTCCCGTTCAATGTGAGCGTCTTGACGTCGAGCAATTCTGTCGGTGAGAGATTCAGGATGAAATCGACAACATCGATATCGACCTTCAGCAGAGCGTAAATGGCGTCACGGGCAACATCCTTCACCATCTCGACCAGTTGATCTTTCATCCAGCCGAAGAACTCTTTCACCGGAATCGCAATCGGACCGAGCAGTTCACCAAGTGGACCAAGAATCTTGTCGTCCAGTTCCTGGAACACTGCAGTGAGAGCGGTCCTCAGATCCGCGACCCTGCGCGGGATACCCAGCATCGGGAGGAAGGACCGATTGATGAAGGAATCGTCCGTTTTTCCGTCGTGGTTGGGATCGTCCAGCTCGTTGAAGAATCGATCGAGGACCTTCACTTTGTTCTCAGTGCGGGCTCGACCATCCGGAAAATCCGGATTCGCAGCATCCGGTCCGTCGCTATGGGCCAACTCGTTTTGCAGGTCGCGGCCGCTTTGAGGATCAAACAAAATGCTGCGGGTCATGGCCAGCCCGAGTTCATTCCAGTGTTTGAATCCCTCGTCCATGTTGCGGATCCAGTAGTCGAGATAGGCGGCAGCTGCCTGTTGGCCGGTATGTGTGGCGTCGGATCCGAATGCCGTGGCCATCGCGATCAGATCCTGTTCAGAAGGCATTCCACCGCTGGAAACCGTCTCGAATAGCTGCTTGAATGCGTCGAGGATCTTGTTGCCCAGAGCTTCGAGCTTGTCGAACACCCCGTCGGTATTGATGGAGTCTCCATGCAAGAGAGCGTCCGCCAGGCCAAGGATGGCGGTTACCTCGACATCGAGTGGCTCGCCGATGGGAGTACCTGGATCGGGAAGTCCTGCCCGAAGCTTGATCAGTGCGTCTCGAACCAGAAGAAGCTTGTCGACGATCGGCCCCCGGGACTGCTCATTCTTGAACACCGAAAGTTGAAACACATTGGAGCCCTGAAGCTGTTCCTTCCGGATAACGTATTGTGTGAAATCGTTCTGCAGTTTCCAGACCTGCCCGGGAGTCACAACCGTGACTACAGTGGGATCACCTGCAAAATTGGTGAGATACACGTCGTTGGGCGCAAAAAGATTCCGAAAAGCATCCGTAAACGTATAGTTGTCCAGCTGGCCCGCTATTACCGATACAGGAACGCCGGTAATCGAAAACAGAAAGATCTCCTGATGGCCAGGAAGATCCGGAAGGTTCCGAATCAGGGCGTCGTATAAGAAGAGGTTCGGCGCGTTCGAGGTTCTCGGCGGTGAACTGTTGTTGCTGACGTCGCCGTCTGGAAGCTGAGTGCGTTCCACGCCGCCGTCGATTTCGTTGATACCGTCGAAGCCGGGGGTCGCATCCCCGATGTATCCCTCGACAATGATGTGCCGAAGCGGATTCAGCCGGGCCAGCTCGTTGCTGAGATCGAGGATGTTTCCAAAAGCCGGCCAAACTCCATCCGTAAATTCATTCACCAGGGTGTGCGCCCAGATATCGCCCGCCGCGTGCGTAGCGAACCCAAAAACCCAGGCGAGGATCTGCAGCTTCTCGCTTTCGGTGTACTGGGGATCGTTCTGTGCAGCCCATCCTCGGGAAAGCAGATGGCCGACCCAGATTCCCGTGGACTCGGGGTGAATGACGGCCTGAGCCATCGTCAGATCCGGGAAAGCGTCGTCCGCCGCACCGCCGTAGTAGTAGGACGGATACAACGCGATGGCCTGGACGATTCTGGGATTGACGTCGTATTCGCGGCCCTCGATGGTCACCTTGCCGTCTTCGAGAAGATCTCGACGAACGTCCATGGCAACCTCGACGTGCGTGTACGGCTTGAATGCGACTTCGGCCAGCGGATCCTTGCCGGTTCCGATGGTATGGGCATGCTCGAAACCAAGCAAATGCCCCATCTCGTGGGTGACGTACGCGGCCAGCTCGCGAGCGTAAGAATCTAACGAAGCGGCAGAAGTCGGAATGTTGTCGGTGAAGACGAATGCGTTGTCGCTCGCATTCAGGTTCCCGTAATCCACATTCTCCGAAAGTCCGTAATAGGGGCCATAGGCACCAAAGGCCGAACTGTTGCCGCCGATATAAACCGTTGAAAACGCCGTGCCCGATTCCGGGCGCGCAGTAACGAGGCGCAAACCGAGAGAAGCGTACCTTCCCTGAATCCAGGCTGTTAGCGCTTGTTCAATTCCATTTTCCTGTCCGGCCAAATTTGCGGGGGCGCGGAACGCACCAATATCCAGCCCGTCTGTGCGCACCGGTCCGTCATAACTGACGTTCGAAGCACCGTCGAAATCGAGATAGAAAACTTGTCCGTCGAAACTGTTCGAAGAAGTCGCCGGTGGCCCGTTTGCTCCGTGCAATGTTTTAATAATCTGGCTCGCCTGATCGTCGTGGCCGGAGGTATCGCTATTCGAAATGTCCGAGGCGACAGCGTTGTAATCCGGTTCAGAAGCTGTTGCGGCGACATCCGCGTTGGCCTCTTCCGTCGTCGATTCCACTACCGAAAATTCGGCGAAGTTCGGAGTTTGGTTCTCGGCGGGATTCCGTTGTCCTTCGGGAGCGGCATCCAGTTGCAGCACCAGAGGTGCCGAGTGCGGGTCATCAATGAGGAGATCCGCGGCTAACGGAACGCCTTCACTGCTGAGCAGGACTCGAGGTTCCAGGGGTTCCAGTCGGAATCGGGGGCCATCGGACTTTTCAGCGCGACCCATCCATGGCAGTCGATTCTTCAACCGCTTCGCAGTACCGCTAAGGATTCCTGGAGGATCAAACATGAACATGGATGCCCGAAAAACTGCAACTCAGGAGACCCGTGCATGATTCCCACCGTCTCTCCCTAAGACGGTGGGTGCCTTCTCAAATTTTTTGAAGACGACTTCTATACCGCTTGCATGACGGAGTGTCAATGGAGGGATATCGTTTGAATTGCGATTCTGGAAATTTTTGACGGTAGGAAAGCGAGGGAAAAGAAAATCCGGCCCGCGCCGGAAGGCAAACGGGCCGGATATGGTCGAGAACCTGTCTATGGAAGCAATGCCGTAATGTTCCGCTTCGGAACCTGCCCAACCTTGATTTGCGTCGTTTCTTTCATTGTCTTGATATCGACCACAGAAACGGAGTTCGACTGAGCATTGGCGACGTATGCCGTCTTGCCGTCCGGCGTCAGCGTGACCCAGTCCGGAGATCGGCCGACATCCACTGAACCCATAAGCTTCAGGTCCGGAAGCGAGTAGGAATAGACCGCGCTGTTGAGACGGCTGTTGACGATCAGAGTCTTTCCGTCGGATGTGACCGCCATTCCGTGGGACGCGTTACCTCCGCCCAGAACCGGCGTCTTACCGGGTCCCAGCATGGGCAAGTTAATCCGGGTCGTCTCCTTATGCGTCGCAAAGTCCACGACGGCGAAACCATTGAGATCGCTAAGCTGGACGAAAATTCGTTTGGTTGAGCCATCGGGATTGCGCTCGAAAGCCATCGGGCGGACGCCAAGATCGAAGTCCATGCTCCAGGCGACCTGGTCCGTCTTGGGATCAATGACAGTAATGTTCTTTCCGGCGATAGAGCCTGCAATGACGAACTTCCCGTCGGGGGTGACATAAGTGTTGTGAACCGCGCCTTTGACCGGAATGCTTTTCACCTTTTCCAGCGTGACCGTATCAACAACGTCAACAGCACCAACGCCCTGGACGATGGCGACGTAGACCCGCTTTCCGTCGAGACCGATTGAGATATTGTTGGGATGCCCGCTCAATGGAATCTTGCTCATCACGCGAAGGGTTCTTCCGTCGACCACATCCAGCGTGCTGTCGGCTTCATTGCTGATGTAAATACGACTCCCATCCGGAGCAGCAGCCGCGCCGTGCCCGACTTCAATACCAGAGATTTCTCCGACAACTTTGTTGGATACCGGGTCGATAATGTCGACGTTATCGCCTGCGGCATTGGTTTGAATGATGCGAACCTTTCCTCCGGTCGCAGGCTTGAAGCTGGCCAGGGTCTGACCGCGCACCCATGCCGCGAGAATCTGCCATTCCGGATCGTCCTGGGTTTTCCAATGCTTCCCGCCATCATGTATCGGGTCTCCACCGGCGGTCTCGACGAGCGGATGAAGGAGCAACTTGCTCTTTGCGGGATCACCGGGAACCACTCTCGCTTTCACGATATCGAAATTCTTGCGGGAATCTTCCTCGTTCCATGTCGCACTGCCCGCCGGCAGCGCCTGCAGCCGCATCGGCGTTCCACTCGAATGGCATGAGACACATCGAGCATTGCCGGGACGTTTGGTGGTGAATATGGGTTGAACGCGCGACTTGAAGAATTCGTAATCCAGGGAAGGTTGCGCGGCCGTTTTTGTTGCCGGCTGCTGAAGCAGCAATAATGCAAGAATCGGAAACCAGAGAAGAATGTTCATTGGAGTGACCTCTGCGGCGGACTCTAGCCGCCATGGGTAATGCCGTCAAGTTTTTCGAACGCTGGGTCCGGGAGTGAGAATTTCACAAACTGGCCTTTGGCTGCGCCGCCTTATCTTGGCGGAGAATCGATTCCGGCGGGTTCTGCAACGTGGACGACGATCGACTCGATTCGGGATCCGCTTCCTTCGACTTTGACAGGTTCGGCGAATCCCTCGAACTTCTTCAGAAAATCCCGGTTCAACGGGGCGCAAGGAAGAACCAAATTCCACGCAAGGGGGCGATAGTCTCCAGGACGTGGAACCGTGAGTTCAAAGGTTCCATCCTGGTCCGAGACGATCGCTTCGATTGGATCGTCCTTGAGCACGCGGGCCAGCCACCAACGCACGTATCTGATATCGCACTTTTGACAATGCGCTGTGAGATAGCCATCTTTTGAAGTGATCAAGGATTGTCGGCCCGCCGGTATATTTGAAACCGCGAACTTGCCGTCAGCATCGCTCAACGCGGAAAGAGCCGATATTTTGATCTGAACTCCAGGGATTGGGTTTCCCGTCGATGCATCCACTACCTGGCCTTGAATCCTGGCGCTACTCTGTGGCATAGCCACCAGGAAAGGACAAACCGTTACGAGGACCAGAAAAACCGCCGCAATTGGTTCTTTCATGGAGTGTGGTTCGCGGAATAGTAATTGGGGTCGCATCGAGCGTCAAGATGCGCCGATTTCTGAGTCCCTTTACGCCTCCCCCGGCTCGCTGCCTTCACTGCATGCTCCGCACCCTGTCTTCAGGAGTGGGATTTGACCTGATTGTCCCCAGATCCTTCAAACATCTTGTATAGTGGGCGGCAGTAAAACGGAGGGACCAGCAGATGTTCATCACGAAGAAGCATCTTTCTCGACGCACATTTCTACGCGGGGCAGGAATCACCGTTGCGTTGCCGTTTCTGGAATCCATGGTTCCCGCGCAAACGGTCCTGACAAGAACCGCGGCTACGGGAAGAACGCGATTCACGAGCATCTATGTTCCACACGGCGCAACCATGTACAAATGGACGCCAGCGACTGCAGGCAAGGGCTTTGAAATGTCGGAGACTCTCAGTCCTCTGGAAAAATATCGGGATCGGCTGACTGTTGTGAGCAATCTCTGCCATCAGAGCGCCACGGGATCCGACGCCGGCAGCGAACATGCGCGATCGGCGGCGATCTATCTGACTGGAGGAGCTCCACAACGAGGCGGAGTAAAAGTCGGAACAAGCGTGGATCAAATCGCGGCTTCGCATATCGGCCAGGACACAGCGTTGCCTTCGCTCGAACTCGGAATTGAAGATGCCAACCTCAGCTGCGGTGCGGGATATGGATGCGCGTATTTCAATACGGTCTCCTGGCGCACGCCAACCGCTCCACTGCCGATGGAAAACAGCCCGCAGGTGGTGTTCGAAAAACTCTTCGGCGATGGCAGCACGACCGAACAACGATTGACGCGCAAGTTGCAGGACCGCAGTATTCTCGATTCCATACGCGAGCAAACAACTGGGTTGCAAAAGAATCTTCCGTCCTCCGATCGTGCACGACTGGAAGGATATCTGGAGGATATTCGCGAAATCGAACGGCGAATCAAGACCGTCGTGGATCGCGAATCTCAGGGAGCAACGCAGAAGGTTCCCAATGCTCCAGTCGGAACGCCGGAGACGTTTGATGAACACATCAAGCTGATGTTCGACCTGCTCGCGCTGGCATATCAGAACGAGACGACTCGCGTATCCACTGTCATGTTTGCGAAGGATCTCAGCCCCGCAAGTTTCCCGGCCAGCGGCAATCGGGGAGCATTTCACGGCGCGTCGCATCACGCCAACGTGAAGGCGAACATGGACAACTTTGCGTTGATCAACAAGTATCACGTGCAGATGCTCGCGTACTTTCTGGAGAAGCTGGCGGCGCTGCCGGATGGAGACGGGAACGTGCTCGATCACTCCCTTATTCTTTACGGCAGCAGCATGAGCAACGGGAACGAGCACAACCACGACCCATTGCCGATCGTGCTCGTCGGCGGAGCGTCGGGTCAGCTCCAGGGAAACCGCCATGTCGTGACGCCGGCGAAAACACCAATGTCCAACCTGCTGCTGAGCATGCTCGACAAACTTGGCGTGCATCAGCAATCTTTCGGCGACAGCACCGGACTGCTGGAGATTTGATCAGTTCGTTTTCGCGGGATGCAGAATCAGTTTCTGGACTCGCCAGTTGACGATCTCCGCGACATAAAGCTCGTTTTCTGAAGGGCACGCGATCTCGTGAATCCATCCAAACTGCTTTGGCTGCTTGCCGGCCTTGCCTAGAACTCCAAGAATTTTGCCGTCGAGCGTCATCTTGTAGATTCGACCTGGAAACGCATCGGCCGCATACAGGAATTGATTGGGGCCAGGTGTGATGCAGACCGCCCACGGAGAACCGGCGTGCTGGCTTCCAACAGTTTCATCGTTGGGGATCGGTCCCATCCATGGTTTCGCATCCGGCGGGACTGGCACATCAAGCTTCATCGCTCTCAGAAATTTCCCGTCAGGGTCGAACACCTGAATGCGGAAATTGCCGCGATCGCCAACGTAGATGTTTCCTGCGGCATCTGCAGCGATGCTGTGCGGAGTATCGAATTGCCCGGTTTTGTTTCCGGGTTCCCCGAAGGACTTTACCCAGTCGCCGTTCTTGTCGAACTTGGCGACGCGCGCGTTGATATATCCGTCGCTGATGAAGATGTTGCCCTGGCGATCCCATGTCACATCGGTGGGCTGACGAAACTGTCCGTCAACGGGAGGCCGCGGAGGTGTCACGCGCGACCAGGGGACAGCGGTTTCATCCGATGCTTCCTTCTTCCGACCGAACACCATTTCGACGCGGCCTTCCGGATTGAACTTGATGACCATGTCGGAGCCTTTGTCGACGGCCCAGATGTTGTCGTTGCCGTCGACTCGAACGGTGTGGGCGTAGGACCATGCGTAGAGGTTGTGGCCGATCTCGCGGATGTACTTGCCGTCGGGACCGAACTCCAGAAGCTGAGCTGCTGTTGCACCATATGCAGGACCGGTCACGTTGCCGCGGCTGAACACAAACACGTGGGCTTTTGAATTGACGGCAACACCACCGACTTCACCGAAATAAAGATCGGCGGGGAGCTTGAAGAAGTTCGGCACGGAATCGAACGGAATTTCCGGTACGCGCTGCTGGGAATACATCAATCCCGCACAGGCGATGGAGAGTATCAAGACAACAACGAGACTTTTCACAAGAACCCACCTTTCAGAAATTCCTCTCCCGAAGGGAGAGGATGGCGCGAAGCGCCGGGTGAGGGATACAGATCGAAATTTCTTTACCCCTCATCCGGCGCTGTCGCGCCACCTTCTCCCTTCAGGAGAAGGATTAGGCATCACGGCAGCGCGTACGCGACCAGTTGCGCCGCCGCCCGTGGCGAAACGTTGCCCTCAACCGCAACGACCACATACTGCTTTCCGCGATAAGAGTACGTCATCGGCACACCCACTGGTGGACCGACGGGAGTTTGCGTTTCCCAGATCGTTGCGCCCGTCTTCTTATCCAGTGCACGGAAGAACGGTTGCCCAGTATATCCCTCGCCCGCAAACAGCAACGTCTTCGTCACCATCAGCAATCCGGCGCGACCGATGCTGCCGGTTTTCGGAATCGTCACGCCTTTCAGCAGCGGATGATTCTTCACAGACGGTGGAGTGTCGCCGTTGACAACCTGCCACACATGTTCGCCTTTATTCAGGTCGATCGCAGTAATGCGATTCCATGGCGGCTTTACGATCGGCAGTCCTTGAATCGTTGGCGCAACGCTTCCGGTTCCGATCATCGCAAGATCGGTTTCGCCCGGCATCGGCTTCATCACGCCGTACACAGCCGTATCGGTTCGTGTCGCTGATGCTACATACAGGTAACCGGTTTCAGGATCCAGCGCTCCGCCCTCCCAATTCGCGCCACCTGATCCCGGAAACGTGAGCGTGCCCTTTGTTCCCTTCGCCGGGTCTGAAATAGACGGAGGCGTAAACAGCGGTCCCATTCGATATCCTTCTGCGGCTTGTTGCGCGAGTCCTTTGATCTGCGGAGTGAAGTCGATGAGATCAGCGATGCTCATACCCTGCCGGTCAAACGGAAGCGGCTTTGAAGGAAACCGCTGCGTCGGATATGTGTGTTCTCCAGGCACGTCGCTCTGCGGAACAGGCCGCTCTTCGATAGGCCAAACGGGATTCCCGTTTGTGCGATCAAAGACAAAAGCGAACGCTGTCTTTGTGAGCTGAACTACGGCTTTGATCCTGCGGCCATCAACCGAGATATCCGCGAGAATTGGGGAAGACGGCGGATCGTAGTCCCAGATGTCGTGATGCACGATCTGCTGATGCCAGATTCGTTTTCCCGTCTTGATATCCAGCGCGACCAGAGTTGACGAAAACAAGTTCGCGCCCGGACGTTGTCCACCAAACTGGTCTCCAGTTGCGGCTTCGACGGGCAGGTACAGATATCCCAGTTCTTCATCCACGGTAAACGGCGCCCATGAACCGGCATTCCCCGAATATTCGTTGGAATTGTTTTCCCAGGTATCCGCGCCGAATTCTCCGGCGCGAGGAATCGTATGAAAGGTCCAAACCTTCCTGCCGGTGCGCGCATCGAACGCCATGATGTCGGCTTTGGGGAATTTTTTGGACTTGGGAACGCGGCCATTTTCGAGCGATGTGGGAATGACAACAATGTTGCCGAAAACCAGCGGCGGCGACGTATTCATCAAATGACCAATGGCAGGATTGAAGTTGGCATCCTTCTCGACCTCTTTCGTGAGGTCGACGACGCCGTCCTTCCCAAACGAAACGACCGGATGTCCGTTCTTCGCATCCAGTGCGACCAGTTGATAGCCCGGTGTGACGGTAAGGATTCGCGATTGCTGTCCATCAGTCCAATACGCAACGCCCCGGCTGTTCTTGCGAACGCCGTCGGCGCGCGATCCTTCGTCCAGACGCCATGTCCAGATGGTTTCACCGGTTCCGGGATCCGCTGCGACGACGGCACGGCGATCACCCGCGGTGAAATACAGAACGCCTCCAACCATGATTGGCGTGGTTTCGTTCTTGATCTCCGGTATGGACCCAAAATTGTCGCTGTGCCAGATCCACGCGATCTGAAGGTTCTTCACATTCGAAGCGTTGATCTGATCGAGGGGCGAGTATCGCGTGTTGCCGCCATCACTGCCCGTGCGGCGCCACTCCACATTTGAAGGAGCGTTCTGCGCAGGCGCTTGAGCGCGACTCATTGTGGTTAGCGTTGCAAGCAGAACCAAACCGAGTGGAAGCTTTCCCTTCATCGCGCATCTCCTTTGAAGACGGAAAAAGGGGACAGACCCGTCAGACCCCTTTTTCTATTTTGGGGCTGGTTTCGAAAGGTATTCCCTGGATTGCGCTTCGCTCATTAGCGGCGCGACTTTGTCCGGGTCGATACGAACCATCATGTAATTGATGTGATCGTCGATCTTGGTAAACCAGTGGCCCGTGCCTGCAGGAATCACAACGACATCTCCCGCTTTCAGTTGATGGGCAACTCCATTCTTGATTTCCGAGCCGTTGTTGCCCGGTCCATTGCGCTCGACGACGGTGCGTTCCGTCGCTGGGCGCCGCTCCCTGTTGGTGATGTCGGGACCGAGCACGAGCGTCGCGGTACCGGAAATGATGTAGTACACCTCACTGACTTGATCATGCTCAGCAACCGAGTTGGCGGCGGGAGCAGCCAGTTTTCCCCGATATACGAGTCCAATTCCGACATTGGACTTTCCGATATCGACAGCCCTCACACGCTGGTCCACCAGGCTTTCGGCGATTGCCTTTTTTGTGTACGCATCCATTTCGGACGCGGAAATGTAGGTACCCGGACACATACGGCACGTGGGCTGTGGATCCGTGGGATTGATCTTCACCTGCGCCAGAAGTACAGCGGCTGTGATGAGTACTGCGGCCACACCCAGAAGTAGTTTTTTCATATGAACCTCATTTTTTGGGCCAAGGAACGCCCTGGCTGGTTTTCGTCACGGGCGCGACGCCCTTGAATATGAAACGCTGCACGCGTGCTCCGGTGTAGGTTTCGGTGGCGTACAGGTTGCCTTTGGAATCGGTATCCAGGTTGTGGACACCGAAGAACTGTCCGGGCTGACGTCCGCCATCGCCGAACGACGTTAAAACTTCGAGCGTGCTTCGAAGCACGATGCTGATTTTTTCGTCGACGCCATTCGCCATGTAGATGTACGTCTGCTGGGGGTCTCGCGAAAACGTCATGTCCCATACGGAACCGGATCGAAGAGTGTTCCTGTCGAAGAACGCTTCCTTCACGAACGTGCCGTCCTTGCGAAACACCTGCACACGATCGTTTACTCGGTCGCATACGTAGACGAAGCCGTCTTTGGAAACATCGGCGCAATGCACGGTGTTGAACTGCTTCGAAGGCGGATCGGAGGGATTGTATGCAGGTACTGGGGAATCGTCAGGCTTGTTGCCATACGCGCCCCAGTGCCGTTTGTACTTTCCTGTGTCGGCGTCGATCACGATAACCCGGCGATTGCCGTAGCCATCGGCAATATACAGCTCATTCGCGGCAGGATCCGGATAGATTTTCGCAGCACGCCAGAAGTTCGCAGTGTCGTTGCTTCCGTTGTGGACGTTCTGCTTCCCCACTTGCAGAAGGAATTTTCCCTTCTTGTCGAATTTCAGGATTTGCGTGTCGGTGTTTCCATTCCCGCCAATCCAGACATTGCCTTTGTGATCGACGGTAATGCCGTGATTGCTTTCCGGCCATTCGTAGCCTGAGCCCGGACCTCCCCACGAACTGAGCAGGTTTCCGTCTGCATCGAATTCCAGAACCGGAGGTGCAACCTTGCAGCACACGCCAATCGGCGGTGTCGCATCGGCCGCTTTGAAATTGTCTTCCACCGTTCCCGGACGATGAATGATCCAAACATGGTCCTGTGCGTCAACGGATAGACCAATGGTTGATCCCAGCACCCAGTGATTCGGTAAAGGTTTAGGCCAGTAGGGATCGACTTCGAAGACCGGCGCCTGCGGTGCTGGAGTTCGGCTTTGCGCGTAGAACGCCGCCACTAACACAATGATTAACAAACAGGCACCAGCGGTCTTGAGTTTCATCGCAACCTCCGGAATTTTTCCAAGCGTTGAAGTGAAGCTTGTTTATCGTTCCCTCGGCGTGATTGTCAAGCGAAAGGGCTCGATTTCGCTGACGGCAGGAGGGAATTAAAGGGACAGGCACCGAATTCGCTGGGAGAGAATTCGAAGATCGGGATACCTGTCGCAGCGAATTCGGTGCCTGTCCCTTTAATTCCCTTCTGTCCCCTTTACTCCTTGCGCGCCAAAACGCGCTAAAAGTTGACACTTTCCTCATTGCTGAATACGATGCGGTTCAAACATATTGGAGGATTTCGATGAGCAAAACCTGGATGGGTCGTGTCGGAACGGCGGTAATGGTTGCCGCGAGCTTGATTTTTGCGGCGTCGGAGCTGTCTGCGCAGTCCCAACCCGGAGCGTTGTCGCCAGCTAACCTTGCGAAACCTCGCCCCAAGCCTCCATTCGACATTACCGGAACATGGATTCATCAACGTGGAGAGAACGAGAGGTTTGATCCTCCCGCCGGCTTCAAGCTCACACCGGAAGCACAGAAGCATTTCGATGCGGCCGCGGTGGCAACGGCAGCTGGGAAAATCTATCGCAATGACATTGGACTATGCTGGCCTGCGGGACTCCCAATCATGATGACGCGAGTATGGCCCATTCAGATGATCCAGTTGCCTACCTCCGTGTTCATGATCAACGAATTAATGAACAGCATGAGAATCGTCTATCTGGATGGCCGCAAACACACGGATCCGGATTATGTGGTGCGCAGTTTCAATGGCGAATCCATCGGACGATGGGAAGCCGATACGCTGGTCATCGATACGACCAATTTTGTCGATGAGCATCACTGGATTCATGACAGGATGGGGATTCCGGCAAGCGATGCATTGCGCGTCATTGAGAGAATCAAGATGCAGAATGAGGGTAAGAGACTGGAGATTGAATTCACTCTTACCGATCCGAAGGTTTTCGTGGGCGAATGGAAATATGTAAAGCACTGGGACCGTCTGGACGATCGGGATATCCAGGAGGTGGAATGCCTCCCGGATCTCAATGAACATATGCCGAGCGTGCATTCACCCGATAATGTCCGCGAATCGCAACGTCCATAACAGCAGCAATATTTGGAGGATAGAGTAATGAAAGCATTTCGCATCGTTGGCTCACTGGCGATCGCGCTCTGTTTCGTGGTTTCCGCTTTTGCGCATCATAGTGCGGCCGGCGTGGATACCACCAAAACCGTATCGCTTGAAGGAACCGTCAAGACCTTCAAGTGGGCAAACCCGCATTCGTACCTGGAAATTGAAGTCACGAACGCCAAGGGCGTTGCAGAAATCTGGAACCTGGAAATGATGCCGCCGTCGTACCTGATTCCCGCGGGCTGGAAATCCAGCACCGTCAAGTCCGGCGACAAGGTGAAGTTCAGCGCAAGGCCGATGAAGAACGGAGATCCCGGAGGACTTTTCGTTTCGATCACGCTGCCTGACGGAAAAACGCTGACGCAGACCGCACCCCGCGGTGGTGCCCCTGCAGGTGCAGGTGCGGCCGCACCAGCAGGGGCACCGGCCGGGGCTCGATAAACTATAGGTACGGGACCACGCGACTGCCCTCCTAAGTTAGGAGGGCAGAGTCAGCGCGTTTCTTGCGATCTCGAGGGTGGTTCCTTAGCAAAAATCTTTCAGAATGCTTTCTTAAAATTTTCTCCCAGGGAACCACCCCGGCGCTTCGCGCCACCCCTGCTGACTCAGGAGGGGCGTTTTGCGATAATCCTGCCGCTCGCCGCCATCTTAGTTTGTACTGAACGCGAGTACCACATTGCCGCCAGATGAACCATTGCTGATCGCGTAACCCGAACTGATAAAAACCATCCCGCCGACGACCGAAGCACCCGACACATTGATGGCTCCGCCGTGAGCCGCAACCTTATTCACGGTTTGGAATTCCTGATTCGTATTGAACTCCCACAGTTGCTTACCATCTGCACTCGATACAGCGAAGAGTCGTCCATTGCCTGACGCTTCGAAAACGACGCCAGGAATGACCGTGGGCGCAGCCCCCATGGAGCCTCCACCATTAAAAGTCCAGACAGGCTGGCCCGTGGCAGGATTCAACGCGACAAGGCCCGGACCGCCAAGTCCGTAATACGCATTCTGTGCGTCTGCGGCGCCGCCCCAGACGATGGAACCGCCACCACCACCGCGACCGGCGGGAGCGGGAGCCGTGGGAAGAACTGCGGCGCCGTTATTCGCGGTAACGCGATACAGCACTGCACCTTTGTTGTCCGGATCGAGAGCGATCAAATGACCTCGTTTTGTTCCCGTCAGCAGAACGCGTTTGCCACCCGGCAAGGATTTGAGAATTGGAGAATTTCCGATATCCAGATCCGGACCATTTGGCGTCGGACACGCGGCGCTGGGGTTCGCTCCACCACAACCACCCATGAATACGTCATTGGCATCGGCCTGGTGTGTCCACAGCAGCTTGCCGGTCTTCAAATCAATCGCAACGATGGCGTCTGTCGTCACAGGCGAAGGCGCGGTGGTCGCGTCTCCCGTGCCGAAATACACCGCGCCTCTTACCGGATCAATCGTCGGTGAATTCCACACGGAGCCTCCGGCGGGAGCATAAATCTTCACGCCATTCGGATTTTGCTTCACCGGTTTCGGATCGCCTTCGACGACCCAGTACTTCCATACCTGCCTGCCGGTGTTTGCATTCAGCGCCACGATGCTTCCACGCGACGTACAGCACGGATAATCCACATTGCCGCTGGCGAATTCCTCGGATGAAGACACGGGAACGATCAACACTCCATTTGAAAGTTTGGTTCCGGCGGTGATGCGCGCCACAACATGAGGATCCACTTTCGTCTTCCAGAGTTGTTTGCCGGTTTGTGCATCCACGGCGAAAACGTTGGCTCGACCGTCTCCGAAGTAAACGGCATAGCGCGAAGCGCCTTGTCCGGAGATCGGACCGACGGTCACAGCGCCTCGAACAATCGCTCCATTTTCAAAGGACCAGTACACACAGCCTGTCGCTGCATCCAGGGAGTAGATAAATCCATTGTCACTCCCGACAAAGACACGCCCCGCAACGACCGTGGGTTGCGAGCTTGAAGTCATGCCGGCAGGGAGGCCAAACGCCCATTTCAGTTTCAGCTGCGGCACTTGAGCGGCGGTGAGGCCTGCACCAGCCGCGGTCTGAAATCGAGTATTCGATTGGTCGACGCTCCAGCCGTTCCACGACGGCCCTTGCGCCGGGTTCGACATGTTTGGATTGCTGGCGCATTTATTCGGCATGTTCTTCGCGTCACCTGCGGCAGAACTGCCCAGCGTACGCCCGCTCATGAATTCGGCAATGACTCGCTTCTGGCCATCGTTGAGTGCCTGCGCCTGCATCTGCATTGAACCTGTCGTCAAAGACGTGTAGATCCGCTCCGGCGTCATTTCGCGAATCGCTTCACCGGTCGGGGCTTTTTCCGTCGGATTCAGATGACATAACGCGCAGCCCCGCGTCTGGAACAGGTTCCAGCCTGTCTCGGATCCCGGAGGGCCCGCAGCGCGTCCGCCGCCCTGAGGCGCAGCCGCTCCTGCTCCCGGTGCATTCGGAAGAGGGGGTGTCTGAGTGGGAGGACCCTGAGCCAGCATTGCGGCAACGCAGACCAGGACACCCAGGAGAACTGCAGCTGAGATTGTCAGCCTCTGAAAATAGCGATTCATGATCATCCTCCGTAAACGGTACTGAAACCCGGTGACGATACCACGTTGGAATCACAAATCAACTGGATTACCCGCACGTTCGCGCAGCACTCGCTGACGCTCGCAGAGGGGTATACTTGTCGAGTGCTGAATGAAGATTTGAGAATTCTATTAGCACTGGAACCTGCCTGGACCGTTTCGATCAACGGTTCGGAGTTTGTCCCTGCCAGCACCACAGAAATCGAAGTTCATGAATCCACCATTCGCTTCCAGCGGCAAAACCGGAAGATCGTCGGAGTTGACTGGCTTCGGCCAAACGTGCCTCGTGTGCGAACACATGCGGACGTCCTGACGTTTTATCCCGGCAGTGTTTTGCCTGAAAAAGTTGAAACGCGAAGACGCCGGCGCGCATTTCAGAGGCAGCTTGCGGAGTCTCTTGCCCTCTACTTCGAAACTCGAATACCTCTAAAACAATCGCTTGGAAAATCCGGAACGTATCCCCAATTCGTTCTGGGAAATCGCGCCGTTATTGCAGTCGATCCGGATGAATCCACTCCCGTCGTCTGCGGAATTATGCGAGCCGCTGTCGCCTGGTCGAGACACCTGGGGGGACAGCGGATTTCGGTGGTAGTTCCGACGAACCGTAGCCGCACAATCGTAACGCGTCTTCTTTCGATGCCGGCCCTGTGTGCCGAATTTCAGTGGCTGGAATGGGACGGCGAGCGTGTTGGCCCCCTTGAAATGAGTTTGCCCGACTCAGAAACCCATGTTCATGAATACCGCGAGCCCAAGGTCGCGGCAGAAGTCATGCGGATCTGCGCGCTGGCGCCGGACCTGCTTCAGGCGGTACCGAACATTCCGGGCAATGCCGTCTCGGTTCGCCTGCGTGGACTGGAAGTGGCTCATGTGACGCAGACCGGCACCACCTATCCGATGGGCGAACCTCTTTCGACACTGGTTGAAAAGCTTTCCAATGAACGGCGCCACGGAAGCCGGCATCCTCTGGCGCGCGCTTACGAAGAGCGCTGGCTGGAGTCCAATTTAATTCGGCAGATCCGCGATGTGCTTCCGGTTCGAACTGAATACATTTATCCACAGGTTCCCAGTTTCGTCGGCCAGGATCGAAATATCATCGATCTGCTCACGATTACCGAAGGCGGGCGGCTTGTGGTTGTTGAGGTGAAGGCATCCGCGGATCCAGACCTTCCCTTTCAGGCACTCGACTACTGGCTGGCGGTTGAGCGCCATCGGAAGGCTGGAGATTTTCAGGCCAAAGGCTACTTTCTGGGCTTGGAAATACGTGATGAACCGGCGCTGCTGGTCGTGGTTGCGCCATTGCTGGCATTTCACAGAACGTTGGACTCTCTGGTGGAGATGTTGCCGCTGGATCTGCCGTTGTTGCAGATCGGAATCAATCAGTCCTGGAAGCGTGACATCAAAATCTTGCGCCGAAAAGGGACGCTCGGGTAGGCTGGGGAGCGAGGATCAATATGAAATCCAGGGGAAGGGTCATCATTGCCGTTGGCATGTTGCTGGTAACAACGTTTGTGCTTGCCCAGGGGCCCAATCGGAATCTCGGCAACAATATTCCGGTCACGCCTGCCCCCAGCCAGTCTGGCGGACCCGGTAGCGGCGCGATAACGCTGGATGTCAATCTGGTGAACCTCGACGTCGTTGTCATCGACAAGAACGGAAACCCGATCGGGGGGATGGATAAAAGGCATTTCAAGATTTTTGACGACAATGTCGAACAGACCATCACCAACTTCACAACGGTGGAATCCCCGCTTACCGTTGTTGTTGTCGTCGAATTCACACAGTTTGGTCTCTATGTCAGCAACATTTACCAGTCCATTGGCGGCTTTGTTTCATCTCTTCGTCCCGATGACTGGGCTGCACTTGTCGCTTTTGATGTCCGTCCCACGCTGGTTACCGACTTCACAAAAAACAAGAACCTGATCTTTGAAGGTCTGCAGAGTCTCAGAAACCCCACGACATCTGAAGCGGGTCTTTTCGATGCTGTCTATGACACTCTGCAGAAGCTCGACAAAGTCGACGGCAAGAAGGCAATCTTCCTGGTCAGTACCGGACTCGATACCATCAGCCGTCATTCGTACAGTGAGGCGCTCAAGAAGGCCCAGTCATCAGACACGATGATTTACGGCGTGAGCATGACTCAGCTTTACAAGTTGTACTATCAGAATCGCTTGAGCCAGGAAGCGAACATCGCGCTTCTAGCTGCGGACAATCAGCTGACTCAGCTGGCAACCGCAACGGGCGGGACGGCGTTCTTCCCTCGATTCGATACCGAATACCCGTCGTATTACGAAGCGATTAGTCATCAACTGCGGAACCAGTACAACCTGGCGTTCATCCCGACGAATCAAAAGAAGGATGGGAAATTCCATAAACTCCGCGTTGCCGTGGAAGACCTCGACGTCAACAAGGATGGCAAGCTCGACGGATTGAAAGCCCACGCCAGGCAGGGCTACTACGCACCGCGATCGTAGTACGTACCAACGGAAGAATCTGACCAATGCGCAATTCTCAATGTTCAATTGTTATCCGAGGGGAGTGTGATTCACTCTTTTTTCATCGGATGAGAATTGTCATTGAGAATTGAGCATTGGTAAGATTCCGTCTGAAGTGCATCCGGTTCGTCCCCCCGCTGTTGCAGGCCGGTTTTATCCGGCCGATCCTTCAGCACTATCCACAGCAATTGACGCCTTCGTCGATACCTCTGTCGATTCCGAACCTGCGCTGGGAGTTATCGCGCCGCATGCGGGATACGTCTATTCGGGCGCGGTAGCAGGCGCCGTCTACACCCGGGTGCGCCTTCCCTCGCGAATCATTATTCTTTGTCCAAACCATACCGGCCTGGGAGTTCCCCTCTCCATCATGCGCAGCGCCGCATGGCAAACGCCGTTGGGAAGTGTCGACATTGATACCGAAATGGCCGATACGCTTTTGAAGTCGAACCCGGAACTGGAGGAAGACTTCGAGGCGCACCGAAGAGAACACGCGATCGAAGTGCATCTTCCCTTCATACAACAATGCCAGCACGACGACGGGACGCGGTTCGTTCCTATTGCAATTGGGGTATCAAAGTGGGATGTCCTGGAACGGCTCGGCCAATCGATCGCAGAAACGATAAAAAAGGTCGGCCCGGCGTTGATCATCGCATCCAGTGACATGAACCACTATGAATCGGACGTCATTACCCGAGAGAAAGACGCGTGGGCAATCGCCCCAATCCTGAAACTCGACGCAAGAGACCTCCACGATACCGTGCGGCGGCGAAACATCTCGATGTGTGGAGCAGGACCTGCCGTCGCAATGATTGTGGCATCGAAAATTCTGGGGGCTACTGAGGCGGAACTCGTGAAGTATGCGACCTCTGCGGAAGTCTCGAAGGATTTCGATCGAGTTGTCGGTTATGCGGGCGTTGTCGTGAACTGATTACTTTGCCGCGGCGATTCTATCGCGGAGTTCTCGAGCGTGGGCTCGAGCATAGTTCACGACCTGTTCATTGCGATCGATCAGGCCCAGGAGCTCAATCATGCTTTGCGAGTCGATAATCCGGCCCTGCTTCAAAATATTCTCCAGCTGATCCAGCCGCTCCGGAATACCGAGCCGATCGAATTGCAGCGCCCATCCCAAATCGATGACGACCGCTTCCTGCAGGATCAGCGCTTCAAAGAACGTCACCAGCGCAGTGACCTCTTTCATTTCGGAATAGTTGAATTCTGCTTCACGGTTGCCGGATGGCATTTCGAGAGTCAGATGCTTTTTTCCGAGGTCGGCAACCTTCCTTTTGGATTCGTAGTTTTGGGCCTTTTCCAGATACTTGGTTCCGGAAAGGACCGCAAGAAACTGGTTCTTGCCGGAGGGGGACAACGTGATTGCGAACTTGAAGTCGTCATCATCGCGGCGTTTGAACCGGACCTCGCCTGTGGCCTGGGGATTGAGTTGAATGCAAAGTTTCTCAAAGGGCCCGTTGGCGCTGTCGCGGCAATATGTGAATTGGGTGAAGTTCTGTTGTGCGGGTACCAGCAGAAGGAAGAGTAATGCGGCTGGAATCATATGCGCCCCGCAGCGGCATGTTTCATTCTGTTCGAATGTGCATGACAGATTGCGACGGCGAGGGCATCCGATGCGTCATATTCTTCCGGACCGGATTTGAGCTTTAACAGGGCGCATACCATTTGGTGCACCTGCGGTTTCTCGGCGCGTCCATATCCAGTGACGGCTCGCTTTACTTCCAGCGGAGAATATTCGAATAAAGGCAGACGCGCTTCGGCGACTGCCGCCATACAGACTCCACGGACATGACCCAGTTTCAAGGCACTTTGAACATTCTGGGCGTGAAAAATTCCTTCAATTGCTGCGGCGTCGGGTTGGAGTTTGGAAATAACGTCCATAATGCCCCGATAGATGATGTGCAATCGGTCCGCAAGTGGATCCGATGGGCTCGCGCGGACGACTCCGCAGCTTACGTAAACACAATCGGCGCCATCACCCTCAATGACGCCGTATCCGGTGACTCGGGACCCGCTATCGATTCCGAGCACTCGCATTGGCTCAGGAGGTGGCGCTGGCCAGCTCGTCTTCCTCGATATCGAAATTGGCGTATACGTGCTGAACGTCGTCGTGCTCTTCCATCAACTCCATCAGCTTTACGACTTGCTGAGCCGCTTTACCTTCCAGCTTGATCTGATTCTCGGGAATCATGGAAATCTCTGCAGAAATGGTTTCAATACCCTTCTTCTTCAGAGCTTCGAGAACCGGGTCAAAGTTATCAGGCGTCGTGTAGATCTCATAGCTTTCGCCGTCGTTTTGAAAATCGTCGGCGCCGGCTTCAATGGCGAGGTTCATCAGCGAGTCTTCGTCGGATTTCGAAGAATCGATGACGATGTACCCCTTCTTCTTGAACATCCACGAAACGCATCCCGACTCCCCCATGTTTCCACCGTTCTTGGAAAACAGGTGCCGGATCTCACTCACGGTGCGGTTCCGATTGTCCGTGACGACATCGACAATGATGGCAACCCCGCCAGGACCGTAGCCTTCGTACGTGATTTCGTCGAGCTGGCCGCCTTCGAGCTCGCCGGTACCCTTCATGATGGCCCTCTTGATATTGTCGGCGGGCATGTTCAGGGCCTTCGCGTCGGCAATCGCTTTGCGCAGCCGGGCGTTGCCATCCGGATCGCCTCCGCCGAAACGGGCAGCTACGGTAATTTCCTTGATGAATTTCGTGAAGGATCGTCCCCTTTTGGAATCGATCGCGGCTTTCTTGTGTTTGATACTGTGCCACTTGGAATGGCCGGACATAGGTACTCCTTAGATCAGTCTTTTTGACGGCACACAGTTTAGCAAAGGTTGGGTAATTTGGGGAGATTGCGGAGGGGAGGGGCACAGGATCTCCTGTGCCCCTTCCTTATTAGAGGCTGTAGTACATGTCGAATTCGACGGGGTGCGTTGTCATGCGGAATCGCGTGACTTCCTCGTGCTTGAGCGCAATGTACGCATCGATCATGTCGTTGCTGAACACGCCACCCTTGGTGAGGAACCCGCGATCCTTGTCGAGATGATCGAGGGCTTCGTCGAGCGAAGCGCACGGATGCGGAATCTTTTTTGCTTCTTCGGCTTCGAGCTCGTAAAGATTCTTGTCCATGGGCTTTCCAGGATTGATCTTGTTCTGCACGCCATCCAGTCCAGCCATCATCATCGCGGTGAAGGCGAGATAGGAGTTTGCCGTCGGATCCGGGAACCGCACCTCGATGCGGCGTGCCTTCGCGCTGGTAACCAGTGGAATACGCACGGCAGCCGAACGATTGCGAGCGGAATACGCGAGGTTGATCGGTGCTTCAAAACCGGGCACGAGACGCTTATAAGAGTTGGTGCCGGGATTCGTGATCGCATTCAGCGCCTTGGCATGCTTGATGATGCCACCGATGTAATGAATCGCGAACTCGGAAAGTCCGGCATAACCATCGCCGGCAAAGAGGTTGGTCTTTCCTTTCCAGATCGACTGGTGGCAGTGCATTCCCGATCCGTTGTCACCGACGATGGGCTTGGGCATGAACGTTGCGGTCTTGCCGCGACGGTGGGCCACATTGGTGACGACGTATTTCAAGCGCATCAACCAGTCCGCGCGCTGAACCAGAGGCGCAAACTTGGTGCCGATTTCGCACTGTCCGCCAGTTGCGACTTCGTGGTGATGCACTTCGACAATCACGCCAATCTGTTCCAGGATGGTACACATTTCCGAGCGGATGTCCTGGAGCGAATCCACTGGAGGAACCGGGAAGTATCCGCCCTTGACGATCGGACGATGCCCCTTGTTTCCATTCGGGTAGGATTCACCGGTGTTCCACGCGGCTTCCTCGGAGAAGATCTTGACGTGGGAGCCCGACATATCGGATCCCCATTCCACTGCGTCAAAAACGAAAAACTCCGGCTCGGGTCCGAAGTATGCGGTATCGCCCAGGCCTGTGGACTTCAGATATTCCGCTCCGCGCTTTGCGATCGAACGGGGATCGCGGTCGTAGCCTTTGCCATCGGAAGGTTCAATAACGTCGCAGGTGATCGCAAGCGTTGTCTGCTCACGGAAAGGATCGATGAATGATGACGTCGGATCTGGCATCAGCACCATGTCTGAAGCCTGGATTCCCTTCCATCCGGCGATCGAGGATCCGTCGAAGAAGTGGCCGGACTCGAATTTATCCGCGCCAAACGACGCAACAGGGACGCTCACATGCTGCTCTTTACCTTTCGTATCGGTAAAGCGGAGATCGACGTATTTCACGCCTTTATCCTTAATAGTCTGGAATATTTCCTTAGGGGTCATGGTTTCTTCCTCTCTCGAATCCTGAATGGGTTAAATATGGAGTCCGTTATATTGCCTGAAAAATATAAATCGCCTCAAACAAAAAAAGCCCTCGACCTGAAGTTTCAGATCGAAGACTTTCGTAGTCCTGGTTCCATCTCAATCGGGCACAGCGCTGTGTCCGAAGTCTTATGTTTATAGCGAAAATACCGTGTACTGTCCAGCGGAACGTGCTCGCTGGAGGCTGCCTACTTCGAGCAGCCTTTCAGTTCCGGAAGCATGTTTGCGAAGGTGGAGCTGTTCACTCCGCCATTGAATCCGGCGTTGGTGGTGTATGGCCCGCCGTTTCCAGTGCGGATGAACACGCTGGAATCATCCAGAGGCAGTGAGGCAGCGTTGCCGCAGAATCGATCCCACTTGCCGTCCATCACCAGGTATTGCTCCACATTGGACAAATAGAATGCCGAGACCGTCGCATCCAGGCTCTTGAGATACTTCCCAACCGCGCGAAGAGCCTTATCGCCTCCAAAATCTCCGACCACCGGGACCAGCATGTTGCGGGTCTCGAGGTCTTTAATGAATGCGAAGTTTTCCTCGTTGGCGAGATAGCTCATGTACTGCCCGTTCCCGTTATCGGCCATCATGAGACTGCCATAATTCACCTGGCCGCCACCACGCCCGCCTCTGCCACCGTTAAACCCGCTGTTAACGCCTACGATTGCAGGCGGAAAATTGGAACTCAGGCTGGAGTTGTAGTTGATGGCAGGTCCGTACTGATAAAAATTCCCCAATGCCCAGGTAATGCCATCGAGGTCGCCAGCGGTTAACGGAAAACCATGTTTGATCCGAAGCTGATCCACGATTGCTTTCAGATTCTCGTCGAACAGCTGTTTGCTGCCGTCGGCGGAGTTATACGCATTGAAAATTTCGCGCGCGGATGACGTCGACGTCAGGCCATCAGGACGCTTCAATGAAAAAAGACGCGACACAAACTCGGCACGATCCTTCGACAGTTCAAACAGCGCCTTGTACATCAGGTGCACATCGAGATTTCCGTGCCGGATATCCACGATGACCGCCATGGCGGGTTTAAGCGCTGCGATGTAGGTGAAGTTCTGCTCCGGACCTACGCCCATGTAGACACGGCCCTGCTTCGCGGTCTTCAGGAGATTGGGAATGATGTACTGAAATGTCGTTTCGTTAGATAGCAGGTTGTCGGAACGGAATACCCCATCATCCTCGGACAATTCCTTCGATAGATTCCAAAATTGCTGGTCTGTCAACTGCATCGGAACCGATGCCGGCGCCGCATGCGAGGCTCGCGGCGCCATCAGAGCTGCGCCCAGACTGACTACGAAAATCATGCACACTGCGGCGCGTCCCAACTGCCGCAGGCGTTGTGGAGTCGACCGGTTCATGTATTGCTTCATGGATTACTTTTTAGGGCCGATCGCCGGCGCTTTGTTATCGGTCGGAGCGATAGGTTTGCCTTTGTCATCGACAGCATCGCCAAAGATCAGCTCGATATTGGCTCCGAATTGCTTGTAGTTCTGGTACTTGATGATCTGTCGAATCTTCTGGTCACCGGTCTGGAATTTCAGCGTATCGACAGCGCGTGTGTAGGTGGGGAACCAGAACTTTTTGTCGATCTGTTCGCGATAGGTTTCAAAACGGGGAAACAGGTTGTCTTTATCTTTGCCCACGATATCCGGAACGGCCTTGCCGTAGGTTTTGACGATCTGGAAATCTCGATCGTCCACCCAGATCTTGCCCTGAAAGTAGCGCTGGTCCTTTTCAATCTTCTTGGGCTCCACATCGAACACATAGCAGCCGATTTCATCGATCGTCTCGCGTCCGTTATAGGTGAGCTTGTATTTGCCGATATCGTCGCTGGTCAGAACAAAGGGCTGAATGGATTCGATGTCCGCAAAGTCCTGCGGAGTCATCTGAAGATTCTTGAGGGTGGACACAGGCGCATAAATGACTTTTGCGGTGCGTTTGCCCTTGCTGTCGAAACCGATCTCGCTGGTCTGCTCGAACCTTCCTCGTACCCGGTCATCGGCGGTCAGTTCCTCAACCGACACAACTTCCCGGTATGTGTAGTTGGCACGCGCGATCTTAAATTCTTTTTCCTTCTCGGAAAACTTCTTGATGATCTCTTCTACGGGAATAGGGGGAGGAGGTACCACCTGGGCAAGCGCCGCCACCGATCCCAGACTGAAAATCAGGAGAATCGCGACCAGAGTTTTGGGTTTCATAGTGCGCACATTATACATCCCTGATTAGACCCGGAGCCAAACACAACGTGAGAAAATCACTCTTCCGGGCACACGCGGTATGAGAACGGGTCAAATGCCATACTCATCAGTCCTGTAGCCACTGAGATTCGCACGAATCCAGTCGGCAGTCCGGATCAACCCCTCGTCCAACGATACCTTCGGCTTCCATTTAAGTAGCGTCCGGGCCTTCGTACTGTCGGCAAGAAGGCGTTCGACCTCGCTTTTGGGAGGACGCGACCGCACTTTTTCGTTCTTCACCTGTATATCCCGGCCAAGAAGTGCACCAATTTTCTTTACCAAATCCCCAACTGAAATCTCGCTTCCGGATCCTACATTGAAGGTCTTGCCGATTGCGTTCGACGATTCGGCACACCGAAGAAATGCATCCACTGTATTCGACACAAAATTCAGATCCCGAGTCGGTGTAAGACTTCCGAGCTTCACGGTATCGCCGGCCAGACCTTGAGCGATGATGGTCGGAACGACGGCTCGCGCGGATTGCCGCGGACCAAAAACATTGAAAGGCCGGATTGTTACGACGGGAAGGCCGAATGACAAATGGAAGGCCTCTGCAAGTTTGTCGGCGCCAATTTTGCTTGCGGAATATGGGGATTGGCCCTGCAGCGGGTGCTCTTCGTCAATGGGGACAAATTGGGCACTTCCGTATACCTCGCTGGTGGACGTATGAATTACTCGGTCGACTCCGGCGTCGTGCGCTGTCTGAAGCACGTTCAGTGAACCTTCGATGTTCGTCCTGATATAGGACGCCGGGGCAAGGTACGAGTACGGGATTCCTATGAGAGCGGCAAGATGAAACACCGTGTTGACGGATTTCATGGCGCTTGCGATGGAGTCTCGATCTGTTATATCTCCGGCGACGACTTCGATTTGATCCTTTGCGGCAGAATGGTCCAACCATCCCCAGGAGCCATTCCCACGATAGTGGACGAAAGCCCGCACTTCAGCACCTGTCTCCACAAGGGCTTCCACGAGATGACTACCGATGAATCCACCGGCACCGGTGACAAGGACGCGCTTGCGATTTAACGGAGACACTACAGGCCCGCCGCGATGAGGTTGTGAATATGGACCATCCCTACCACTTTGTTCTTGCGATTGAGGACAGGAAGAACGGTAATGGGTTTCTTCCGGCTTCGCATGAGTTCCAGTGCATCCACAGCCATTTCGTCATCGAATACTTTGATGGGAGAAGGATTCATGATGTCTGTAATTCGCATGGAAGCGATGCCTTTCCCCGAAACCCAGGCCTTACGAATATCATAGTCCGTAACCAGGCCCAGCAGTTCCCCGCGTCGGCTAACCACGGAAATTGCACCAACGAGGAAAGCGGTTACTTTGCCAATCATTTCCTCGATGGGACGATCCGCGGTAATAATCGGATTCTGATCGTCCTTCCTCATCACGTCCCCCACCGTCATTAAAAGACGGCGGCCCAACTGTCCACCGGGATGGTGACGAGCGTAGTCCGCGCGTCCAAAATTCTTAATTTTCATCAGTGTGACGGCAATGGCATCGCCAACGGCAAGTGCAGCAGTGGTGCTTGAAGTGGGCGCAAGTTTTAGCGGGCAAGCCTCCTGTGAAACTTTGAGATCGAGAACAATATCGGAAAGCTTTGCCATCGCGGAGGAGGGACTGGAGGTAATTGAAATAACACGCGCTCCGCTCTTCCTGACGAATCGTAGAAGGTCGTTGAGTTCGCTGGTTTCTCCGCTCTTCCCGATAGCGATCATGACGTCGTAACGTCCCACCGCACCTATGTCTCCGTGAAGTGCTTCACTGGCGTTAAGAAAGATGGCCTGAGTTCCAGTACTTCGCAGTGTCGCGGCAATCTTGTTAGCGATGATTCCGGATTTGCCAATACCCGTGACGACGACCTGACCTTTTGTTGCGGCGATCAACCGGACGGCATCCTCAAAAACCGGTCCCATATTGTCGCGCACGGCTTTCAGTGCTTCGATTTCCACGTTAATGACTCGCGTCATTTCCTTCAGTATGTCGATCTTCTTCATGCGTTCACGTGAGTCTTTTCTTCAATTTACAGGGAACCCCACCACTCGGCGGATCTGCCGGAAACACCGTCTGTCTCCCTGACGTTTCTTTCCCTTACGAACGGGTCCAAAGTATAGTGATACAATTCGGACTTTCAAAGTCAGGGGAATCCCCCAGGAGAGTACGCCAGCGTGAGTCCCGGCCCAGATGCAATTCTTGATGTCGAAGGCGTTTGGAGAAAATATCGACGTTGGGAACGGCGCCCTACATCTTTGAAGGATGCATTCGTTCGTGTCTTCCAGCGTAACGGACTTGTTTATGAAGATTTCTGGGCGCTGAAAGACGTTTCATTTTCGTTACGTCGCGGTGAAGTGTTGGGCATCTGTGGGGGAAATGGTTCCGGAAAAAGCACCCTCCTGAAAGTTCTCGCCCACATACTTCCGATGACCTACGGACGAATCACTGTCCGAGGCAAAGTCACGACATTATTGGATCTTGGCACAGGGTTTCTTCCTGAACTGACCGGGAGGGAGAACATCGCGCTGAACGGGGCCATTATGGGCTTGAGCAATGAAGAGGTTGCCAGCCATATGGATTCCATTATCGAGTTCGCGGATCTTGGTTCTTTCATCAACAGCCCAATCCGGACGTATTCAGCCGGCATGTACATGCGTCTCGGGTTTGCAATTGCCATCCATGTCAATGCCGACATTCTCCTGATTGACGAAGTTCTTGCTGTTGGTGACGAAGAGTTTCACCGCAAGTGCATCCCGGAGCTGCAACGGATGCAGCGAAATGGCACATCGATGATAATCGCGTCGCACGCACTCAAGATGATGTCGGAGTTGTGCGATCGCGTCATGTGGCTTAGCGGCGGTCGCGTCATGATGGATGGAACGCCTTCGGAAGTGCTGGAACGATATTCACCTCATCTTGTGATTGCGAATGACTGAGAATTCAAAATCATTGGGAACGCCGTACGAAATCACTCCATCCTTAAAGATGATCGATCCGGTCTATCAGGTGATCGGCGATGCCAACTGGAATAGCTGGAGCAAAATTGCCAGGTTGATCAAGCACATGACCTGGCGGTCACTGGCGTCGCGCTATAGGGGTTCCGCCCTCGGATTCGTCTGGACGCTGGTGAATCCGATCATGTTGATGTTCGTTTATACGTTTGTCTTCAAGATTATTTTCGGACAGCAAGCGTCGGGGGTGCCATTTCAGGTTTACGTGATGACCGGAATCCTGGCATGGAATTTCTTCAGCACGGCTGCAATACAGGCGGCTGTCTCTCTGGTTTCCGGCGCATCGCTAATAAACAAATCGACATTTCCGCGAATCGTTTTGCCCCTGAGCGCGGTCCTGGCGAATGCCGTAAATTATCTGGTTGCGTTGCCGCTACTGCTTGCATTTATCGTAATTTCGGGTGTGAGCCTGACGCCCTACTTGCTCCTTCTGCCCTGTGTCTTCCTGCTGTTGACTGCGATTGCTATTGGACTCGGAGCCTTTCTGTCTTCGCTGATGCCGTTTTTTCAGGACCTGCTGCATCTCATTGAAGTGATATTCACGATGTGGATGTTCTTGACGCCGATCGTTTATGAAATCGATACGATACCCGCGGAATGGAGATCCCTGTATTCGTTAAATCCAATGGTGGGCATCGTCGAGTTTATCCATACCGTTTTTCTCGGCCAGCCGCTGCACGATCGAACCCTCGTTATCTCTGTTGCCGGAACTCTCGGAATTCTCGCAGTTGGACTTCTGGTATTCCGCCGGCTTGCTCCGCACTGCACGGAAGTCTAAAAAAGCACTATCACGGAAGACGAAGTTCGACTTCGTACTACTCAAGAAAAAGCAATCATTTAAGGGAAATGTGCGGATGGGTACACGGTTGTATCCACAGCGGCCTGTATTTCTCGCAGTCTCTTCCACTCGGCAAAGAATCGTTGCGTGCGAGGTTCGTAACGTTCTGCGGCAGTTTCTTTCAACAAGCACTCAAGTTTTTCGGCGAGAAGGTCCCAGCTGGTAGCCCCGACTTCCTCAGCAGAGCGATTGTTATGGAAACCAGTTCCATCAACGCCAAAAGGTGTAACGGTCACGAGACTGTCATTAATTTCCGGGTAGAATTTCAGAAGATCCGTCTTCGTGCCCGCGGAAGGACAGATGAAACGGCGAGCGAAGCTGATGGCAATTTCCTTTTCCTGGCACATCCTCTTCGTTAAATCCAAGCCCTTCACTTCCGGAATCATGTCGTAAACCATCAAGACGGATGGAATCGAGACCGGCGACGTATAGTAAGTTGAGGTAAAAGCGTCGACTGAAAAGTGCGTACCGACTTGATCGATCAAGAACGAGTCTGCAGCGGTTCCTGTACCTGTATATGAAGGAAAATCGATGTACTGAATTCCGGGAACCGAAGGCGCCAGTCCCCTGTTGAGCATGAAGAGCTCAACGTTGGAAAGTCTGGATATTCGAGGAAGGAGATTTAACCAAATACGTGTAATGCCAGAGTGAGCCAGCTGAAATGCCACAGCGTCGACAAGAATTCTCATGCCGTTATTCGAAGATTGCCTTGCAGGTGACCGTCGGATCGAACATCAGGTTGTCAATACCTCACAGACTTCAATCGCTCTTGTACAATTGCGTATGTCGAGAGAGCCGAAGGCCAGTCAGGAGCTATATTGAGATGTTTCGCAAGCTCGACCTTCGACATCGTCAAAAACGGCGACATCAATTCCCTTGTATATTTCTTGAAGATTCGGCGGGCTTCCTCATGTCCCTTCGTTTCAGTTGAAGTTGAAACGCCTTTCGGATTCTGGAAATAACAGACGTGGGGAGTATTCAGTTTAAAGAAGCTCTTCCCATTCCGCATGCATCGCATCCAGAATTCATAGTCTCCTGCGGATTGGAAAGAGGTGTCGAATCCTCCCAATTCCTTGTGAAGCTGCGCTCTCCACATCGGAGCGTTATGGGGGGAATTGAAACATAACAGGTTGTACGGAGTGACAATTGGCAAGTCGCTTTTGAATCCAAATTCGGCTACTTGATCAAAGGTGAGATCAGAATCAAAGCTGTAATAGAAATCCTGGTAGACAACATCAACAAATGGAAACTGATCGAGGGCACGGGCCTGAAGCTCAAAAGAGTCTCGGCGCCTGAGATCATCCAGATTGGTGTTTGTCAGGTACGAGCCGCGTGCCAAACGAATACCTTCATTCCAGGCCTCATAAATTCCGATCCTGTAATTGATGCGTTTGTAGACGATGTTCGAGTAAACCGCCTGGTATTTTTCGATAGCTTCCTGCTCGTTCTCGGGTGAATCGGCATCGATGATAATGAGTTCGCTTCTGTCGAAAATCGACTGGGAGGTAATATTGTCGAGGAATTGTTCGATGTAATTCCTTCCCCTATAAAGACTCGCAATAGCCGACACAAGAAATTCGCCAGTATGACGGAAGCTTCTATGTTCCAACGGAGCCATTGGATTCGCTGGGTGTTTGTCGTGTATTGGAGCGAGTTGCGATGCACGATCTTTCCATTGCTCCAGGGTGAGCAACTGGTTTGTTCCCATCACCCGACATTCGTGTGGACTATGGCTGAAACCCTTCTGCGCCGCAGGGCGGGGGAAATTCTCCGAAGCGATTTGGTTGATCAGACTGGAGCGTCGGCCCAAATCTTCATGTAGATACGATTTGAAAGCTTCAAGTTGTTCCGGACTAACGCCTCCCCTCTGCGAAAGGACTTCACATATCCAAAGAACAAATTGCCCATCTGACAGAGATGCGAGGACCGTCTCTTCTGACCTGACGCGCTGAGCTTCTTCGCTGTTTGCGACTGTTCGTATGAACTCAGCGAGTGTATAACCATTCGCCACTGCGGTCTTGAATTGGTCACTCTGGCCGGGTTCCGGATCCCGTTTCAAAAAATGCCTATAGATCAGCGTTACCAGTTCGGAAATATCAGCACAGGAGAAACGGGTACTCGGGTCAGTGCCCAATAAGGAATTCGAGAGCTGACGAAACCTGGAACTCGATTCTGCAAAGACTCGACGGAGTGTCTTCATAAATCCATGCGACTTCCAACAACTTGACCGGAATCAGACGGCGACGCCCGACTTTTCCAATTGGCAATCATAATCCATCGCTGCAAGACTTAGACAATACGGCCCATGGTACAGCAGGCCTCATCAAGGAGAGTTCTCATCTTCCATCAAAGGTCACAGAATGAAGTGGTATAGTGCTGCGATGCTTGAAATGATTGATTTGTCAATGATGCTGCCGGCGTTCAACGAACGGGATTCGATCAGCAATACTTAACCTTGCGTGCTGCCTATTAATCGAATCGACGAAGTTCCGATGCGGTGGCGAGACGATGGAGACAAGTCGCGGGAAGCGTGCGAAATATTTTGAAATTACCGAATATCCGGGCTTCGATTTCGCGCGTGCAGGAACGCGCGATCGTCGAACGATCCGCCAGCACGGGCGGATGAACAAAGTCGGCTTCTTCGCGCGGCAGCCGAATATCGAAGCCAGCCTGCTCGGGGTCCCTTGATGCTCACACTCCTGCTAATAGCTATTATCGTTTTACTGATCGCCGGCCTTGGCGCCATCGTTAGTCACCTGTTGTTCGGGCATGAGAATTCGAGCACTTGGCTGTTGGCGTCTCCTCTCCTGGGCTTAAGCATCCTCGTCATCTTGGTCCAAAATGGATATCGCTACGGCATGCCTGTTTCGCGGATGGCGACACCAATAGTTATTCTCGCTTTGGTATCGGCCGCAGCAACATTCGTCTTGCGAACGAGGAAGGATTCGCCGGTCCCTATTGATCCTCTCGGGAAGTTGGTACCTCTATTTGCGGCTATTGGCATGATTTCCGTCGGATGGGCTGGGCTCTATATTGGGCATCGGACATACATGGACTACGCAAATCCGGATGCCAACAATTATCAATTTTCGGCCGATAGATTATTGAGCTACGCTCCTTCGGATCCTCTTCCACTGGATGGATACCATCCGGGAAACTATTTTATTGGCGTAACGATCAGCACGCACGATCGCACCGGCGCCCAGACGTATTTGGCCTGGGTCGCCGGGGTGCTGGACTTGAATACCAAACAGGCATACTTCATCGCGGTAATGGCTTTGGTTTTCCTGGTTCCTTTTTCGGTTTGCGTCTTTGCCGCCGAAGGCCTTGAAATGTCTCCCGCCGGCGTAAAATTAGCCACATTCCTGTCGGCGACAACCTCACTATTGGCACTGGTGGCCCACCAGCAGTTGCTTGGCCACTTGACGGGAATCGCCATCGTGCCCGCCGCCCTGGGTCTTTTCGCAAGAACCGTTCGCCGGAATGATTCGCGAGCGATGCTGGCAGCATCCATCCTTTCTGCAGCGCTAGGTTCTTTTTATCCCGAGATTCTGTTCTTTTTCGTCGCGCCTGCTGCGGCAATGATTGCGCTGTACTGCACGGTTTCGGTCCAACCATACCTTGCGGTGGCTAGCCGTTGCGCTGCGACTGCTGCATTGACTTTTGCTTTGAATCCCGTCTACGTTTTCTACGCGGTGGAGACCGCGCTAAGGCAAAGCGGCGCGTTCCCTGGGGGTAGCACCTACGCCTTTAGTTTCACAGTCACTTTATTGCCGGTCTTATTCGGTTTTACTCCCTATCCGCTTCGGGCCGAGACGGACGCACTTTCGCTGAACTATTATTGGACCTCGATGGCGATCGCTTTGCTGATGGCTGTCATCGTGATCTGGCGTCTGATATGGGGTTCCGCCGACAGTGTTCGCAAACTCTTGTACATGGCGATGGCTTCTACCATTCCGCTGCTTGCGTATCTGATCGTTATTCGCTATAGCTACGGATTTTTCAAGCTCGTCTTGTATTCTCAGTTTCTTCTTCTGACCCTGGTTGCGGACGTACTCCTGGATATCGGGCGGGGCAAGGCTGGTCTCACGTGGTTTCCCCGCGCAGGCCCCCGTTTCGTTGCATTCTCACTTTGCGGTCTTTTCGTGTCCTGCAACCTGGCGTCGTCAGCCTGGTACGGAAAGGTGTCCCTGGGGACGGAACATCATGGCATAGTGAACGCGATTGGGCTATCAGGCGATCCATCCTTTGATGACCTCGAAGAACTTGAGCATCTCGTTGCCTCCAATGAATCCGTCATGGTGGATGTTTCTTCGGGACTGGTGCAGATGTGGGCAGCGTACGGCCTGCGGAATCTCCGGATATCGTTAACGCAGCCGTTACTTTATTTCGCTTCGTACGCGGACCAGGATTTCGCTCACGGCTTTACCGACCGTTACCTCCTGCAGGAGACGGCTGACTTGCGGGATATCATCAAGAATTGCACGCCACAAAAACCCATCTGGCAAACGCGCCGGTTCGCGTTGTCTGAGCTACGCGATCGTGTATTGCTCGGTAACAATTGGTATGCCCTGGAGAACCCAGGTGAGAACCCGTTTCGATGGATAAATAATGACGCAGAGTTACTACTGGTTGGTTCGAGGAATAAGCAGTATCGATTGTCCTTTGATGCCGCGTCAGGCCCGGGAGTTCCCAGTCCGGTTCGCCACATCCAGATTTTCGTTAACGGAAACAAAGTTCACGAGCAAACAATGGTCGGACAGGCACATGTCGCGACCGATCCTTTTCGATTGGCACCTGGAAACAATTCTGTTTTGATTCATACGATCGAAAATCCACAACCATTGGTGCCAAACGATTCACGATCGATCGGGATGGGTGTATCCGCAGTTTCAGCATGTGGGGAGGAATCATTCGAACCGAAAAGGCTACCTATACATGAGCGATATTCGCGCTGATGAGCGTCCCAAGCACATGGACAAGTTGGCGGGTGATACTTGTACCTTTGGGTGGGTCCGGATGCCCGCATTAGTCTGGCAAATCCCGGACGCGGCACAGCAGTTGTTTTCGAAGGTACCGATCCTCGGTTTTGAAAGTACGATTATCCATTACGAATTACAGGCCTTGCAGGTGACGTATCGATCGTCTCTAACCTTTAACCGGTCCGCCGCCTCCATTCGTTATATCGAAGCTTGCGCGTCGCTTGGGAACTCTCAATTCATTGGCAATGATTGGGGGATGGACGGTGCCAGTAGTTGCCCCCTCCGATCATGCTAGGCCTGGCGTAGCGGGGATCCATGCATGACGAGCTATTAGCGACTTTGCGCATGCTGATCGCGATAAAGTGACATCGAGATCCAGTAGCGAACTCCAAAAAATAATCCCTAACAATCGATTTGTTCTGTATCGTTTGGCAGGCATGGGAAGAATTTTGAAGCGCTTCGCAAGTCAGCACGAATCCAGATCGCCGGCCGGCATTCAGATCCATAATTTAAGTCCTCGCGAACTCGAATTCGTAAACGAAAAAAGTAAAATTGGTACTCGAAATCGCCCTGTTGGTTTTCTCAACCAACATAAGACGGAACTCGGTGTTATCGTATTGGTTACTTGGCTCGCAAATTTCCTTCATTTCCAGTCGTTTGGTTTTTACGAAGACGACTGGTATTACTTTGCCGCCCCGTACAGTTTGACAGATGGCGATTGGATGAGGCGAATGATAGCCTCGATGGCGCAATTCCAGCTTGGGAGGCCCCTTCAACTCTTCTACATGTACCTCTTCGGTTATGTGGGTACTGTTTTTTCAAGTATCGAAGTACTTTATGTAATAGCGTTCGTACTCTTCGCCGGTAGTGCGGGGCTTATGTACTTTCTTTTGCGGCACCGATATCCACCTCTCTTCTGTACTTTGGCAACCCTGCTGTATGTAATGTCGCCTTTGACAACGATTCGGCAGTTTTTGAACGGACAATTGTCAACGGCACCCGCATTCATTTGTGCGTTCAGCGCCATGCTTTTGTACCAACGGCGCAGTAGTATACGCTGGCTGGCGTATCCAGTCGCTGTCCTTGCGGTTCTCACCTACGAGCCGATGTTCTTTTTGTTTCTTGCGGCCCCGCTCTTCTCTCGGGGACGGCTTACTCGGAAGAGGATTTGGCGCGCATTCGTGCACGTGAGTGTTTGCTTCGGGGTGATCATGGTTTATTTTGCCGCACGCGCAAAGTTAGGCGAAGCCAGAGTCGAAGCTATTCCCAGGGATCCCATAAAACTAGTTCTGAATGTTGTTGGTTATTGTTTGTACTTCACAGCTAGTTCTGTGAAGCCTTATATCTATGCTGCGTACGTTTCCCTGAAAGAGGTCTCCTTCGAATCGGTTGTGCTTTCGATCGTTATCTTCATCCCGGTTTTGTTGTTCACCTTTCGTTCGGTTTCAGCAAGACGTGCTCTGGAGAAGCGCGTTGCTTTCAGGCCATCGCTCTCCCGATTTCGGGCCGCCCGCCTCTCTTGGTGGTTACGTTATGGAGTGGGGACGGGTTTTCTTCTAATTCCGACTGCGTACGCTTTGGCTTTCTTCCATCTGTATCGGGACTGGACCTATCCTTTGTCCGGTAGAGATACTCGTGCGTCGGTCGCGGCAACTTTCGGTAGCAGTATCCTCGTCGCGGCGATTCTAATGATCCTTTTGACCGCGTTCAGGACGAAGCCGTTGAGAGTTGCAAGCCGTTGCGTCGCGGTTCTTGGACTCACGTTTCTGTTCTGTTATTCGCTTGTTGTCCAGGCGGATTACGTCAAAGCGTGGGAACATCAAAAATCGTTTCTGACGCAGGCGATGATGCAAACCCCCGATGCAAAAGCCGATAGCTTTTTTATCGTCGAAACTCCATGGATCGGCGAATCGCTGTTTCCGGGAGATGCGAGGCGACCTTCCATCGGCTTTCAGCAACACGGACTGGAAGTTGCGTTTCGGACGATATTTGGATTTGCGAACGCACCACGAGTATTCTTCACCTACGCAGACGAGTGGCGTCATTATTTGTCAGTTCAATCCGATAACAAGGTCCACTGGAAGCAGGAGAGTTTCCCTGGAGGATGGGCGCGCGACGTAAAAGATGCCATGACTCCCGGGGGGATTTTTTTATTCCGTGAAGATCTCGACGGTACATTGACCCGTTCGGACAATCCTGTTCTGATAGATGGAACAGTAATTACACCGCCTCCTATCGTTACGGATATTGCTGTTTCGAACTGGTCGCGATTCAAAGCATCTCCATTCATTGGACGGGTTGTTCCGTCGTATGCGCGGTCGAGCGTGATGCGTCCTCTCTCTAAAGCGATGGCGATACCGGGGGATGGTTTAGAGAGTAGGCTGGTTTTGCGTTTTCCCGATCACCCCAAACAGGGTCTTGCGGATCCGCTTGTTGTTTCCGGACGAACGGGAGCCGCTGACTTTGTGTCGGTAGTCTACTTGGAAAACCATCAGCTGCAAATTTTGATCGACCATTGGGGATTTCCGTTAATTGCCACTTCGGCCCTTCCCTATATGACAGACCGGGAATATACAATCGATGTGATTTTCGGTGACAGAATCGTTGTCGCACTCGATGACGTCGTCGTTGCCACGCGGCAGGAGCGCGCATTTTCGACAGATAAATCCACGGTTTTCATCGGTGACAACCCTCTCGGAGGCGGGGTTACCGGGTCGCAATTTAACGGCCTGATCGTTTCCAAGGCAATCTGGACGAGATGAAGACGTTCACGTCCCTGTACATCTCCCGAACCTTCGCGCGGCCGTGCGCGAGATCCATAGAATATGCGACAAAGCGGGCGAAACACGTCAGGTAGTGATCCCATGTGAGGGTTGCCTCGCCAATTCCTCTAGTGCTTCATTGGAAGAGAGCACATAAACAACCAGAGGAAATCAGGGACGAATTGCGACCTCATTTCAAGATCGCCCGACGGGCTTTCTTCCTGCTTCCTTTACCGTATGTGTTTTGTGATATCTGTATAACGATGAAGCTCACGCCAACGAATTAGGATGTAGATAACCCCAGCGTCGGAGTATTTTTCAGCAATGGTCATTTGGCTCGCGTCATATCCCCGCTCAGGTAATACGATGCTTCGGTTGATGTTGCACCACTGCTTCGGCTTGAAGACTCTCTCGAAATATAACGACGACGGAGATATTGGCGCGAATCCAACGATTGCTGACGAAGTCGGTCACGAAACCTATTCGGGCGAATGGATGGCTGTAAAAGAAGCTTTTCGAAGCGATTCGAAACTGCATCTGATCAAGACTCACGATGGTCCTGAGGATGCCTCGGCAGCTATTTTTGTGGTGCGACATGGGTGGTCCGCCGTCGTGTCGTACCAGCAGTATTTAAGGAGTTTCAGTGGTGAGACATCATCGTTAGAAGAAATTATTGCCGGTAATGCCGGACACTTTCCATCGTGGGGCAGAATGCTTGATTTGTGGGAACCCAGCCAGCGTCCCAATACATTGTTGCTTCGATACGAGGATATGTCGCTCAATCCGGAGAAGACGGTTCATGAGATCGCGCAGTTCGTTAATGTTGCTCAAATTCGCAGGTGGCAGAATGATTTTTCCCAATTAAAATCTCTGGATCCACGTTTTTTTCGCAAAGGACAAGCACAACCTGACCCGTCCGAGCTCACCGCTGTTCAACAGGAGCTGTTTAGAATTCTCCACGGGGACTGGCTGCATCGTCTAGGGTACGAGAGCAAAGCACTAACGTCAATTGACGGCACCGCGCGCTTTCTGCGTGAGACTCTGGAAGTTGGCGATCGTGGAGTAGCGGCGGAATTCTACGCGCTAGGACGCACCACTATAGAGCAGGCTGAATATATCGAAGTCCTCGAAAAAGAACGGGATCGACTTCAAGTGCTTCAGTCGGACATCATGAAGAAATTTGAAACTTCGCAGAACCAGACACGACTCTTTCTCTCCGAGGCTGACCGGCTCGCAGGTATCTGCCAAAGCCAGGCGGAATATATTGCAGTGTTGGAGAAGGAGCCCGACCGGCTCACAGGTATCTGCCAAACACAGGCGGAATATATTGCAGTGCTGGAGAAGGAGCGCGACCGGCTCACGGCGCGAGAGCTGGATCTTGAAGCAGCCATGAATCATCTCAAAACAGGCGCGTCTGGTCCGATACCATCGCGCTAACGCTTCCGGATGCGGACTACCACTTATTCGAGCCTCTCGCCGAATCCGTCCCATTCTATCGGCGGGACCTCGAGGAGCGGCTGGCGCGGCGCCCGAAGTTTCACCTCCACCCGGTCGCGCTCTCCGATCACAACGGGACCGCTAAAATGTTTGCAACCCATGATGGATTTGGAAGTTCGATGTTGGATCGGGGCGACATTCCCGAGGTGCACGATCGGTTAGCGTTCCGCGTTTTACGCTCGATGAATTCGTGGAGCGGAATTCGCTACTCGCCCCGAATGTCATGAAACTCGATGTTCAGGGAGCCGAGCGGTTGATCCTTTCGGGAGGCTATCGGACGGTACGGAAGGCCGACGTCCTTTTTCTGGAGACTTGGCTCACACGGGGCTACGGTCCTGAGACCCCTTTGCTCACAGAAATGATCGATTTCCTCGAGGAGGCGGGTTTCACTCTGGTCGACCTTGGAGAACAGTTCCGGGACGAGCGCCGCCGCGTGTACTCGGTAGACGCTGTATTCTACTCAGACCGCCTCCTGTCCTCGTACTGATCTCGATGTTACGGGCAATGGCCGGGTGTAGTTCGGTATCCGGAGTGCATCGGGCAGGCTGCAAGACGTTCAATGCGTTACGCCCGACAACCAGTGTCGGTTCAAAGAAAGTTTTTCATCAATACGGGATGAAGTCCGGGTTCTCATCCATTCCATAGATCGACCGATCGCCATCGGGGGTCCAGAGTGAAAAGCAGCCATTGTCACTCGCGTATGAGGTCTTGTAAATCTGCATTTTCACTTCAAAGGAGCGAAGGTGTGCCGCCAGACGATCGCGAATCTCGCGTTCGTAGGCCGCGTAGAAGCCGCTGCGACAAATGAAACACTTGTTCGCGCCACAAAAGACCATTCGGAATCGCGACTTGTGATTGTTCAGAAACTCGTAAACTGCGGCCGTGAGCTGGGGATATCTACCGTTAAAGAAGTCATCTACACAAATGATGCCGCTTTCACCGACCAGATATGCTGCGGTGTCGAGGTCCTGCGCGGTAGAGTAGCCCGTGTGGTCCCCGTCAATGTGACACCAGCGGAAACTGCCCGGCGACTCGCGGAGTTCGCGTTCGCTTAGAAGCTCCGCCGAGCGACATTCCATAAAAAGGTTGTTCTGAGGCTTCGCTCGAGTGATCAGATTTTGCGTTTCCCGCGGTAAGTTGATATCGACAAAGACCGCGCGTTCATTCGGTTGTAGATAGAGCGCGCCCAGCACGGCTGATTTGCCCTTCCAGACGCCGATCTCCAGGAGGTTTCCGGAGATTCCGAGTCGGGTCTGGGCTGAGAAGAAGAAGTCCCATAGAACCATTGCGTCCCGCAGGAAAAAGCCCGGGATCTCGGCGAATTCAGTGTTGTACCGGTCGAACTGGACGGAGCCGCTGGGGTTGAGCATGACGTTGCATTCTACCAGAGTTGTTGCCAGCGACACGCCTGTGCAGCCCCCCCCCTCAGATCCTCATAAACGTTGAGCAACATGGCACACAAGCAGAGCAGCATGCGGATAAAGCTGCCGACAGCTCGCCAAATCATTGACGCAAAATGGTGCGAGAGCGCTGGCGAAATGCGTCTAACGGTGCGAGAGCTGCATCTTGAAACAGCCATGAATCGTCTCAAAGCAGGCGCTCAATAGCGTAGGACGTTTGAGATCGGCTGGAAGGGCTGTCCGCCATAGCGACAGAACACCAGTGCTGAGCTCGAAGGAATAATTCGTAGTCCTGAAAGAAGATCAGATTACCCGAGCTGTTCGGTAACGGCGCTTCGTTCTGGCAAAGGAAAAACGTACCTCGTTGCCCGGGCAAACGGTAAAGGCAAATGTGCCACAGATATCCTCGGTTACGAAGCTGGCTAACCATGCTGGCGGCTGAATAGGTCAGGTTCTGTTTTGCAAATGGATGCGAATCGTCCCAAAAGCCGACCGATACCACAGGATATCGCCGACCATTCATGCCGCGGACTACTTCGAGGTCATAGCCTGCCGTATTGATTCGAATTACACCGATCTCTTTGGGGATGGTGCCGTCCTCATGCAAAGCGTCGAGTGTTCGAAGCCGGACTGGAACGGCTCCTCCTAACGAACAACTGTCTTCGATTGACAGCGGCAAAAGTGTGTACAGAACGGTGCGCCGCTCGCCATTCGAATCCTCGCCGGCCGGCCCACATACTAAACGTAGCGACAATTCGCCTTCGCTGCGGCCCAGAGCGAAATTAAAAGCCTTAAATGCAGGATGTCGGACCAACCGAGCATGCAGTTTGTTAAAGACCGGAGGGTATGGCTCGAAAGAATAAACTTCGTAGCCGGATTCCAGCAAGTGTTCTGAGGCGTCGCCTATGTGTGCACCGATGTCGAGAACCTTGGGCGTTTGAAGATACGGTTGCAGCGATGAAATCAATGCGATTTCGGGACTGACGTGATCGCTGTCTTCTGTTCCCGTCAAATTTGTACCTGGCAGTGCACTTTCCGCAAGCGAGGTTTTATCACTCAACTTCGCCTCAGCTTTCTCAAAATGCTCTAACCACGAGCGCAACTCACGAACCTCAGTTTCAAGTTCGACAATTCGAGAGATTAGTCTTGATTCGAGCTGTCGGATATCCGATTGAACACGCGGAAGTGTCTCGACAAGGTGAACGCTGGATTGCAATAGTGCCGTTTGAGTGGTGGCTATATGGGTGTTGCGGTCGAGAATCTCGCGTAGGTGTTTTTCTATTTCGCTCAACTTCTCATGAACTGACATTACCAATGCAGCGCCGAATTTCCATAAGAACCGTTTAATTGGTTTGCGAAGGTCGATCATTTCAGTTAGGTCCACCGATGAAGTTCAGCAATTCTTCATACCTCGTATCAATGGGACGACCATTCGCCAGAGAGCCCCAGATCCATTCATCAGCACCGATGTCGGAAAACCGCCCAGCAAGCAATAATGCCTTCCGTCGCATTTCGCGATTTACGTCAGGGCGAGTTACATAGGATACAGCTTCTAAAAATGCATGTCGGTCGTATGGAGCGACATGCCCTACGCCGGCGGCCGTCACAAAACGCGCTGCCGCGGTGTCCGGGTGCCCTAAAACAAGTATGGGCGCCTGGGACGTGGCAAGAATATACGGAATGCGGCTGGGAAGGCTGAGTTGCGCAATGAAACGCCGGTCGTCTGTGCTGTCCAATACACCTGACGGGAGAACCACAAAAGGTGCTTTGCGAAGGATGTCAATAAGCTCGTCATCCGAATGGGCTGCACCCTCCTGGGGAAAGATTCCATCTGCCGTCAGATCCTGCGTGCTACATGAAAGCCAGCGGAATTCGCCGTTGTTGTACCAATCCAGCGATATTCCAGACTGGCGTACCGTATTTCGCAACAACTCCACCCATCTTTGCCCCCAGATGTTCCCTACAATCACAGCCGATTTCGCCGTCAGCGCCGTTTTGTTCAGCTGGCTCAAGTTTCGGAGCGTCAGGTGCGACGGGACCACGGGCGGCATGAACCAGACTTTCCCGCCGTATTTCTGTTCGTACGCACTTCGTAACTGAGGCGAAATTGCCAATACCAAGGAAGACTTTTCCAGTAGGGCGCGCATGATGGAGTCCGGAATTCCATCGGCAAAGAGGTTTTGATCGTCCATCAGAAACGTGCACAGTGGGGCTGCAAACAGTTCTTTCAGCCCGATAGCAGTTCGAACATCATCCGCAAAATAGGGAACACATAAAATCCGATTCACCGTGGTCCCGGCCAGCGCCTCTAAAATATTCGAGATGATGATGTCCTGAGTGACATCCCCATGAGAAATGCGGATGTTTGCTGCACCGAACGATTGGTGGCCTTGATAATAATCTTTGGATCGAATCGACAGGATGTTTGTGTCCGTACCGAACAGCCGTTTTAGGAGTACGCCAACGCCATGGTGATTGTTTACCTCGATATGGCTGACGATCGCATCCACGTCTTCAAGGGGACGGGTTGCTTCAAAATGTACCGGCATCTTATGACCGGTTAAGGACAACAGTTTGGTCATGATTTCCAGGTTCAATTGACTCACTTGCTGCCAGGATGCTTTCATCACTTAGTTAAGCTCTATATCTGCAGGATATCCCGCAAATAAATCTGCGAAGCGAGCATCGGCGGGTTCGCCTAAAGCGATCGAGGCCGATAGCCAACCGGATATGCCTTCATCACCGAGAAACCGGCAAATGCTTGCCGCCTTCTGTCGCATCAATCTTTGCGTGGCGGCTTCACTTAGCCTGTCCATCGCGGCGGCGATAGCATAGCCATCGTAAGGAACCACTTCACCAATACCAAAATGCTGAATAAACCGGGCTCCGCAAGTGCGTTCATCTCCCACAAGCAGAATTGGACTATGAGCCGTTGCCAGAGCAAACAGGATACGTCCTGGCAGACTGAGCCTCGCTACACTTGTATTCGTCTCAACTTTGTTAAGGACTCCGCCCGGCACAATGACAAATGGGTACTGCTTCAATTCATCGGACAGCCGTGACTCCGGGATGACTCCGTGAGCGGTGATTCCTGCGGCTTTAAGGCTTCGTTCCGGAAAGTTTAACCATGGTGACTCGTTGTTTCCGAACCAATCGATATCGCAATCACACCGAGCGAGGGCGGAACAAAGCCGGTCAAACCAGATTTGGTCCCAGAAGCTGCCGATCAGGGCACCCCTCCGACGCTGCGAATCTCCATTGACAGGTTTGACTGCGTGCAACGAAATCAGATCGGAAGGAACAACTGCCGGCAATATATGGAACTGTAATCCGAATTTCTGTTCGTATGCAAAGCGAAGTTCCGGGTGTGTTGCGAGGCGCAACGAAGATCGCTCCAGCATCTCGCGTACGAGCGAATCCGGAATGTTGGAACTGGCAACGTTCTGATCATCCATCATCCAGGTACACAGCTTTGCGCCAAAGCATTCCTGAATTGCGATCGAGCTCAGAAAATCGTCTTGCAGGAAAGGTACGCACAAAATACTGCTTACCTGCCGACCTCTAAGGATTCTTAACACCGTCTTGAAGAATTCGGGACGGTTTTCAGGTCGAGGAGACAAGCGTAAATCCCAATCTCCGAAATCGTGTTTCCCCCAGTCATCACGAGCGCGGATCGAGAATACATTCGGCCATCCCTTGCACACGCGTTTGATGAGAGGCCCCGTTCCGTGAAGATCGTTGATCTCGTTGGCGGTAACTACCACGTTAAGCGGTCCCGTAACGTCTGGGAGAACAGGGAAGCCAAGGCTGCCCTTGCTCTGAACTAAGTGCATCAGATGCTTTGCCAGTTCTCCGTTTACCGCGTAACAAGACTCAAACATATAAAGATTCTCAACGGAGGAAATTCACCTCCAACGGGAAAAAATGATAGATCAATCCACTGATGTTTCCAACAACAACGGTAGTTGTACCTTAAGGTCAAGGGAGTATTTGTCACCTTTCGACAAAAATGCCCATGTGTAGCGGTAAAGAAATGACTCGGCTAGCACCTTCTAACGCTGTGGTTTGGGTAGTTCCTAAAGGTAGAACCGGCAATTCCGGATTCTCGCAGGTGTGTCGAGCATCACTTTCGCGACTTCGGTAATACGGCGAATATTTTCAACATGATCTTTCAGCAGTTTGCACAGGAAGTACTAGAAAGCAAACCGAAGCGGTGTCGGAGAATTCCGTTATGTCGAGAAGTGGTCCGCAGCCTCAGACGCAGGTCGAGCATCCGGCCCGTCGACCAGTTCGATGGACGGTTGGATAACCGTTGATTTACTTCAAAACAGGAGCCGAGCATGCCGGCACTCATTCTACTGGACTGGAACAGAAACATTGGGACCATGCATCACGTATTCTAGATCAATTAGAGCCGTCTGATGAGACTCAATCTTGATTCCACGTTCACTGTTCCAGGCCACTAGATGAAAATCTTTGTGAAGCCGTTCCGAACAAACCTCGCCGCCTTGGGCTCTCGCCTTCTGTAGCCGCAAGATGTGAACGCTTATTCGGGTCAAGCCTCGTCGGCAGTCGCACTGCGACTTACCACTGAAGACCCCGATCTCCTGGCACAATACGGCGCAGAGTAAAGATATCGGTTTTAGAAAGTTCTTCTTTTCGAGAAACCAGTGCAGCCCAGTCGTCCCAGACAGCACTCAGCAGTCGTCCTGTAATGCCATCGCTGTTTGCCGACCCCAGGAAAACTGCGATCGCCACACCCTTTTCGAGAGGAGCACCGCCTTCATCTCGCTGCTTCAGTGAACGGTTATAGAAATCCTGCCCAACCTTCTCGGGACCTGCTGCCAATACTTCGTCCAGTAGGCGAGTATTCAGCGCGCCAGGTGCAATGGCGTTTACATCGACATGAGCCAGGCGCAATTCTTCGGCAAGTGTTTCGGTGAGCCGCACCACTGCAGCTTTGGATGCAGCGTAGCTGCTGATTCGAGGCAATGGAGCAGTTGCTCCTCCTCCCGATAAATTGATAATTTTTCCGTAAGTCTGCTTACGAAACGTCGGTATTACGGTGCGACACATCAATACAGTGCCAAACAGATTAATTTGGACTGCTTTGACCCATTGTGTCCAGTCCACATCTTCAAGATTTCCCATCGGCCCATAGATCCCGGCATTGTTGACCAGAATGGATAAATTCGTCATTGCGTCAGCAGCATGTTTTACGATCTCCACGCAGTCTTCCGGACTGGAGACATCGCCGCACTTGATGAGAACACGCTGTCCTGGCGCGGTGGCAAGGGGCCGCAGCTCATCCTGAACTTGACGAAGCAACTCTTCCCCTCTAGCGACAAGCAGAACACTGGCACCAGCTTGAACGTAACCCATCGCAATAGCACGTCCAAGACCCTGATTTGCTCCGGTAATAATTGCAGATCGTCCCGCAAGATTCATGTCAACTTCTTCCCCGCGTTGCATCTTTACCCGTTGCAAAATAGGAGATGCGTTTATCGCCTGCCAGTACTTTCGCCAAAAACCAGTTCTGATCGATCACCCTTGGCTGTCGCATCCATTCAACAAAATCGTTTGCCTGCAACGAGAGGTATTCTGGACATTCGGTCGCGATGACAACAGCATCTGCTCCGATCATGGCCTCTTGTGGATTACTGCAAAGCTGGATAGCCGCTTGCAATTCTTCCGGCAGGTCCTGAACTGCAGGATCATGCGCTTGCACGCGAATCCCCTGCTCGTGCAGCCATATCGCCAGTTCAACTGAAGCCGACCTTCGAAGGGTACTGGTGCCTGGAGTATACGTGAGTCCTAGGATTGCGACGACAGACTGCGACGGTCGGACATGCAGTTGTCGAAGCTTATCGTGCATCCAATTCGTATGCAGCACGTTGCTTTGAAGTACACCGCCAAAAAGTGGAGTCTCCACGTGGTTTGTGTTCCCAAACTCGACAAGATAACGCAGATCACGTGCCAGTGTACCTCCGGCAAAAGCGGATCCTGGTGCCAGATAGGCCCGGGAACCGATACGGCCCTCGCTCTTGAGTCCTCGTTCTACTTCCCGCGCATCGGCACCAACGACTTCGCATAACCGAGCAATCTCGTTTATAAAAGTAACCGACGTTGCCAGAAAGGCATTGAGTGCATGTTTGGTCATTTCTGCCGATTCCACGGACATCCATTCAAGCCGCTGGCAAAATGGTGCAAAAATCATTGCGAGCTTCGATTGATCGGAGGCATTTCGAGCGCCAATGATGACCCGTTCCGGTTTTCGAAAAGTATCAATCGCCTTTCCAAGGCGAAGGTTTTCCGGCGAATAGGCGAACGTCAGGTTTCGCCGTGACCAGTCTTTCTCAAGCCCAGAAGTAAACCCGACCGGAACCTGTGATGAGATCAAAACCAGTGTTTGCGGTTGGATGTAATTCGAAATCGCTTCAAGCTGCGCACGAACGAACGGCACATCCGCTTCATCGCGTTCGTTGACCGGCGTATCAAATGTGATCCAAAGAATCTCCGCGTTTTGCAGAGCGTGCGAGGGGTTCGTGGTGAAACTCAAAGTATGACCGGCCAGTCCGGCGGAAATCAGATCCGCAAGACCCGGTTCCTGAAGGGGAGGCTTTCCGATATTTAGATCCGCGACAATCTGTTCATTGAAGTCCAGCCCGACAACCGAATTTTCCGAGGAAGCTAGACATGCCGCTGTTACACAACCCAGATGCCATAAGCCAAAAACGGTGATCCGCATATCGCAACAATCTTACCCGAGAACTTACAGATTATTCTTCTGATACTCCAGCGTGCGGACGCCATTCGTGAAGGAGTTTTTCAAATCTCACGTTGCTGGAGCGGAACCAACGGAAGTTCTCTCAGACACAAGTCGCGACGTGATGGAACATGGATCAGCGACTCAGACTCGATTACAGCCCAGAAGCGTTTCTGATCGTACCCGTGAAAGCAGATTTCGTGAGACCTCCTGCGGAAGTTTGCCGTAATAAACCGCATCTTCCGCCAAGAATCACGGTGGGAATGGTATAGTGCAACGATGCATGGGCCAGTCGATTTGTCACTTATACTGCCGGCTTTCAACGAGCGGACTTCAATCGGTAAAACCATCGATGAAGCGTTTACATATTTTCGGAGCCGCGGTATTTCCGCGCAAATTATTGTCGCCGCGGATGGGACGGATGGCACTCGAGAACTTGTACGTGGGATGACATCCCGATATCCCGATTTAGACATCATCGGGCATGAAGCGCGAACGGGAAAAGGCAGAGGCGTCAGAGAGGCAGTGGCACTGGCGCGCGGACAAGTGATTGGTTACGCTGATGCCGACAACAAAGTCCCAGTGGATGATTTCGACCGGATACGCCCGTGGCTCTCCAGTTTTCCTATCGTGATCGGCTCGAGGGGTTTAGAGCTCTCGAAAATCGAGCGTGCGCAACCCTGGTATCGCAGAATCGGCTCAAAGGGTTTCTATCACGTCATGCAAACAGTCGTTGGCGTGCCAGGAATCACGGACACACAATGTGGATTCAAGTTTTTCCAGAGAGATATAGCCGTTCATTTATTCAAACTTCAACAGATTGATGGTTACATGTTTGACGTTGAAGTTTTGGCGCTCGCCAGCCGGCTTGGTTATCGAATTAAGGAAGTTCCAATACGGTGGCGAGACGATGCGGATAGCCGCCTGAATTTAGTCGCTGGGAACTTACATATACTCGGCGAATTGCTAAAGATACGATTTTCCATCTCACGCCTGGGCGATTGCACAATCGTCGAACGATCCGAGAGCACCGGCTTGTGAAATTTTGCCTCATTTCATACGGCAATAGGATATCGGTACCAACCAGCCTGGTAGGTGCCTGCTGCTGCTGGTCTGTTTCATGCCAGGCTTTCACTCCCTCGCAGCGTTCAAAATAAATTTGAAATGGCGGACAGGTACGTCGGGAATCACGCGGTCAATCGGTGTGCCGCCGTATCCGCATCCGTTTCCCATCACAACTCGGGGACAAACCGCGTTTCTTGCACGAGAAGGACAGAATGCCGTCCTTGCAGTCGTCACAGTGCAGGCGAAGAAACGCCCTCCGCAAACCAATCTGCAAGCCGTTCACACTGGGTTTCGGGTCCGTCTGGAAGGACCGAATCCACGCATTGTTGAAACTCTATGGCGGGAACGGCCGAATGCCACTGGAACCCGTCGCGTCGAATCAGCCTAAACACGCGACCGGGAGGCGTGGCTCTCTCGCGTAAGCTTCTTCGAAAAGAGTCTGATTACCCATGGACATGCGCTGCGCGACAGGGATGTATCGTACGGGTTCGCGAACATGAAAGTGGATGCTTGGACCAGAGCAGTTTAGAATCCTACAAGGTTCTCGCGATTGAATTGAACTGGAGGAAATCCTGCGATTACGGTCGTTGCTTTGAATTTTTTGGAGGCGGACAATCTGCGTCGGTGGTTATTATTCTTGCTTAGTATATGGGCGAATTTCATAATCCCGTAAAGCACGCGACGTTTTTCGTTTCCACGCTCATATAAATTCCCTAATGCCAGGAACCGGTAGAATGACCTTGTGGCCCAAAACTCCGCCCGCACTTACAGCTGAACAGACAAAGGCCCGCGAAGAGTTCATGAAACTCTGGCATGAGGTTCTTCCGAAAAAGTATGGCTTAGTTGAGAAATTTAATCAGGGATATGTAGCACAGTTACCTTTGAAGAATGGTTCTGTCACACTTGAAGTCGGAGCTGGCCTGGGAGAACACGCCAAGTACGAAGATCTGAACAAACAGGAATACTACTGCCTGGAATATCGCGAAGAATTCTGCAAGGAACTACGAAAGGTATTTTTCCCAACCGATCGGGTTACGTGCGGAGACATCCAAAAGACACAAAGGTGGGCCGATGCGACTTTCGACAGGATCATAGCAATTCATGTTTTGGAGCACTTGTTGGATCTTCCTGCCGCGTTGTCAGAAATTTCGCGTCTGCTAAAGTCGGACGGCGTATTTGACGTCGTGATTCCCACCGAGGGTGGGTTCGCATACAGCCTGGCAAGAAAAATTTCCGCCGAACGCGTATTTAGAAAACATTTCAAGATGGATTACAGTCCCATAATCAAGAACGAACATGTCAGTACCTACGACGAAATAACGGAAATGCTTTTTGCGAAGTTCCGTTTGCAAACTCGGAGTTTTTTCCCGAGTCTCGTACCGATTTCTGGATTGAATCTTTGCGTCGGAATGCGGTTGAAGCTTGCGCCGCAAATTGGGATTTAGCGCGGCGGAAATAGAAATGGGATGAACCCGAGTTTTCGCGATTCATCGTGAATCACTCGTAAAGGGTCGGCTCCAATGTCCAGATACGCTTCCGCCACGTTATGGTTCAGCGTTGGATGACGACCAACGAACGGACGAAAATAGATAGGCAAGCCGGCGGCGGTCGCCTTCCGGACTGTGCCAATGGGATGCGACCAGTTTGATACGAAGAGCTTCTCCCTGCAGACTTTTCTCTATCCTGGCGTTCAATTGAAATGCGCCGGGCGATATTTCGTACCGCTCGATAAATCGTTCGTTTAAATACAGGCTGAGTTTCTGTTTGCGAACTTCTTCCCAGTCCGGAAGAACCCCATTTATTACCAGTGATCCGACACCCGGCGGCATCATGTACCGCAACACTCGCGTAGCCCATCCATCGGGATACAAACCCTGCGATTCGTTCAAGACCTGATGAATAGCTGCTGATGCGGTTCTGGCAATGGCCGATTGAATCGCGTTTGAAAGTGAAGCAAATCTATTCGCAAAGAAACGGTTCATCCGATCGGACCAAACATGCTGGTAGGTATCCAGCCCGTAGGTAATGTATCCGGGCGGAAAATTCATTCCCGTATGACGTCGCAACATGTTCCGCAGCTCGCGTATGCGCCGCCCCCCTCCGGCAAAACTCTTAGCCTCTGGGTACTCCCTCAAGCATCCCAGATAACCGGGCACGTATTTCAATGGGTAACGCACTGCGATACGAATCAGGATGTCCCAATCCATCACGTAGTGCAAATTTTCGTCCAGATAGCCGACTTCATCCAGCACGGCTCTTCGGAAGCCAACCGTCTGTTGGAGAACATAATCCGAAAGATAAACGAGCTTCCAGAGATTGAATGGTTCCGTAGATGGGAACCTTCCGGTAATTTGGCCGGAAACATCTATAAGGTAGCCTTCTCCGTAAACTGCCCCGGCGTTTGGGTCATCTTTGAACCCGTCAACCACGGCACGAATCATTCCCGGGAGGAATAAGTCATCAGAATTGAGCCACGACAAAACGTTGCCCCGTGCCATCCGAAAGCCCTTGTTTATCGCGTGTGCCTGACCGCGGTCCTTCTCGGAGATGAAAGTCAGCCGGCTGGAATAGTCTTTCACGACCGACGCCGTTTCATCGGTAGAGCCTCCGTCCATGATGATGTACTCGACGTTTGGATAATCCTGGCTGAGCACGCTTTCGATCGTCGCGCGAATGAACCTGCCCTGATTAAAAGATGGTGTTACGACGCTAAATAGAGGACTTGATGACATTCTGGCTAACCGAGCCGTTCCATTGCTTCTCTCGCGATGCCTTTAAATGCATTGACGTGACGCTGCTGAAAGTGAGTTCTCCAGTCTCCAGATACACCTTTACGAACGAAAATGCGCCTGGAATAAAGCGGTGCAATGGATGCTTGAGTCTTTTCCTTCGTGTTGTTGCGCACCGCGGCCCACCTGCTGTTTGCTGCGGCTATCACAATGGAGATTAAATTCCCTTCACCTCGGAGTGCCACAAGATGCGCCCGCGCGCGCCGGCAACGAACGGATCACGACAGGACGACTTTCGTGCCTTCAAATTCAAATTGGAAGCGAACTTCTTCCAGTCCTGCCGTGGTCATGGCGTGACGAAGTTTGTTGCGGTCCGAAGCATAAAACATCAGAAATCCACCGCCACCGGCCCCGACCAGCTTGCCGCCAAGTGCGCCATTCTTCATCCCAAGTTCGTACCATTCGTCAATTCTCTCGTTACTCATTCCTGCGGACCTGCGCTTCTTGTGCTCCCAATGTTCATGCATCAGAGCACCAAACGTAGCCGCATCCCCTGCTTCCAGAGCGCTCTTGCTGCGGTATGCCAGTTCCTTGACGTAGTGCAGGTTGTCGATCATCTTTGCATCGCCTATCTTTGTCCGTGAGTTCTGGTCCTGGAGTATTCCACTGGCCCCACGGGAATATCCGGTAAAGAAGAGAAGGATATTGTCTTCAAGATCAAATAGCGTCGAAGTGGAAACTTTGAGCGGCTCCGCACTGACGGTATCGTCCCGGTTGAATACGAAACATGTCAGGCCGCCGTATGCGGCGATATATTGGTCCTGCTTTCCAATAGGCTCCCCGAGTCGGTCGATTTCAATATGACAGCCAAGAGCGGCCAGATCCTGAGGATGGATGAGCTGACGACGATGCGCATGCAAGGCCTTCAGCAACGCTGTTACGAAACTGCCGGAAGATCCCAACCCGGTACCGGCGGGGATATCGGCAAGAGTCGTAATCTCGATTTGCGGTGTGCGTAGGTTCTGAGTAAGTAGAGCCTCTCGAATGATGCGATGCTTTACTTCGTCAACTCTTGTCACGTGTTCCAGTTCGGAATATTTAAGATAAATCCCTTCCGTAAAGGGCCGCATTACGGTGACGTAAACGTATTTGTTGATTGCAGCGGCGATCAGGAATCCTTCGTGATCACGATAGTAAGAGGGCAGGTCTGTACCACCGCCGCCAAGAGTAATCCGAAGTGGGCTACGCGCAATAATCATAACCAGAGCTTTTATAGATGTTTTCGATGATCTTCAGTGCCTCGTATGCATCACTCAGACCGACCGAAGGCTCCCTGTTTAAACGAATGTCCTCGTAGAACTCAGCCAGTTCTATTCCCCAAGAGTCATCACTCATTGGGTATTCCCAGATTGTGGTGTCCGGAGGTCCCATTTCGGGCAACATTCGGTAGTAAGCCAGGCGCTCCGTCCCATAGCTGCCGCCCAGTCCTGTGATTTCCAGCTTCGCCTTCTGGCCATACATTTCCATCGAAAATAAGTTTTTCCACTCCGTGCAGCTCGCATGCAGGAACGCCACCTGCTTCTTGGTATTCTTGAGCAGCAAGAAACCATTATCCTCCACGGGCATTTTCCAAAAATAAGTATGGGCAAATCCCTGAACGTCCTGGAACTCCCCCAGGAACCAGCGTGACAGATCAATGAGGTGAATCCCCTGGTCGATCAACTCACCGCCTCCAGAGAGATGGGGGTCAGAGCGCCATTCTGAGTCATATCCAATTCGTCCTCCGTGACCATAGCGTGCACGAATAAACATCAATTCTCCCAGCGCACCACTTTCGAACAATTCCCGAGCCTTCCGAAAGGCTCGATGATAGCGATGATTAAAACCGACCCGGACTTTGACACCCTTTTGTTTCGCAGCGAGAATCAGTGGTTCAAGTTCCGCCGCATTTCGTGCCGCGGGCTTTTCGACGAACACATGTTTTCCCTTATCAATTGCGGCGCGAGTGATCTCCACAAGGTTATGGTGCTGGGTTGCAACGAGCACGATGTCCAAATCAGGCTGATCCAAAAGCGTGCGCCAATCTGTGAGAACCTTTGCCCCAGTTGATCTCGCCACCGCCATACCACGGTCTTCGTTCAAATCGGCGCAAGCGACCAGACGGCCCTCGCCAATTGCCCGAGCTCTTTTCTCACCAATCAACCCGCATCCGATAATCCCAAGCCCGTAACTCATTTGTCGCCCCACAAAAGACCACGATCGCGTCCAACAATGCGTCGCAGGGTGTACACATCCCTAGCACTTAACTCGTCTATGTGATCGGGCCATTTCCGCCAGTCGTCCCACACTGCGCTGACCAGTTTTCCCGTTACGCCGCGAGATGCATCAGATGCCAGAAAATTGCACAGTTCCGCTACAACGTCCATGGAAGCCCCGCCCTCAGCCATCACACGGCTTGCAATGCCGTATTCTTGTTGACCAACAGCGGCTTCCCGTTTTTCGACGATGTCCCGAAGCATTGAAGTTCGCATCGCTGCCGGAGCCACGCAATTGACGCGAACATTGTAAGGCTTGAGTTCTTCCGCCAGGGTTTCGCTGAAGCGCACTAATCCGGCCTTCGCCGTAGCGTAGGCACTGAAATTTGCCCGCGGACCGGTAGCGCCTCCACCTGAAAGATTAATGACGCTGCGACCGCCGCTATCGATCATCCAAGGGGCAACGAGTCGTGAGATGCCTACAGAAGCAAACAAGTTTACGCGCAGTGTATCCCCCCATTCCGTCCAGTTGTTTTCCCACGCAGGTCCAATCGGGACCTGAATTCCAGCATTGTTATTGACGGCATCCAATTTTGGCACGAGCTGCCGGAGGGCATGACCCAATTCCCCGATCTCTTCGTCTCGGGACAGGTCTGCCACGATCGTGTTTATGGATTACTTCCGTCGTTTACCAGCGACTCGACCACCTCCGTCAGCTTCGGCCGGCTTCTTGCCAGCAAAACAAGGCTCCAGTCCCAGGTCCAGAAGCGTTCGGCAAGGATCCTCCCCAAACCTTGCGAGGCTCCGGTGATGAGACAATACCGTTGTTCAGTCATGAGACATCCCAAGACTAAACGGCGAGCGGATCAGCGCAATCTTCACTTAGCCCTCTTTCGATCTGGCAGGCGATTTTGACGCAACACTGAGGCTGGAAAGCTGCTAACGAGCCTGAAAGACCCAACGGTTATTGACAAGGAATCGCACTGTCCGCTTGACCCCTTCTTCAATCGACATTTTGGGCTTCCAGCCAAGCGAGCGAATTCGCGACGTGTCGAGGTAGATAAAAGGATTATCTCCAACCCAGCCTCGCTCTCCACCCGTGTATTCCAGCTTTGGAGTTAAACCTAGCGTCTGACAAATCCAACGAATCGAATCGTTCACCATACAGTATTCGTCCGTACCGAGGTTGAAAATGTTCACCTTGTCCGTAGCCCTGTCGATCGCACAAAGCATAGCGCTAACGCAGTCGTCGACATCAAGGTAGGACTTACGTTGACAGCCATCTCCAAGAACAAGCAATCGGCTGGGATCCCTGGATAAGCTTCCAACGAAATCGTAGACATGGCCGTGGGTATAACGATCGCCTAGAATCGAGACGAAACGATAAATGTGAGCCTGAAAGCCGAAACCCTCGCAATATGCCGCGATCAACCCCTCCCCGGCAAGCTTCGATGCCCCGTACAGTGAAGTCTGAACCGGAAACGGTGCATTCTCGGGAGTTGGAATGACGGAGGCCTCTCCGTAGACCGAGCCGGTAGAAGAAAATGCGATACGTCGAATATCGTTCGCGCGCATCGCCTCCAGAACGTTGTAAGTTGCGATTGTGTTTTGTTCGAGGTCCAGGCGCGGGTGTTGAGTTCCAAATCGAACATCCGCATTTGCAGCAAGGTGAAAAACGAATTCCCCTCCATGAAATGCACGGGCAAGGCCTCCGAGGTCTGTGAGGTCCTCTTCGATAAGCGAGAACCTCGCAATTTTCGATGCGCTTTCCAGGAAACGCCGATTGCCGGTAGAAAAATTATCGACTCCAATTACCTCGTGGCCCACCGATAGCAAGCGGTCGACCAGAGTACTTCCGATAAATCCTGCACAACCTGTAACGACAAATCTCACGCTTTTTCCTTTACTGCACATTTAAGACACATCATGACATCATACGCGCCGCTGGTTTTACGCCTGCTTTCTCCAGATCAGACAATGACGAGTTGCTGGGATTTCGAACTGCCGCCTAACCCGCTTACGATTCGAACCAAAGACGTTTGTATTAATTTCGAGCGTAAATTCTCGTGGCAAAGGCCGCTTGAATCGAATTCGTGCGGCAGGACCATGTTCGCATCGAATTTTCGTTTTCGGGATGCATCGCCTGTGAAACTAGAACCTCGGCGAAGTCGATACCGAAATCGACCGCAAATCATACCCCTTCGAATCCAGCTCGCGCAATCAAAGGGCATGCGTGCTGGCAAATACAAATTGTCGACGGAAAAGAATTCAACAGCGAATCGGCAAACTTCAAACGCGCTTGCAGGTCGTTCCATGAAATCATCCAGAAGCCAAAAATGTGGCTTCGCTTCAGCTCCGAAGTTTGGATTCGAAAGCGAATGAGTCGAATCTCGTATAATTGTACGTACCAATTTTGTGATGGGCGAATAAGCTTCTGAGGAGACTATGGAATTCAGTCGAAAATTTTTACAGGAGTCGGCTGAGATTATTTCTCGGTTCGATTTAACTGCTATTGAACGGTCCGTTGAGATTCTTGCTGCAACCCGTTCCCGCAAGGGGCGGCTGTTTATTCTTGGTGTCGGTGGAAGCGCCGCAAATGCGTCGCATGCGGTCAACGATTTTCGGAAGATTGTGGGAATGGAAGCATATGCGCCTACAGACAATGTTTCTGAACTGACCGCTCGCACCAACGACGAAGGTTGGACAACCGTATTCGAAAGCTGGCTGGGTGTCAGTCAACTTCGCGACAGCGACACCGTGATGGTCTTGTCGGTTGGTGGCGGAAACGTGGAAAAGCAGGTCAGCCCCAATCTAGTGGCCGCTCTGAAATATGCCAGACAAGTCGGCAGCAAGATTATCGGCATCGTCGGACGTGATGGAGGCTATACGGCGCAAGTGGCCGATGCCTGTGTGATTATTCCCACCGTGAATCCAGTACACGTTACTCCCCACACGGAAGCTTTCCAGGCGGTGATCTGGCACCTTATGGTTTCCCATCCAGCCTTGAAGGCCGCAGAAACGAAATGGGAATCCGTTCGTTGAAAAGTGATTCCGCTCGTGCTGTCTTTCTCGATCGCGATGGAGTACTGAATCAGGCGATTGTCCGAAACGGCAAACCGTATCCTCCCCAATTCGCTTCCGATGTCAGGATTCTTCCCGGCGTACACGATTCCCTGGTTCGCTTGAAGCAAGCAGGATTTCTGTTGCTGGTCACAACAAATCAGCCCGATGTCCGAACCGGAAAACAGACAAAAGAAGAAGTAGAAGCGATCCATGCAAAGCTGCTTGCCCAACTTCCTTTGAACGATATTTTCGTCTGTTACCATATTGATTCGGACTCCTGCGAGTGCCGCAAACCTTCACCTGGAATGATCGAGCAGGCCAGGGAACGATACGATCTCCATTTGCCGTCCTGCTTCATGATAGGAGACCGGTGGCGCGATGTGGATGCTGGACATCGGGCTGGATGCCAATCTATTCTTGTCGACTACGCCTATGCGGAGCGCGGTCCCGAGCGGGAGCCTGAAGTTCGTGTCAGGTCCTTAATTGAGGCGACGGACTGGATTCTCGGGCAACTCTGAACTTGAATTCATAAACTGGATCCTACATTGAAAATAAAACTATTCGCGGATGGCGCCGACAAACCAACCATGCTCCAGATGTATCGCGACCCGCGGATACAGGGATTTACCACAAACCCCACATTGATGCATAAAGCGGGTATTACGGATTACGAAGGTTTTGCGCGGGATATCGTGAAAAGCATTCCGGACCGCTCTATTTCGCTCGAGGTATTTGCGGACGATTGGGAAAATATGGAGCGTCAGGCTCTAAAAATCGCGACGTGGGGAAAACACGTTTACGTAAAGATACCGGTAACCAATACGCGGAGGGAGCCTTCCCTCAACCTGATAAGTCGACTCACCCGAGCGGGAGTCAAGCTCAACATCACGGCTCTTCTCACTTTGGAGCAGGTGCGGGATGTTGCCTCCGCTCTTCAGGGCGGGACCGCTGCATACGTTTCGGTCTTTGCCGGCCGTATCGCAGACACCGGCCGGGATCCGGTGCCAGTAATGGCGGACGCTGTAAAAATTCTCTCTTCCACCCCCCACATTGAGTTGATCTGGGCGAGCCCTCGAGAACTCCTAAATGTATTCCAGGCCGATGCAGTGGGGTGCCACATCATCACCGCTACAAGTGACATTCTCAAGAAACTGGACTTGATCGGAAAAGACCTTGATGAGTATTCGCTGGATACTGTGAAGATGTTTTACGCCGATGCCGTCAAATCGGGATTTGTCCTCTAGTTCATCGCCATTCGGTCGGTTCGCGGAGTTCCTCGGATAGCCTCAGGAATTCCCGGATTCGCTATCCCGATTTCAAAACGGGCTCGAGACTCGAGATAAACAGATTCTCAATTGTATCCGGCTGGAAACGTTCATACGCATTCCGAAACCCAAAACGGACCAACTGATCTCGAAATTGGTGATTGGTGACAACTTCATGTATGAGTCCCGCCATCAAATCATAGTCGGTAACGCTTTTCGGGGTCCTGCACATAATTTGATTTTCCCCGGCGGTCTCCATCACAGCAGACGCGTTTACCGCAATGATGGGTAGACCGATCGCCTGCGCCTCGACGATTGGAACGCAGAATCCCTCGTGTTCACTGGCGTTAACGTATACGTGACTCGATCGAAACAAGCCTGCGACTTCATCGTCAGTGATGTGAGTAAGCCATTCGATCTGTTGGCTGACACCGAGTCGGCCCGCAAGGGATAGCATCTCATCGGAATAGCTGCGAAGCAGTTCATCGACGGCACCAACTATCCTCAGTTTCACATTCTGTGAAAAAAGCTCGATGTAAGAATTCAGTATATGAATCAGATGTCGATGCCCTTTATTAGGTGACCGCCGACCTACAAAGAGCAGCTCGACCGAGTCCGCACCCTGGTAGATGGCTTCGTGTTGTTTGAACAAAGAGTCGAAGCACTTATTGAAAGGCGGGACGACTGCAAGGTGATGCGGAGCGACGCCCAGCTTCCTCAGTTCCTCCGCGTTGTAGAAGGAGTCTGCCTGCCACAGCAAAACCCTCTTGCCATCGACCAAGCGTGCCGATTGATCGCGTCCCGCGTCACAAATCTGCGCAAAAAAGGGCGAATAAGGTCTGAAAAATTCAGCAGGCGTTATGTTGTGATATTTCGCGATGATGGGTCCGGCGAAGGCGTTAATGATGGCCTCACCGTCCAGCCATTCAATACTGTGATGAAACAGGATCAGGCCATAGGCGGCGGAGACATGCTGAGGAGCAAGGTTATGATCGATTCGGAAACTCTGTTCGACATTGGTGTCTGAGAATTCGCACAATATCGTTGGAAGAAAACCCATCCGTTCAAGCAATCGATACGAACCGGCAATATCATTGCCGATAGCGTCACCACTGACAACACTGCGATGGCAAATTGCAATCGAACGCAATCCTATGGGTCTCCTCCACCTGTATTTCTCCCGGCAACCCGATTCGCATTCTAGCGGTTTATCAGTGAGTTCGCCACGTGCCGCGATTATCAAAACTCTCTGGACCTGGAAAAATCAGATTCCTACCTTTGCAGTGCTCTCCCCTCCCGGATCGAACCCCAGCGCTTCGATCAGTCTTCTTGACGTCGATTCCCAAGTCAGGGACTGGGCACTGATCCTGCCATTTTCTCCAAGCTGTCTGGCGATTTCCGGAGCGAGATAAAGGCGTTCGATTGCCGCAGCGATGGACTCCGGATCCGGATCGCAGATAAGGCCCGCATCAAACTTCCGGGTTAATCTCGCAGGCTCTCCAGAATCGCTGCAGGTGATTATGGGCTTCCCACTATGAAATGCTTCGACAGCCACATACCCGAAATCTTCCCTGTTTGGTACAAATGTGACAGCAAGCGCGTTGGAGTAATACTCCACGAGTTCCTCATCGCGGACCCGCCCAAGGAATTCGATTCTGGAATCGTTTCTCGCAAGTTCCCGAAGTTCCGCCTCGTCTTCGCCGACGCCTGCAATCTTCAGCGTTATCGTGGCCCTGACATAAGACATTGCTTTAATGACCAGATCCACTCTCTTCCAACGATGAAGTCGACCCGGCATGATCAGATAGTCGAAAGCACCACCGAGACGGAATCCCTTAAGTGTCGTAGCGGGATAGAGTACTTCAGATCGTATCCCGTTAAAAATCCGCAATCTGTCGCGAACTTCCTCTCCGATTACGAAAATCTGCCGAATGTTGGGACTTTGAAAAGCGGCGGTATCCAACTCCTGAATTCGTCTTCGATGTTCACGCAGAGTCTCGTCCGAAGATGGGAATTCCATGTCGAACATGTCGTAGAACCTGCGCATCGTGTGCAACAGATAACAGACATGGTTTGGATGGCGCGACAGATATCCAGGAGCTTTCGTTGTAATAATCCCGTCATACTCGGTCAGATCCAGGTCGTAGACCTCCAGATAGGATTGGAGAATAGCCTCGAACCTCGATTCGTCAGGGATTATTGGAACAATCTCAGCTTGCACGCCTTGCGCGCACAACTCTTGCACCAACCCGTCGTAAAAGCGTTCTGCACCGCCTTTTTCACCAGACGCCGAGGCGGTAGCCACAACAGCGATCCTCTTACTCATCGGTTTTCAGATGCGCTTCGCAACGATCGCGTAATCCCTGGAGGCGTTCATGGAGGTAAGTAGCGCATTGAGAGAATCCGCACCAGGGGCCTCTGCCGGAAAAAGCGAGGCTGCTTTATGCTCCTGCTCCAGCACCAAACGATTGATACGCACGTCGTGATAACCGAGTGCTTCTACAATCCAACGAAGCGCCCCAGGCTGCAAAACGCTACGGTGCGTCGAATCCATATAAATCAAATGATGGCTGATGGATAGATTTTCCGGATTTGCGGATTCCAATACAATGAGGCCCCCTGGCCGCAATACTCGTCGGATTTCATTCAGCAAGGCGATCCCGCGTTCGAATGGCAGGTGTTCAATCATGTGCAACGCAGTGACTGCGCCAACAGATTGATCCGGCAATCCTCGAAGAATCTCGTATGCATCTCCCTCTTCAACCTCAAGCCCAAGTTCCCGACATTCATTGACAAAGACGCTGTTGATTTCGATACCGCGCCCCGCCAATCCGCATTCCCGAAGTAGTTCCAGCCATTCCCCTCTGCCGCACCCTAAATCCAGTATCGGCGCGTCAGGAGTTCCGGCGTGAGCCTCGCGTACGTAATCCAGATAGGGTTTTGCACGAAAGCGAACGAGCGAACGATCCCCGTGAAAGCGATTTTCCAGATCGTATTGTTCGTCACTAGGCTGCAATTGCTCAATGAAGCGAGTCGTGGAGTCGAGTACGGTGCGCATTCGATTTAGGTGCTCTTCGCAAGACAGAATTCTTGCGCGAACATCGCCTTCCAATCGGGACATGGCGGCCGCGACCGTCGAGATTTCTGCCGCGTGTTCACTTTTCAGCCTTTCAAATTCGTCAGATGCGACGCGCCCCGCAAACTCAATCCGCAACGCGATCGTTCTTTGTAGTTGATGTTCCGATGCTTCATTAAGGATGCGCCCAAGTTCCTGAAGCTCTCGAGCCTGGCTGACCTCAAGGTTAGCCTGACGATCTCCCTGTTTCCCGAGACACGCAAAACCATATAGCCAGGCAATGATGGGACCGACTAGCCGTTTTCTGCGCCACTTTTGGAGCAAGGTGGGTAGATACAAGCCTTCGACATGTACCCCCTTTGATTTGCCTTCCGGTGAAGATAAGAAGACCGTCACAATATCCAGTCTCGTTGCTTGTGAGGCACGTAGCAGTCGAAGAAAGTGGCTGAAACCAACCTCGTCCGGGGGTCGGCGCAGAATTGCACGGTATGCACTGTCGATGAAGTCCGCATCCGAATAGGCAAGCAACTCAGCAAGTTGATATGTGTCTTTAATCGGTAGTCGGGGCACCGAGGGCTTCCATCTCGGCGTTGCCAGGTCGAAGGAGCGTACTTCTGCAGGAACGGAAGGTACTGTAACGCTCGTTAATAGTCCATTACGGCGACGAGTCACCTCTCCTCGCACGCGCCACATGATATCGTCAATGGAGAAAGCAGAAATCGGGAATTCCGCCCAATGGCCAGGTTTATCATTCCCGTCACATGGCGCAGCTTTATTGGCTTTTCCGAATTCTGCTTCGTCATTGCTACTCATAAAATCCTTCTTGAATCAACCAGCCGACCCCAGGGTTCGTCCGCCCCTCATCCCGCAGTCCAATGACGAAGGATATACCACTAGGTGCCACCCGGTCACATAGTCAGCTGAACCGAAGCTGACTTGCCGGTAAGGCGTCCACAACTAATCCAAACGATGTGACAAACCCTGAAGGATGCTTCAATAGTAATTGCACATCTTGATTGATTGTCTCGGCCGGACGTCGATCATTGGACCACGCTCTTGTCCCCAGGAGACTGTGACACTTCAAAAACTGACACATTCGAAACTGGGGGGCACTACCCGGCCCGTTAATTTGCATGCGATTGAAATGATCAACCTTAAATTCATGGCCTCATGGTTAGCTCGTTAAACGAAGGAGGGCGCTTGATTGTCTTAGTTGGGAGTTCTCTGGGCAAAAGAAGCAGTTTTGTAACAGCCGCTTCACAAGTGTCGGTACTAATTGGACCTTCGCTGACCTCTTTTGTTCTAAGTATGAAGCTACGTTTACCGTTACCGGAAGTAGTGATCGAATTGGCGGCCCTCAGATGAGTCGCTCATATCCAACAGAAAAAGAGTCCAGGTATTTACAGCCTGGAATTTGCTCTGAAAGGCAGGATGCTGGGAACAGAGAATTACCTAATCAGTCAACTCAGTCAAATTCGAAAGCACTGAGGGCAGGAGACCATACGTTGAGTCAGAAGCCTCTCCACACTAAGCGATCGGCGCTTTCGCCACAGGCAAGCTACCGCCGTATAACTCCGATGCCCGATCAATCCTCTTTTACCTACTCTCAACCGGAAAACGATCGAGAAACCCTGATTTCGATCCCGCCGAGAGACTTTACCCCCGTTCTGTGGCTGACCGGGCTGCCGGCGGCAGGAAAATCGACAATTGCTGAATTGACCGGGCGCCGACTTGCAACTGAAGGCATACCATTTGAAGTGTTGGATGGGGACGAGGTTCGTAAGGCTATTTCCCCGACTCTTGGTTACAGCCGGGACGAGCGTGCCCTGCAGGCTCGACGTCTGGCCTGGGCAGCCGAAATGCTGAGTCGTCATGGCATTGTTGCCATTGTCGCTGCCGTTACGCCATATCGTCTTGACCGCGAGGCTGCCGCAACCCTTCTAGGATGCCGCTTCGCAGAAATCTGGGTTCATGCAGATGTTTCGGTTTGCCGGACGCGAGACCCGAAAGGGCTCTGGCGTCGTTGCGACCTTGGCGAGATTTCCGATGTCACCGGCTTCGACGCGCCATACGAAGAGCCCGCCGCGCCAACAATCAAACTGGAGACTGAGACCTGTACGGCGGCCGATTGCGCCGACAAGTTGGTCGAATACGTGGTATCCACACGCACCAGGTCCTTGCTCGCCCTCGGATAACCCCCGAACGATCAGGCGTCCAGCTTCTTTGCCACAGACGGGGAATCCTTCGATACGTCCGCTGGTGGTACAAATGTTTCGCGGTGAAAGTCCTTCCTTGAAAGCCACTTTTCGATAAAACAGTAGAGGACGATAAAGAGGTATCGCGACCCCATTTCCCGCATCAGCAGTTTGGATTCGCCGGACTTCCGATTGATCCAGTCATTCGGCACCACCGCATAGCTGAAACCGCGAACGATTGCTTTGAGAGGCAGCTCGACTGTCAGATTGAAGTGCGGACTCAGTAGCGGCTGCACCCCATCGATGACATGTCTGCGGTACAGCTTGAATGCGTTGGTGACGTCGTTGTATCGAAGCCCAAATAAGAATCGAATAAAAGTGTTGGCGAGACGGTTTATCGTCAACTTGAACCGGGGATAGTCGATGACGTTGGATTTCGAACTGAACCGGGTTCCGAAGACGCAATCCACCTGAAGGTCGATCATCGTTTTGTAGAATCGGACCAGGTCTTCGGGACGATCAGAAGCGTCCGCCATATAAATCGCCACCGCGTCACCCCGGAATTGATCCAGCCCTTTACGGACGGCATATCCAAACCCATGCGGAGGAGTGTTGTTCACGTAACGGAGTGTCGGAATCGCAGCCTGCAGCGACTGAAGCACCTGTTCCGTTCGATCCGATGAATTGTCGTTGACTACCAGAATTTCATGGGGAATCTGCCTTGCATGAAGCTCATCGTGCAATGCCCGTAAAGTCGGTTCAAGACTGCGCTCTTCGTTGTGCGCAGGTATGACCACCGAGAGATTCATGCGGCCGGTCCGGCTGCCTTTTCCTGCATGGCTTCCACCATTTCTCGAAGAATTCTATCGAGATCATACCTGTACGACCATTCCGGATAATCCTGCTGAAATTTTCCAACGTCACTGACCCACCAGATATGATCCCCGCTGCGCGCCAGCTCTGATATCTCGAAGTGTAGCGGTCTGCCGCTGAGAGCCTCAATGCGCCCTATCGCCTCCAGAACGGAACAATTGCTATGGCGTGAGCCACCGATGTTGTAGACCGAACCCGGCCGCGGCATTTTGAAAAACTGCCAGAACGCATCCACGAGGTCGTGGGAATGAATGTTGTCGCGAACCTGCTTTCCCTTATAGCCATGGATCGTGTAGGTCCGTCCAGTTACGCCGCATTTCACAAGGTAGGCCAGGAATCCATGTAATTCAGCACCCGAATGCGCCGGTCCGGTGAGGCATCCACCTCGGAAGACGCATGTCTTCAGACCGAAGTATTTACCGTACTCCTGTGTCATCAGATCCGCCGCCGTCTTGCTCACACCAAACAGGCTGTGCATGGAATTGTCGATGGACATCGACTCGTCGATTCCGCGTTCAAAGTATGCGTGCGCTTTCCGGATCTCCCACCGCGTATCGAGTTCCTCGAGCGGGAGACGATTTGGCGTGTCCCCATACACCTTGTTCGTGGACATGAAAATAAACGCCGCATCCGGACTGAACCGCCGTGCCGCTTCCAGCATTACCAGAGTGCCGTTTGCGTTGATGGTGAAGTCCGTTGCCGGCTCGCGGACGGCCCAGTCATGACTCGGCTGTGCAGCGGCATGAATTACAACCCGGATGTCCTGCGCGAGATTCCGGAATATTTCATGAATCGCATTCTCATTCCGAATATCCACGGAGTGATGCCGATATCGCGGCAGCGTACGCTCCAATTCGGTGAGTTGCCACCCTGTTGAAGCTTCTTTCCCGAAGAAATACCCCCTTAGATCGTTGTCGATTCCAACGATGTCCAGTCCCTTGTTGTGAAAGTACTTTGCAGCCTCGCTTCCAATCAGCCCACAGGAACCTGTAATGACGGCAACAGCCATTCTTCGCGACCTCTATGTGAATAAGGGTTTCAGCGCGCTCTCGTTTTCTCGAATCCAATGATGGGTGTCCGACACGAGTTTCTCGACAGAGCGTCTGGGACGCCAACTGGAGCGCGCAAACAGTTTCCTGCAGTCCGAAATATAAATCGGCACATCGAAGCCCGCCGTCTCCGGTGTACCGGAAGTGACCACAGAATTGCCGACAACCGTCCGGCAAATCTCGGTCAGTTCCATCAACGAAATGGAACGTTCGTGTCCACCTCCAACGTTAACCACATCACCGGAACACTCTCCCGGCGAAGCCACGATATTGACGATCAGCTCACAAAGATCCTGGATGTGCAGAAGATCCCGAACCTGCTTCCCCGCACCTCCGAAACCCATGTAGCGAACGGGACGCTTGAAGTGGTGGTGCGCAACCCACATTGTAAAAACACCCTGGTCGGCCTTACCAAACTGCCCTGGTCCCGCAATTACACCGCATCGCAGAATGACCGTCTGCAATCCGCAGGTTTGAGCGAACTCCTGAGTCAGCTGCTCCGCGCCAAGCTTGCTCGCTCCATAGAAAGAGCGAGCCAAATGAGTTGGAAACTCCTCGGATAATCCTTCGCGAGATATCCCTGAAATCGTCTGGGTGTCTGAAATCTCGAATCTGGTCTTGCCTTCGATGAGATGAATTGCCCGGAGCGGCTCGATCGAATAGACCCTTGACGTCGAAAGAAGAATGAACCGGCTACCGCGTTCCCTGGCAAAATCCAGACAGTTGAACGTCCCCATGAGATTCGTTTCCACCACATAGTCCGGAGCTCCGGCGCTGCCTGCGTGCACGCTGGGTTCGGCGGAAGCGTCTATCAACAGATCGAAAGCACCGTCCATCACGGATAAATCGGTGCGGCTGCGAGCGTCGCCATGAACAAATTCAATGCCGGACTCTCGCAGTAGAGTAAGGTTCAGTTCCGAACCCCGCCGTTTTAGATTGTCAAAAGAAACAACTGTTAAATCGGGAATCGAGAGCTTCAAGGAACGTGCCAGTGCGGACCCGACGAAACCTGCTCCCCCAGTAATCAAAATTCGCATAGTCTCGATACAGCATACTACTCGTCGTCAAACCAGCCACAGCGCGTGTACGACTACTTTCGAGCGAAGATAAGAAACTGCTTACCCAGAAACCGCCAGAGCATCGGAAGGTTCAAGTAGAGTCTTACCAGAGCAGGCGACGCAGGAAGTCTTGATCGGAAGGAATAAGGCAGGAACCTGGCAAACGTGTCCGTGATTTGGAATTCGCTTGCGAACAGCAACTCTTCAACGGAAAGATGAGTCAAAGCCAGCCGGTGGTCGGCGCAATCAAAATAGTCCGCGCCGCAGTACTTAAAATTGGGGCCCATGATGACGACCAGCCCGCCCTTTTTCAGGGTTCGATAGAGCCGGGTGAAAAGATCGTCAATCTCTTCAGGACTTCTCAGGTGCTCCAGAAAATTGGAAATGAAAATTGCATCGAAGTAATCCAACGGCAAATCCACATCGAAGATATTGCCGTGAATAAATCGAATGCCGTCCTTTGAGATCGCGGAGCGCTGCGACGCATTCGGCTCCATTGCATCGACGCCCCATCTCTCCGGTGCAGGAATGCTTCGAAGGAACTCCATTTCTCCGGCTGCGGGATCCAGGACGCTTCGCGGCTTGCCCATCCGTTCATAGATCCAGAGCGATATTTCCTTCCAGACAGCTTCCTTCGCGGCCTTATCTATCCCTTCGAACCGGCGCTGATAGATTCGGCCATAGTTCATCGGAAGAAAAAACTAGCGGTAGATCTTTACCCGTTCGCGGAAAGGATGACGCAGGAATTCGGAACCAAAGGCAGTCAGACCGACGAAGTTTTTCCAATCGGTCGCAGTAACCTGTCGCAGTGTGACGAGAACGACAAAATACACCGCAGCAAAGACGACGACATCTATGAGGATTTTCCCAAGGATGACAAAACGGGCCATGTTGTACCCAACGGAAAAATACTGAATCCGATCCATGTCGAAGAGACCAAGTACGAGGCCATGAAGACCGCTTACGGCGAGGTTCGCCAGAATCCCGGCAACCATGGGACGCGCGTAGATTTCACGGAATGTGGCCCAGAATGGCGTCTCCACATAGTTGCGATGAAAGGTGATCAGCAAATATCCCGCTGCAATAGTCAGAGCCAGGGCCGTCCCAATTGCGACGCCTGTCACTTCAAAGCGCTGAACCAGTGATAACGCGAGTACCGGACTGAGAACTGCCAAAGCCAGAGCACTGCGCATATCGAATTCCGGCCTTCCGACGCCCGCACCGGTTTGGCTGGCAGCTCCACCAAGTATGTTGGCGCCATAACCAATCGCCAGGACCTGAACAAGCAGTACCAATGAATCATGCCCATTTCCCAGCCAGAGCCGGATGAGCGACTCAGCTTCCAGCACGGTGAACGCAATGATCGCAATCGTCACCAGAGATACATACTTCGATGCGAGCAGATATGCCTTCAGGATGCGGGGACGGTCATTGCGTGCTCCAAGTTCCGAAGTCGCCGGTATCAGGGCCGAGATCATCATCAAAGGGATTGCCCGCATGTAGGAGGCCAGCCGCGAACTGAGGTCATAAAACGAAACCGCGATGGGCCCGAGGAACCTCAGGATGATGAACTTCGGTGACTGGAAACCTACGAGCGCTCCAAACTGGCTGATTTGAATCTTGGCGCCGTAGGAAAACATCTCGCGCAGTACTCGGCCATCAAAATGGAATCCCAGGGAAATCCTGGGAACTGCCCGGCAGACCGCAACCCAGCTTACGTACAGTGACACTGCCGACCAAATCAACGCATTGAACGCAAGCCCCTTAAGACCGTATCCCAATCGAAGTGCTAGAACGGATCCCAGCGCGCTGGCGCCAAGCATTCTCATTTCGATGGAATTCGACTTGTCCATCCGCTGAATTCCCTTGAAGACTGCCAGTACCATCGCCCCGATACTTTGAATTGCACATGCGAACAGGGCCATGACGTATGCCTCGGATGCGTCACTGATTCGAAAGAATGACAGAAGCGGATCACGGAAGATCAGGCCCGCCCCAATCAATACAACACCGAATAGTCCGTAGAAGACCATTCCCGAGAAAATCGCCTTGTTGATTTTCTCGTAGTCCTGCTCGGCATGATACGCAGAGATGAATTTCAGGATTGAAGATCCGAGACCGAGATCCAGCAGGTTGGAAGAGCCAATAAAAACGATAAAGGCAGCCCAAATTCCGTAATCGCGTTCACCCAGGCTGTGCAGGATGTAGGGCGTGAGAAGGATTGTGACGAAAAAACTCCAGAACCTCCCGAGGACATTAAAGAAGGTATTAGTGGCGAGCTTCTTCGAAAATTCCCCAAGGAACGTAACGGACTCGCCGCTATGCCCCGATTCTCTGATTGTCATGCCCGTCTATGGCAAATCTGGGACTCTTTGGCGTCCCAACCGGAAGTCTGCTTCCGCCGCCTTTCGATTGCCGGAATGCTGTGTGTATTGGCGGTAGCCCAGGAAAAAATGATAGCGGATTGCCCAATAATAATGCTGATCCAGAATCGCGGTAACCGGCATGGTACCGATGCGGCCTTCCCATCGCACCAGAGCACGATAGAAGGGATCCGAGAGGAACGAGAACATTCGGTACAACGAATGAATTCGCTTCAGCAGCCGGGTTCGTTTGCCGTTTTCAACAAACTGTGATCGAAGCTCCGGATGAAGCTCCAGCATTTTGCCAAGTGAATAGCCAGCCTGTTCGCAGCGTTCAATAAACTGGCGATATGAAGGCGTGTATTGATGCAGCGCTTTTGCATCCATACCCGAAACCATGCGGCAACCCAGTTTCTCCAGCCGATAGCCCAGTTCGATGTCTTCCATCCCGTAGACGCTGAATTCCTCGTTAAAGCCGCCGACGTCCATAAGCATCTTGCGCGGAGTCGACACATTACCTGTGTGATAGTAGGAGAAATCCATGGGCCCGCACTTGATGCTGTAGGGATTCAGTATCCGCTTGTCCCGGAGATAACGGAGGAACGGATCGGAGGCGTCGTCCCAGGGGGCAGTTACGCCTCCCACGATCGATGCACCGGGATTTTCAGATTGGTATCTCAGATGGGCCTCAATCAGATTCGGCTCCGCAAAAATATCGTCATCGATAAACAGAACGATTTCACCGTCCGCTTTGCGGATTCCGACATTCCGGGTTGCGGCTGCTCCTCGTTTGGTCTGAGAAAAAACTCGAAGGTTTGGATACGCTGCGGACTTCTGGGTGAGTACCTGCTGGGTATGGTCTGCGGAGGAATTATCGACCACTACGACTTCGTAAAGGTCCCGGGATACCGTCTGGGATTCGATCCGGTCGATCGTTTTCGCCACCAAATCGGCCCGGTTTAATGTGGGGATTACAACGCTGACCTTATACACCAATAATTCCTAAATTAAAGATTCAATGAGACAGAGAGGTTTCCCCAAGCCGAACCCACCTATGGCCTTGGGCATATGCATCTCTGCTGGAGTACAGGTACGGAATATATCGGATGTGGTCCACCAAAGCAATTGCGAACAACATCTTGCTGCGCAAAGAGTACGACCGCGACAGAAACCGCCGAACGAGAAAATTCCGCAAGAGCGGCCGGTCCCGGCGGGTTCCAAACCTATAGAAAAGAAAGAGCGAATTGCGAAAGCTGAAATAATTCTCCCGGGTCCGGCGTTTTCCTGGAAGCAAGTCCTGGGTGAAGTGCCGCACTCCGGCACCGGAATGGTAAACGCACTTCCATCCCTTCAGCCACAGCTTCCAGCTGAGGTCGATATCCTCGCAGTACATGAAATACAGGCGTTCGTCGAAACGGCCCACTTCATTAAATGCCGTTCGTCGAATCAGCGCTGCTGCTCCGGAACACCAGGTGGTCTCACCAGTCTGTAGATCGATCGCTTTTGGATGCTCACGCGGATACTGACGGGCTTCACAGATTGCGATCTGATTGTCGGACCGGGTTCTGACGAGAAGTTTTTCCAGACATCCTTCGTCAATTTCCGTGTCCGGATTCAGGATGAAAATGAATTCCGACCGACTAATGCCCGCAAGACGATTCATGCCTCCCGCAAAACCGTTATTCCGCCGGGACCTCAGGAGGTGTGTCTTATATGGCAGTGTGGGCAACAGTTCGGAAAGAAGTTCAGGGGTTCCGTCTTTGGAATTGTTGTCGAGGAAGAACACCGTCACCGGTATGGTTATGCGCCGAAGACTTTGCAGAAAACCGGGAATCAGCGCCTTACTGTTGTGCAACAGTACCAGCACGTCTATCTCAGATGTCACGAGTTCCTTCCAGATAGCCCGCCCACATCAGCAGGAGGAGAAAACGAAACACGAGCGTGAGTGCTTTAATTGGAAACAGCAGCTTCTTCAACAACACCTAGAAAATCCCCTGCCAGTCTCTCCCAGCTGAACTTGTCCACCACCATGCGGCGCCCACGTTCACCCAGCTGACGGCGGTATTCCATTGAATGGAAGAGATCGCTCAGCGCATCCACAAACTCCTGCGGACTGTTCGCCAGAATCGCTTCTTCCTTATGTCGAATCGGAAAACCCATTGCGCCAACCGGCGTTGTTACAACCGGGCATCCCATTGCAAACGCTTCCAGCAACTTTACACGCTGGCCCGACCACGAAAAGAGAGGCGCGATGAATATTGTATTTGGACGCCTGTATACATCACGAATGTCAGGAACGAAACCGGGAAAGAAGACATTGGGACCGCCCCTTAAATCTGGAGGAACGTTCAGTCCGGGAAGGACAAAGTGCATCCCGGGAAATTTGGGAGCAATGTGACGAATCAAAAACAAAGCGGCTTCGATATTGGGTGAATGGTGAAAATTACCAACAAAAACCACTTCAACCGGCCGCCCGGTGTCTTCTGGAAAAGGAGTGAAGCGCTGAGTATCCACACCGATTGGAATAGCCCGAATGTTTGCCCGGGGGGAGTACGAACGCAGGTAGGCTGCATCTTCCGGTGTCATCGTAATAACTCGATCGAACTTTCGTGTCTCAAGAACTTCGTAGCGCAGCATCTGCATCCAACGATAGAACAGCCGCACCTTTTCAACCGGCGCTTCTTCTTTGAGGAAGTCCTCCCACGCATTTTTCGACATCGCCTCAAGCGCGGTCAGTATTGAAAATGTTCCGCGGCGCCGATATTGCGCCATATGCACGTACTCGCACTGCAGCACATCCACGCGTTCAGACCGAAAGGCGTCGTCGACCGCCCGATACATTTCCGGTGTACGAAACTCTCGATAGAGAAATGGCTTGATCGATAGCCAGTGTGGACGAAAATCCGGAGCACGGCGGACAGCCGTAACCGACTCGCAGATTTCACGGACGGACTTCAAACGCTCGCGGTCCTCCTCGTTGTCGATAAATGAAATCACCCGCACGCGATGCTTCTTCGAAAGAATCCGGATGTTGTGATACATGCGCACTCCGCCGCCATGCATGTCCAGAACCGGCGGATAGGCGGTCAGCACGAGAATATTCATCGCAGGGATCTCAAGACCTCACGATCGCTCACGATGTATTCCCTGAGATTGCGGACTCGCCGCCATACAGCCAGTGGCAGGCGCCATACGGACTTCACATACGACAGGATTTCTGAACGAGCTCCCTTTTGGAGAATCGCCCTGCCATGTATTCGAGGAAGACCGAGAAGATGTTCCAGAATAAGTCCGGGTTCGGTTACGTTTTTCCAGACGAACAGAAAGAGATTGCGCCGGATGATGCCATCGACAAAGTCGTCGCCGAACTTCGGGCGGCTCGTGCCGCGGTGCTTATGAACGACGTGGCTTTGAGGCGCAAATAAACACTTCCAGCCCCTCTTCCACGCCTGCCAGCCCAAGTCGGTATCTTCAACGTAAAACGGATGGAACAGCGTATCGAAGCCGCCAATAGAGCGGAGCTTACGTGTATCTACGGCACAGGAACCGCCACCGGCCCAGAACACCGGGATCGATGAAAGACGTTCATCGCCAGGAACAACATCGTCGTGCCAGAACTGGAAAAATCCACTTTCGAATTTCCCCCTGGTCTTGCCGGTTTCCTCTCGTCTCCTGGCTGGGTCTGGGAAAAAGATCTGAGACGTAACCGCAAAAACTCCTGGGTCTTTGAATGGCAGAAGCAAAGGCGGAAGAAAATCCGGAGAGACGAGCATATCGTTGTTCAGCAAAACGACAACATCCGACCGAACTTCATGAAATCCCCTGTTGTTGCCGGATGAGAAACCGTAATTGCGATCCAACGCCATCACGCGGATATCCGGATACTCCTGCCGGAGGTAGCTGACACTTTCATCCTTGCTGCCGTTATCGACAACCAGGATTTCATGCTTCAATCCTGAGTGGTCTGAACTGCGTCGAACGGCCTCCACGACAGCCGGCAGACACTCCTTCAACAAGTGCAATCCATCCCAATTGAGAATCTGGATCGTCACCGATGAAACATCGGCTGGCCCGAATGCCGTGGGGTGGCGACGAACGATGCGAAGGGGAAATAACAGCAGGTCTACGATCAGAATGACGAACGCGACCAGGACATCCAGCGGCAACAGGAGAATTACGATTAGTAGCGCGCGAAGCCTGGCCGATTTCATCCTTCACGATTCGCGAGATTCGCGAAACTCGTTTTGGATTTCAGGTACTCCGCCAGTCCATCACGCCAATGAAGCATCCGGTTCAAGCCCAGGTGTTTCAATCGCGCATTCTCGAGAACGGAGTATCGTGGCCGGATCGCGGGAGACTTATACAGGTCCGACGAGGTCGGTGCCAGGTTGGCGGCAACACCTTCAAGTTCGAAGATGGCCGCTGCAAATTCATACCAGGAACATCCGCCTTCGCCAGTCATATGAAACAAACCGTAATTTGTGGTTTTGAGCAACACCGCCATCTGGCTCGCCAGTTCGAACGTCGATGTCGGTGTGACTGTCTGGTCGTTCACGACTCGGATCGAATCCCCGTTCCGGGCTTTCGACAGCATGGTTTCTACGAAGTTCCCACCCTTGCCTCGCGACCCCGCGTGCCCGTACAGACCGCAGGTTCGAATCACAAAATGTTTTCGAGCTGTGGTTCGAACAATCAGTTCTCCCGCCAGCTTGGAATTCCCGTAGATACTCAGTGGCAGCGCCACGCTGTCTTCGCTGTAGGGTGTACTGCTCTTACCGTCAAACACGTAATCCGTACTGATATGGACCAACGCGGCATCGAGATCGTTTGCGATGCGAACAAGGTTCAGAACTGCCAGCACATTGACGTTGTATGCAAGTTCCGGTTGCGATTCGCAGTCATCCACGCGGTGATATGCCGTGGTATTCAGCACGATGTCCGGTTTAAGGGCAGATATCACAGAGCGGGCACGGTCATGATCGGTAACGTCGAATTCCTGACGTGTCAGCGGAAAAAGTTCGTGGTCTGCCAGCTGAGTCTGCAGGTCCCGACCAAGTTGTCCATTTGAGCCTAGTAACGCGATCCTCATGATGGCCTTTAAGAAAAGTTAGTGTATCCTGAAAATTCACAATTCATGCATGGGAGGCTCCAGAATGGCTGCGTTTGTATCATCACCTGCTCCGGATTTCACGGCCGAAGCGTTAGTTAATGGCGGATTTGAAAAGGTCACGCTCAGCAAGTACAAGGGTAAGAAGGTTGTCCTGTTCTTCTACCCGTTGGATTTCACGTTCGTCTGCCCAACCGAAATTACCGCGTTTACCGATACTCTTGCAGAGTTCAAGAAGCGAAATACCGAAGTTATCGGAGTCTCGGTCGACTCCCACTTTACGCACCAGGCATGGGCGAACACTCCGCGGACAGAAGGCGGTATCCAGGGAATCAACTATCCCCTGGTCGCGGATTTGAATAAACAGATTTCCCGCGACTACGGCGTGCTTATTGAAGGTCCCGGAATCGCACTTCGCGGGCTGTTCATCATCGACAAGGCCGGTGTCTTGAAACACTCCACCATCAACGATCTGAACCTTGGCCGGAACATCGACGAAGTTCTGAGATTGCTGGACGCCATCGATTTCAGTGAAGAGCACGGCGAAGTTTGTCCTGCCAACTGGAAGAAGGGCGACAAGGCCATGAAGCCAACGGCCGCCGGATTGAAGGAATTCGTAAAGAAGTAACGCAAATTTGAAAAGGGGACAAGAATCTTGTCCCCTTTGTCCCCGCTTCCGATCCTCAATCCGCCCGGTAACGCTGCAGCTACAGAAGCACCACGCTCTTCGTGTTGATCTCGATGCGGCGCCTGCATCGGCTGCATGCCACGACATCGTCAACACGTATCATGTAGTCTCGAGCGTTCTTGAATCTCGCGTGGTCGTCCGCATCTGCCCGGGGAGGAAGCGACGGTTTCTTGGTTCTCCGGATCCAGCGAATCTGGTACTCCGCCGACGTCTTGCACATGGGACAGGACAGTGTCTGAGGTCCCGTTTCAGTCTTCTCGGTAAAAAATTCTTTTTCCTGCATATACGCCTTTCGACCTGAAATCTTAGCACTCGCGATTCAACAACGCTCTCGTCTAATCCGGGCAGATTGTGGATAATCGACAAGGTTCAAATATCTGATTTGCCAAAAGAAAGGGACAGTCCATGTCGAGCTTGAAACCAAAAGAGAGCGGCAGTTACGCCGCCCCCCCTCCACCGAGACAGACTTCCAGAAGCCCAGTTGGAGTAATCGTCGCGATTATTGCGCTAGCCGCCGTCGCCTACGGGGCATACTACACGAAATCGTCTCTGGACTCGCGTATCGCCTCACTGGATCAAGAGGTTCAACAACTTAAGGAAGCGCATGCTCAGGACATCAAGAAGCTTCAGGGCAGCGCGGAATCCCTCGCATCGGACATCACCGTCGTCACAAAGCGGGTCGGAGTCACCGCAGACGAGCTGAATCAATCCCGGCAGATTGCTGAAAAGCTGCGTCAGGAACAGGATCGTCAGGCTGCGGCAAGAGAAGCTCTTGCCAAGGAACTGGCGACAAAGGCGAGTGCAACGGACCTTTCAGCTGCACGCGAAGAGGCCGCGACAAAGGTTGCGGAGGTTCAGAAGGCTGCAGATACCAAAATCGGCACGGTATCGACTGAAGTAAAGCAAGTCGCGACGAATCTGGAGACGACGAATCGCGACCTGGCAGAAAGCAAGCGGGCTCTGGTCGAGACGAAAGCTTTGTTGTCTGAGCAGATTGCCCATAACTCAACGGAATTGTCGGATCTTAAGAAAAAGGGCGAACGGGATTACACGGAATTCGACATCAAAAAAGGCAAGAAAGGCGTGATGAGCCGGGTCGCCGACATTCAGCTGGAACTGACGGACACGGACGCCAAAAAGAACAAGTATGGAGTCGTCATTCAGGTCGATGACAACAAACTACCCAAGAAGGACATCACCGTGAATCAGCCCATCGCTTTCCTGGTAGGACGAGAGAAGTTGCGGTACGAAATCGTCGTCAACGTGGTCGACAAGGACCGGATTCGCGGCTATCTGAGTTCGCCGAAGGACAAGGCACTATCGGCCGAACGGCCCGTATTCAAGTAAAACCAGATCAAAGCCCGTACCCGTCGAAAGGCGGGTGCGGGCCCTTCCTCTATTTCCCCAGCGCGTCCAGCACCAGACGATGTCCCGTCAGCGCCGTAACAACAACTGCGACCGCCGCCACTAATTCCAGTATCAGCCAGGGTTCCATCCTTGCCTCGGTCGTTTCGTGCGAGCGCGCAGCAGCAGAGTAACGGATCATTCCGACTGCCATCAGTATCAGGCCGGTAATCAATCCGGATGCCGCATGGAACGTGGCGCCCGAGGACTGGCGTCGGTCTCCAAGCAGCTGAAGACCTGTCAACATCGCCAGCGCAGCGCCGGCGGCTGCCCAAAGAATCAACGTGTACCCGGTTCGACTGGGCTCCGGGCGCTTGCCAAAATGAGCCCTGGCATCCAAAAAGGCAGCCACGATTGTCAGCGCGATGGGAAAGTGAACGAGCAGAAGATGGAGCGGAACCCCGAACATCAGTCTTCCGAATCCGCAGGAGGCTCAAAACACGTGCGGCAACGCGCCTCATACGAACCGTTTCCGCCAACCATCACGCGTGAGCCATTGGAATGAAGCCGCTGCGTGCGATTTGCCGGCGCACCGCAGCGGACACAAATAGCCAGAGTCTTCGTGATGTATTCTGCGACGGCCAGGAGTTGTGGCATGGGATCGAACGGCCTGGCCCGATAGTCCTGATCGAGTCCCGCGACAATGACCCTCTTCCCCATGTCGGCCATTCGATTACAGACCGCAACCAGGTCGAGACTGAAAAATTGGGCTTCGTCAATGCCGACGACCTGAGTCTGCGTATCCAGCTGAGCCAGAATCTCCTGGGCCGACTCAACCAGTTCCGATTTCATCTTCATGTCGCTGTGACTGACGATGTGATCTTCGCTGAAACGATTGTCCAACCGTGGCTTGAAAATCTGCACGGACTGCTTTGCGATTTGCGCACGACGAAGACGGCGAATCAGCTCTTCGCTCTTTCCGCTGAACATGCTGCCACAGATCACTTCGATCGACCCGGTGTTGGCGTGCACATTGTGAAGTAGCTCTGTCATAAGCCCACTCAAAAAGGGAACGGATTATATAATGAATTTCCTATGGCGGAGATTCCACGTCGGCAGACGGTTCCAGTAAAAGTGGGTGGTGTATGGATTGGCGGCCCGAATCCGATCGCGGTGCAATCCATGACGAATACCGACACCGCAGATATCGTATCGACAGCAGCGCAGGTCGAGGCGCTGGCTTCAGCGGGATCGGAACTGGTTCGAATCACTGTCAACACGAGAGAAGCAGCGGCGGCAGTTCCCGCGATTGTGAATCGCCTTCGCGACCGCGGTATCCACGTCCCAATCATCGGAGACTTCCACTACAACGGACATATTCTGCTGCGCGACTACAGGGAGTGCGCGAAGGCCCTCGATAAATACCGAATCAATCCCGGCAATGTGGGGATGGGCCGCCAGCACGACGACAACTTCCGTACGATCATCGAAATTCTTTCCAGCACATTGGGATCCTAAGCTTAGAATTCCACGTGGACAAGTTGTCGCG